>OJBM01000100.1_pt1 | contig 49115 bp, 48 predicted proteins | sample 1591061 | NCBI WGS metagenome assembly OJBM01 (sample SAMN05416872, study PRJEB24817) | seawater metagenome | isolation source: Sea water | place: Canada:Atlantic | collected 2013-11
ATATAAAACTAGCCCCTTGTTACTATGAATGTCAATACAGCACTACAGTGCAAATTAGCTTGACAGATCAGTGACACCCTCACTGAAAAAGTGTTCGCAACAGCCAAAACACTTCTGCAAAGGGAATTGAGTTGACGGATTAATACCCATTACGGATTTCCACCTATAAAGATACTGAGCATAAGCCAGTACAAATAATAAAAAAAACAGAGGGCAAGCATATGAAAAAAAATACACCCCATACGGCAATAGGTCGTAAGAAAATTTTAGCAGCGGCCATTCCATTAATCATGGCAGCCCAAGCACAAAGTTTTGAATTTTACACAAGCGGCATCGAAGGCAGCTTCGATTCTGAAATTTCCATGGGCTCGAGCTGGCGAGTGGAAAAGCAAGACGATAGCTTATTAACCCCAGGAAACTTTGAAGACGGTAACGCTAACTTTTCAGAAGGAGATGCGTTTTCACAGGTGTTTAAAGGCAGCCATGATTTACAAATGTCTTATCAAAACTTTGGCGGCTTTGTACGGGGAAAATACTGGTACGACACCGCGTTAAACGACAATAATGTAGATTATGGTCATACCCCAACGGCCACCATTGGCTCAGGCCCCACTGACCCGTTAAGTGTAAATCAAGCGGGAGAAAGCCGTTTAGATGATTCTGAATTTAACGAGTTATCTAAATTCTCTGGTGCTGAAATTCTCGATGCTTATGTTTATGGCGAATTCAATCTGCTAGGCATGCCATTAGACGTGCGCTTGGGTAAACAGGTAATCAGTTGGGGTGAAAGCACCTTTATCATGGGTGGCATCAATGCCATTAACCCCGTAGATGTTAACGGCTTCACTCGCCCAGGAGCACAAATAAAAGAAGTATTATTACCCGTTAACATGGTCTACTCCAATATAGGGCTAAGCGAAGACCTAAGCTTTGAAGCTTTCTACCAGCTTGAATACCAAGAGTCGGTATTACCCGGTTGCGGTACTTATTTCTCACCCAACGATTACGTTTCTGATGGCTGTAACTTGCTGGATTTATCAGCGCAAAATGCAAGCTTACAACGCAGTGAAAGTGCCAAGCCCGATTCTGATGGACAATTTGGTGTGTCTTTTCGTTATGTGTCTGAAGCTTTGAATGATACCGAGTTTGGATTGTATTTCATGAATATCCATAGCCGCACACCCACAGGTAATGGCATTAAAAGCTCTTTAACTTTTGAGCAACAAGTGGCTATTGGTGAGGCTGCTGGTACTGATTACATCATTAACAATGCAGCCAACCCATTTAGCCCAACCGCACAAGAATTGGCTACGGCCCAAGTGGTTGGACAACAAACGGCAGCGGGTGCGGTGGTCAATACCTCAAGTTATTTTGTGGCTTACCCTGAAGACATTCAAATTGCAGGGTTAAGCTTTGCCACGAACATTGGCAGCGTGGCCTTCTCTGGTGAAGTGAGTTACCAGCAGGATTTTCCTATTCAAGTGAACGCCACCCAATTAATAGTCGGCACGTTGGAAGGCAACACCAGCAGTCTTGCTGCGTTAGGTATGTCTTCGTCCATCATTGATGCTGAATTAAATTCGGTAGAGGCAGGTGGAGTTGTGCAGGGTCATCGTGAGTTTGATGTTTATCAAGCGCAATTCACCGCCATTCAATTCATTGACCGAATATTAGGAGCTGACCGCTTTACCTTAATTGCTGAAGCAGGCTACACCTATATTGATGGTTTTAAAGAAGGCAATGATGAAATTAAATTTGGGCGCTCTGGTATTTTTGATATTCCAGGTGACGACGGAGGCTTTATCACCCAGAGTGCTTGGGGGTATCGCACTCTTATAGAAGGGGAATATTCTGATGTATTTTCTGGTGTTAATTTAAAACCCAGCATCGCTTGGAATCACGATGTAGAGGGCTACTCCCCTCAAAACGGCAGTGGTTTTGGAGAAGGCGAGCAATCGGTAGATATCTCTTTAGATGCTGATTACTTATCTACTTATAAGGCCAGTATTTCATACACTCAATTTATGAGTGGTGATTACAACGAAATAAGTGACCGCGATTTTGCCTCCATTAGCGTTGGCATGCAGTTCTAAAACCTTCAGGGATTTAACTCCTACGCTTTATTATTTTTAATAAAAGCGTGGGGCACTTATTAAAACAGAGCAGCATTGCTGGTCTGGAAAAAATGGTAACATCATGAATATAAAAACCTTTACCACATCCGCCTTACTAATAATAATGAGCGGCACTCTACATGCAAAAGTTACAGACCATGTGGCCAATAAATTAGGTGACGAGCTTACCTTAATTGGCGCACAGTCGTCTGCTAATACAGACGGCAGTATTCCAGCTTATGCAGGGGGATTAACAGCCAATCCAAACATTGATCCGTTAAAAAACATTTATGCCCATGAAAAGCCTTTATTTACTATTACCGCTGACAATGTCGAGCAGTATAAAAATAATTTAAGCGATGGGCAGCTGGCACTTTTCAAGAAGTTTCCTGACACTTATAAAATGCCCATTTATCAAACCCACCGAACCGCCTCGCACCCAAAATCGGTTTACGAGAAGGCTAGAAAAAATGCCACTCAATCTGAATTAGTGGATGGCGGAAATGGTTTAAGCAACTTTGATGAAACCATTCCTTTTGCTATTCCACAAAATGGCCTTGAAGTGATTTGGAATCATGTGAGTCGTTTTCGCGGGCCCTCACTTGAAAAAAATGGTGCACAGGTAGCGGTGCAAAGAAACGGTGACTTTTTGCCCATTAAAACCCGTGGTTTACTATCGGCCCCGCATTATTTATCAGAAGGATATGATGCTCAAAAAGACGACAATATTTTGTTTTATTATATTCAAACGGTAAAAGCCCCAGCCCGTTATACAGGCAATGTTTTTCTAGTGCATGAAACCATTGACCAAGTAAACCAACCGCGTATGGCTTGGACTTACAACGCTGGCCAACGCCGAGTACGTCGCGCCCCACAAGTGGCTTATGACGCACCAGGGCAAGCTGCCGAAGGTTTACGGACCTCTGATCAACTTGATATGTTTAACGGTGCACCTGACCGCTATGACTGGAAACTAATGGGTAAACAGGAAGTTTATATTCCTTATAACTCTTATAAGTTAGCAGACCAAAACGTTAAATATAAAGACATTGTAGGCTCCGGCCACATTGACCAAGATTACACCCGTTATGAGTTGCATCGCGTTTGGAAAGTGGAAGCCACATTAAAAGAGGGTACTCGCCACATTTATAAAAAGCGTACCTATTACATAGATGAAGATAGCTGGCAGATTGCCCTGGCTGATCATTATGATAACCGTGATGAATTATGGCGTGTATCTGAAGGACATTCTTTACAGTTTACTAATGTGAATACACCATTTTATATTTCAACCACCAATTACGATTTATTATCAGGGCGTTATATTATTGAATTAGGCAATGAAGAAAGAGAGCCATTTAAATTCAGCACTGACATGAGCCGAAAAAAATTTACAACGTCCTCAATTCGCCGCCAAGGTAAACGTTAAGATTAGCGACATTAGTATCAAGCAAGACCCTTTACCCATTAGGCAGCCCGCCTAATGGGTATTTTTTTGTAATACAGTTTTATAAAATTGAAATATATAAACATGTAAAAATAAGATTATCTGTAGAACTTTGTTACATAGGTTGCACATAGCCTGATTCAGAAAACACTGGCCATAGATGCTTGATTTCATCACCCTCAAGTAAGGCAATATCTCCAAATTGTAAAAATACAAATTCACTTTGGGTGGGGCGCATAAATATCCAGTCGTCCTGTTTAAGTGATATGGATTTAGAGCCGTTATACATCTCCTGATTCGTAGAGCGACCGAACAAAGGGTTAACACTGATGCCCTTTGGCGATTCCGGTTCTGCTTTCCAGTAACCACCGTAAGTAAAAAATGTTTGTGCGCGATTAGGATCCCACATGGCCATGGCATCTCCTAAACCGTCTACGCCTGGAATATCGGTATGGTCAATGGATTTAATCACCGGGGTGGCGATATAAGAAGCCGGTACGTGGTCACTTAAGGTGTCTAAATCATAATGGGTTGGTTTAACTAAACATGTGCCAGCAGCAAGCTCGTTATGAGGAAAATCACCGCTGTCATAAGCTTGATAGGTAGGGCTTCCTGCACTATTTAGACATAAATGTTGAATGCTGCGCCCGAGAGTTCTTTCAGTTAGTGCAACATAGTGCTGATACACAGCCATTACTTTATCGCGATTACTGAGTAAACCACCGGGTACCGAACCAATGTGCGGCTCATAACCCATGAAACCAGAAAACGTTAGCCGCTCTGACTGCTCTATGAGGTGTAGCATATCTAACAAATCTGAATCTGAGTTCACGCCACCACGATGAAGGCCCACATCTAATTCAATATTGATATTCATGTTTTTCTGTAAGGTATTGGCCAGTTCAAGGTATTGCTTTAAACGTTGTGGGCTATCTATGAGCCACTGTAAGTCTTTTTCAGAATTAAACGACGTAGGAGAGTGTTTTTCATTTTCATAAAACGTTTGCGCCGCTGTCACTGGCATGGGTTTTCCCATCAACACATCGGACTGAGGAATTTCCTGAGCAATTAAACTTAAAAACGGCTGATGAAATACCATCAGTTTATTAGAGGCACTTTCCTGCATAACAAGCTTCACCAGCTCAATGGAAGGCAATGACTTCACCACAATGCGATAAGCAAAACGATTATCAATATGTTTTTTTAATACATTGATATTTTGTAGCAGTTTTTGCTTATCAACCACCAAGGTAGGTTTGGCTATTTTTTTATTATCTAACGCTTGGCTCAAGGCCACAAAATAGGGGCTATGATTTTCACCAATATCAGTGGGTTTAATGCCCCACGTGGCAGCGGTTGCACCTACGGCCAAACTGCCGATTAAAATCTTACGACGCCCTGGGCTAAACTGTTTGGCCATAATGGTGTTATCCGTTTTATTATATTTATCTTTTGGTAACTTTAATTAGTGGTTACAAAAATAGTAAGTCATTCAATTTTTATACTGCGAAAATACTCTTCAAATATGGGTTTAAAAATTTTCCCTGAGGATCGAGCGTTTGACGAACCTCTTTAAAGTCATCCCAATGTTTATAATGACCGGCTAATTCTTGGCCTGTCATGGTATTAATTTTCCCCCAGTGTGGGCGTCCACCATGTTTTTTAAATATTTTCTCAACGGCTTTAAACATAGGTTTATAGTCTTCATCAAAGTATCTATGAACGGCAATGGACATGGTCTCACGTTCAAAGAAAGGGCTTAACCAAATATCATCGCTTTTCACAAATCGCACTTCAAATGGAAAGAACACTTCAGGGAAGTCTCGTTCAACCACTTCACGTACTTCTCTGAAAGCCTGCAAACCATTTTCTCTGGGTAAATGATATTCCATTTCATTAAAACGCACGTTTCGCTCGGTGGCATAATTCTGCCAAGAGTTGGCAATGGTGACTTCGTCTTCAATGGTTTTCATATAGGTACCAATAGACAGTTCTCTAATGGTGGAAGACCAGCTTAAGGCATTGCGTAATGTTTTAAGGGTTTCCACCCCATCGTTTTGATCTGTTTTATCAGTGGAGGATTCCGCTTCGGTGGTGATATTTTGGGTATCTTGAAAACCCATTCCTGAAAAAGGAATATAATAAAACTCAAAATTGCGATTTTCATTAGCCAATGTATCGGCATTTTCTAAAATTTCTTCTATGGGTTTACAACTCAGTTGACGCTTCAAACGATAGCTAGGCTGGTTTTGCATACGCACTTGGGTGATCACACCCAGTGCGCCCAGGTTTACACGGGCAGCATTAAATATTTCTGGGTTATGGTTTCGATCACACTCGATCACTTCGCCATTGGCTGTCACTAATTGCAAACCTTCAACAAAACTAGGTAAACAACCAATGCCTGCTCCTGTTCCGTGTGTCGCTGTGCCCAATGCACCTGCTAAAGTTTGCTCGTCTATATCGGGCATATTAATAAGGGCCTGACCAGCTTGAGCTAATGGCCCACCGATATCACCTAAACGAGTGCCCGCTTGAATTAATGATGTGTGGTTAACTGAATCGTGAGACACCATACCGCTTAATCGGCTAATGGAAACAATGGTGTCGTCGGTGGGGACTAACGCGGTAAATGAATGCCCTGACCCAACTGGGCGAATATGGCCCGGCGCTGAAACTATAAGCTCTCTTAGCTCGTCAATATTAGCAGGGGCCTTACGGGCATCTGGATAACAAATTTGTGAGCCTGACCAATTTTTCCAAGGTATTTTTTTTTGTGTACTTGCCTGTCCTGCCTGTAAAGCGGCGAGTGTCATAGAGGGGGCAAAAGCAGTGGCCCCGGCGGTGGCGATTAAACTGCTGAGCAAATTGCGTCGTGTTATCATAATATTGATTTTGGCTCGAATTTTTATACAAAAGATATGATGATAAATTTACGGATTTTACCTAATGCCACAATGCTCTATTTGGCCAACTAAGACGTGCGCCTAGTAATAATTTAATAAATGCAATGAAACTAACAAAGAGATAGGGCCTGAATAATATGAATACTCAGCCCCTATAAAACAGGTAGGTGTTTTAAAATTAGAAATGATGACAGTATTGTGACGATTTTACGCCGCTTAACTATTTTCCCCAGCCATAAATTGAATAAGCGCTTCAAACTCTTGAGCACTGCAATCCATGCACATGCCAAATGGCGGCATACCTGCATAACCATTAATGACACTGTCTAGCAGTTTATCCATGCCCTTTTCCACTCTGGGTTGCCAGGCTTTTTTATCCCCAACCAAAGGGGCGGTACTTTCATCTACCGCATGACATGCTTGGCAGCTGCGCTGATAAATACTGGCTATGTGTGCATCTTGAGGCATGGCACTTTTTGCATTGGCCAACAGACTTTGCTGGTTAGGCCCGTCATCACAGCCAACGATGAAAAAAGACAGAACCGCCAAAAGACTTATTTTAAATAATTGCGAAACATTTGAAGGGATTGTTGCAGACATTTTAGCCATCCTCGAAGTGGGAGAGGTATAAATAATAGGCTAATCATAAATGAGCTGAAATGTGGGCACCATGTCAAATCTGGCAGGTGCCACCGTACTAAAAAAATGAAACTATCTGTAATAACAGTTTAATTGGCCGCCATTTCAATGGGCTTTTCGTTGCGATCTAAAATAACGTAACGCCCTAAATCTTGCCCATCGGCTAGATCGTTGCTCATTTTATTTAAATAAGGCTCTGCATCTTCGGTAGTGGGCGCATTACCATTTTGGCCACTTAACCCGGCAATGAGCATAAATTCCCAGTCTTTCGTGATGCTGTCGGCTTCTGACACCAACGCATTAAATGAGGTTAATTCTTCGGGCAACTTATCCACACACATCACAGCTTCAATATGGCCTTTCATGTTCTTCTTACTTTTCTGCTTGCCTTTGACTTCAGGCTGAGCAAATAAAAATAATAAACGCTGGGGCTGATCTTGTTCTTGGGTCATCTCCAATAGATCTTTAAACATGGATTTCATGAAACCTCCTATACGGGGACTAATCTAAGTTGGGTATATTTTAAGAGGGTGAGAATATTTAGAAACTAGGCTGTGTAGGTACTCACCTGTAGGTATAAGAGTATTAATTACACAGCCCAATGCCGCCCAACTAGCCAGATATAGGGCTCACTAAAGCCATTACTAGGCCTTTTTCCACCCATAGCTTTACTTGCTGTCCATCCACATGCACGCTAACAGGCGCTTGTTGTGCTTCTAACTTGGGTAAAAAACCAAAGTCTTCGGCATTGAAGCGGCTTTCAAATAACGTTGAAATGGCGCCCTTGTCATCCTGCATTCTAAGTTGTGCCGCGATATTGCCCTGTATCGAGCAATAGCGCCCACCAATAAGGGCACTTGATAACCCTAATACTTGAGAGCTTCCCAAAGGGTTAAAGTCTAACTTTTTAAAGTACTGAGTGACGTTACTTAATTGAGTATTGGCCACTTCTAAAGGCTTGAGTTTTAAGTGATTGTAAGAGACTTCGGCTGCAATGGCGTAAATTAATTCTTGCTGAGTCTTCCCTTTAGTCCCACCATAATTAGACAAGGGCAGTAGAGTCGCCATTAACACACCCGCCAGCAATACACTGGCCAGCAAAGGCCAAGCAAACCCTTTATAAGATTTTGATTGATTAGTCCCAGCATCAGGAGAGAGCGTTTCGACATTTTGTAATACACGATTTTCAAGATCATCAAAGTCTGATAATTGCTTTGCTGACAACTCGAAAGCATCAAGATGTTGGTGAATATTTTCTTTAACGGTTTTATTCATGACTAAGCCCCAATAAATGCGAGGATGAAAGCTGTTTCAATTGTTTCTTTAACCTGTGAATACGCGAAAGTATGGTACCTCGGGCACAGTTAAATTCATCGGCAATTTCTTGAGCGCTGTATTCCAGTACACAATGCATATATAACAATTCACGCTGCGGTGCTTGCAAAGCCTGCCAATGCTTTTGAAAATCGTGCTGGTCTATGACAATATCTTCCAAGCGATCTTTATCGATATCAGTATGACTTTGTTCTACCTGTAAGGACTCCACATGAGCTTGGTGATTTTTTTGTTTACGAATTTCGTCGTACCAATAATTACGCATAATGGTGCGAATAAAAGCACTTTTTTCCGTAACATCTTTTGGTCTTTTCACTAAAAACCTTTCGATGGCGGTATGCAATACATCCTCAGCATCTTGAGGGCTGCCCGTTAAAGCAATACCAAAGCGATACAGTTGATTCAAGGTGTGTTTATCTAAAAACTTCATACCACGGCACCGGCCATTTTCAACCAGCCTTCTCTTAACAAAATAGGCAGTATCTCAAGCTGAGTTTCGTTTAATCCATTCATATTGCTAGGCTGTTCAAAAACCAATAATAAATCGTATAGCGCTTTATCTATTGCTTTAACCTGTACTTTGCCTTCATTTCTAAAAAAGAGGCTATAAATAATGCTTTCTTGAAAAGGTATATTTTCGATGTTTTCAATGGATGAAATATTAGTTAAATCTATTGAACTGGCCATTAAAAACAGGCTGGATTGGCGAACAAAGTCAGTATTCATTTGCACATCAAGGGGCATATTAATAAACCTATTGATGGCAAACGCTTGATTATTAGCAGCATAATAACAACACTGTTTTACATAATCAGATTGAGCGATATGAAATAAAACCAATGACCCTTTAGCCTCACCATTACCAGAGTCGCTGCTTTTACTTGAAATAAAATTAGCAAAAAATTCACCATAATGGTTTAAGTCTTCCGATTGAGAAGGATAGGCCTCTATATATTCATCGGCCCATTGCTTAAAGGTACGTTCACCCAATAATCGTTTGGTGTGTATAAAAGTCGTTTTTAAGCAGTTCAGTAATGCCAACTGATAGTTGTTTTGATAAATGGATATGCGCACGGCTGGGCTGTGAATGTCATGACTCAGCAACGATGACAACTGGAGTGCTTTTTCCACGCTGCCCTTGCGTAATGGCCCTGTGGCAGAAACGGTATGTGAATCCATTACCGATTGTAAAAAGAGCTGCTGGCATTGTCTAAGCGAATATTGGCTTTTCACTGGTCTTACTCATAATGGCCATGGCTTTTTGTTGCTCTTGAAGTAGCACATTAAAATCTGGAAGGTCATTGTCCCACTCAATTAGCGTGGGAATACCTTTAAATTTCTGTATGGCCAATTCGTATAAGGACCAAACGGGCTCACTGACTGGATTATTGTGCGCGTCTAAAAAGTAATCTCCCTTGTCAGTATAACCCCCTAAGTGAATCTCCTTTACCACTGAGTGATTAAGGGCATTTAAAAACTCCACTGCATTTTGATCCAAGTTTTTTTGATTAACGTACAGGTTATTCACATCCAGTAATATTTCGCATTGCGTTTCATGAGCCAGAGCATTTAAAAAGTCGGCTTCATTTATGGTGGTATGCTCATAAGCCAAATAGGCTGAAATATTTTCAACCACAAGGGCTTGCCCTAAAACATCTTGAGCTTGTTGAATGCGCACGACCATGTGTTGCAGCGATTCTTCAGTGTAGGGTAAGGGGGCTAAATCATGCAGTTGATTACCTTGTACTGCACTAAAGGAAAGGTGATCGGAGAGCCAATTGGCTTCACAGCGAACCGCTAAGGCCTTAACTTTTGATAGGTAATCTAAATTAAGAGGGTCAAGCCCTCCAAGGTTCATGCCTACACCATGCAGGGTGACTGGATATTGTTCGGTAATTTTATCCAATAAAAAACCATCAATGCCTGAAGCATCCAGCCAATTATCGGTGAGCAGCTCAAACCAAGGGACATTGGGTTCAGTGGCCAATATGGTTTCTATGTGAGGGCTGCGCAAGCCCAGCCCCACGTTTTGAATGCTCGATATCATTACGCTTTAGCTGGCTTCACTTTTTTCACCACACCACCCACAATTTTTTCACAGCTGCCTTCATGCACGTATACCCATTCGTTGTCTGAGTTATCTATTTTTGCTTGACCCGCGCAACCATGAGATCCATCTAAGGCACCGCAGTCGTTTTTACCGGCTTTAGCAATTCCTGCACACTTTTCCCAATTTTTAGGCTGATCAGGTACCGCATTGGCACCATTGGCCATCATCATGCCTAGCGTACTCATAGCTGCCACAGCAGCGATTTTCTGGGTGTTATTCATGGCTTATTCCTAATTGAACGATTAATACCAGTGCAGTATTTGCCTGATCTATAGTAAAGACGTATGAACATCTCAATTGATTGCATCGTGCGTTAATAAAAACCAAAAAAAAGCGGTATCAGCCAAGCTGTACCGCAAAGGGGACTTTATAGTGAAGCTTAAAATTCGCTATTACGCCATTCTGGGCAGTACATCCTTATCCTTGCCATCAAACATCCTGTGTTTAACCACCCCTGCAATATGAGCGGTTAGCAAAACAATGAAAGACCAAGCAAAGAAGCTGTGAACATTATGAGCAATGCCATTCCAATACTCACTTTTAGGGGTAATATCAGGAATGCTAAACAACCCAAACATATCCACACCCTCCACATAAGCATAGGTTGAATTCATAAAGTACCCAGAAAAAGTCATTCCGATCATGGATACATACAAAAGGATATGCACTAAGTGAGACAAGTGATGTTCCCACTGTTGCAAACCGGCGGCTGGCGCAGGGACAGGGCCCTTGGCCCGAGCTGGCAGCCGTAATACCACTAAAAATAAAGCAATCATGCCAAACGCTTTGTGCAATGGATAAAGGTCGTACTTTTCAGGGGCTTTAGGGTCGATGTCGGCCATATAAAAGCCCACAGCCAAAAGAGTCATAATGATCAGTGCTGTTGACCAATGCAGTACTCTTAAGGTGAGAGAATATTTATCCACAGGTGACTGAGTTAGGGTATTCATCATTTCCTCCTAATGCTTAAACGTGAGCGTGGCTTAGTACTTGGTTTACCAAGGCATCTACTCGGTCACTTAAGGCGGCATTCACAATTTGACCATTCTCATCAAACGCTTCATAGGATGCTGGAACCGCCACCTGAGCTGGCACCACTAAACTGCCCACATTGGTTAATACATCGCGTAAATGGCTTAAGCCTCGAATTCCCCCTAAACCACCAGGAGACGCCGCCATAATGCCCACTGAAAATTGCCCGTAAGCTGGTTGGTAACTTTCATCTTTGGCCGAGCGAGACAACCAATCTAGGGTATTTTTCAACACAGGCGCAATAGAACCATTGTATTCTGGGCTGGCAATCAGCAGACCATTGGCACTGCTAAAAAGGGCTCGTAAATCATTTAGCGCGGCACTGGGGGCTTGATCTTCCAAGGTTTCATCAAACATAGGTAGCGGGTAGTCGGCTAGGTCTAAAACCGTTACCCGTGCACCAGCACTTTCGGCGCTACGTGCAGCAGCGTTCACAAGCTGTTTGTTCCAAGAGTCGCTACGCAGGCTTCCGGCAAAGGCAATAATATGGGCTGGCTGAGTCATGTGATGCTCCTTAATTTGGGTGTTATTTAATGTAGGAGCATTTTGACCTCTATTTATTTGAACAAAAACAGAATTAATGCAAAGCTTCTGTGCATACATGCACACAGCAAATACATAGTGGGCACACGTAAAAAAAGCACCACCCATCAATAAGCCCAGATAGGTACCCCATGGACAAACCCAATAGCTGGCACGACATACACATTGCCTATCAAGTGGCTAAATTAGGCACCTTGTCGGCGGCGGCGGCTCACTTAAATGTGCACCATTCAACTGTTCTTCGGCACATAGATGCCCTTGAGCAAAGTTTGAACTGCAAGCTTTTTCATCGTCACGCCCGAGGCTATACCGCCACCGAGCAAGGAAAGCTATTGTTTCAAGAGGCTCAACAAACCCAAGAGCGCTTTGATCGCATGCTGGGTAAGTTGGCAGGCAAAGACACGGACTTATCAGGCACGTTGGTGATTACCACCGTTAATACTATGTCGCCTTTACTGATGCCCATCATTGGACGCTTTCAGCAAGAACACCCTAATATTCAGGTGGAGCTGGCCGGAGATGCGAGGATTTTCAAATTGGAATATGGAGAAGCGCACGTCAGCATTCGCCCAGGTGCTCAGCCTAAAGACCCCGATTATGTCGTGCAGCCATTGTGCGAAATGCAAGTTAGCTTGTATGCCAGCCAGGCTTATTTAAGCAAATACGGCCCTCTTCAAAATTTACAGGAGTTACAAGGGCATAAGTTTTTGAGCACCATTAGCCCTTTAAATAACATTGCCTCACAACGCTGGATGAATGAAACATTAGATAAATCACAAGTGGTTTTTCGTGGCTCAGATTTTAACTTATTACAAGATGCCATTGAAAACGGCCTGGGCGTCGCGCCACTTAACTGCCAAATTGCCAGTAACAACCCAAAATTACTGCAACTCATTCCAGCACCACCAGAGTGGACTTACAAATTATGGCTGGTGACCCATAGGGATATTCACCACAGCCCTAAAGTTCAAGCCTTTACGAAAACTTTAAAAGAAATGGTGAAGGAACATTGGCATAAACCGAGTTAATTTAAAATGCTAATGAGATTTCATAAATTCAATTAGTGCATCGCGCACAGAAGGAAACTGAAACGTTTGAATATGAGCACCCGCTAAATCTAACCACTGCTTGGGCTCTTGGGCTAACTGATAAACCGCTTTACCTTGCTCATAAGGAATCACGTCATCGTCTGGGCTGTGCATCATGAATAACGGAATGGGGCTAATGTGGGCAATATGGTTTTGAGGGTCTTGATCACTGGGTAAAAGATAGGTCGGTAGCTGCAAGACCCACGTCAGCCAACTGCGAGACATGACATCGCTGGCTATTTCTTGATATCCCAATAAACAAGCATCTAATATGACGCCATTAATTTTATCTTTATGTGGGCTTTGAGGCACATAGGCAGCGGTGAGTGCCGCACCAATACTTTGCCCCAATAAAAATACCGGTTTACCCCCGTCATGATCCAGCAGCCAGCTTAAAGCTGAATCAATATCCCCTAGTATTTCAGGTAGCACTGCTGTGCCTTGCGACTGGCCATATTCCCGATAATCTAATAAAAATACATTGTAGCCTGCCTTAGGCAACCACTTCACACTGCTTATATGGGTGCTAATATTTTGCGCATTGCCATGCATAAATAAAACATTGCCTAAAGCTTCCCCTTGAGCAGGCAAATACCAACTAACCAGCTCGGTACCATCTTCAGCTTGATGATGTATGGTTTGCCACTGTAAACCAAAAAAGTCGGGGGTGTAGTGATAACTTTGCTGGGGATAAAAAAACAGTGAAGTGAGGCTTTCACAGCCCGTTAAGCCCACTACAGCCAAAAGTAACAACAACCTAGTAATCTTCATTAACAAAATATTCCAAATTTCTTCTTCATTTTAGTCATGTTACCCAATCGCTTTTATTAATAGTGGTACGAGTATTTGATTAGTGAATCCTACTTTAATATCCACACGTTTTATAAATAAAAATTCAAAGCGAAAAGTATTTATTAAAATAGGTATTAACACCTATTTTTTGTTTTAATTCGCTCCAATAACTAAATTAATACTTTAGAATTAGACTAAATAAGCAACTCTATATCATTAAATTTAAAATTCATTTTTAATTTTAATCTATGAGCAAAAAAATTAAGAAACTAAATAATCATTGAAAAGGTTTAGACTGGCTCACAAATATTGGCAGTGCTGTTGCATACCCGAGGCTTGCTGCTAGTATAAGCTTTGCAGTATTTTTTAATTAAAGAAAATTTACAATTGATTCTCATAATAGGGAACGGAGAATAACTATGAAAAAAATAATGGCTGGTGCGATTCTAATGGCTGCTGCTTCTAGCTCTTTTGCTGTAGCGCCTGGTGGTCCTGATTGTGGTTGGGGCAACATGTTATTCAAGGGCGATTCAGGTCCAGTACATTTCCTTGCCACAACTACTAACGGCACTTCAGGCAACAAAACTTTTGGTATGACTTCTGGTACTAATGGTTGCTCTACTGACGGCGCGCTAACTTACGGCGGCAAATCTATGATTGCCTCTATTATGGACGAATTCTCTTCAGACGTGGCCATGGGTCACGGTGAAGCTCTAAATGCAGTGGCGGTATTGATGGGCGTAGCCCCTGAAGATCGTCAAACTTTTGCTGAAGTAACGCATGAAAACTTCAACGTTCTTTTCCCAAGCGCTGACGTAACGGCAGAAGAAGTAATGGGTTCTCTTGAAAGTGTAATGAAAGCAGATGCACGCCTAGCTAAATACACCAGCTAAGCGCATACCCTGATAAAAAATAGAAAGAGGGCCCTGTATTGAATAATGCAGGGCCCTCTTTCTATTTACGCCATATGGTTTATATTACCTGTAATTTCTTGCTAAAAACCAATAACTCAGACATTCAGATGCCAATTCATTCTAAGCTGTACATCTCCTGCGCTCGATATATTTTATTTCTTTTAGCCTCACTGACTTACTTTAATACCGCCCAAGCCAGTAACGATTCTTATGTAAAAGAACTTCATAGCAAGGCAGTCAATTTAAAACTATGGGAGCACCGAGAATGGATTAATCTCGTACATTACGATAAAGATGGCAGTTCAGATGAACTGATTAGCCAGGTGGATGACGCTCGGTTTTTCAATGCTTCTGACGGTAAACACAACCCAAAAGCAGAGCTGCTTAAAACCATCGATGCCTTTTTTAAGGATTCATCAAATGACGATACTCACGCACAGTGTAAATTTGTCGCTCGCTTGGATTGGCTAAAAAACAAACTAACCATAGATGATACCCAACTACCAAATGCCCAGTGTACACTTTATAAACAATGGAGAACCATGGTACCTGATGAGCAAGTCACATTGGTTTTTCCCGCTTACCATCTTAATAGCCCTTCCTCCATGTTTGGCCACACACTATTGCGACTAGACCCAGCTTCAAATAAAGAAAGTTCTGACTGGCTGTCGATGGCGGTTAATTTTGGAGCCAATGTTCGTGAGGGTGATAACTCATTATTTTATGCTTTCAGAGGGTTATCTGGCGGTTACCCAGGATTTTTTATTGTGGCACCTTATTTTAAGAAAATAAGAGAGTACAACCAAAAAGAAAAGCGCGACATTTGGGAGTACCCGTTAAACTTAACAGCACAAGAAACCAAGCGCATTGTCTCTCACTTGTGGGAGCTAAAAGAAATTGAGTTTGATTATTACTTCTTTGATGAAAATTGCTCATACCGATTACTGGAATTATTAGAAATAGCTCGCCCATCTATTGAGCTAACCAATGACTTCGAATTTACCGCCATTCCTGTGGATACCATTAGGTCCATTGAACGAGCGGGCCTGATTAAAGGGGCCCATTATCGTCCTTCTCAAGTCACTACTCTTGAACATCTATTAGAGGAAATCCCAAATAGCCACATAAGCTATGTTGACGCAATATCCCAAGACCCTTCATTTATTGATAATGAAAAATTTTCTTCTTTAACCGAGGAAGAAAAAGGAAAAATTATTAATGCAGCTTATAAATACCTTAGGTTTAAACAAACCGGCGCACTAAGAGATACTGCAAGTGCAAAAAATAGCCACGCATTATTAAAAGCATTGAATACATTTCCAATTCAAGAAGCGAATCACCCACCGACTCCGTTATCTCGACCTGAAAATAGCCATGATAGTCAGCGTGTTTCAATTTCAATTGGTGAAGAAGATAATCAAAAGTACAGTGAAGCTGCATTTAGATTTTCATTTCATAGTCTAGAAGACAATGAGCATGGATTTTTACAAGGTGCACAAATTAACATGGGTAATATCATTGTTCGAGACAGTGAAGATGACAGTCCAAAATTACAACGCTTCGATGTCATTGATATTTTTTCATTATCGAATCGAACCGAGCTATTCAAACCGCTTTCATGGAAAATATACACAGGCCTTGAAAGGCAGTTCACCGATGGCCAACAACGCTTAGTGGCACATGTGACAGGGGGAGCTGGAGGCGCCTACAAACCGTTTGAAAATAATTTAATCTATGGGTTGCTAATTGGTCGGCTAGAAAGAAATCGAGGATTTGATGATGACATTACCCCTGCCATAGGATTATCAACCGGCATGTTGCATCACTTTGGTAGCAGTACGGCACACATTGAAGTAAGTGGAGAAGAATTTAGCAATGATATTTATCGTTACCGAGCAAAATACATCCATAACTTTAACCTTGCGAAAAATCACTCAGTGAAGCTTACAGCAAGCAGAGAAAAGCACGAGCTAACCACCTTTAGTGAAGCTAAAGTATCTTATCAATATTACTTTTTCTAAGCTCGTTAACTGAAACTCATGAGAAACCTTACCAATAAATAAACGTTTCTCATGAGTTTATAAAGAGTTTAATCTTGGTGCTCTAGATGCTACTTCCCTTCAAACTCACAAATAGCGTACACATCAAACCCCGCCTTTTTTAATTTATTGCCGCCATCTAACTCAGGCAAATCTATTATGGCCGCCACTTCAACCACCTGTGCTTTTAACTTTGTAACCAACTGACAAGCCGCTAACATAGTGCCGCCTGTGGCGATTAGATCGTCCATGATAATCACTCTATCATTGGGTTTAAAAGCATCGGTATGCAGTTCAATTTCAGCTTGACCATACTCAAGTTCATAGCTTTCGCAAATCGTATCAAAAGGTAATTTACCCTTTTTACGAATGCGTACTAGGGATAACCCTAATTCATAGGCTAACGGGGCCCCTAATATAAAACCCCGAGCATCCACCGCTGCGATGGCATCTACATTCATTCCTTGATAGCGATGCACAAAACTGTCGATGATTTTTCGAAATATTTGTGGGTCTTGCAATAACGGCATGATGTCACGAAACATAATACCCGGCTGAGGCCAGTCTTTTACGGTGCGTACCGCGGCTTTAATTTCGTCTGTATAGGAAGACATAGTTCTTACTCGTAAATGGGGCAATGGGCATTATTGTAATATAAATTACATCACACATTAGAATAGCACTCAGCATTTAGTCGTAATCAGCCTAAGTTATTAACACAAACCTGACGATTTGGTTGAAACCCGCCAACAAGCCTAGTAATTTCAAAATACATGATGACATTCCCTAGATTGAACGGTTAGTTTTCGCCTGTTAGGTTTAAAGAAGCTATATTTAACTAAATACCTTCACTGTGAGTATAAGAACTATGTTAGAGAAATTGTTTAAGCTCGAGCAACATGGCAGTAATGCCAAAACTGAAGTGATGGCAGGTGTCACCACCTTTCTCACCATGGCTTACATAATATTTGTTAACCCTGCCATGCTTGCAGATGCCGGTATGGATAAAGGTGCTGTCTTCATGGCCACTTGCCTTGCCGCCGCAGCCGGTTGTTTCATCATGGGGTTCTGGGCCAACTTACCCATTGCCTTAGCCCCTGGCATGGGCCTTAACGCATTTTTCACTTATGGCGTAGTGCTTGGCATGGGACACACTTGGCAAACAGCGCTGGGGGCGGTATTTTTAAGCGGTATCATCTTTGCACTTTTAAGTGCTTTTAAATTAAGAGAGATGATTATTAATGCGATCCCGGGCACATTGAAAAAAGCCATTGCGGCAGGTATTGGGGCATTTCTTGCCCTAATTGCCTTAAAGAATTCGGGCATCATTGTGGATCACCCTGCAACTCTAGTAGGCCTTGGAGATCTCACAAGTTTTAGCCCTGCCATGGCATTGGTTAGCTTTTTCTTAGTGCTGGCGTTAGTGCAACGCAATATTCCAGGGTCTGTGATGATTGCCGTTTTATTGGTCACGATCGTCGGGTTAGTCGTAGGGGATGTCACCTATGCAGGTATCATTTCGGCACCACCTTCCATCATGCCGACCTTCCTACAATTAGATATTGCAGCTGCCTTTAATATAGGCATGCTCAGCGTTATTTTTGCTTTCTTATTTGTGGATCTATTTGATACCAGCGGTACTTTAATAGCGGTAACCGAAAGAGCAGGTTTAACCGATAAAGAAGGTAAAGTACCCCGCTTAGGCCCTGCCCTAATGTCTGATAGTGGCGCGACTATGGTAGGTGCCGCTTTAGGTACGTCTTCAACCACCAGTTATATTGAGAGTGCAGCCGGTGTGGCTGCTGGTGGGCGCACTGGTTTAACAGCTGTCACTGTGGGCATTTTATTTTTATTAAGTATGTTCTTCTCTCCCTTAGCAGGCATGATTCCCGTGTATGCCACAGCCGGCGCCATTCTTTATGTGTCGGTGTTGATGATGCATACCCTTAAAGATGTGGATTGGGAAGACTTAACCGAAGCAGCTCCTGTGGTAGTGGTGTTGTTACTCACTCCTCTTACATTCTCGATCGCCCACGGTATTACATTAGGTTTTATCACTTATGCTGTGGCAAAAGTATTGAGTGGCCGCGCTAATGAGTTATCAATAAGTGTCTGGGTATTATCAGCCCTGTTACTACTTAAGATAATATTTGTAGGCTAAGACTAAGACGTTATTTTGTAGAATACGGAGCCATTTACTATTTGTATCTTGCCCCGTATTTTTTTTGTAATTTTTTAAACCCTTGAGTTGTCTTAAATTTAATTAACGCTTGAGAAAATTCACCGGCTAAAGCTTCGAGTTTTAATTTTTTAGAAAACCCAATAAAGTTTCCTGTGCCAATTAAGTTATCTAAAACAGCCAACCGCGCTTGAACGTCATCTTGGTTATATCGTTTATTTTCATATTCTTCTTTATTAAAAATAGCAATATCAATTCGCTTGGTTCTTAGCATGCCTATGAGTTGATCATTATTGTTGTAGAACGACCTATTCAATGTACTTTGATCAAATTCCTCTCCATATGAGTATCCCAGTAACTGACCTATTTTATAGCCTTTTAATGAAGTGAAGTGACCATTTGGAAAGTGAATGTCTTTCTTGCGCCTATCCAGTACCACTAAAGCAAAAACTGCCCAGGACAATTCATTGCCCGGGGTAAATATAATGTAGCGCTCTCTACGAGTATTTTTCCCCACATAGGTAATAGCATCTGCTAGACCCTTTTCCACCATGGCCAGGGCGCGCTTCCAAGGCAGGCTTTCAAATATCAACTCAATATTTAATTGCTTGGCTATAATTTGAATTAATTCAATATGAAAGCCCGTTAACTGGTTATTTATGACCATTTCATAAGGGCTGTAATCTCCATCTCCCCTCACGATATGCATTTCTCTGCCGTTCACTTCTTGAGAGCTAGAAAACGAGCTCCACAGCAAGCACAACAGGCAAACCCATTTATTAATGCAAGAACGTTGAAAAGCGCTAGGAGAAGGCATTTTGAAAGTATAGTTAAGCTTATTAAAAGCCATAACCTGTAATTCACTTTTAACCAACACCGCTATAGCAAACAGGAATAACCTATATCTGATAATAAAAAAAGGCTATATAAATAGCCTTTCAGTACTTGTTTAAATGAAGAGTAATTAAACTAAAAAGGAGAGCCCTAAGCCTTATTAACACAGTGGCAGCCTTCTTTTAGGAAACATATTTTCTTTTTACCCCGAGGACAAGATGCTCCACTGTATTCATTGTCTTCATACTGAGGATCTGAATTTGAATCTGAAGTGTGAGTAGAATTTGAACTGCCCTGCGTTAAGCTTTTGAATACAGAATAATCAATGATCGCCCCCAGAGAAGTAAAAATAAACTGGCATTCATCTTCATCGCTGCCTGCTTCATTGTGAGAGAAACGACTGTTATTGTCTTTGTCGTGATCGCCACACAACCGGCTATCCAAACTAAGGCCAATTAAGGTGCACCCAGATAACTGAACAGCCAATATCAGCACCAAGCATGTTTTCCATAACATAAATTTAATTCCCTAGTCACTCAAAAATATAGCAAAAAATTTCGCGCATATTAACGCAACACACAGGGCTATTCAAATGAGTTATCACGATTTAAGCACCTAGATGAATCTAGGCACTTAAATTCAATAGGACTTAATTGGCTGGGCTGGCTTTCATTGCAGTCATGTTTTTATATACAAAAAATACCACAGGTAAAACCAGTAAAGTTAATACAAGGGTCGACAACATGCCACCTACCATGGGAGCTGCAATACGCTGCATCACTTGCGAACCTGTTCCTTCTGTATACATGATGGGTAGCAAACCCACCATAGTTGAAATGGCCGTCATCAGTATAGGGCGAAGCCTTTGGGAGGCTCCATAAATAATGGCTTCACGTAAACAGGCTGTGCGCCCTTCTAATTTGGATAGCTCTTGCTCTCTTTGCCAAGATTGATTCAAATATAAAAGCATTAATACACCAATTTCAACCGACACACCGGCTAACGCTATGAATCCGACGCCTACTGCCACAGAGAATTGAAAACCTAAATAGTGAATAAGATATACCCCTCCCAATAGTGAAAAAGGCATGGTCATTAAAATCATCACTACTTCAGGAATACGTCTAAAGCTTAAATATAAAAGAAAAGCAATGATGGCCAGCGTGAGTGGCATGACCATGTTAAATCTCTGCTGGGCACGAATCATATATTCATATTGACCCGACCACTGCAATGAATAGCCTGCCGGTAATTCTAATTGTTCTTTTACAATTTGTTGCGCCGCTTGCACATAACCGGCTAAATCTTCTACATCAATATCCACATAGGTCCAGCCATTTAAGCGAGCATTTTCACTTTTAATCACTGCCGCACCTTCATCTACATACACACGCGCCACATCGGCAAGCGTAATGTATTGCTGACTATTAGTAAGAATAGGCAGTAGCTTTAATTGTGAAATATTGTCTCGATACTTTTGCAAATAACGAACATTAACCGGGTAGCGCTCTAACCCTTCAATACTTTGCGTGACATCCACACCACCAATAGCGGTTTGCACTGTGGTCTGTAAGTCTTGAATATTTAAGCCATAACGTGCAGCTTTTATTCGATTAATATCAACTTTTATATAGCGCCCGCCCACGACACGTTCACTGTATACTGAGCGCGTTCCCATCACTGGCGTGAGTATTTCTTCTAGTTGTTTTCCAATTTTTTCAATTTCCTTTAGATTTGGGCCTGCCACTTTTATGCCCACTGGAGTTTTAATGCCTGTCGCTAACATATCTATACGAGTTTTAATGGGCATAACAAACGCATTAGTTAAACCTGGAAACTGAATCAGGTCATTTAATTCCTTTTGAATATCTTCACTGGTAATGCCTTCGCGCCACTGGCTTTTATCTTTAAATTGAATCACGGTTTCAATCATGGTTAAAGGCGCAGGATCGGTGGCGGTTTCAGCGCGGCCTATTTTACCAAAGACTGTTTTCACCTCGGGAATGGTTTTAATTATTTTGTCAGTTTGCTGTAAAATTTGCCGAGCCTTGCCAACCGACACACCTGCATAGGTGGTGGGCATATACATCACATCCCCTTCATCTAAAGGTGGCATAAATTCACTGCCGGTTTTTTGAATGGGGTAAATAGCACTGAATGCCAGTAATACACTGGCCAGCAATACCAGTTTAGGGTATTTCAATACACGGGAAATTACTGGCATATACAGGGAAATAAACAGCCGATTAATTGGATTATGCTTTTCATCCACTATTTTTCCACGAATAAAATACCCCATTAATACAGGTACTAAAGTAATGGCTAATCCGGCTGCCATGGCCATAGCATAGGTTTTGGTTAAGGCTAATGGTGTAAATAATTTTCCTTCTTGTGCTTGTAACGTAAAAACAGGTAAAAAGCTCAAAGTAATAATAAGCAAAGAGAAAAATAACGCAGGCCCTACTTCACTGGCTGCTTTTATAACGATGGGCCAGCGGTCATTCTCATTTATTTTTTTAAGGGCAAGATGTTTATGCATATTTTCTATCATAACAATTGCGCCATCCACCATGGCACCAATAGCAATGGCAATACCGCCAAGAGACATAATGTTGGCATTTACACCTTGCAAGTACATTACAATAAAAGCCCCCAAAATAGCCACAGGCAAACTAAACAACACCACCAGAGACGAGCGAAAATGAAACAAGAAAAGCATGCAAATAAAAGCCACCACTAAAAATTCTTCTGCTAATTTTTCCATCAGATTATCAATGGCACTTTGAATCAATTTAGAGCGATCGTAAGTCACTACGATCTCGACACCTGCTGGCAGGCTGGGTTTTAACGATTCGATTTTTTCTTTTACTCTGTCTATGGTAGCTTGTGCATTTTCACCAAAACGCATAACGACAATGCCACCCACCACCTCACCTTGACCGTTTAATTCAGCAATGCCACGGCGCATTTTTGGGCCCAATTGTATTTGAGCAATTTCACCTAATAAAAGTGGCGAGCCTTTTTTACTAACCCCCAGTGGAATGTTTTTGATGTCATCAATATTTTGAATGTAGCCATTAATACGCACCATGTATTCCGCTTCAGCCAGCTCCAAAACCGATGCACCGCTTTCTTGATTGGCCATTTTAATGGCTGTGTGAACATGATTTAACGGAATGCCATAAGCACGCAATTTCAAAGGGTCTATTTGCACCTGATATTGACGCACCATGCCGCCCACCGTGGCCACTTCAGAGACCCCTGCTACGGTTTGCAACTCATACTTTAAAAACCAATCTTGCAGGCTGCGCAATTCACTTAAATCATGGCGTCCTGTTTTATCAACGAGGGCATAATTAAATATCCAACCAACACCCGTGGCATCGGGCCCTAATTCAGGTTTAGCGGAACTGGGCAACTTACTTGATACTTGCGATAAGTATTCAAGTACTCGAGACCTTGCCCAATACATGTCGGTGCCATCTTCAAATATCACATAAACGTAACTGTCACCGAAAAAACTGAAACCTCGCACAGTTGTCGCCTTAGGAACACTTAGCATGGCGGTGGTGAGCGGATAGGTCACTTGATCTTGCACCACTTGTGGGGCTTGACCTGGAAAAGATGTTTTAACAATCACTTGTACGTCGGACAAATCGGGAATGGCATCAACGGGCGTATTTTTAATGCTGTATAAGCCGGCCATGACAAAAATTATCGTTAACAAAATCACCCATACGCGATTTTGTACCGATAAACGAATGATATTTTTAATCATGACTCATCTCCATGATCATCTCATCGTTTTCCATTTCATGATTAGACATAGAAGCCTCAGAGTTACTTGAGTCTTTATCTTGTTTTTCAATATGAGTCACTAGATATTGCCCATCAGGCAATTTGTCTAAACAGAAGCCAATGTTATCTCCTTGTTGAAGATCCTTAATGGATACATCCTGCTGCACCTTTAAGCTCATCTTCATAGCTGGCCATTGCCACTCTTTTATAGGTTCATGCTGAATTTCTAAACTATGACCTTTCTGTAAATTTGTGACACTTCCCAATACCCATACGCGCTGACTATCTGACACATCACTATTATCTTGCTCTTCGCTTTGCATTCGAGATAGGTCAGCATGAATGCTGGACTCGCTGTCGATTAAAAACTGTGCCGACCTCACCACATGCTGACCGTCTTTTAAACCCGTAAGAATTTGTGTAAAGCCCATACTTTCCACACCAGCAATCACTCTAGTAGAGCGAAACTGCCCGTCACCCAATGCCAGTACCACTCGTTGCATATCACTGCTGTAGATAACCGATTCACTGGGTACAACAACGGCATCTTTTAAAGAGCTGGCTTGAATATTAAGCTCGGCGAACATATTAGGCTTGAGTAACAAATCAGCATTATTAAAAACAATACGCGCCTGAACTGTGCGATTTTCGTTATTTAATGTGGGGAAAATATAATCGATTTTACCTAGCCATTTTTTTTCAGGAAAAGCCGCTAACGTCATTTCAACAGGGGAGTGCACTTCCAGCCAGCTAGCTTGGCGCTCAAATACTTCTGCAGTCACCCAAATAGACGATAAATCACCGGTGGCCATGATTTCCAATTGAGGTTGAATATACATGCCTTGGCGAACGCTTAGTTTAGAAACGTAACCGGATCGAGCCGCGTAAAAGCTTAAAGTTTGACGGACTTTTTTATGCTTTTCCAACAACTGAATTTGCTTGCCACTCACGCCTAAGGCTTTTAACTTTAATAAAGCAGATTGGATAAGGTGTTTATTTTTTGTATTAATAGCCGCAAGATATTCTTCTTGAGCATAAACCAATTCTGGACTGTATAAATCAAAGAGCTTTTGCCCTTTTTTAACTTTGTCTCCCACACTGTCTACATATAGCTTTTCTAACCAACCATTTACCCTCACATGATAATGCTGAATGCTTGATTCGTCGTATTGCAAAAAACCAGCGCTTTGAATGTTACGATGCATATCTTTTTTGTGAACGCTGGCAATTTTCACCCCTAAGCTGTTTTCGATATTGGGTGAAATACTCACCGTGCCGGGCTTGGCGTTATTATTTTCTTTATACACAGGCACTAAATCCATTCCCATAGGTGACAAGCCAGGCTCATCACGACGGTAATTGGCATCCATGGGCGCCACCCAATATAAGGGCTTATCTTCACTGGGTGGGACACTAGAATCTTGTGGTTTCGAAATAAGGGCAAAAGTCACCACTATTCCTAAAGCAAATGCCATTAAAGGCACAGCAATTTTGTTGATGCTCATTTTAAGTACTCAATACAAATGATAAGGCGATAAATAGAAACACGTTTAAAAATAGGCAACGCTTCTAATTACTGTAGACGAAACTTGGGTGTATTAAGCAAAAATGGGAGGGCGATAAAGACTAGCTGGGATGCCGCTGAGGGCATGACGTGTGGATTCAATCATTAAAGAGTTTGCACAGTAGCGAGTACTGCCTAGGCTAAAAACCGTGCTTAGTAAGCCCGTGCATCCCCAGCAGCAACTGCAATCTTGCTCGGCACAACAATCTACTACCTCGAGACTTTCATCATCAGAGTGACATGGCATGACGGCATCAGCACCTTGGGTTTCCATGACCATAACAACGCTATTACTCGGAGATACAGGGGCAGCATGAGACAGTCCTAAACTCTGGACTGTTAGCATAACCATTAATATCAATATCCAAGTGGACTTCACGAGCAATACCTGTGTTGTAGGCCTTAAGTGTAACGGAATATCTTGTTGTTATTCAATGACTACAATTAGGCGAGATAGTTCTGCCTATCATTAAAGTTTTAAAGACTCTATTTGAGCCTTAATAGTGCCTAGATCAATAGCTTGATAATCAATAAACTCAAGACGCGAAGGCTCATCGGATGACGCCACTTGCTTGAAAGTCACCTCCCTTGACGCTGCATTTATTAATAACGCCCCTTGCTGATTATGGATCAAGCCCTTTACCCGCAAGATATCGAGTGATTGTAAGTATATTTCCAAGGCCTGTTCATTCCAAACATCACCTTTATTTAACATAAGCGTTTGTGTGAAAAAGGGCTGATTTAAAGATGCCTTTTTCATAATACGAAACTGGGTTTCTCTCTCTTTATCTATCTTTAGGCAAGATAATGGCAAGTGGCCATTTTCAACAATGTAACCACTGCGCTTATGCTCTACTAACAAGTCAGAAAAAGCTTGTTTGTCCTCGTCGCCGGCTAAATCCATTTTATTGGCAACAAAAACATCCGCCACTGCCAACTGTCTTGTGTATATGTCATGACTTCGATGGCGCGGATTATTTAAGTGCCGTGGATCTATTAGAGTGATGACGGGCTGCACATCCAATACTTTTTGATATTGACCTTGTTTCAACAGCGTCACAATTTCATCGGGATGCCCCAAACCACTGGGTTCGATAAAAATTCTATCTGGTCGATCAAAACGAATTAACTGATTAAGCATGATTTGAAAAGGCATTTGTGTCACACAACACAAACACCCCCCTGGCACCTGTTTAATGACCACTTCGCTAGCCAACAGTAATAAAGCGTCTAAACCGGTTTTACCAAACTCATTAAGCAGCACTGCCCATTTTTCGTCTTTAGGCTTTTGGCTGATGAGGTATTCAAGGGTAGTGGTTTTTCCTACGCCTAAAAAGCCAGTGATTACATGGGTCAAGATCATGTACATACCCTGAATGATCGAACATTACTAAAAAAATCAAGCTTAAAACTGCGGCTCTTGTCACATCACTATTAAGCTCCTCATTCTGTGCACAATTGCTAAGGGCTGTTAAGAAAAGCAAAGTAATATCAAAGCCCTAACCCTGCCATAAATGAATCGATAAGCTCAGTTAAGAGGCTTTAAAAAGGCCATTAAAAGCGGTCAGATCAGCATAAGCGGTATAAAAAACACGATACACGGTTAATTGAAAAGTTACGAATAAAAAGGCTAAAAAAGTTTAACTTTCGTGTAGACCAAAAAGCCACTGGGACGTTTTAAATAGATACCGGATAAATGCTTAGTTTTACACCAAGTTAGAAATATCACCGAGATTGAACAACATTGAAATATGCAAGGAGCAGACTTTTAAAAGGATTATTTTAATTTCAATTTAGATCACACAAGGAAATTAAAAATAATGAAATACCTAACAGTACTAGTTTGCTTACTCTTTTTTAAAAACTGCTATGCAGTGAAAACACTCGATATTGCATTAGAAGCCACCAGCATAAAAGTAGAGTACATCGCCTCCAGTAATCGTGGACTCATCTATCCAAAGAACTGCGAGCAATGCAGTCAAGCTTATTATGAGTTTTCACAAACGCCTATCATTATTAAGGCCGGCAAAGAAATTTCATTCGCCAGTTTTTTGAAAGATTATTGGAATGCAAAGTTCCCCACTTTATTGGTGGACAAAAAAAATAACACTATTCTTAAAGTCGTTTATTAAAGAGTACCTTTCATGAAGAAATTGACCTTACTGTTAGCCTGCTTTTTTTGCGGTGCCTATACCTTTGCAGACGACACTGAAATATATGGCGCCAGTGCCATTGATGAAGAAAATACCGTTAATGCCAACGTATTATTTATTATGGATACCTCCGGCAGCATGTCAGGTGACGTGGATATTACTCTGATTCCCTATGATGAAAACACCACTTATTCGGGAAGCTATATTACTACCGACATTTACAATGATAGCGATGACAACTCTAACGATGGACACAATGCCACCGCATTGCAAAGCTCCGATTCAAGCGGCTGTGCTGATACCATAAGTACTTTGGCATCGGTGGGAAAAATTCTTGGTAACTACCAGCAACAACGAGGCAGAAGTTGGCGCAGTAGCCTTGTGGATGGCAGCGACTCCAACATTCGCTGTGATCAAGGAGGCAATGGCACCTGGCTTTATTCGGGTAATTACATGAATTGGTATCATGACAGCTCGAACAATACCACCAGCACTCGTATGGAAGTGGTGGTGGACGTGGTAACCGAACTTACCGAATCCCTTAGCAATATTAATTTAGGATTAATGCGCTTTGACCAAAACTCTGATGGCGGCATGATTGACATTCCTATTAGCGATATTACGACCTCAGGCGCTCAAATTCGTACAGCACTCGATAGTTATTATCCTCAAGGTGGCACTCCCTTAGAAGAGACCATGTATGAAGCTGCACGTTATTATCGTGGTGAAAGTTGGGTCTTTGGCGATAACGCCCAACCGAATGCCAGTGTCAGTGATTCACGAGTGGGCGGCGGTAGCACCTATAAAAGTCCCATAGAAGCAGATTGCCAAAAACATCACATTATTTTACTCACCGATGGCGAACCGACTAATGACTCTTCCGCTAACGATTATATTCACGATTTAATTAGCGGGCTAACACTGGACCCTGATTTAGATTTAGAGTCTGACTGCTCAGGAAATGGTGACTGTTTAGACGAGCTAGCTTACTGGATGAAAAACACAGACCACTCAGAAAGCTTTAGCGACGATCAAGAAATTACCACTTACACCATTGGTGGCTTTGACCTAGCAGACGGTGTTGAACTTTTAAAACGGACGGCCAATGGCGGTGGCGGCAGCTATTATGAAGCCAATGACACCACGGGATTAACCGACGCACTGGATGCTATCTTTTTAGATATATTAGCCACCGACTCCACCTTCACCGCACCGGCCGTTTCGGTTAACGCCTTTAACGCGTCAGAGCACAGCGATGAATTATTTTACGCACTCTTCAGCCCTGCCGATAATGTGAAATGGGAAGGCAATTTAAAGAAGTACACCCTCAATTCTGATGGCACAATTGTCGGGGCTAACACCAGCACATCGGCCATTGACGAAAGCACCGGCTTTTTTTCCGATGACACATACGATTTATGGAATGATACTGGCTACCCTGGTGGTATTGCAGATGGTAAAGATGTAGAACTGGGCGGCATGGTGAAATTACTTGAGCCAGCTAACCGAAATATTTTCACTGAAAACTCCAGCAACACCCTACTATCTTTTTCCTCATCCACAGCCACATCTCGAATTACTTTTGATATGGAAAGTTATACTGAAGATGAATATATCAGTGTACGAGATTGGGCTATTGGCTACGATGTAGACGATTTAGACGGTGATTCCAGCACCACAGATAGCCGTTACTCCATGGGAGATCCATTACACAGCGAACCCACTATTATTACCTATGGCGGCACAGATGATGAAACCGATGCTACGGTTTTCTTTGGTACTAATGAAGGCTTTATTCATGCAATAGATACCGACACAGGGGAAGAAGAGTTTGCTTTTATTCCCCAAGCTTTGCATTCCAATTTAAACACCTATTATGAAAATACTTCTGCGGCTGCCGATAAGCCTTATGGTATGGACGGGTTGATCAGCACATGGATTTACGATGTAAATAGTAATAATGTGATTCTAGATTCATCAGGAAGCCTAGAGAGCAGTGAACATGCCTATTTATATTCAGGTATGCGCCGTGGTGGTAATAATTACTACGCATTAGATGTCACAAATCGCACAAGCCCTAGTATGTTATTTAAAATTGAGGGTGGGGTTACCACTGGCTTTGATAAACTTGGCCAAACCTGGTCACGTATGACCATTGCCAAAGTTAAGTTTCCTAATGGCAATAGTGACGGCAGTCGCTTCGTCTTATTCTTTACAGGGGGTTATGACACCAATCAAGATAGTAATTCTACTAACGAGGCCGACTCGGTCGGCAACGCCATTTACATGGTGGATGCTAGCAGCGGCGAGTTACTATGGAGCGCTAGTAATTCAAATGCCAACTTAAATATTTCTACCATGGTTAATAGTATACCCGCTAGCTTGTCTGTTATAGATATCACCGGAGACGGCTTAGTAGACTATTTATTTGCCGCCGATACCGGTGGTCGAGTATTTCGTATAGATTTAAACCCTAACCCAACTGGAGCCAGTGATTTTGCAGCTGGCGGTGAAGTTGCATCACTGGCGGGAAGTGATGCTGATAACAACCGTCGCTTTTACAATAAGCCCAATGTATCCCTAGTTAAGGATCAGCAATACGGCGACTATCTAACTATTTCTATCGGTTCAGGCTATCGTGCTCATCCCATTCAAACCACCAATGTTGAAAACCGTTTTTACATGATTAAGGATTTTTATCCTTATAGCGCGCCAATAAGCTATATATCTAAAAGTGAAGCGGCCACCACAAAAACCACTTTAGGGGATGATGAAAGTGCTGACTCCACATTACTGTACAACGCCACTTCGCTCATGACAGGTGGAACCGACGCCCTCACCAGTGATTTACAAACCATCATGGCCAATGGTGGTGGCTGGTACATCACATTTGATACAGAAGGTGAAAAAGTATTAGCAGAATCCACAACATTTTCTGGAGCCATTATTTTTACCACATTTGCGCCAAGTGGCAGCACAGTGAGCACCTGTGGGGCTGATACTGGTATATCCAAAATTTATGCATTGAGTCAAAAGTGGGCCATGGCTAGTATTGATTTAGATGGCGACGGTGATACAGATGAAGACGATGCTTCAGTCACCCTGACACACTCTGGCATTGCCCCTAAACCTGTGGTTATTTATCGCCCTGATGGCGGAAAAACCATTGCCATTGGTACTGAAACTATTGACGATAATCGATTTGAGGAAGAAGAATCATCAGATGACTGCGAGGCAGAAGGAACCTGTGCAGAGGAAGTTTCGCAGTGCGAAACATCAAACTGTTATGTCATACCAGTATACTGGCGACAAAATCAAAACGAGTAGTTAGTGCCGATACTTTCTTAATTAGTAATGCGTGACATGTAATCTTTTACATGTCACCAAGGGCTCAACCCATAAGGGTGTAGTATTTTTTTCAATTTCCCACTTTTGCGAATCTCGGGCATCGCTTTATCAATCAGTTCAATATATTTTGGGCTGTTAATATTGTTAGGGCTGCAACCGATATACAATAATGACCGCTCTCCAACAGATCCTGCAAATGCAATTTTGTCAGATAAGTTTAGTCGTTTTAATTGCGCATCCATTACAGGAATCGTTTCGATAATACCGTTAAGTCGCCCTGATAAAAGTTTTCGAATATTTTGCTTTAGGGGCTGATCAGCAGAGACAAATTCAAAAGCGTCTCCTGAGTGTATTTTAAAATATTGATCCAAAACGTCTCCATAAAAATACCCCAATATTACGCCTGTTTTACGAGAAATTAACGACGATAGCTGTCCATCATAGCGCCATTGCTCTTTTGCAAAAACATAAATAGCTGCTTGATCAACACCCCAATGGTGTTCTGGGTATAAAAAATCAGGGGCTTCATTTTTTATGGCCCCCACCACGCAATCACTATTGCCGGCTCGAGTTTCTGCAACCGCCCGCTTCCAAGGCATAATTTGGTAATGTATTTGGTGGCCATGGGGCTTGAATATGTCTTTGGCTAAATCAATCATATAGCCGGGTGTTTCAGATAATGGATCTCCGTTCATGGGAAACCATTCATCAGCACGAATACGAATGGTATCGGCTTGAATACTAGTACTTATAATTATTAACAAGAAAAACCGCAGTAACATGAATCTGAATCGCATTTTTTATATTTATCAATTATTTTATATAAACATATAAATTCCATTAGCCTCAATAGAAGTCTAAAAAATTGGTAATAATATTTAAATCATCCCCTCATCTAAAGCAACAGCCATCCCTTGCGCAAGATCCTGGCAGTCTTGCAAAAATTCATCCTGCCACGGTCCTTTGCATAACAATATTTCCTGCACCCATCGCCAACGCAAGCCAGTTAAAATAGTCTTTAATGCACGACAGGTACCTGTACCATCGTGACCCGCTCGAACAATTGCTGCCACTGGTAATCCCTGTTTAACTTCAAGACACGGATAATAAATACGGTCAAAAAAATCTTTTAACGCACCACTCATATACGCTAGATTTTCCGTGGTTCCTAGAATAATCGCGTCACAATTAAGCACATCTTCATAGGTAGCCTCTAATGGGGCTTTAACCACGCACTGCACACTCTGTAGGTTTTCCTTCTCTATAGCTTCAACCATGACATTGAGCATTTTTTGAGTATTTTCCGAGGGAGCATGAAAAACCAATAATAAACGCTTCACATTAATACCCTATGGTGGTTAAACATTATCATCGTGACTGGCGTAATCATTAATGCCTTTTGTTTGTTTAAGGTTACAATGACTTACTCAATTTAGCGAAAACTTTAAAGAGTCCCACCTCATGAGTGACGTAATACACCTTAATGAAGAACAGCGCTTTATCGTTGAGTTAAGTGGCGACCCAGCCGTTTTAGAATATAAAATGCTTAGCCACAACCACATTGATTTCACCCACACTTTTGTCCCATTTCGGGCCAGAGGCAAAGGATACGCAGAAGCATTAGTTGAGGCAGGGTTTAGCTGGGCCAAACAGCAGGGCTATGATATTCAAGCCAGCTGTTGGTATGTGGATAAGTTTTTAAAAGATGCTTAAAAAAAGTGAAGAACTGCTAGGGCCTTGGTTTGTATACATGGTGCAATGCCAAGACAATAGCCTATATACAGGGGTTTGTGTCGACACAGAAAGGCGTGTGCAAGAGCATAATTTCAGTGCCAAAAAAGCCGCTCGATACACCCGAGCTAGACGGCCCGTTATATTGCGCTATCAAGAAAATTGCAAGAATCGCAGTGAAGCCTGTAAACGCGAAGCGGCCATTAAAAAACTCAGCCGCCAGCAAAAACTTGCCTTATTTACCTCAACACCAAGATAATTCACTGGCATGATCATTTAGCCATTGTTGGTGCTCTTTATAATTGGGGCACAAACCAGCCACTAAACTCCAGAAGGCACGGCTATGGTTGGCCTGAATTAAATGGCTTACCTCATGAGAAATAAGGTAATCAATCACAGTTATAGGTGCCCCCATAATAAGCCAATTGTATTGAATTCGGCCCCTTGAAGTACAGTGGCCCCATTTGCTTTTTGTGCGGCGAAACACCACCTCATGTAAGCGCTCTATCACTTTTAGCTGTCGGGCTTTTTCACTGGTTTGGGTCACCATAAACTGCTTGGCTTGATGCTTAAAAAATTTTTGTAGAAGAAGGGTTAATTCACTTTTGGCAGGGGAAACAGGGCCGTTGTAAATAATGACGCCTTTTTCTAAATGCATTGAAACGCGCTTTACATACTTAAACTCAAGTAAGTGCCATTCACCTAAAAACAACACTTTCTCACCAATTTCAATGTTAGGCACTCGACTTTGACGACCCTGCTGTTGCAGAAGCTTTTGTTCTATCCAAAGCTGTTTGGCCACAACAAATTCTTCCACCCAACCATCACTCACCCCATTAGGAATGCGTACTTGCACCCCCTGACTGCCCACATGAATCGCCGCGCTTTTACGTTGGCTACGAACAATGGTGTAATCAAATGATAGGCTTTGTAAATTTAATACATTAGCCTGTATAAATTGCGACATTACGCCCTGACGCTCTTATTGCGCATGGGTTCTAGTACCCCTTCTAGGCCGTTTATTTTTATTTCTAGACATAACCCTAATAACATTCCTAAACGCCCTTCAGGTAGGCCTTTACCTTGAAACCACAATAAATAATCTTCAGGCAAATCCATTAAGACTTTCCCCTGATATTTTCCAAAGGGCATGGCCATGTTGGCAAGCGCTAACAAGTCGTCCTGATTGAACATGATCGATACTCTAAAAATATTTTGCCAAGAAGTTTATCACAGCCATAAAAGGAATTAAGTCGTAAACAGTTGCCAGAATACGTTTCCCAACCTAATATTAGGTAAAACTAATATTATGGGTATTTACATGGCCATTTGCAAAGATGAACTATTGGCACACGCCAAGCGTCAACTCACCATTATTGATGCAAACCAAACAAAAGACTTATTTGAGCAAGGAGCGATCTTATTAGATGTGAGAGAAGCAACTGAATTTAGCCAAGGGCATCTGCCTCATGCCAAGCATGTCTCCAGAGGACTACTGGAGTTTATGGTGGGTAATCACCCAGCCCTAAAAAATAACGACGCGAGTTTAGTGGTTTATTGTAAAAATGGTGGACGTTCCGCCCTAGCAGCTGAACTATTGCAACGTATGGGGTTTACCAGCATATACATGCTTGAAGGGGGCTTTGATGGCTGGTGTGACAAGGGCCACGAAACACAGCAGCCTTAGGTCGGGTATGCCAGTAGCTCTGAAATAAGAATCTATGACCTTAAATAACATTAATAGACATTTATTTTATAATTCAGCCAACTTACAATTCGTAAAATGAAAATACCCACAGCTTCGTTTACCCAAATGTTTGGACTCATGGGCGTCCATGCCAGTGAAAATCGTCAAGCCCGATTAGCTGGACGCCTGCTAGATGGCCCCATGCTGCTGTTGGCAGGCTGGATTATAATCGATTGGTACTTACAAAATATTAACCAGCAATTTGGCCACTCCCTAATTAGTGACTGGATCGTATGGATATTTTTTGCAATTGAAACCCTGACGCTTCTTTACCTAGTGGATGACAAAAAGCGTTATCTAAGCAGCAATTGGGTAAACCTTATCATTGTGATTTTCTCTTTCCCTGTTATTTGGCAAGTGTTCCCACATGCAGCAGGCCTTAGAGTTTTACGCCTAGTGGTATTGGTTAGCCTGTTTATTCACGCTTCTCGCACACTTCGCCATGTGTTAGCCCGTAATAACTTGGGGCGAACCTTGATCGCAAGCCTCGTGATTATCGTCATCTCAGGCACGATTATTTCCCTTATTGACCCCAACGTAAAAAATACCAGTGATGGCATTTGGTGGGCTTGGGTAACGGTCACTACAGTGGGTTATGGCGATATCGTACCCACCAGTAATGCAGGCCGAGTATTTGGGGCATTTCTCATCCTCATGGGGCTGGCGCTCATCACCATGCTCACCGCCAGCTTTGCAGCGTTCTTTATGGCGGAAGATGAAAAGCTGATTCGCAGTGAAGAAAATCTCAATACTAAAAAGTTAGCGCTCATTGAACAGCGTCTACAGAGGTTAGAAGAGAAGTTAGATGTACTGATAAATAAAGAACAGGCTCCTCCAGAAGCCCCTGATCAAACACACAAACCCTAAGTAGCCCGGTTACGACTCACTAGCACAGGCACAGCACAGAGCAGTATAAGGCAATGCTAACAACCGCGTGGCTTCAATAGCGCCATGGCAAAGCTCACAGTCACTGTAAGCTCCTTGCTTAATCCTAAGTATTGCATGCTTCACCTGCTGTAGTTCTTGCTGAGAATAAGCTTCTTTTTCCGCGGTACCTGAGTCCACATGATTTTCCTTTAAGCTCTCGCTGAGCTTTTCAGCCAACGCCTCTAAATGATGCTGTTTATTTCTCAGCTTTAATTCAATTTCGCCCACACTCAGCATATTTGTCCCCTTTTAATGAGACACCGTACCCCTTAGGGCTATTGATAGTTTTGATGTGCATCATGCTGGCTCTTATTAAACTAAAAGCAGCCGTCAGAATGCCACTAACGCCCCTACGCTCTTGGTCTATACTGATCAATAACAACGGGGAATTGACATGTTCATAAGCGATCAAATTCAAAATTATTACGAAAATAAGGTTATTCAAGCCATCAATGAAATTGCTCGGCCCAAGGGCTACACCGAAGAGCAAATGGTAGATTTGGCTTGCCTTGCACTAAACAACTTACCAACCCGTTACTTTCGCCACGAAGTAGACCTAGCCTTTTATATGTCGGCTATTGAGCATCAAGAAATAGATAATAAAGTGCGAGTGGCTGTCACTGATGCCATAGCGTTTATCGAAAGCCATAAAGCCAATAGCTAGCTTGCTCATCTAACATGGGGGTATTAACTTCAGACAGGGATAAGGTGAAGCACTTAAATCCCTGCAAAGGAATGCAGGGAGAAAAGATTAATAGCGATGCGCCACTACAAAATTATAAAAATTAATACCGTTGTTGGGTAATTTAATACTGTTATTTGAGTAATGCTGCAGCTGTAATGTCCAACTGGTGTCTTCTGAGAAATACCCACCCACAGCTAAAGAATTCGCAAACTGAAAGTTAGTACTGAATTGACGACCGCCCAATTCGGTACGGGAAAATACCGACACTCCAACAGACGTTTCTGCAAAACTTAACCAATCAGGCTCTCCCCAGTTAAATCGAAACACAGGGCTAAACTCCAAGACATTGTTAACACCTTCTTGGCCATCAACATTCAAATCTTGCCAGTAATTATAAGCAAATTGGTAATAGTGGGTTAATCGCATACCTGCCACATCACCCAGTGAATCATCAGCAAACCAACGAAAACCAGTTTTAATACCCGCAACATCGGAATTGCTCATAGTCGTAACACTGAATTCATCAGCACCCAATGGATTAGTGGCAAGTGTGAGCATCAAACTGGTGATCATGGCAGTACGCCAGCCCCAAGTTTCTCCAGGGTCGCTATCAAGGGTATCACCTTCAGCTGCCCATAAAGAGCCATTGAGACCAAGCAAGGCCAGTAAGATAATAATTCGTGGCATTAAGTTTATCCGTGTCCGTTTAGATATGAAGCTAGCAAGGCGATATACGCATGAATTAATGGGCATCAAAAAGATGAATTACAGTTAGCTAGTTCACAGAATGTGCGACATTGTACGCAATTTAATTATTGTGACTAGCTGCACATTTTGCAACAAAGTATTTCTTATGAAGGGATAAAGCGAAAAGAAGCAGAAAACCCCTGTCTTTTGCCATTCATTTTGGCAAAAGACAGGGGTTCAGATTAAGAAATATTAAGGTTTAGAGTTTCAAGCGTATCACTGCGCACATCATTCAATAGCGTTTTATTTTCGATCAATGATTCACCATATGATGGAATCATGGTTTTTAACTTCTCTTTCCAATCCGCGTTTTCTAAACGATCACTAAAGCATTTTTCAATCACGTCTAGCATGGCCTGAACTGCAGTGGAGGCACCAGGAGACGCGCCTAATAAAGAAGCAATAGAACCATCTTGTGAGGCAACGATTTCGGTGCCAAATTCTAATGTTCCTTTACCTGATTCATCTTTCTTAATGATCTGTACACGCTGACCAGCATCTTCCATTCTCCAGTTTTCATCTTTGGCTTCAGGGAAGTAATCACGCAGTGAATTCATACGGGAGCGGTCTGACTGGAACACTTCACTAATAAGATAGCGAGTTAAATCCATGTTGTTCATGCCCACCGACATCATTGGCTTTAAGTTATTTCCCTTAATAGAAGAAGGTAAATCCATTTTAGAGCCTTGCTTCAAAAACTTAGTGGTGAATCCAGCAAACGGGCCAAATAATAGCGCTTTTTTGCCATTAATCACTCGGGTATCCAAATGAGGCACTGACATAGGCGGGGCGCCAATGGCTGCTTTGCCATATACTTTTGCGTGATGTTGATCCGCAATTTCACTGTCTTCACATACCAACCATTGGCCACTAACCGGGAAACCACCATAGCCTTCGCTTTCTGGAATTTCTGATTTTTGCAATAACGGCAGTGCACCGCCGCCAGCCCCTAAAAATACAAAGCCCGCACGAATTCGACTGGTGACTTTTGTTTCTCTGTCTTCCAATAATACTGACCAACCACCGGTGCTGCTGCGTTTTAGATCTTCTACATTCTGATTGAGCAATAACTCAAAGTTATCTTGTGTTTCTAGGTGGTCCATCATATATCGCGCTAGGGATCCAAAATCCACATCGGCACCGCGAGACATGTTGGTGGCCGCTACAGGCTGTTTTTTATTACGCCCCTGCATCACCAATGGCATCCACTGAGTCAGTACATCGAAATCTTCGCTGTATTCCATGCCTTCAAATAAGTGATGGTTACTCATCAACTCGAAGCGTTTACGTAAAAAGGCGACATTTTTTTCACCCCACACAAAACTACGATGCGGTGTACGATTAATAAATTCAGATGGGGTAGGTAAAATTTTGTTTTTCACCAGATGGCTCCAGAACTGTAATGAAAGTTCAAAGGAGGCATTGATAGATAACGCTTTGGAGATATCCACATCTCCTTGCTCATTTTCTGGGGTGTAATTTAATTCACAATAAGCAGCATGACCGGTACCGGCATTGTTCCAACCATCTGTGCTTTCTTTAGCAACGCTTTTTAGGCGTTCGACCACACAGATTTTAAGGGTAGGATCCAATTGCTTAAGGATCATGGCTAAAGTGCTACTCATTGCACCTGCGCCTACCAATAAAACATCTACAGTTTTTACAGTCATGGTTTTCACGCTCTTCGAATTAAATGAAAACAGGCCCGCTACCCGTAAACCTGTTAATTAGGCTCACTCATGGCTTTTTGTAAAAACCGTTTGGTAGGGCTCTCGACTGGCGTTTCATGACGCCAAGCCAGAAATCTGGGGCGCAGATTATACCTAATTCCCTCATAAGAGGGACTTATTGTCAGTATTTGTCAGGGATATTGGGCTATTAAATTAGAGCTTACTCACTAACTTTTTGAGAGATGCTCTTTATTATAGCGCTTAAAATACAGGGGCATAAATTTGGTGCAAAATGATATTACTCTAACGCCCTAAGTACTGAAATTTAACTCGGCTGGTTAACCGACAAAAGAGCTCATATGAAAGTGTATTGCAGTGAGTGGCTACTTCGTCAGCACTTAAACCTGTGCCCCATAGAGTCACCGTATCACCCAGCTGAACATTTGCTTCAGTGACATCCACCGTTAACATGTCCATGGAAACTCGGCCCACAAGCGGGCATTTTTTGCCTTTAATGAGAACCGGTGTACCCGCTTTCGCCGATCTTGGGTAACCGTCGCCATAGCCAATGGCCACCACCGCTATTTGAGTATCTCTACTGGCTGTAAAAGATCGACCATAACCGACACTTTCACCCGCTTTTAAAGAATTCATGGCGATCACTTCACTTTGCAATGTCATTACCGCCTGAAGGTCAAAATCCTGCCCCGTACTTCCTACAATTGGGCTTGCGCCATATAGCATAATGCCAGGGCGCACTGATTCTCCGTGACTACTTGGCAGAGTTAATAAAGCGGCACTGTTGCTCATGCTCCAAGGAAGTTTCATGGGAGACAGTGTGTGCATTTGATCAAGTTGCACCTGATTAAAAGGGTGCCCTATTTCATCAGCACAAGAAAAGTGGCTCATTAGGTGTATTTGCGAAACATTGCTTTGAAGGCGTAAATCGCTCACCACAGCAGGCACATCTTGCACGGCAAAACCCAAGCGATGCATGCCTGTGTCTACTTTAATCCAGACCTTAATTGACCCCTTAGCCAGTGTGATCCAGTGAAGTTGCTGCTGTTGATGCACCGCTAGCTCTAAATCTAAATCAAAAGCTACTTGGCACTCGTTGCTATCCATAGCGCCTTCCAGAACCAAGATAGGCAACAAAATACCCGCCTCACGCAAGGCCACCGCTTCATCCAGACAAGCCACAGCAAAGCCATCTGCATCCATGCTCAGTGCGTTAGCAATGGTTAACATGCCATGACCGTATGCATTGGCTTTAATCACAGCATACGCCCTGCTGTTAGATGCGCGCTGTTTTGCCAATCGATAGTTTTCACGTAGGGCGTGTAAATCTATTATTGCTTGAGTTGCCCTTGCCATACTGCCTGCCAAATATGATGATATGTAGAGATGCTTAAAGGGCCGCAAGGCCACTTAACCAATATAATAATGGACCTAAATCAGTCGTTGTTACATAAGCATTACTGCTGCTGGTGTAAATATGCTTTATACTGGCAGCGGATTTTGCACATGTTTAAAAGATAGGCTTAACGCCCGACAGACGCCATTCTGTTGCTAAAAGTATTGTCTTACTAGACCAGCCCTAAAAGAGTGTTTACCCTCCTTTAGTATCGAGCTTACAAAATTAGCCTAAAGAAAAGCTTTAAGGCTACGTAAACCCTGCTCTTTGCAGACATCATTGTACTATTTTTTAGTTGAATACATACCATTATGGGTCACAGTTTAATTCCAGAGCGCATGTTGGTGATCTCACCAAATTTGGCGGCAACCATAGGGCTCGAAGACGCCATTATGCTGCAAGCCTTAAATGATGGTGGCCAACCACAGGATGTTGATTGGTTAGCCATCAATAAAGTGGCCCTACGTAAATGGCTGCCCTTTTGGGACGATAATGAAATTAAACGTATTTTAAAAAGTTTAGCCGACAAAGGCATTGTCCACTTTAATAGCCCCCCCTTTGGCCAAAGCGAGCAATTATTTTTCAGCTTTGAGGCTAAAGCGCCTGCTAGTGCTCGCCAGAGCAAGACGCAGCAAGCTTACAAAGAGAGCCAACAACAGCATAAAAGCCCCATTCCTGCTAATTGGCAGCCTGACCATGAAACCCTGCGCTATATAGATGAAACTCTAGGTATTCCCAAACGTTATGCCAAGATGCAAATGCAGGATTTTATTTTCCATTACCAAAGCCAAGGTACTTTAGCCGCCAGCTGGTCAACCATGTTTATTCGTTGGGTAAATAAGCGCAATAAAGACGACCAAAATAATCCAGTTGTCTTTCAGGGAGATTCGTCTCGCAAGCAAAATATGGATCAAACCTGGCAACCTGAAACGGTCACTTTAGAAATTTTAGTGAAAGCTGGGGTAGACCAGAACTTTATTCAAGACTGCGTTAGCGAATTTATATTGTTTTGGATGGAAAAAGGCGTGGCACACAACACTTGGAATACTAAATTTGTGGCTTGGGTGCGCAGACAATGGGCTCGATTTAGTTCAAGTTTGGCTCACCCTACTGATCCAACCCCCATGCAAGAAGGTTGGCAGCCTGCAGAAGATGTTTATGATATCTTGCACATGGCCAATATTGATAAGACTTTTGCGCAAAGTCTTGTGCAAGAGTTTGTATTATACTGGCGAGACAGCCGCCAGCTGCACACATCTTGGAATAGCAAATTTTTACAACACACCAAGCACCTTTGGAGTAAACGTTTAAGTGGACAAAGTACAGGCTCAGCAACTTCTCAACGAGATTACGCAGCAAATACCAGTATCGAAGAGCGTGTCAAAGACCTCAGCTGGGCAGATGGCCTCTAACGAACAGAAAGAAGCTTTAGCAGCTACCTTTGAGTTGTTTAGAATAAGCTACGGTAATCAATTCAATGCGGCATACCCTGATTTAGAACGATCAATGGCTGCCATGAGATTATGGCTCAAACACTTACAAGATTATCCTGCTTCCTTAATTCAAGCTGCCGCGGAACGGGTTGTTAAGCACGAAAACTATCTCCCTACAGTCGCAAAATTTCGAGAGCACTGTGATCATGCCTTTGAGTTATTCGGTCTACCGGATGCTCACAGCGCCTACATGGAAGCATGCCGCGCCCCCCAACCTAAAAAATCCTATCACTGGAGTCATCCTGCGGTTTATTACGCGGGCTTGGCCACAGATTGGTTTTTCATGGCGAACACTGTAGAAAACAAAGTGTTTCCCGTGTTTAAACATAATTACGAATTATTGTGTGAAAGAGTTATTAAAGGGGAAGAGCTTACGGTTCCGGTATTAAAAGCACTGCCTAAAGAGGTGGGGATTACCATGAGTGTAAAAGATAATAAGAAAATGCTTAAAACATTGCGGAAAAAATTAGATCTTTAATTTTTTAAATTAGGAAGCCTCAATAACACCTGCGTGCCTTGAGGCGATAAATTTTTGAAATAAATCTCACCATCCCATTTTTTACAAATTCTTCCTACAATGGCCAACCCTAAGCCCACTCCTTCTTTTGCTCTGTTTAAGCCACTATCAGCTTGAACAAAGGACTCACTTAAACGGGCAACTTTACCAAGGTCAATTCCAATACCTGTATCTTCTACCGATATAACAATGATATCACTGCTCAGCTGCTCACATTTAATAACCACTCCACCTTGCTCTGTAAATTTAATGGCATTATCAATTAAATGACGCAGTGCAATACCTAAACGCTTCGGATCACCATGCATGATGAGCTTGTTGTCAACTTTCATATCCATTACTAAATTTTTATGTAAGGCAGTAGCTTTGTACAGATGTGTAGTCGCACTAATCACATCATATAGAGAAAATAACTGAACATTAAGCTTGCCATCATCCAAGTCAACAAAGTCAATTATATCGCTGATTATTGTGAGTAGCTGCGTACCTGACTCATGAATATTATCCACCATCTTTTGCCATTTCTCCGGTAACTCTTGGGATTTTAAAATATTAGAAAAACCCATAATGCTATTTAATGGTGTGCGTAATTCGTGAGTCATACTATTTAAAAAATCTGTCTTACTACGACTGCCTACTTCCGCTTTTTCTTTTGCAATATTCAATTGCTGAGTACGGATTTTTACTCTTGCTTCAAGATCTTCATTAAATTGTTGCAATAAAACCATGGTATTTTTTTTGTCAGCCAAATTCTGTGCAAGCTGAACAAGAATGGCCTGAATGGATAATTTCAGTGTCTGAATTTCAGCCTTAAACTGTATTTCATCGAGTGAAGCCACATCCTTTGCAGCCAGTTCTTTGGTATTAATGTTTTTAACAATATTAGCCAATTGAATAATAGGCCTAGCCACTTGCCTTTGAACGACCCAATACAAAAGTAATAAAGTTACTACTCCCATAAGACTGGAGAACCCAACATTAGATAGAATATTTTCTCTGGCTTGCTTAATCATATGTTGATCGCTCAGAGCAATTCGAACAAAACCAATATCTTTCTTTTGATAATTTAAAAGCCACTGCCGGGTCATCCAAGGTATTTGCTCGGCACTGTTATTTCTATTCCACTGATTAACCAGTTCTTCATCTTCGTCTAGCAACCACACCCCCAAAACGGAGGGGTATGATTCAAAGGTTTTTAACACTTCAGCTGAAACACTTTCATTATATTGAAACAAAGCTTCAGATAATGCTGGGCGTAAGCTGCCCACCACCTTTTCAATTTCTTGTAATCCAGCTTGCTTAGCTTGTGGAATATCGGTGGAGAAACGATAAATGGCATGACCAAACTGCGCCAATACCGTTACCAACACCATCCATAACGCCAGCCGCATAGAAAGATGCTGCGTTATCATAAAGAGGCTCTTTCGTAGGTAGTATTTAAAGCCTAGCAGATAGTCAATATTGCAGAGAAAAGAAAGGCCAGAGAAGATACCTGGCCCTATAGATTTAAGCGCTGCGCTGACGCACCGCTTCAAACAAACATATACCACCGGCTACCGACACATTCAGTGAACTCACATCACCTGCCATGGGAATGTTAATTAAATGATCACATGATTCGCGAGTTAAACGGCGTAATCCTTTGCCTTCTGCCCCCATGACGATGCCAATTGGACCCCGTAAATCGGTTGCAAACACCGAATCACTGGCCTCGCCAGCTGTTCCATATAACCAAATACCACGCCCTTGAAGCTCTTTCATGGTTCGCGCTAAGTTTGTCACCTGGTAATAAGGGACTGTTTCTGCCGCACCACAGGCTACTTTACTAACAGTAGAAGTTAGACCGACAGCATTGTCTTTAGGGGCTATTACCGCATGCACGCCCGCAGCATCAGCGCTTCGCAAACATGCGCCCAAGTTATGTGGGTCGGTAATGGAATCGAGAATTAATAAAAATGCATTTTCGGTTAATCCATCAAGTTGCTTAAACAGTTCATTTTCTGTTTTTGGCTTAGGTTGCTTAGATTTAACCGCGACCCCTTGATGATTACCGCCTTCACTTAGGCTATCCAAAAAAGTCTTTTTGGCTTCCTGAATATTCAGACCATTACTGCTGGCCAATTGAAAAAGCGCCCTAAAGCGCTCATCATCTCGACCTTTTTGTACATACATTTCGCTCACGCGCTCAGGGGCGCGTTTAAGCAAATTATTTACGGCGTGAATGCCAAAAACGATTTCATCACTCATTTACTAACTCTTTAAACCTTTAACAGACGATTACTTCTTTTTTTTCTTGGCTGGTTTTTTCTTTATTTTCTTAGCCGCTTTTTTTAAACCATCCATTAATTGCTGTTTGGCTTTTTTAGCCGCCGCAAAAGGCTCTTTAATGCTTTTAGGCGTTTCAACCGTATCCACCTTGCGTTTACGAACCTTTTTCTCAGGCTTGCCTGGCAATTCGGGCTTTCTTGAACGAGAAGGCTTTCGAGAATTATCTTTCGCTGGACCCGCTGATTTCTTAGCTTTTCGATGGCTACTGCCAATATTGTTACCGGCTAATTCAAAATCAATTTTTCTATCGTCCATATCAACACGACTAACAATAATCGTTAATTCGTCACCCATACCAAACGACTTCCCTGACCTTTCGCCATTTAATCGTAAGCGAATTGGATCAAACTGATAAAAATCATTATTCAAGTTGGTAACGTGAATCAAACCTTCAATGTATAGGTCTTTAAGCTGCACAAACAAACCAAAGTTTGTCACGGCACTGACGACCCCTGTAAATTCATCCCCAACGTGAGCACGCATATACTCACACTTTAGAAAATCCATCACATCTCGTGTGGCATCGTCTGCTCGGCGCTCAGTTAAAGAGGTTTGCTCACCAAACTGCAAAAGCGCATTCATATCGTATGGATATATTTTATCTTTTGGTATTAAGCTAGCACCTTCTACACGACGAATAGTTTTTAATAATGCTTCGTCTTGGCGATCACCACGAATCAAAGAGCGAATCGCTCGGTGCACCATTAAGTCAGCGTAACGACGAATAGGAGAGGTAAAATGGGTATAAGCTGAATAGGCCAAACCAAAGTGGCCTTCATTTTCAGGCTGATACATAGCTTGGCTCATGGAGCGTAATAACATTATTTGTATAAGCGCAGCATCTGGCCTGTCGGCTATTTGCTTCATGACATGCAAGTAATCTTTAGGAGTCGGTTCTGTTCCGCCTCCTAGAATAAAGCCTTGTTCATTCAAGAACTTACGCAAATTCTCTAATTTCTGTTCACTTGGCCCTTGGTGCACTCGAAACAGTGCAGGCACTTTGTGTTCTTGTAAGAAGCGCGCAGTGGCCACGTTGGCACACAACATACATTCTTCAATTAACTTGTGAGCATCGTTGCGCTCAACCGGAATTATGTCTTGAATTTTTCGTTCACTGTTAAACACAATTCGTGTTTCAGTGGTTTCAAAATCAATGGCACCGCGCTGCGTACGTGAGACCTTTAAGGCTTTATACAACGCATATAAATCATCTAAATGAGGAGCAACTGAGCTATGTTCTTGACGTAATTGACGAGCTTCATCTTCATCATTCTTTTCTAATATTTTACCTACAAGGTTATAGGTTAAGCGAGCATGACTGTGCATGACTCCTTCAAAGAATTTGTAAGATGTTAGTTTCCCCTCCGCGCTGATCATCATTTCGCAAACCATGCATAAACGATCAACTTTAGGCTTTAGAGAACACAAACCGTTACTGAGCTTTTCAGGCAACATGGGCACAACGTGTTCGGGGAAATACACACTGTTGCCGCGATTTTGTGCTTCTACATCCAGCGGACTGTTAACCTGAACATAATGACTGACATCGGCAATGGCCACATACAGTTTCCAGCCACCACTTGGCTTATCGAATTCACAATATACGGCGTCATCGAAATCTTTGGCATCTTCACCGTCAATAGTCACAAAAGGTAAGTCTCTAAGATCAATACGTTTGACCTTATCCTGCTCACTTACTTCGCTTTCAATCGCTTGAGCCTGCTGTTCGACTTCTTCCCCGAAAATAAACGGAATGTCATGACTGCGCAGAGCAATGTCAATCTCCATACCAGGCGCCAAATGATCCCCTAGTACTTCAATAATTTTACCTTCGGGTAATTTACGGGTTTCCGGCTGACCTGTGATATCGACGACTACAAATTGACCATGCTGTGCATTGGCCATATCTTGGTGATGAATAAGAATTTCATGGGGAATTCTGCGGCTATCGGGAACCACATAAGCGCTGTCTCCTTGGGTGTAGAATCGCCCCACTAATTGTTGAGTATTGCGCTGCAACACCTCAACAATCACCGCTTCTTGTTTGCCACGATTATCCACACCTGCTAGTCGTACAGCTACTTTATCGCCATCGAAGACCTTACGCATCTGCTTAGCGCTAATATGAAGGTCGCTTTCATGATCTTCCCTTACTAGGAAGCCATAACCATCTTTGTGTCCTTGAATACGGCCACGAATTAGCTCAATTCGACTTAAGGGAATAAAGGCATTACGACGGTTTTCAATTAATTGGCCATCACGGCACATGGCAATTAAGCGGCGACGTACGGCTTCAATTTGATCTTCGTCACTTAAATTAAAGATATCCACCAATTGCATATGGGTGGCGGGTTCATCGCAGTTTTCTAGATATTCAAGAATTAACTCACGGCTCGGAACCGGGTTTTCATATTTATCCGCTTCACGAGCGGCGTGGGGATCTGACCAGTTAGTATTACCGGTGCTTTTACTGTGTTTTTTGTTTTTACTCATGTCAGCCATTATACACAGTAAAGTGTAGTGATTGTGTGAAACATAAACTAAATCAAGGCTCTATTGGTCATTATTTAATTTCTTACGCAACTGATAGCCTTGGCGCTGTACAACATGCTGAATTAATAACTCTTGGTAGGCATTATGGAGATTATGAAAGTCAAAGTGAATAACATAGGGCTCAGCATCTTTTGTAGCTTGATCTAAATTTTCATTCACAGCCGCCACATGGGCTTCTGTTCGAATAAGTTCGTGCCTAGGTTGTAAATACATGCTCATATTAACCAACTGGCTAATATTCAATTTTTCATGCCAGCAAAAAGAAATACCACAGGCACTAATATTAGCCGCTTTTAGCATGGGCTCCGAGCTTCCCATCTGCTCATTAGAGCGTAGTAGATTCATCTTTTGATTTAATAAATCTAAAACATGGGCCACTTTAGGACTTTGCCCCCTCACCTCAGACATGGCTTGGCGAATTTGCATTTCAAGGCTTACATGAAACTCTTGATTTAAGCCTTCCGTGCCCTCAAGGTTATTTTCACCCCCATACTCTTCATTGATCAGACTAAATGACATGGCCACTTCATCATTTATTCGAAAATAACGCCGGCGCTCTTCATCTGTCATTGAACGCTCCTTTTATGTATTCCTTTAAAAATGTCATAGCCAAATTACCTAGTGGTTAAAATACTTCATCAGGATCGAGCTCAAAGTCTTCTGGACGCGCATTAAGCTGATCTTCAAAACCGGAACCATCTCCTTCAATTTCAGGCACATCGTCGTCATCATTATCTTCACTTTTAATAATAATAATCTCCACACGGCGGTTTTTAGCTCTATTTTCTGAGGTTTTATTATCAATTAATGGCCTAACCGAACCATGGCCCACCACCATAAACCGGCTTTCATTCATTTCAGGAGCTATGAATAATTGCTCGGCCACCGCCGCCGCTCTTGCTGCACTTAAATTCCAGTTTGATTTAAACTGCCCAAACGATCCCAACGGGGTGTTATCGGTGTGCCCTTCCACACTAATACGCCCAGGTATATCCACTAATACCTCGCGAATGGTATCCAGCACAGGTAAGAAATCATCTTGTACGTATGCACTGCCCGCTTTAAATGAGCCGCTTGCATCTATGCGAATAATTATTTTACTGCCTTGGGTTTCGAGCTCTACCTGGCCTTTACTGATTTCTTGCTCTAATTCACTGGCCATCTCTAAAGCTTTCTCTTCTGCTTGCTCGGGTGTCACCACATCTTTTGGAATAACTATCTCACGAGTCTGTTTACCCGAATCCCCTTGCGCCTCTGTTTGAGCCGTCACTTCATCCTGACATAAGACCTCTAAACTACTTTTCGTAACATCAGATGTTTTTTGGCGTATCTCGTTAATAGGGGTTGGCTCTGGAATAGAGGGGCTAAAATGCTTCGCGATAACACTGGTTCCCTTAGGAGGGTCATCGGCATTTATGGCTGTTTGCACACCAAAGGCCATTCTCAATTCGCCCGCTAAACGTTTAAATTTAAGGGCATCCATTTCTGCAAAAGACAATAACAACACAAAGAAGCACATCAATAGTGACATTAAGTCACCAAAGGTAGCTAACCAAGCAGGTAATCCAGCGGGGCATTCGGGACACTCTTGTTCTTCTTCGTCAGACATACAGTCTCCCTACTGTGACACCTTCCATTTTTTATTATTCACCTTCGTCTCCACGTTTGGATTCAGGCAAATAGGTGCGCAGTATGGATTCAATTACTCGAGGATTTTGGCCAGCCTGAATGGCCAACAAGGCATCCAGTACCATAGATTGTAATCGGCTTTCTTCATCCGCTCTTAAACCTACTTTATCGCCAATAGGAATGGCCAGCATGTTTGCCACCATGGCCCCGTAAAGCGTCGTAAGTAAAGCCACCGCCATGGCTGGGCCAATAGATTTAGGATCATCCATGTTGGCCAACATGGCGACTAAACCAATTAGGGTACCTATCATCCCCATAGCAGGGGCCACATCACCCAGTTGCAGAAATACCGACTTACCAATGCCATGCCGATCAGCGGCAAGGCGCATATCCTTGCCTAACATGCTTTTCACAACGTCTGGATCGTGGCCATCTACTAATAATTGAATGCCTTTGGCTAAAAAATCATAACTGACTTCTTTACCTTCTAATGCCAACAGGCCATTTTTTCTCGCTTCCCCTGCTAGCTCTACAATTTCGTCGATCATGGCGTCTGGCTTAGGCAATTTAAAACTAAAGGCTTTAGCCGCTACTTTGCCTGCACCTAAGAATTGACCCAATTCAAACTTCATTAACACGGCGAAAATAGCGCCACCCACTACGATTAGCATAGAAGGGATGTTCACAAACATGGCAGGGTCACCACCGAGCACCATGGCAAATATTATGATAGCCCAGCAACCAATAAGACCTACAAGTGTCGCTAAATCCACAGTAACATCCTAATTTCCCTATTATCTGGGTGCCCTTATGTTTTTAGTCTAGACATTGTATTTAGG
>OJBM01000101.1_pt1 | contig 49113 bp, 41 predicted proteins | sample 1591061 | NCBI WGS metagenome assembly OJBM01 (sample SAMN05416872, study PRJEB24817) | seawater metagenome | isolation source: Sea water | place: Canada:Atlantic | collected 2013-11
TCATAACCAAACGGCCTAATTTTTTGCTTATGAATATCTAATTTGTTGAGGTATTTATTTGTAAATTACAACAGGCCCTTTGGCCCATACTTTCGTTTTTTATATAGTCATTACCACTCTATCTTGATTTTAGTGCCGACTTTCACCAAAGACATAAACTCATCCATTTCAGAGTTTGTTAAAGCAATACAGCCATTTGTCCAATTAAATTTCTGAGTATAGAGTGGCCCCTTCGGCCCGTATATTCGCTTTGAATTTACCACTCTTTCTCAAGAAGATCCTCTCCATTTACTGCACAATACTTATAATCTTGAGGTAAGCCTTTAAATGGATAATCATTTCTCACTCACATATTTGAAAGGAACTTATCGAAAATATGCACTCTTGATAAGTATGCCCTCACTAACTTTTAACGTTCAAGAAAAGACATGTTTACTCAATAACATACCTACTCTAAATGACACCTAAGATCGCTAGTGGGACAAGTTTTATTTACTGTACTAAACGACGCTTCAATTCAGCCGAAGCTTGCAACATAGCCGAGCGAACTGCCGGCACATCTTTCAATACATTCAATAATCCAAAATCGTGAATCATGCCGTTATATCGCGTTACCGTTACATCTACGCCTGCGGCATCCAGTTTAGCACCATAGGCCTCTCCTTCATTTCGCAATACATCCTTTTGTGCAGTTTGAATAAGCGCCGGAGGTAAACCACTCAATTGTTTTAGGGTGGCCCGTAAAGGGGAGGCGTATATTTCATTGCGCTGCTGGGCATTAGTGGTGTAATTATCCCAAAACCATCTCATCATGTTTTGTGTTAGGAAGTGTCCATTGGCAAACTCTTGATAAGAGGCATTTTCAAAATTGGCATCGGTCACAGGCCACAATAATAATTGAAAATTAATATTGGGGCTGCCTTTTTCTTTGGCCATAAGACTTACCACCGCGGCCATGTTTCCTCCTACGCTGTTGCCCGCCACCGCCAATTTTGAAGCATCAAGGTTCAATGAGTGACCATGCTTGGCTACCCATAAGGTGGCCTCGTATGCTTGATTAATAGCAGTGGGGTATTGAGCCTCAGGTGACGGTGTATAATTTACATATACCGCCGCAGCCCCTGAGCCCAATACTAAATCAGTGATGAGGCGTTCATGGGTTTTAAAATCCCCCAACACCCATCCTCCCCCATGAAAAAACATAAATACTGGTAAGGGTTTGGTGACGCCTTTGGGGCGCACAATTTTAAGTTGAATGTCTTGCCCTGCTACTTGAATAGTTTTATCAGTAACCTGCGTATTAAACTTGGGCATCTTTACGCTTTGCTGTGCACCAATGAGTACATTGCGAGCGTCGTTAACCGATAATTTCTCTAACGGCCTACCGCCCCCATCTTGTAAAGCCTGTAAGAATGATTGCGTTTCATGCTCAACCCCTGCACTGCCTGCAGCCATGGCCGCACTGCCGCCACTCAATACAATTAAACCCAAACAAGCCATCCGTAAACGGTGAACTTTATTTTTTAAAAAAATCGCTTTCATAGTCTGCTCTCCCAACCGTAAAAAAGGTTAAACAATTTCTAACGACACATTAATATTGTTACGGGTGGCATTTGAATAAGGGCAAACGATGTGTGCTTGATCCACCAACTGCTGAGACTTTTCTAACCCAATGCCTGGCAGGCGTATGGTTAATGCCACTTCAATTCCAAAGCCCGTTTCAATGGCACCAATGCCAACCCGAGCGCTGACGATGACGTCATCGGCTAAAATGAGTTTTTGCTTGGCAGCCACAAATTTAAGGGCTCCTAAAAAACACGCCGAATAGCCTGCCGCAAATAGTTGCTCTGGGTTAGTGCCCTCTCCTCCCTGCCCACCTAACGCTTTAGGGGTGGTTAATTTCACATCCAGTTCAGAGTCACTGGATACGGCACGGCCATCACGTCCACCATTGGCTTGGGCATAGGCGTTATATAACACTTCTTGTACTGGCATTTTCATGCTCCTTTGGGTTTAAGGCTCGCCATTGAACCTTTTAATAATCAACACTCAATACATATCGCGCTATTAGATAGCGCGCTACTTGATAAATTATAAAAAACCCAAACATTCACTGACACTGTTTGGGTTACTTCGTCACAAAAGGAATATCTAACAACTGCGCAACAGGTTGCTTCTAATCACTTCTAAAGCTTGCTTAATTTCCTTGGCCCCTTGCTCACTCACCCCTAGGGCACAGCCTACCGATTCAAATAAATCCGTTGAATGCTCTTCCAGCTTTATGCCTTCACTTCCCAATGTAATCAGCACATGGCGCTCATCTTCTGGTGCTCTTCTGCGTATGACTAAATCGGCTTTTTCCATACGCTTCAATAGTGGCGTTAACGTGGCGGAATCAAGAAACAACTGCTCACCAATCTCAGAAACCGTCGCCTCTTTTTGCTGCCATAACACCACCAACACCAAATACTGAGAATAGGTAATGTTCAATGGCTTTAACTGCGCACGGTACACCTTGTTCATGGCTAATGACGTGGAGTACAAAGAAAAACACAACAAGTTATCTAATTTAGGGGTCTTGGCCATGCTGTTCATCATGCAGTTAATAGAATAGCTCGCATATTACATAGCGCACTATTTAATAGCAAGCAATATAAATAACAACACACCCTACAAAGTAATACAGAGAATATCTGCAAATGATAAAGCCCAAAGGTGGGAATATTTATAAAAAGCAATTACCACTAAATTCAGCGATGCAGTCACTTATTATTAGCCCTAATTTAGCCCAAGCCACCAGCACTTAAAACATCAATGAAAAATACGAATTAGTTATAAGCTGATTAGTTATTGGATAAACAACCTATTAAGTTAAATGGCGCTTTTCAGTCATTCTATTTTAATTTTTTGTAGCCTATTGTTTTAACTGCCTTTTATACTTTTAAACCTCAATACTATTTATTAAAAAAGTTAAATTCCTAATCTATAGTTCAACGTAACCAAGTTTTCGTTTGGTTAAATGCACAAGCGCGGGCGAGAGTATTAGCATCTAAACAATTGACACAACACCGCCCTAAAGAACGTTTAGGCAGTGTTCTATTTCACCGTATATTCTTAGGTTTTATTTATGCCAAAAAGCCCTACATCACCCATAAACTCCATATATTTGAAAATACGACTAAATAAACCTTACAAACCCACTTTAGATCCTTTCTAACAGGATAAATGGGGCTACAATCAATAAAAATGCTTATTAAAGGAGTAATAAGTGAGCGACGCTATGATCATTCCACCCCAGCCTAATATTCTGCTGTCAATTCAAAAGTTGATGGGTCAAGAAGAGCCTGATATCGGAGCTATTTCTACCCTTGTTAAAGAGGACATAGCCCTTTATACCTTGTTTTTGTCTGCCGCTAATAGCCCGTGGATGGGGCTTAGCCAGCCTGCAACCTCCATCGAACACGCCATCATGCTCATGGGCTTAGATCGCATATACAGCATGGTGCAAGGCATTGCCATTCGCAGTGCCTTTAGTGATTGTCCCCTTCAAGATACCTTTTGGAACGCCGCAATTGATGTGGCAGGAGTTTGCAGTGACCTAGCCCACCGTTTTAGCGGGCTGGATAGAGATATTGCTTATAGCATAGGTATGCTGCACAACGCTGGTATGGCCATCATGATGAACAACCAACCTGGCTTTGATACCTTCATTCAAGACCATGGCTTTTTGTCATGCGCTAAATTGTGTAGCAATGAGCGCAATGAATTTGGTACTGACCATTATTTACAAGGTGCCCTTATGGCCAAGCAGTGGAACCTAGGCGAAGAGGTGGTTTTTAGCATTCGCTGCCAACCCATTGCACAGAAAATATTAACCGGTGAAAAAAAAATGGATGAAAACGTTTGTACATATTTATCCATTTTATTACTGGCAAAAAATGTCAGCGCAGAATTTAGAAAATATTGGGCCATCGACACAGATACTGATGAAGCCAATTACGAAACGGAAATAGCACTGAATTACATGCACATCAATCACGGGGAGTTTGATGAATTAAAAGAAGATTTGCTTGATGCATTTGCAACAAAAAAAGAAAAAGAAAAATCACATTAATTTTCCTCCGCTAAGTGCAGTTATATAGATACCTTCTGACAGGGTCCCTTCATTCGATCCAGAAGCACATCGTAACCCCAGTTAAAACCAATGGCATACACAAAGAAAAACAACACCACCCCTATATCTAATGCCAACACCGTTAAGAAGCTTTTTTGCAAAATCCACATAATCACTGGGAATGAAAACACCATCATGCCCAGTTCAAACAAAGCCCCGTGGGTCACCCGCACTTTAAAAGACCGGTTTAATCGGTCGTGGCCATATAGACGGTCAAATCCCACATTAAAAATATAGTTCCAAGCCATGGCAATTAGCGACAAGATCACCGCCAACAAGGTCATGGAGCCAGCTTCTTGATCTGTGGTGGCCATGGCCAGCAGAGTTAAAGCCACTAATGCGATCAGTTCAAACAACACTGCATGAAAAATACGTTCTTTAGATCCCATGTACCACTCCTGTTATGACCATTCTATGTGATTTGAATACCTGCTATCTTATGCTTAAACCAGATACTTGAAAGTTAGTTACTATCAGGAATAGTGATATGTATAGCTTGGATCATTTAACCATGTTCGTGGAATCGGCCAAGAGCGGTTCATTTTCAGCCTGTGCTCGTAAGTTAGGCAAGGTGCAATCGGCCATTAGCCAAGGCATTGCTCACTTAGAAACCGATATGAATAAACAGCTGTTTGACCGCTCTACTCGTAAGCCCAGTCTTACCGAAGACGGCAAGCGCCTTCTAGTGTATGCCGAAGCCGTTTTACGACAGTCACAAGAACTTCACAGCGTCGTACAAGCCATAGATAGAATGGAAGAACCACTGATTAAATTAGCGGTAGAAAACGCCTTATTAGTGCCGAAGTTTAGCCAAATATTACAAACATTTTCTAAGCGCTTCCCCGCCACCGCCATTGAAGTGATTTCCATGACCAGCACCGATGTTTTAGATGACATCATGAATCATCAAGCTCAGCTGGGGCTAATGTTTACCCACCACAGCTTTAGTGAAGACGTGGAACTGTGTTACATCGGCAACTTACCCTTTTACCCTGTGTGCGCCCATCATCACCCCCTTGCACAAGCACAACACATTAAAGTAAATGAACTCATTGCTCACAAACAAATTATGTTACGCGGTGCCAAGGGGGAAGCGACTCATTGGCTACCCAAAATATCCGCGGATATTTGGTGGGCCAATAGCTTTAGCAGCATTTATAAATTGGTGGAACAGGGCATTGGATGGTCTTATTTGCCAGGACACTTGGCAGATGAGCGCTTAAGTTTTGGGCGGTTAACCCGCTTACCGTTTTCCATAGACCATAAAGATTGGAGCCCATCCATAGAATTGATCACGCCTAAGAATATTGTAAAGGGCCCAGCACTTTCTTGGTTGTATGAGGCGATGAAGGAATTATTGGATTAAAAGAAAACAGACATTAATTGAAAGGCATTGAAAAAAGAGTAGCGGTGTAGTCGCTACTCTTTTTATAAGTTGTTTACTGAGCAGCCAATTTTTTATTTTTTAACTGCGTGCCCACCTTCACGGACCAATCCTTAAAAGTTTCATTAAACGCGGCCCACATTAAATCTAGCTCATGCTGCCCAAGTTCGCTTTTGTAAAAATCAGCATATTCATTTAATTGTTCAGTGCTGACATTTCGGTAAATATAAAATGACGTCATGATCATTTGCTGATTCATTTGTCCAGCTAGCATGGGTTTCATTTGTGCAATCATGGTTTCAAATTTCTCAGTTTCACTATCCCCTGTGGCTAAAGCCATGGACTTCATAATGCTGACGATCAGCTCAACTGTCATGTCCGTCATTTTAGTGTTTTTAACCAAGTTTTGAATGGCTGATACCACTTCTTGTTTAGGTGGGTTAGTTTGTAATACACCCATGTAGTGCATTAAATCCGCTTGAAAATTTGGCTGAGTGGCTTGCAACTCTTGACCTGTCATGGTTTTAGCCAAACTTGAATTTTGCCATTCATTTAAATCTGAAAACTGCTCTTTAGTGGAGTGGTCACGAATGTAAGCTTTGGTGATGGCCATGGCGTCTTCAATATTCCAAACCGCCATAATTTCTTGAATGCTTTGATCTACTGCAGCTGGATCTGAACTGGTTAGTTTTTGCTGCTGCCCCATGGCCAACATTTGATCAGGCAAAGACTCAAAGGTATCTTTTAAACCAATTTTCTCAATATATTGATTGATCTGCTCATCAGAAATAGAGGCAGGTAATGCTCCATAAGTAAGGGAAGCATATAGAGAAAAACTCAAAACAAGTAACAGGTACTTCATTATTCAAATCCAGTTTGGTTATTTGGCGGAAAATTATATCAGGTTTATGACAACTTTTAACGGCTATAACAGTGTTGTTCACCCACAACTGCTGTTAATATCCTGCCCTTTTTAAGGACGAAGAAACACATGAATTTTAAAACTCTGCTGATGTTAAGTTTATTCAGCACTTCCGCCATGGCCGAATTGAAATCTATGGCAATGGATGATATGGACGCAATATTATCCGAAACAGGGGAATTTACATCCCAATCCTATCAACATTCTTTTACCATGGAAGCCAATTTTGATCTGGGCAGTGCCAATGGCAAGTTAAGCAATTGCTCAAACACAAACCCTAGGCACGATACCTCTTTTTATCCATGCTGGAACGGGCAATCAAAAGATTTTCTATCAAAATTAGCCTTCACCCTTCGCCCAAAAAACATCAAGGAAAATCACAGCCAGTTTACTTTTCAGTTAACCAATAAAGGTAAATTGAAAAATATAAAAATTAAAGGTGTTAAAGATAAAGCAAGTCGCAGACAGCTCACTCAGTTACTAGAAGAAATGGAATTTGGGTACGCTCAATCGCCTCATCCACAAATGGTTTCGCTAAACATTACCACAACGCAAACCACGCGCTAAATACCCAGTTGTGACCAATATGGCTTTTTACCTAAAACGAATTTGTTTGTGAGAAGCCATATTTAAAAAATATTATGATAAAAGTCGCAATGACGTGGAATACCAGCAACTTCACAAAGACGCTGATGACTGCTTCATGAATATCCCCAAAAAAACGTTTCCATGTCATATGATCATTAAGAGCCTTGCTTAATATTAAGCGACGCAAACATATTAACTGGTAATTCATAACTTCGTGCAGTCAGGTAGCCCATTACAGGTACAATTAATCGCCCCCATACAACCACCTTAAAAGCCTTTACAAGCAATTTGACCTACCTTGAAGGGGTTAGCTGCCTTTCATAACAAAACATTCAAACACTCGAATAATAACCAACAAATTGGTAAACGTAATCACGTCTATGGATCAAGAGCCGAGCGCGGAAGATGCCAGGCCTGGCTTAGTTGGGCCCACTTTTTGGGTTAGCTAATCTCAAGTATCCATTTATGGCACAGAGTTCTTTAGTCACCAAGTGAATGACTATTTTTAGAAGCCCACACCCCGATGGCTATCGTCAAAAAATATAGACGTGTTGCGACACCCACCATGGCTTACAGAAAATGTAAAAAAGCGTTAATCAAGCAGGATATTGAAATGCATCTGTCAGATCACACATATAAAGATAGGCTGCGTGGCAGTAGCCATTAATTAAAACGTTTGGCGTCATTCCAGCAGAAGTAAAAGAGATCAATTAAGGGAATCTTACCCCTAACTCATTTAGGCCAAATAGCAGGCACTAAAAAACACCCGAACCTGAAAGACCAAAAACAGATTCGGGTGCTTCTTAAAAATTAGTTATTGCTTAAAACCGCGATCAAATCGATTTCATCTTCGTAACTCATGTGATCCTCCCCTTTTTATTTTCGCTCTTATTTTTAAAAGGCGCCCGTTTCACAACGTGGGCAGTGGTATTTTTATTAACCTTAGCGGGCATCAAAAAATCCGCAAGGTAGTAAAGCACAAGAAGTCTACAAGGCACTACTAGCGCACATCTTTGTGATTTCACATAGTGGTATTTGGTTCAGGTGGGCCAAGTTGGCTCGAATTAGCTGCTTAAAAAAACGCTTGGGGAGGGACTCGGTAACAACGGGTAATAAAGGCATAACATTAGGTAAGCATTCAATTAAACCCTTATGGTTTATATTCATGTTTTTCTAATTCCTTAAGCCAATTTTCGTCTTGCAGTGCCTTTTCAATGAATTTATTAATAATTTCAAACTGTCTCTTTTGGCTAATAGGGAAAAGTATCATTCTTTCAAATTGATCATGGGGTGTCTTTAATACCTCTAATAACCCCTGAGACATTCGCTGCTTAAAAAAGTATTGCGTACTAAGAATGCTGATTATGGTAGCGTCAGCACGACCAAACTCGACCATGCCCAAATTCTGAAGCTCTGAGTTGGTCTCAAAAACCAATATTTTCCCCTGCTTAATACGCTCAGTTACACCCCAAAAATACAATCCCCTTGGTAAGGCGAGCGACTTGCCTTCTAAATCTCTTGGGTGTTTATAAGGGAAAACCTCTCCTGCATGAACCACAATCACATCCCTGTCATTCATAAATGGATGAGACCACAAATAACGAGTGCGCTCTTTATCTTTAAACCACAAAGGGTTCACGCCAATGATGGCACCATTAAGCTGTCCATCCGTTAAGTTGCCTTCAAGTCGGATTCGTGGCGAGAATTCTACTTCGACCTCAATATCCTTTAATTGCTCATTTAGATAGGCAGCAAACGCACGATATATGCCCGTGGTCGCGTATTTTTCACGGCCCGCGGGAATAGAGCCAAAGAAATAGGGTGGCTTATTGTGATAGGTATAGAGCGTAAAACGCTCAGTGGCATAGGTACCATGGGAGAAAATAGTACTTAGCAACAACGAAAAAATCAGACCCAAGACTTTCAAACTCATGGAGTTCACTGTGCGGCTATGCCTGTTAATGAAAGTGGTAAAGAAAGTATAGGCAATAGATAGAATATACCCAATGATTCTGCATAACCCTCAGTAATTCAGAGCTATATGTTATGGCTATTAAAACAGCGGGGTTAGGATATTTCAGTACTGCGCGAGTATTACGAGGAATCAAGAAAGGTAGGTACTGCAATGCAATGGCTTAAAACTCATAAAATCCCTCCTAAATGGCCCTTTAAGTCCCACCATAAGCCCAGTTATATTTAACAGCTTTCATGCATTAAGCTAGGCACTGATTGACCTGTGCCTAACACCCACTTTCGTTATTAAAATGCTAAATACATACCTGCAAAAACTCCATCCACTGTAGTAAGACCTGCTGACCACTTTTTATAGCCCGCACTCAATCCTACATATTGGTATTGATAGTTCATGCTAAATTGGTGCTCCGACAAAGACCCTCCATTATAGCTGGACCACACAGGGTAGTATTCGAAGTGCCAGTCGGAGTTAATAAAACGAACCCGAATAGGCATGGCAAAAACATCACCTTCGTGAGATTGGTTACCATTCATACGCCCACGACCATAGGCTAAATCCCAACTAATATTGTTGCCAAGGCTCATGCGATAGTGCAGTAAGGTGTTAGAAAGAGTGAGCTCTTCATTGCCCTCTTTAAGGGTGTTTTCTGAATAACTAAACCCAATTAAGCCATAACCCCCTTCTATTCGAGTAAGTTGGGCGCTGATATCATCAGAAGAATCTAACCATTGGGAAGAGAGTTTTAAGGTGGGTAAAATTGGGTCACCCTGTTTACGAAATAAGCCCGTCTCACGCTCACCTTGTTCGTCCCGAATAATAACGGGGCTGGATTGCGCGTAGCGATTCACACTGGCCTCACCCCCTTTGGCCAGTACCGTGAAACCCGTTTCAGCTATTTTAAAGGTCACACGAACAATGAGTTCGGCCATACCCTCTGCCAATTTATCTCCTAATGCAGAACCGGAACCTGATGTAGAACCACTAGAAGAACTGGAGGAAGTACCACGTTTTTTGGGTTTACTGGCTTCTTTTTCAAGATCGCCTAATTTACCAGCTTGGGAGAATGAAATGATGGGCAAAAGACAAAGCACTAATGTAACACGTTTAAATAACAACCTAGTGAGATCCATAATCGTCCATTACTTAGGAGTATATCAAATACAAGAGTGGAGCATTTTAACTTAAAATTCAGCCATTATCTGGCACAACTTGGTGGCTTTATAGGTATTGCAGGCCATGATGGCGGTGATATTCCAGCGACTTCCATACCCCATACCATAGGGATGAAGGCCACTTAAATCCTTTAGGGGGCGTATAGGGTCGATTTTCTGCCACCACACTAGATTCGGTTACTGGCTACGCAGTGCATTCAATGATAGAAGCGGTGTGGGCGATGGCACGATAGGATTAAACGTGAAAATGGTTCGCCCAACTTCACAAAACCTAAAACTTATTTCAGTAGGTTAAGTGCTTAATATTTCAAATATCCTTAGGTCTTTCACAAGGCAGCATTAAAGATGAAAGTGGTAAAGTTTACGCTCATGCTACGGGCAGTTGCATGAGCCCAGGCCTTAGGTGAGTTTGTTTCTCCCCAATCAGCTTGCTTACCACTGAGTAGCTCGCTAAAGGGGATTCATGTTTTAGGGGAAAAAAGGCTTATTGGTCCAAGAGATGATGTAATCCAAATCATCCGCATCTAAAATATTAATGGCATCAATAATACTGAAGTTTAAAACGTCTATGCCCATCCACACCATCACAAGAAATTTCAGCATTATCTTTTCATTAATCCCCAAACCCATACCAATGAGCTCACGCTTAATAATCTCAATATCGCATTCGCGCTTATCAAGGTTCCAGTACTGGGTTAATTTCGGATAATGGGAAAGCAGTGCAGTGAATTGCGTCTCATCCGTTGAGGGCTGTACCTGTCTTAGTGCAAGTGCCATTTTGGTATCCATTACCTGATTAAAAGATTTTTAATTCTTATTATTTTTCAATACTTCCATTATTTAGCCGATTCTAGTGGCCTCTTTTAACATTTAATATTAACTGAGTCTCACTTTGCAAAGTAAAAAACGGTATTCGCTTACCAGATTTATGGGATTGCTCCCTTACGCACATCAATTAGAGCCTCTTTACTGGGTTGATTTTAGCCATTTCTGTTGACTCCTTCACACAAACAAATTAGATTGTGCACAATCTAATTTCATAAGATTAGTACTGAAGTTAACTCACACATACTTTCAAAGGTTTCCCATGAAAATCGCTGCCCTAATCATAGCTTCACTCATTGTCTTGTTTGCCGTATCTCTGGTGGTACAAAATATGAAAAGCCCTACTCACCTAGGTCATAAAGATGGCAAGTTAGCGCCAATGCCTTCTAAGCCTAATGCTGTTTCCAGCCAAACAGAACAAGATGATAAAAAAGTAGCCGCCCTTCCTTTTAAAGGCAGCGCTCAAGAAACCCTTGCCACTGTTGAAAAAGTTCTCGCTGAAATGGCCAACAATGAAGTGCAAGCTAAAGAAAATAATTACATTTACACCATATTCACAACACCGACTATGCGCTATCACGATGATGTTGAAGTACTGTTAGATGAAAGTGCCCAACTGGTTCACTTCCGTTCACAATCTCGCGCTGGTTACTCTGATATGGGCATAAATCGCAAGCGTTACGAAACGTTTAGCCAGCTGTACTCTTTGTAATTTTTAGAATTTTTTAGCACACCTTAAAGCAGCATCACCATAGAAAATAAAGAGATACACAGCATGAACTTTGGCAAAATTTTTCTTATGGCGATGCTCGCCACAATATTGGCCCTCACTTACTATTTTGATGTGAGCCAATACTTAAGTCTTGAATACTTTAAAACCCAGCAAACTATTGTAAATGACTACGTGGCAAGTCATCACGTAAACAGTGTCTTATTATTTTTGAGCATTTATGTGGTGGTGACGGCCCTGTCTATTCCAGGGGCTGCCATCATGACGCTTATCGCTGGGGCCATATTTGGACTAGCAGAAGGTTTATTGTTGGTTTCATTTGCATCCACCATAGGGGCGACTCTTGCTATGTTGGTGTCTCGTGTTTTGCTAAGAGACGTAATTCAAAGTCGCTTTACCGAACAATTAAAAACCATTAACACCGGCATTGAAAAAGAAGGGACTTTTTATCTTTTTACACTTCGCCTTGTACCGGTTGTGCCCTTCTTTGTCATTAACCTTGTAATGGGCTTAACCAATATGCCAGCCCGTACGTTCTTTTGGGTAAGCCAATTGGGCATGTTGGCAGGTACCGCCGTTTTTGTTAATGCCGGCACACAAATCGCTAATATAGAGTCTCTTAGTGGTATTTTATCTCCAGCTATTATTGCATCCTTTGTTTTATTAGGTGTATTCCCCATTTTATCAAAGCGGGCTCTAAGCGCGTTAAAAAGTCGCCAAGTTTATAAAAACTTCCCTAAGCCTAAACATTTTGATGAAGATTTAGTGGTGGTGGGTGCTGGTTCTGGTGGATTGGTTACGTCATACATTGCTGCTGTAGTTGATGCAAAAGTGACGTTAATAGAAAAACATCAAATGGGTGGCGACTGTTTAAATACAGGTTGTGTTCCTTCTAAAGCGATTATTCGTTCTGGTAAATTCATGAATGATGTTAATCGTGCCAGCGAACTAGGATTTGAATCCGCGCAAGCTAAATTTAGCTTCTCCGGCATAATGAATCGCGTGCAGCGCATTATTAAAACCATTGAGCCCCATGATTCCATCGAACGCTATAGCGAGTTAGGCGTAAACGTGGTGCAGGGAGAAGCAAAAATAACGTCTCCTTACACCGTTGATGTGAATGGTATTACCATCACTACTCGTAATATTGTTATCGCCACAGGGGCACGCCCATTTGTGCCCCCTATTAAAGGCATAGAAAATATTAACTACCTAACAAGCGATAATATTTGGCAATTAAAAGAGCAGCCTAAGCGTTTAATTGTATTAGGTGGTGGTCCCATTGGCTGTGAATTAACACAAAGCTTTGCTCGGTTAGGTAGCCATGTGACACAAATTGAAATGTTACCAAGGTTAATGATTCGCGAAGATGAAGATGTATCTTTAGCAGTGCAAAAGCGCTTTAAAAATGAAGGCATTGACGTACGCCTGAATCATAAAGCATTAGAATTTAAACAAGAAAATAATCAAAACATATTAGTATGTGAGCACAATGGCCAATCAGTCTCTATAGCGTTTGACCAAGTTATGGTGGCAGTGGGGCGTGCAGCTAACACACAAGGATTTGGTTTAGAAGAGCTAGGCATAGAGAAAAACAAAAACGGCACCATTAACGTAAACGAATATTTACAAACTAAATATCCAAACATTTACGGCGTAGGGGACGTGGTAGGCCCTTATCAATTTACCCATACATCCGCCCACCAAGCTTGGTATGCTGCGGTTAATGCCTTATTTGGTAAATTTAAAAAGTTTAAGGTCGATTATTCTGTTATCCCTTGGGCCACATTTACCGAACCAGAAGTGGCCCGCGTGGGCATTAATGAACAAGAAGCTAAAGAGAAAAATATACCTTATGAAGTCACCACATTTGATGTGGCCGAATTAGATCGCGCCATTGCCGATGAGGAAGCTCATGGCTTTATTAAAGTACTGACCAAACCTGGAAAAGATAAAATATTAGGGGTCACCATTGTCGCAGAGCAAGCGGGCGATTTAATTGCCGAATATGTCTTAGCCATGAAACACAATATTGGCTTAAACAAAATTTTAGGCACCATACACATATACCCAACCCTAAGTGAAATGAATAAATACGTAGCTGGCGAATGGAAACGTGCAAGAAAACCAGAAGCTCTTATTAACTGGGTAGGGAAATTTTTCAAATGGCAACGCAACGAAATTACATCGGAACGTCATTACGGATCATTGGCCAAAACAAATAACACGCAAAAAAAAGAAGCCGCATAAATATTAAAAAATGATAGAAGGCTATTTTTTACATTGTTCAAGCCCGTCTTTATAAGCTACTATAAAGGCGGGCTTAAATTTAATCGTTTACCTTACCCACACACCCGCATCGCAGTTTTTATATCCTAAACTTTTATAAGCAGCATCCACTAAAGACTGCCCCCGGTTATTTAATAAAATGCCGCTAGACATTTTATTCATGGCATAACCAAAAGCCAGCTGGCAATCAGGGTCTGCAAAACCTGTGCTGCCACCCGCCCCCACATGACCAAATGCACGATCGCCAATAATGAAACTTTCGGTATTTCCTGGTTTATTGGTTCGGTTATCCATAGACTTCATAAAGCCCAGAGAAAAACGTGTTGGCATGAGCAACACCGCATCTAATTGAGTGGCCATGGATACTTGCCCCATACGAATAACAGCCGCTTCACTGTAATAACGCTGACCCTGTACTACTCCATTGTTGGCCAGCGGCATAAACATTTTAGATAAGGCACGGGCATTGGCAATGCCCCCTGCGCCACCAATTTGTGCTTGATGTGATTCAGGGGAATTAGCAGAATGTCCACCGTTATTCATTAATGCTAAATGAGAAGCAGATTGTCTATCGCCCATCACAGCCATGGCATAATCGGAAAATGGTGGTTTCATATTTGGCTCACCTAACATCATGTGAGCCACACGGGATTCTAATTCTTCCGGCAAGCCTATCCAAAACTCCATCCCTAAGGGCTTGGCAATTTCATCATTAAAAAATTGCCCTAAGGATTTCCCTGAAACTCGACGCACTAACTCTCCCACGGTCCAGCCAAAGCTAATCATGTGGTATCCGTTGCGAGTGCCGGGTGGCCAAAAGGGAGATTCACTTTCCACACGCTTCACCATGTATTCCCAATCGTTATAACCCTTTTCTTTAATGGGCTCTTTAAAAGCAGGCACTCCAGCAGAATGATTGAGCATCATGGCAACCGTCACGCTTTCTTTACCCGATTGTGCAAACTCAGGCCAATAATGGCTCACGGGTTTATTTAATTCGAGCAACCCCTTATCAATTAATAAATGAGCACACATGGCAGTGGCGGCCTTAGTGCAAGAAAAGACCACACATAAAGAATTCTCCTCCCAAGGGGTCATCTGGCGGGTATTCGTGAGCCCCCCCCATAAGTCCACAACTTTCTCGCCACCTACATGTAGGCAAACACTCGCCCCCACTTCATCACGGCTAGAGAAATTTTCAATGAATTCATGGGCCACTTGTTCAAACTGGGGCTTACAAAAACCAGATATTGTGGCCTCGCCTAACGCTTCACTTACTTCATTCATGCTGCTTCTCAATTTTGTTTTTATTTTATATTCGTCGATTCTTATACTATATAACCTTCAGCATCCCATAATCCATTCTAAAACAATACTCCAGCATTAATAGCAGGCAAAAAAAATCCCCAGTAGGTTAATACACCTGTGGGGAAAGGGACAAATGAAAGTAGCCTGCGCCTTATTTTATAGACGCCTTAAGTAAAAAATTTAGCCTTCTAATTGAAAAGTTAATCCGGCATTTTCTTGCAAGCGATCAATTAATAAATCACCCAAAGCTGAGGCGGGTGTCCATATACCACCACTGGCGGCATCTAAATTTTTCAATAAACAAATGGCACTTTCACTGATCATTTTACAAGTTGATCCGTAGCCTGGGTCTTTATCCCCTTTAACACTGGCCATTAGACGCTCGCCACTGTCATTAGAGCCTGCAAACAACACATCATAAAAACCGGTTTCACGCTCTTCTTTTGAAGGCCCTTCGCCTGGCTGCATTGGATCGTTCGCCATAGATTTATCTTCGGCCACGGCTTTTGCCATGGCTTCGCCTTTATCGCCAGGCCCCGTCAACATCATTTCATCGTAAACAAAGTTATCCCCATACTGATGAGACAACAATAAGTTACTACGGTGAATGTTTTTCGTATTGATGGTGGCCATCACAAAAGGGGCTGACCAACTGTTTAAGTCTTCATCAAAAATAGGCGCCATGCCCGAAGGTTGTTTAGGCCCGTTAAAAGACTCAGATAATGAAAACGGATTGGTTAATACTTTAATTAACTCAGGATTCTTAACGGCAGCCTTCATGGTTAAGCGAAAGCTTTCTAAGGTACCACCTGAAAATGTTCCTTTCATGGCACGTACACGGCCTTTTATACGAGACAGTGGCTTGCCCAATTTTTCAATGGCGGCATTTTGTAAAAAGTGTACACCCAAATCAAAGGGTACAGAGTCAAAACCACAAGAGAAAACAATACGCGCACCACTGGCCTTAGCAGTTTCACCGTGGGCTGCAATCATTTCATGCATCCAAGCTGGTTCACCACATAAATCAACATAGTCTGTGCCTGTTTCGCTACACACACGAACAAGATCTGATCCGTATTTCTGGTATGGCCCCACAGTGGTTAATACCACCTGCGTACTTTCAACCATGGCTTTAACGGATTCAGGATTACCCGCATCGGCGATCACAAATGGCACGTCTTTGGGAATGCCCATTTCGTCTCGTACTTGTTTAAGCTTCTCTTCACTACGCCCGGCCATGGCCCATTTTACGTCGCCATTTACACCATACTGCTTGTTTAAATATTCACATACTAAACGACCGGTATAACCAGTTGCGCCGTATACCACTACACCAAATTCACGAGACGACATTTTATTACCTTTTATTATTTAATTTCGTATAACAAAAATAACAGGCGAACTCATCGTTCGCCTTTACACTTATGAAAAGGTAGCAATTTCTTCATTAAGCACACTTTCTAATAACGGACTTGCTTCCGAACGAGCAAAAGCATCATCAATGGCTTTAAAACGTTTTTGCACCGCTTTACGATAATTTGGGTGAGTGAAGATATACAATTCTTTTTGGGTAATGGCTTCTACTACACGCTCGCCGACTATTTCAGGTGGTAAACCCGCATCAATGACTTTTTGCATGTGATCAGCTATGGCCGACGATGTAGCCGCATGATCGCCACTTTCCTTCTCACCTTTAAGTTCAGCGGGCTTATTGCGGCTAGAAAGATTGATACGAGTTTTAACAAAAGCAGGACACAATACCGATACTTGAATATTGTGTGGTTTCAATTCCGCATACCAGCTTTCTGACATGCCCACGACTGCCACTTTAGTGGCTGTATATGTGCCGGCCATTGGCACGCCCATCATACCCGCCATAGACGCTACGTTAATTAACCAACCTCCTTCACCGTGTTGCTTCATCAACGGCACCATGGTTTGTGTTCCGTAAACCACCCCCATTAGGTTTACGTCTAACACCCAACGCCAATCTTTATCGTCTGTTTGCTCGACGGTACCCGGCTTACTGCCCACACCTGCGTTATTGACAAGCATGTGCACTTTGCCAAAACGCTCAATAGCCTGATCTGCCACGTTTTGCCATTGGGCAAGATCGGTTACGTCCATTTTAACGGTTAATACGGCAATGCCTTCGCTTTCTAATTTTGCTTTGGCAATTTCAAGTTGATTAGCATCGATATCGCCTAATACCACATTCATGCCTTGTTTTCCCATGGCACGAGCCACACTAAAACCAATGCCTTCTGCACCGCCACTGATGACCGCTGTTTTACCTTGAAATTGACTCATAAAAACTACCTTAAAATCTTTTAATAATGACTGTGTAAAAAATATTGGTTCTTTGTCACAAATAGTGGGTTTTTTAAAACTAAATGCTATCCATTAATTCAATCAATGGTGCAGCTGCCATAAAAGGTGCCATTTCTTTACCAAACTGACGGTAATGATCGGTCTTGCCATGGGCTTGTAGAGCCGCTTCATCGGCATATTGCTCTAATACAATATAGGTTTGCGCATCTTCACGAGACTTATGTAATGCGTATAGCAGGCAGCCCTCTTCGTTGGCCTGTACTGCTGCCACTAATTGATTAAAAACTGCTTCAAATTCTTGATTTTTACCAGCTTGAACTTGTAATTTTGCCGTTACACCAATAGCCATGCTTATCTCCCAATTGCTGTTATGTCTTGATAATGATTATTTGATAAATTTGCTAATCATTGCCCGTCAATAGCTTAAAACTCATCATCCCATAACCCACGTCAAAGCAGAAATTGACAATTAGAATACCCCATTATTAGTACTGGTGATAATGACTCAGGAGGTCATATTGTGAAGTTTCCTTAATCTAATTTATTCATTGAAAAGAAGCTTAATGAGAGTAAATGTGACTAATAATGACTCAGAAGATTTACTTTTAATCTTCAATGAAAACTAGTTTTCAAACGCACTAGCCTAACAATTTACAAACACAAAGCCCTCCTCTATTAACACAGGCCTGTATCAACAGTGTTACAAACGTACTGACGAGAAAGCCATTGATCACATACTTAAAATTTAAAATATAAAGTGGCACTCAGAACGCCACTTCTAATGCTTTACGGTTATTCCTATTAAATTACTTGCCCTATAGCATTGCTAACGGATGAATTTAATCCACTAAATAATAATACTTATGTAAAAAAATAATCCTGATGGGGGATAACATGGGTGCACCGAAACAAATAAAACATGCACTATTAGTGTGCTTGGCAGCAATTTCGATTTCTGCCATAGCAAGTGATGAAATATATTGGATGAACAGTTGGGAAGCTGGCTGTTATGAAAACAACACCAACACCTGCCGAAAAGACTGGTACAGCATTCCGCAAGGATCTCACCTAATAAAATGGGAAGTGTTTAATACAATTGAAACAGAAAACTCACAAGAACTTTTTTCTAAACGTGAATCACTCACTGATTACGGATACCTGTATCCAGAAGCCACTGCTTATTCAAGCGAGACTGAAGTGTATGATGGCAGAGCTGGAGAACGTGTTGAGCAGTACGTCAGCGAATACGGTTTACCAATTGGCTTTGTGAAAGATAAAAGCCAACTTGATGGACGAAATTACTTAGGTCTTACTTGTGCGGCTTGTCACACAGGTAAAGTAACCTATGGTGACAGTACCTATTATGTAGAGGGTGGCCAAGCTAATGCCGACCTATTTACATTTTTAGAAAAACTGCAAAATGCATTGCAGGCAAACAAAAATGCCCCTGAAAAACTGGCTCGCTTTAAAACTCGTTTTGCACAGTACACTCTGTCAAACATTGATTTAACCGCATGGCCTGTTAATGTGTTTTCCGCCGAAAGATATCTTGATGAATCACTTGAATATGTGTCTGACTACGTAGCCACCACCCATTCTAGTATTGAGAACGGTCCAATGCGCTTAGACGCCATCGGTGCCATTTTAAATAAATTACATTTCGGTCATACCAACCAAGATATATCTGAAGCACCCTTGCTAACCGCTCCGGTGACGTATCCTTATATTTGGGATGCTACCAGTCTGGAATGCATACAAACCAACTGTGTTGGCTTTGACCCACTGACTCGTAATACAGGTGAAGTATTAGGTGTATTTGGTTCAATAAATTTAGATGAGGATGAAAATATTCCTGACATCTTAGAACTGGTTGGACAACAACTAGGTTTGAACACTCTGTTTGATGCTTCGCCTAAAGTGGATAACTTAGTGGAGCTAGAAGTGGCGATTAATCGTGCTCACTCTCCTAAATGGCCTGCTAGTTTCCCACCTTTAAATTCGAACCTAGCCTCTCAAGGTAAAACAGTATATGCCGCGCAATGTGCAAGCTGTCACATGGACGTAAGCGATGGTGTTGATGAATATGAATTGTCTGAACCTAATTCAATTGGCCGTCAATTCACTAAAGTGGTGCGAGTACCTTATTATGAAGTGGGTACCGACGAAGCCTTCGCTGTTGATTACGGTATGCGTACAGATAAAACCGGCATTCTCGGTTCCGTTCTTGCCCAGAAATCACCCGATACCGTAGACCCAGCCACAGGCCTAACTTTTGGCGAGCAAGTGCCAGAAACCTTTAGTTCTTTAGCGTTACTGGGAGTGAGTACTCAGGTGGCGGTAAGCAATCATGAAGGCACCATCGCATTTGCCATTCAAGCAGCACAAGCATACCCTGAATTATCATTAGAAGATGCCAAGGCGGCCCTGCATTTAGAAAATATTGCAGGCCATACTGATCGCCCACAATTCGTGCCCACCAATTACCGAGCCAAACCCCTAAACGGCATCGCTTTCACCGGGCCATTCCTACACAACGGGTCAGTACGAACCCTTAAGGATTTATTGGAAGCCCCCGAAAATCGCCCCACAAGTTTCTTAATTGGTTCAACAGATTACGACGTGGAAGGGGCAGGATATGTGGATGGCGGTAGTTTCTTACTGGATACCACCATTCGTGGTAACGGTAAAGAAGGCCACAGTTACGGCACTCAATTATCCTCTGACGATAAAGCGGCGTTACTTGAATACATGAAGTCTTTGTAAAAAATACTTAAGCTATTATTTTAAATGGCTTAAAAACTTGAACACCCATTAGATTGCTTAACGGCTTTTATAATGGGTGTTTTTACATTGTTAAATTTTTTCCCTCCCTTAAGCCATGACTTACGAACTTACATGGCCCTTTTTTATTGACGCCCCATTTATGCCTATATTAAGAATGCTAAAAACTACCCATTATTCAAAGGTATGCTTAATGGTTAAAGTGGCAGTATTCAACTTTAGCTGATCAGGAATAGGTGGCAATGGTTGCGACTTTTTAATAGCCTCACGTACGGCTTTATTAAGTCTTTTATGGCGACTTAACTTTATATCATTGCTACTTTTCACAAAGCCATCAGCACCAATAGTAATTTCTATTTCAACTAATCCTTTTTGCTTAAGGTCTTTAGACCACAACGGATATTCAATAACGCTACTGATAGTAAGGTTAACTTTGTCTAAATATTGACTTAGGGTTTTATGGTATTGAGCATTACTGATTTTACCGTTACCACTTAAAGACTTGGGTTTAGTGGGTTTTTTCACATAGCTTTGGTTTGAGATTTCTGGATCAAATAAATAGCTAAAAGAGAAGTTCCAACTGTTACCTGTAAGCGCATCGGGGGGCAATATCAATGGCACAATAGCTAATATGTTATTCTTCACTTCCGTTACCAATATTTTTGAAACATCCTCATTGGCTCCCAAAAGGTTACTTACCTTACCTTGACGATTAACATTAAAGTTAAACACTACCTCACCACTTTGACCAAACTTTTTGGCCCAAGCAGGGTAACTAATGGCCTTACGAACTTCCCGAGTTAATTCCCAATGGTAAAGGTTTTGATAGTATTTTTTTTCAGAAAGAATTTCACTTTTCGATTTTTTAGTGTTATCTGATTTTTTACTGGCTATTTTTTTCTTCTTTGGAAGAGCCTTCCTTTTAGGTTTTTTCTTTGGCGCAGCATAGGTTTTAGCGGCAATAGCTTCTTTCTTTTTCTTCGCTGCCAATCTTTCTCTTTCTTTAGATTTCTTTTTCGCTAAAGCCAATGCTTTATCTTCGAGTTTTTTATTTTCTTTCTTGGCCAAGGCCAATTCACGTGCTTCTTCTTTCTCCCTAGCTTGCCGCTCTTTCTTTTCTTTGTCTTTAAGTGCTTTAACTCGCGCTATTTCTTGGTCTTTTGTAAATTGAATCCAGGATTTAATTATTTCAGAACGACTTTTGTCATAAGTCACACTCTCCATATTTTTAAGCAGTTCCAAATGAGTTTCATCACTTGCTACCGTTAAAATTCGGTTTTTAAAGCCCCCATTGGGAGGCAAATCACCAATCCATACATTAACCAAATAATTAAATAATTGTGATATTGGAGACTGAATTACTTTTACATTATTAATGAAAATACGAGTGCCAATGGTGGGAACGTATTCAATAATGACTTCATCCCCCTTAATTAGAGGGTCTTGTAAGAAGCCCGAGAATATTAATAACTGGTGACTAAGTTCATCATCTGTCGAATATGGATTATTAATGGCAATATCATTTTGCCACATGGCTGACCAGCGCCTAGGGGACCAGCGACTTGCCGTTACTTTCAAGACCATTCGTTTACTTTGGTTACTGGCCAGTATCACACTCGCATCACTACTGGTTTTCTTTAAGTACAAAGCAGCTATGTAAAACTCTTTACGTAAATGTTCATAGGAGGCCACTCCATTTAATGTGAAGGCAATTGAATTTAGTGACCAGCTTAATAAAAGAAGCCAACCAATCACTTTCACTAAAGTGCCCATATTGCTCCTATTTAGTCATTTGGTTACTAAAAAATACTTGTTTACTCATAATTAGTCTTAAAATTATGCAGTAGCCATTTAAAGTTTAGACTGGTTATGTAGAAATAAAAATATCGAAAGGACGCTATTTAATAACGGGGCGACGCATTATATGAAGAGTCTGCCCTATTTATGATGGTGGTTTGCGGCATCAACTCACTTGGTGAGCTCAACCTAAAAAATACAACTGGGTCTGAGCAAACATCATGTCAACAGTACTCTATCCCCAACTAATAGACAGCGAAAAGCTCTAATTGGAAGCCGCAGGTTAGGGTTTAGCAACAGCCGTAATTAGCCGCTTAGAAATAGCCACGGCATTCACCACGGCATCCAGCGACACTCGCTCATTGGTACTGTGAATGGTTTTACTATCATCCATGTGCATAGTGAAAGGTTGAAAACGATAAATATTTTCAGTGAGATGAGAATAATGCCGGGTATCTGTGGTGGCCATTAATAAGCCAGGGGTAACAATTGTGCCAGGTAATTCAGCTTCAATGGATGCTTGTATACGTCGATAACCTTCTGCATTCATATTGGCCACCTTGGGACTGTCTCCCCAAGAATCGGCCACTACTTCAATATGGGTGTCATTTATTATTTTTGTCACTTTCTCCAATATTTGCTCAGTACTGTCTCCTGGTAATAAGCGGAAATTCACTTTGGCTTGGGCTTGTTGTGACACTACGTTTTCTTTAACCCCAGCGTTAAACATGGTCACGGCTGTTGTGGTGCGCACCAATGGATTGCTCATGGTTTTCTCACTAAGCTTAGAGACTAACAATGATTCACTTAGCCACTGATTATTAAATAAGAAACCTTCCACCATCCCAACATGAGGCGCAAACGCCACAAGCATTTCAGACACAGGTGACACCAGTTTTGCTTCAAATGGATTATCATCCAAAGCCGATACCGCTTTTGCTAAACGAATCACCGCTGAATTTTGAGAAGGGGCTGAAGAGTGACCACCCTCTCCTTTGGCATTTAACGTTAGAGTTAAATAGCTTTTTTCGGCTAACGCAATCATGGCCACCGTAGATGAAGGTAAGATAGGGTGATCATTAATTAGCAAGCCGCCTTCACCAATGACATATTCTAACTCTACATCTCTTTGCTTTAAATGCTGGGCTATCTGCTTAGCCCCTTGCTTGCCACCAATTTCTTCATCATGCCCAAAAGCAAATAATAAAGTTCGCTCTGGGGCATAACCTTGCTTTAATAATTGCTCTATGGCTTCTAGTGAAGCAATCACCGACACTTTATCGTCCAAACTGCCACGCCCCCACACATAGCCACTTTCAATGACACCGGCAAAAGGAGGATGTTGCCAATCTTGAAGGGTACCCTCTTCTATGGGCACCACATCATAATGTGCTTCAAATAATACAGGCTTTAAATGTTGATGAGTGCCTGTCCATTCAATGAGTAAACTGTGCTGTGAGATTTTTTGAATATAAAGACTAGAAAATACGGTTGGGTAAGTGGACTTTAAAAATGATTTGAAATTATCAAAAGCACTGTGGTTTATTTTTTCAGTCTGTTGGTAGCTTATGGTTTCAAAACGAATGGCCTGTGCTAAGTGCTGTACAGCAGAATCATGTTCTTGTGCACTGGCTGACTTAGAAGCCAATAGCATGCCCATTCCAAGAGCAATACAGGTATATGCAAGGTATTTTTTAAACATGTTCATTTCCAGTTTTTTTATTATTGTAAAAACGCGCCATTAAGCGGTTTTATTTTTTACTGAAGCGTGAAATTGTAAAAGTTTTTATGTTACTCAATAGAGTATCGTACTAATCCTTTATTAGTACAACGAAAAGTCACTCATCCGCAGAGATTTAGACAGCCTCTGCGGTTTTATAGTTGCTCTGGTGTTACTTATTAGGACCTGGGAAAAACATATTAGTAGTTTGTTGGTAGGCTTTATATTCAGGGCGTTTTAATACCGAGTAATACTCCGCAGGCACTGCACCTGTGTAAAAAACAAGGGTTACATACATGGCGCGGGAAGCAAACAAAATACCCACCGCCAACAAACCCCATATTGCCATTGATTCAAATTCAAACATATGAATCCAAGAAGGAATAGAAGCGATCACCAATGCATTCCAGACCATCCATTCAGCAAAGTAGTTTGGGTGACGGCAGTATTTCCATAACCCCACATTACACACCTGATTTTTCTTACCGGCTTTTTTCATGGCTCTTAAAAATTTCAGTTTTTGTGCATCACTGACACTTTCCATTAAGAAAGCGCCCAACCAAATAAGTAAGCCGACAATTTCAAACACTGAAATACTCTCACTGGGATTAAAACCAATAACAAATGCTGGAATTGCTAAAAACGATGCGTTTGCTAAACCCTGCACGATCCCTTCAATTTGCATGGCAAGGGGCGTATTGGTTTTTCCATCTCGCTCCCAGCGTCGTTGCTGGTACTTGTAACGAGGAAGTTCTTCTTTTAGGTGTCCCATTTTTAATAACTGTAATGCCCCTATTCCCATGCGTGCACCAATAATGGCATACACTGCACTGATCACCATTACGCGCACTGAATTACCGTCACTGTACAGATAGGTAATGACACCAATAAGCGTCAAACCCCAAGGCCAACCAATATCCACATAAGACATACGCCCAGTACGCCATGTGGGTAAACACACCACAAATGCAAATAACACCAGTTGCAATAAACCATTCACTAAACCAATTGTGGCTAAATTGTCACTGGCCAACAATAATCCCCAACCCGCAAGAAAGGGCAGTAGCGGATAAAAATACTTCATGTTTTTTCCTTTATATTATTTTTCTGACCCTATTCGATCAGCGAAATTTATTATTAACGATAAAATAAGAGCAAACCTAAGCCACTTTAATACTGACTTTAGTGCCATTTAAAGCCGCGTTGCCGGTTAATAAATCAACGCGATTGGCATCAGTTAAATCGTTAATGCTCACACCTGGCTGTGTGGCAGCAATGGACATGCCTGTATCTTTTTGGTTATGCCCCCAACCCTGCGGCATACTCACCACACCTTGTAAAATATCGTCGTTTATTAATGCTTCTATTTTAATTTCACCGACGTTTGAGCTCACAGACAGTAACTGACCATTCTCTACCCCTAAATCTGTCGCGTCTTTTGGGTTTAACTGTAAGGTTACTGGATTTTTACCTTTGACTAATCGTTTAGAGTTTTGTGTCCAAGTGTTGTGACTACGAGCCAAACGGCGGCCAATTAAATCAAATGGGTAATCTTTATCGCGGGCCGGCTGTGACAACATATCTTTTAAACGAGGTATGTCATCTAAATAAAGCTGGGGAGCTAGGTTCACTTTACCATCGCTTGTTTTAATACGTTCTATTATACAAGGCTTTAGCGCGCCTAAATCTATACCATGAGGATTGTCAATTAGCTTTTGCAAACTTAAGCCCTGATTGCCATAGGGGCCAGATTTCAATTCCATATCTAATACAAATTCGGGGGTAAAACCATCGTTGGGTCTTCCACTTAGACCGGCGGCTATTTCCTTTAGTATTTCCCAGTCGGCTCTTTGATTGTCTTCTTTTTCAAAAAGAGGTGCAGAGTATTTGGCATTGTTACGAACCGAAAAACTATTAAAGAAAATATCGTAATGAGAATTTTCTAAACCTGTGGTGGCGGGTAAAATAATATTGGCATGCTTAGTGGTTTCATTTAAATAAATATCCACCGATACCATAAAGTCTAACTCTTCAAAGGCCACCGCTAATTTGTCACCACTGGGACTCGATAACACAGGGTTACCAGCCACCGTAATCAACGCTTTTATTTGGTCTTGCCCTGGTGTGGTAATTTCATCAGCCAATGTAGCCACTGGAAATTCACCATTAAAAAACGGCAGTTTACGTACCCTTGACTGGTAACGGCCATAAGAGGTTTTTTGGCCACGCTCAGTACGCCTTAATAAGTCAAAAGCCGGCTGTGGGAACATGGCGCCCCCTTCACTATCAAAATTACCCGTAATGATATTAAACACATTGGTTAGCCACTGACACAACCCTCCAAAGGTTTGAGTAGATGCCCCCATTCGGCTATAACATACAGCTGATTTTGCGCTGGCCATATCTGTGGCCAGTTTTTCAATGGCGCTAGCATCAATACCAATGTAGTCGCTCATTTCTTGTGGTGAAAAATTCTTTACTAGAGACTCAATTTTATCAAGTCCTTCAACATAATTTTCCAAATGCCCTAAATCAATTTGCTGGTTGGCAAACACTGTATGGATCATACTTAACAATAAAAGAGCGTCTTTTTCTGGGCGAATAAACAAATGCTCGTCGGCCATTTTAGCGGTTTCGGTACGCCTTGGATCCACCACCACCACTTTACCACCACGCTTTTGAATGGCTTTCATACGCCCCTGTACATTAGGGGCGGTCATCATACTGCCGTTAGAGACCACAGGGTTGCCACCAATAATCAACATGAAATCGGTGCGATCAATATCTGGCACTGGAATTAAAATACCCGCACCTAACATATAATTAGACGCCACATGGTGTGGCATTTGATCGGTGGAAGCTGAGCTATACCGGTTAACCGTGCCTAAACTTTTAATGAAGGCAGGCAAGAACATAGCATTGCCTAAATTGTGAGCATTAGGGTTACCCAGATACACCCCCAATGCATTTTTTCCCTGAGTTTCTTGTATGGTTTTAAATTTTTCTATTATTTCATCAAAGGCATCTTGCCAACTAATATCTACCCAGCCATTTTCGGTACGCTTAATGGGGGTTTTTAAGCGTTCTTTATCGTGGTAAAAATCTTGTAACGCCGTGGCTTTTGGACAAATATGGCCTTGGCTAAAGGGGTCTTCTTTATCCCCTTTAATGGATAAAATTTGCTTGTCCTGATATTTGATTTCTAAGCCGCACATGGCCTCACAAATATTACAGGTACGTAAATGGGTTTTCACTTCACTCATATCGCTTATCCTCCTTCAGAACCACAAGGCCCGCCAGCATCACTTTTTAGTGATGTCTTTTTGGGAAATTAATCACTGCCCCTAGTCTGCCAGTACTTTAGAAGGAGACTAACCGTAAAAAATGACATACATTGGGTGAAATTTGCCAAAGATAGATTAATAGCATGATTACCGTAACCATATTGGCCTATGACTATGTGCTAGCAGGGGCCTTAACCGGCATAAACGATTTACTCAGCTTAGCGGGTGTCACTTGGAATCGGCTACATGGCCAACCTGCCCACGCCAAGTTTAAGGTGCAAATTGCCAGTTGGGATAAGAAGCCCATTTACACCTTGAATAACGTTTTCATCATGCCTCATTTGGCCATTCAAGATGTCATTCAAAGCGACATTTATCTGGTGCCCTTTATTGCAGGGGATATAGAAAAAACCTTAGAGCAAAACCCAGGCTTAATTGAGTTTTTAAAAAAACTCGATCATACCTCTAGCCTCATTGGCAGTAATGGCACCGGATCCTTTTTTTTAGCCGAAGCCGGTATTTTAGATAACAAGCTGGCCACCACGCACTGGGGCTTCGTTGATTTATTTAAAGAAAAATACCCTCAAGTAAAATTAAAAGCCGACCAACTGATTACCCATGATGAAAACATATTATGTGATGGTGCAGGCATGGCATGGTTTGATTTAGGGCTATATATTATTGAATTATTTTGCGATCACGAAACGGCTATGGGCACCGCTAAAGCCTTTGTGATTGACACAGGCAATACTCAACTTTCTTATTCACCACTGATCAGCAAAAAATACCACAATGATAAAGCAGTGCTGAACATTCAAAATTGGATGGAAGAGCACTACATGACGCAAATATCCATTGAAAGCTTGGCGGTACAGTTTGGCCTATCAAACCGGTCCATGATTCGACGTTTTAAACATTCCGCAGGACTCACCCCTTCAAATTATTTACAAGAAGTGCGCTTAGATGCCGCCACAAAATATTTAGTGCAATCGAATAAAACCATAGATGAAATTACCCACGCCGTGGGTTATGAAGACATTAGCTCTTTTACTAAGCTATTTAAACGCAAGGCCGGCATGTCGCCCAGCACTTACCGAGCGCGCTTTAAGCCTATTCACAGCCAAAGTTAAGCGCTTTTAACAAATAAAATCACCCCACAAAAAACCGACGTTTTTGTATGGGGTGCCTATTGAGTTTCATCCAAAAGAAGTCAGGGATTTAAGCCGCCAATTCTTTATCTAAAAAACCTAACACACGTTTTGCATATTCCTCAGGTTGTTGTCGATAAGCATGGGTATGCTCTGCCCCTTCTGCCACCCAAAATTCTGTTTGAGTTTTTTTATTTAACGCATCATTTAATTGCTGCCCATCCTTAGGGGGCGTAAATACATCACCACTTCCATAAATCAGTAACATGCTAGGCTGACCTTTCAAGTTTTCAGCTGCCAATACTGGGCGTAATTTACGCTCACCTGGTGGATAAAAAACCTTAGACAACTTTAACGCCAAGCTAGGTAACGGATAACGACTCCAAAAATGCAGTAGTGTTGGAAATGCTGACTCTATTACGGCAGCCTTAAAAGGGTGATCAATATCGCTCATGGCACACACGCTCATGGCCCCCCCCATGGATGCCCCCATAACCGCCACATTTAATTTTGGAAAAAGTTTATTCAAGTACTGCCCAGCCGCCAATACATCTAGCGGGTAATCCATATTGGTAGACGAACTTTCACCAAAGCCATTTAAATCAAATACCATTACATGATAACCGGCATCCCTTAATAATTGCGCATGGCCATAGCGAATCCAAAACCCTTTTGCAGACGCCCCCATGGGATGGGCCAACAAAATGGCCCCCTTCGCTTTCCCTTCACAGCGAGACAATAAGGCTGAAATATTGGCACCTGATTGGCTAAGCAAATTGATACGGCTCCACTGGCTTTGTTCGGCATTTTCAGGCCAGCGCCACGGCACCTGAAATCGACCAAAAAACGGCTTTTTAAATACCTTAAAAACGAGGTTTTTCATGACTAATGGCCTGACTCAATGAATGTAATGTCATGGTAAGTATTGACCGATGGGTCCACCATAGGCAAAAATGAACAATAACATGCTGATTTTGCATTTCTGGGGAAAACTTGAAATGATAATGGGCTTTGGGGAGAAAAGATGAAGATAACCATATTAATGGCTGAGCAATGCAGCGCTATTAGCGTGGCGGCATGTATGGAGTTTTTAGAGTGTGCTAATTTTTTACACCAGTTTGCAGCGCAACAATTGGCCAAACAGGACGGTAAAGCTGTGGTTAATGCGCCACTATTTACACTAGAGACCGTGTCGTTAGATGGCGCCCCCGTCACCTGTACCGGAGGCTTAAGCCTTACACCCAATAAAGCCATTAACAGCGTTGAAAAAACCGACCTCATCATCGTACCCGGTTTCATGTTTAATATTATGCGTGTATTACCAAACCTCACTGAGGTATCCAAGTGGCTTAAGTTTCATCACGATCAGCAAACCTGTATTGCCAGTATGTGCACTGGCGCGTTTGTGACGGCTCAAGCAGGTTTATTGGATAATCAAACAGCCACTACCCATTGGTTTTTTAGCGAGCACTTTCAAAACTCATTTCCTAAAGTAAAACTGCAAATAGAGCGTACCGTTACCGATAATGGTTTAACCATGTGCTCAGGGGGCGCATCGGCCAGTGTTGATTTATTAATGCACATTATTCGCAAATTCACGTCTCCGCAATTGGCAGCCGAGTGTGCTAAGAAGTTATTAACCGACACAGGTGATCGCAATCAAACCCCCTACATGAGCACCAGCTTTAAAAAAAATCACCAAGATTCAGTCATTCTAAAAGTACAAATTCACCTTGAGAAAAACCTACAACAAAACATCAGTATGGAAGATGTGGTGAGCCAATTTGGCATTGGCATGCGTAATTTCATTCGCCGCTTTAAAGAAGCCACCGAACAGACGCCTATTCAGTATTTGCAAAATTTACGCATTGAAAAAGCCAAATATCTATTAGAGAGCAGCAAAGAATCGTTTGAGCGCATTACCGAAGCGGTGGGTTATGAAGACGGTAATTCTTTTAGACGCTTGTTTAAAGACCGAGTTGGCCTATCACCCAGTGCTTATCGTAAGAAATTTTCCATTGGTTAAAAGACAATACTTTTGAACACCTAAATTTCAATTGCTGTACTTATAATTAAAATGGTTACTTTCAATGCTGAATGTGTTTTTTCACGACAGAGAAAACCCAGGGTCTAATAGCAAAAAGAAGGCCGCAACCTGATTTTAATTTATTAGGTAGGCTCATATCAGCTTCGGCAAGTTCATCTATCTGTTTAAGTAATTGCACTATCTTTCCTATAATAATGGTGATGGATGCTTGTGAAAATTCCATTGTTTCAAATGACATTAATTCTTTTTTCCCCGTAAATGCCGGTTTTAAAAATTCCTCTCTTACTCGGCCTTCGTACACCTTTCTTACAGGGCCATTTTTTCGCCACTGAATAATACTGGAAGTTAGTGGTTTTATCTTATTTCCTGGCAGAAGCTCAATTAGTTTCAGTTTATCTAAGGTAGTAAGAAGTTTAATTGTACTGGCTGTAGACCAATCATAGTGATTCAAAATATCTTCATAACACCAAGCATTAATGACTAAGTGAAAACAAACGAATAAATTCTCATTTTCAGCCAATACTTGCTCTTGTTCTAGACTTAAAACTCTTTGCCGACCCTCGCTGCGCACATAACTCATTTTGGCCAAATCATAAATACTCATATCTATTAGAGCGCAAATTTGTTCCAGACGCGACATGGTAAATGTTTCTTCAGAAAACGTTCGTTTAACACTAGATTCACTAATAGACAAATGCTCAGCAATATACTGGTAGCTAATGCCCCGTTCTTTAAGGCAATGCTTTAACGAGGTAATAAGTGCATGAGATTCGCTCATGATGTCGCCCATAATATTGGTTAAAGTTTGACACGCCGTATTAGCCAGAGTGCCGTTTAACAATGAATTCTTGATAATCGATATTATAAAGTGTCGCTATTCGATACTTATAGTACCGATTTTTAATACTTAGCATAGTGTCGTTTAGTCTTGTTTTATTCAACCTCTATTCTCACGCCAATTAATAAATAAACAGGTGTGATCATGAATAGACAAAGCTTATCACCGTATAGGTTATACGGAACACTTATGTGGCTTCTTAGCGCTCTGTTTGCATTTCGCGTCAGTGCACAGCTTCTTATATTAAATTACCCTCAATTACCCCTGCCAGCCTTTGAACATTGGCACAGTGAAATACTGGCTTACCCTGTTTTGGTGGCTTTTCAAGTAGCGATTTTATTCTTGCTCGGTTTTTTATCATATAGAGTGTTCAATAATCAAGTTACCCCCAACGCCAAGAAAGGAAAACAATTACTCATATTCGGGGCCGTGTATTTTATTGTCATGTCCATTCGTCTGGCTATTTCCTTATCTCCTCTTCAGCTCTCAAGTAGTCACCTTGCTGGAGTATCTGACATTTCATGGTTCCAACGCCCGCTTCCCAGCTTTTTTCATCTGGTGCTAGCCAGTTTTGTATTGATCCAAGCCCATTGCTACTTAATAGGAGATAAAGATGCTTAATATAAAATCGATTATTCAAAAAACTGCATATCCAGTCATTATGGGGTTCGCCTTTTTATGTTACTGGAATCTATTACAGTGGGGCTTGCCACTCACTTTCGCATCCAGTGCTTCAGTGGCGGGTGCGCTCATATTAATTTTATTATTAGAGAGGGCTATCCCCTTTAATGTTGAATGGCAACCTAGCTTCAGAGAAATTAAGAGCGACATTATTTTCCTTACTCTCATTCAAATGTTATTGCCAAGAATATTAGCATTATTGGTAGTCATTGCATTAAGCCAAAACACTCTAGGTTCGCAAACATTCTCTCAGCTCTGGCCAACTGAATCGCCGCTATTTGTACAGGTATGCCTCATGATTTTAGGAGCTGATTTTCTACGCTATTGGTTGCATGTTGCCTGTCATAAAATTCCATTCCTATGGCGTTTCCACTCTATTCACCATAGTCCTGAAAAGTTATATAGCCTTAATGTTGCCCGCTTTCACCCTTTAGAAAAAGCGATGCAGTATGTATTTGATAGTCTACCTTTTATTTTACTAGGGGTATCAGAAGAAGTATTTGCTCTTTACTTTGTATTCTATGCCGTTAATGGTTTCTTTCAGCATTCTAACATTGACTTAAAACATGGTCCTCTTAATTGGTTAATCAGCAGTTGCCAGTTGCATCGCTGGCATCATGCCAGTGATGTAAAAACATCCATGGTCAATTATGGAAATAACATCATTCTTTGGGACCTTTTATTCGGAACAGCTTACCTACCAACAAAACAAAAAAACAACAGTTTAAATTTATCAAATTTTAAAGTGGGATTAAAAAAACAATCCCACGACAGTTTTATGGCTGCGCTGCTTCGTCCATTTAATGGTTTAGGCACCTTTCTTTATCTATGGTATTACCATATTAAGGGCCATGTAATCTCACTTATTTTCAATGCATGGCTATACAGCATTCGCTATAGACTTTGGAAGCCCATGAAAATCAGTTGTGATAAGCCTCAATCGACCCAACTAAATTTATTAAACACTATACTACAAACTAACCACACTACGACCTTTGCCAAACAACATAACTTTAATCATATATTTAACCACAAAGATTTTGTTAAAAGTGTACCAGTGCAAGATTATGACAGTCTTCAGCCTTATATCCATCAACAAGAAAAATCTGGTTGCCAAGCTCTAACATGTGCGTCACCAGCTATCTATGCTCAAACTAGTGGCACGACCGGAAGTGCTAAACAAATTCCCATTTTAAATAAATCTATAAAACAACTTAAAAATAGTCAAAGCTTAGCCGCATTTATGAATTATCAATGCAGTCCAAAGGCATTCTCTGGCATGTTATTGGCCATCGTCAGCCCTGCTATTGAAGGATACACCAACTCAGGACATCCTTATGGTTCCGTTTCAGGTTTATTAGTAAAAAACATGCCCAAAATTGCAAAGGCTAAATATGTTCTCCCTCCTGAAGTATTTGAAATAACTGACTTTGAAATTAAGTATTATATAATTTTACGCTTGGCTTTAGCCCATAAAAACATTACTTTTCTGGGGGCTGCCAACCCATCTACATTTATTCGTTTACTGCAAATTATCAATGAAAGACGCCATGATCTATTAGCCGATATAAAAGAAAAATATTTACCAAAGACATTAAACTTGCCCGATAATATTAAACAAGCCATTGAAAAAAAGATCCACTATAATCCACAGCGTCATAATGAGTTGCAACAGCTATTCAATGAAAAAAAAGTCATTGAGTTTCATGACATTTGGCCAAACCTAAGCTTAACGGCCACCTGGACTCAGGGAAGCTGCGGCATACCGCTGAATGCCATACGCCCTTCACTACCACCCCATACCAAAGTGATGGACGTTGGCTACCTTGCCAGTGAATTTCGCGGCACCATTACGCTGGCGCCTGGCATAGCTGAAGGAAATAAACTAAGGTCTGCTCACAATTCACCTGCATTGTCACCTAAAGGGCTACCTTGTATTAATGAAACCTTTTATGAATTTGTTGAACGATCCATATGGGATAAGCGACCCGATCAGCAAGACACATCTGCACTGCCTTTTCTAATGCTGCATCAACTAGAGGTTGGTAAAGAATATTACATCATTATTACCAACGGTAATGGGCTTTACCGTTATTTCATGAATGATCTAGTGACGGTTGACGGCCACTTATTACAAACCCCCACCCTTAAGTTCTTACAAAAAGGTAAAGGCGTCACCAATATTACTGGGGAAAAACTTTACGAGTCACAATTAATAGAAGCCATTAAGCGATGTGAAAGAAAACTAAATTTCAGTACCATTTTTTATGTAATGCTAGCCTATGAAGAAAAGCAAGAATACCAATTATTTTTACAAGCACGTGATACTGAGAATTTATCTAGTACCGCTGTAACATTACTACTGGATAAAGAACTAAAAGAACTAAATTTGGAATACGGCTGTAAAAGAGATAGCGGTCGTTTGCCCCCTACACGTATTACATTTTTACAAACTGGAACCTTCAATCACTTTAAAAATCATCTCCTTAAGCAAGGGAATAGAGAAAGTCAATTAAAGTTTATGACCCTACTCTATGCCAGAGATAACTCTTTTTCCTTTGAAGACTTTACCAAGAGCACATTAACTGAACCTACCAAAGTTACATTACAGGAGGCCTAGACTATGAATATAAAATATACATCAACTAATTCAATAAGGGTCAAACCCATCTCTATTAAGAATATCACCATAAAAAAAATGGAAATTCCATTTAACGTAAAATTTGAACATGCTCAAGCCTCACGAAGTCAGGCCTATGGTATATTGATTCAAATTACTAATGGTAAACATATCAGAGCGTATGGGGAGTCCAGTCCGCGCACTTACGTAACCGGAGAAGATTACGATACAGCCAAAGATTTTTATAAGCTGCACCTGCAAAGCATTATTGACAGCATTAAAGACTACCCATCCCTTTTAACTTGGGTGTATAACAACCAAGTTTTAATCGATAAGAACCCCGCTGCTTGGTGCGCTTTAGAGCTTGCTTTATTAGATTATTTTGCTAAAACCGAAAAAACTTCAGTTGAATCGTTAATGGCCATACCCAGTATTGAGAATAAAATATTCCAATACTCAGCCATACTAGGAACTGGCAGTTTGGATAGTTTTAAACATCAGCTAAAAATGTATATTAGTATTGGATTTACCGATTTTAAATTTAAGCTCTCGGGTATTATTCAGGATGACCAAGCACGATTGTTTATTTTTGAATCATTTTCTCAGCCTCATTTTCGTTTACGCTGGGATGCCAACAACCTTTGGCAACAGACTCAAGAGGTTATGAGTTACTTCCAAATATTACTATCATACACTCATAGCCAATCATTCCAGTACACTGTTTTTGGCCTTGAGGAACCTCTAAATGCAAATCAATATTCAGACCTTTTAAAGTTAGCAGGCTCACTGAAAATGCCGATTATTCTCGATGAAAGTTTTACTCGTTACGAGCAATTTAACCAGCTTGAAGGCTCAGCTGATAACTGGGTGATTAATGTGAGAATTTCAAAAATGGGCGGACTCATTCGCTCAAAAACCATTATAGACATGGCAAAACAAAAAGGCATCGGTGTGATCCTTGGTGCGCAGGTAGGAGAAACCAGTTTATTAACACGGGCAGCATTGGCCATGGTGAATATTTGCGGTGACTCATTAAGGGCGCAGGAAGGAGCATTTGGCGATTTGTTATTAAAAAATGATGTGACTCAAGATTCGCTGAAATTTGGTTCTAAGGGTCAATTGCAATCCACAACTAAAGGATATGGTTTTGGCCTAACCATGAATAATTTAGTAGTGGATCAACTAGATCTACTAGAGTAAAAAGTGATACATTGGTCTCAAGCATCCAACCGCGACGGTCAGAGTTCGCCCGAATTCATTAATGGTTTATAACGTCAAGGTAGTGTCTAGCTACCTTGATTAACCCCTGTGTTATTGGTACCTCCCCTTCATTTCATCTAACACCCCTTCTTTTCGCATTTGATTCAGGGTATTTTGCAAACTGGTCACCAGTGCATCTTCTGTGCTTAAGTTTAGCGCAAGGTAATATTCGATGGCCTTTACTTTAAAGACGGTTTGTAAATTATTTATGCCTTCAATCGACGCAATATAACGGCCTGTCACTTCCCCTGTGGCCCATAAGTCGATACTGCCCTTGGCCAACTTAGCTGGGTTACCATTATCTTTATACGCTTCAATTACCGTTATGCCTTTTTCTTTCAAAATCTGTGCAACCCCTGACCCTTTATAGCTGCCAATTCGATACTTTTTAAGATCGTTAAAACTGTTAATTTTAAATTTCTTACCGGCAGGTGAAAATAACACATAATCGTTTCCGACTAATGGGCCCACCCACTTAAAGTCTTTTTTTCGCTTATCCAAGTAGGCCGTAGAGAATAAGCCATAGTTGGGTTTAGACTGGGCTAGACCATATACTCTGGACCAGGGAAAACGCAGAGTCATGGTGTAATCTATGTCCGCTCGACTCATTAGCTCCTTTACGATATCGGCCGATATTCCATCTATGCTATCGCCTCTGGCAAAATTCTTCTCTTCTATGCTCATATTAAAGGGAGGGTAATTTTCAGTGAGTAAGATTAATTTCCCCGCCACAGATAGCGAACAAAAGCTGAAAATTAAAGCAGAAACCATTATTTTTATTATTTTCATTGAGTATCTCAAGGTGAGTTATTTCATAAGGTGATCGCACTTTCCATGCCACAAAAACTAATCTATATTTATTTCAGGCCTCCCCTGTCACATTAAAAATAACAGCCTCAATCCACTACAACAGCGCAGTTGTACTTCAGTTTAACCACACTGATGATTGGCTTTCCCCTTATTAGCGTCCTAATAAGTTTTAAGCCACACAAAAAATAACTAAATGAATAACTAAATGAATAAGAATAACTTATGTTATGAGGGATTGGTTTATTGAGTGGCTGCAATTCATTTAATATGAATTTAGTATTTGTTGGTATTTTCCTGTCATTTTGATGGCTTTAATTTCATTCCATATGGCTTTGGCCAGTTTGGGGGAGTGTTCATAAAAGCCATGGGAAAGCATTAAAAAATAAGCCTTTTCTTTAACAGCCGGTGAGATCTTGATAATGCCATTTAAGTCACTACTGCCTTTCAATAATGGGTCGGTCATGTTTTCAAGGTTCACAAGGCCAATTAAGCGCTTGCTTTGCACAAGATTTAATAAAGACCTGATGCTACTGGATTCCTTGGTGACAATATTATAGTTTTTTAAATCACTCACGATGGCATAACCAATTAAAGCTCCAATAGGGCCAGTCACATTTTCAAATTTTGTACCGCTCCAATTTAGGTTCGAGTCTCTGTGAGTGTATAAATGGTACCTCTGAACCATAAGCATATGAGATGTATCCACACGCCCATCCTTCATAGGATATAAACCGTATTCTATGCGTTTAGGTTTAAAGCTGGCGTGAAAAATACCATCTATTTTATTTTGCTTTAAGTTTAACAACCCCCGCAGCCAAGGCAGGCGAATAAATGCCACATTAAAATTTAGGCGCTGAGCCACAATCCTTAATACATCTAAGGTCGCCCCTGAATGTTTACTCTTATCATCTTGTTGTTTGAAATAGTAAGGAGGGTTTCCTTTAGTTTCATAACCAAAGGTCACAGTCTGAGCTTGTAAGGAGACAGTCCAAATCAATAGTAAAAACGCCAATAAGCATTCGTTTCTTAAAACCATTTTATAATGCCTGCTGTAGTGAGGCCTTAACGATATTTATATTAATCCTAGTGTCTAAAGCGCGATACATCTTTTGCCAAAGCATCAGAGAATTCATTTAACTTCTTAGCAGAACTGGCAATATCCATAGACTGTTGTGAAGACTTCTGGCTAAGGCTGTTAACATTTTCAATGTTAGTATTTAGGTTTTGAATCACCGACGACTGCTCTTCAATGGCACTGGCAATTTGAATAATATTGCCACTGATATTGGCAAGAGTTTCAGATATTTTACTCACCGACTCTTCACTTTTAGCGGCATAAATTACGGTTTTTTCAGCTTTCTCTTTACCCGTTACCATACTATTAACGGCTTTTTCCACACCGCTTTTTAATTTTGCCAACATGTCATTTATGTTGGCCGTGGATTCTTGGGTTTTGCTGGCCAAAGAGCGTACTTCATCGGCCACCACAGCAAACCCTCGCCCTTGCTCGCCTGCTCGTGCCGCTTCAATTGCGGCGTTTAATGCCAGTAAATTAGTTTGTTCGGCAATGCCTTTAATGACTCCTAACACCGAAACAATATTATTGGTTTCTTCAGACAGTTCTTGAATGACCTCGCTTGAATCATTCACGCTGCCCGCTAGGCTCTGAATCTCACCCATGGCTTGATTAAATTGACCTGACACTTGATTGGCATCGGTTTCAGAGTCTTTAGCAGCATGCGCCACTTTTTGGGTATTGGCCGACACCTCATGTATGGCTTGTCCCATTTCATTAATGGCGGTGGCGATCATGCTCATTTCATGGGCGTACTCTTTGGCCAAGCTGCTTGAGTCGGTGGCCGATGTATCCACAATGCCCGACGCATTTTTAGTTTGCTGAGCGGTGGCCGCAATGCTTTTTACCAGTGTTTGCAACCCTCCCATAAATTCATTGAAACTGTCCGATAGCCGCCCTATTTCATCGTTACCCACATTGGGTAATCGCTTGGTAAGATCGGCCTCACCTTTGGACATGTCAGCTAAAGCACGCCGTACCTGATTAATGGGTTGCACGATCAACCTAGGAAAGAGAATGGCTGATGCTAAGGTCACCAGTATGGCCACTAAAGAAATAACACTAATAGTCGCCAGTGCATTGGTATTGGTGTCATCTAGCTTCACCGATAGTAACTTAGAGTTATCCCCAAGATTCTCACCTAATGTATCTAATAAATCCCGCACGTGTTGAAATTCTACCTCCAGCTCACCAGTGCTTAATTGTGTCGCGCTGGCCAGATCCATATTTCCGCTCTTAACATCTTGAGTAAGTTGCATGCTTTTAGGGCGCCAAATATTAAAAGCAGTTAACAGCTGAGTTAACAACTCCTGAGTACCGGCATCAATGTCCATTTCTAAAATGGCATTTACCCGCTGGGTCACTTGATCAAGATTATGGACTTGAAGCTCGAAATATTTTTCATCCGCAGAGCCCATGACAATGGTGCGTTCTGCTAACTGAGCCTGATATAAGTCGCGGTCAGCATTAAGGGCCAGTAAGGCGCCTGGGGTGTAAATATTATAGATCCGCTCAAAGCTTGAATTAACGGTATTCAATGAGCTTATTTGAATGATGGACAACATTAATAATAGCGTGCCCACAATGACAATAGGCAGGGCAATCTTATAGCGAACGCTGAGATTTTTCCAAGTCATGGCACTATTACCACAGGGGGGACTAAATAAGATTAGTTCAGCACAGACTTATATCAAGGAAGCTAACCCTCCCCAGCAGGCTGCAGAGGGCCAGTTATAACTGAATTTGCGTGTCTTATAGTAAAAAGGCCACAATATGCATTCTGCGGCTCACTGGCAGCCACTTCAGAACGAACTCTTTTTGCTATTCTTTTAATACCATATCAATGCACATCACCGCAGCAATAATAAGCTTTCGGGTATTATCTGTATGTGGCATGTTAGGATTTAACTCCAACATATAGTTATCGCTACTGGTAAATAACTCCTTGCCTAAGCCGTTCCATTTTTTGCTCACATGGGCCAGTTCTTGACCTGCATGGTTAAAACGAAAATCCCAACCACTCCATTTGCCTTCTAATTCACACAAGGTCTCTTCTCTTTCATTTAAGACATCAAACTTCCCCCCAATGGAGAATAATTTTTGTTTAAAATAGCCAATGGCATTATTGTCTTGATCACTCACCACCACATTCGATAGCAATAATGAAACGCCTCTTTGCAAGCGTACAATGCGCTCCCCATCAGCACTGGTAATTTGAATGTCAAAGGGGGTCATGCGTTTATAATCACTAAACCGCAGCAGCTTTGTGAAGAAGCCTAAATTAGGCTCTCGACACTTCATGACTATCTCCCCTGTTTCAGGATCAAATATGTCAAAGTTATTGGCTGCTTTAAAAATACCAACATGTTCTTTTACTAAAAAAATATTGCTTTGTAACACTTGATTCATTTTAATCGTCTTTCTTCAATTAAACATTCACAAACAAGAAGGCTGTAAAAAATACAATATTAGCTCTTCTTGGCAGTACTGAAATACGGGGCTTTCAAATTCTATTAGCTGCTCAAAAAAATATTTATCCGTTAAGTCCTTAATTTCACCCGCAGTAGATAACTCGTTAAATTCTACCCTATGATTAAACAAGGTAATCTGCATGACTTCTTGCTGCCAGTTCATATGCCTTAGCATTAGATCCATTTCAGTGGCGGCCCAATAAAACACTAAATAGCCACCTAATATAAACCCCAAAAAATAGGGTAAAAGACGATCCTTTTTAACGGGTTTAGCCATGAGAGCATCCATTAATAACCGATAATTTTTATCACCGTAACACACATTGAAACTAGGAAGAATTATATAGCCGTTAATATCTTTTCACCCTAAATCCCTGCCAAATACTTAAAGCATTTGTTCCAAAATTGAAAGGCATACCTATTAATAACGTAGCATGAATAATCATTCACAGCTTTTAAATAACTAAGCAAGAAGTATCAAAACCCATTGCCCGCCTTCCTATACAGTCTTTAGGTATGGGCCATTTAACCCATGCCAATACTAAACACACAATTAAGCATGGAAAACATAATGAATAAGAGTGTATTAATCACAGGAGCCAATGGCGGCCTAGGTAAAGAATGCGCAAGGCAATTAGCCTTGTTAAGTGGTACAAAAGTGATTTATTTAGCCTGTCGCAATGAAGAGCGAGCCATGACTGCCAAACGAGACTTAGAAAAATCCACAGGCCGGCATATATTCAAGTTCATAAAAATAGATGTCACCGACCAAGTATCGGTACGCCAAGCCGTGACTGCATTACCCGAACCCATCGAAGCGGTGGTCATGAATGCAGGGGGCATGGGAGGCAAAACTCCTAACCAAAAAAATGCCGATGGTGTGACAAATTCCTTCGCCACAAATGTATTAGGTCATGCTGTATTACTAGACGAATTACTAAAAGCCAATAAGCTGACTAAAGTGGCATTATACGCTGGATCAGAGGCCGCCCGAGGAGTAACAAAGGCGGGTATGAAACGTCCTAACCTAGCGTCTTCATCTGTGGATGAATTTGCATCCATTTGCGATGGGTCTTACTTTGGAAAGACTAAAGACCCTATTGTGGCCTACGGTCCTGCAAAATACATGGCCGCTTTATGGATGTCAGCGCAGGCTCGCAAGCATCCACATATTCGTTTTATTACCATGAGTCCAGGAGGCACCAGTGGTACCGATATCATGGATAATTTACCTCCACTACTGAAGTTCATCTACCGTCACATTGGTTCGCGGTTAATGCCTTTAATGGGCATGATGCATGATTTAGAAATAGGCGCTAAACGCTTTGTTAGCGGTTTAAACGACAACATATATGACAGCGGCGTCTTCTACGCCAGTAAATTACCCGTATTAACGGGCCCAGTAATTGATCAAGCCACTCTCTTTTCCGACTTAGCCAATCAAACTTTTCAAGACAATGCCAACGAAGCCATTTACCGCTTCATTAAGTAGCGCCTTACACTGCACTGCTTGACCATTATTCACACCCAGTTACTTTAAGGTCAAGCAACCCACACCTATCCATATGGCCTTATACGTTTTTAAAGTGCCAACTCAATCACATTATTTTTTAAAAAACACAAGCGAGTAAATTTCATAAGCGACACACCGCTCATTTCTTAACGTTAAAAACAAACCATTAAACAAGTTGTGAATAGCCGCACTGAAGGGATTTACATATGCACTAATATGGCCACCTAAATTCAACCCTGTCTATAAAAGATGCAACAGCCTATGGGCTAAAAGCACCGCGAAGCTAAGTTTCGCCACATGTGTGAATATCTTGCTTAGGGTTTACTTATTTTCGGGATCATTCAGTTGAACAATATCGTGAACATTGCATCAGTTAAAAGTCAGCCACATAAGGCAAGGGTTGCCGTTCAAGAAGATCTCGTCGCAGAAAATCTAAAGCTGGCTAAGGAAGTGAAAATCCTTAAAAAAGCTCTGAAAGCCCAATTAAGAGTGAGCGAGAAATTAAAGGGCGATGTTCACGAAGTTAAAATTGAAAATGAAATCCTGCTTAATGCTTTAAAAGACGATGAAGTAGAAGTACCACTGCTAACAACCCCCACCCAACCAGGCAGCATGAATGGATATTGGGAACAAGAATACCGCTTATTGAAAGAAAAAATTCGTGATGTGGAAAAAAACGCAGTGGATAAAGACAGCGAAATTGAAGCCGCCCAACTTCAAAATGAAAAATTGCTTAATGAATTGTTATGCAAATCTAAAAAAAGCCTTTAAATATTAAAACGGGCTTACCTGTGGTAAGCCCGCCTCAATAAGTATCACTTCTATTATTAGCCTCTAACTTCCTACCACAGTGTCTGATTTATTTTCCGTGGCACAAATAGCCTTCGCTTCAGCCTCGGTTTTTGAATACGCCTGAATTTCCATGTTCACACACACCACCATGGGTTGAGCATTCCACCCAGCTGTACAAGTATCCAGCACAGTTTGTCCGGCTTGTTTAGGGTTACTGCCCATACTGGCTTGCCAACAGGCGGAAATAAGATCTTGCTCCATGACCTCTAACGCGTAATCGCGGCCCTGATCTTTGGCATACCAAATATAGCTAGGGTGATTGGCCCCAAGAATGGGAGCATTCACTGTGCTGGTTCCTTCACTCACTGGAATTTGGGTAAAGGTGTTCACACCAAACCCAGTAATTCTATAGTGGCTTGAGACCCAGTCACGTACTGGCCCACCATAAGCCACGATAGGCAATGCTTCACTGGCGCCTTCGTCTAAATCTAATAACAGTGGCAGCATTTTCAGTACATAAGGCTCAAAGTAACTGTAGGTGGCACTTAGAGTACTGCCAGCACTGGCTGGTGCAGCGATGGGGGCCACATCTAAAATGCTTTCATATAGAGTCACATCTTGCTGGGGCACATTATTAAGGGTTAATAATTGCTCCCAACGTTGGCTGGTTTTTGAGTTTAAGTAATCTTGCTCTGGTAAAGAATAATCAGGTGGAAAGTGCAGTAATTGAACCGAACGTTGATTCACAATAGATAACCCAAGAGGCAAAAAGAAACGCCAGTCTTTGTCATCCCACTTACCAGCCGCTTTTAAGTCTTGTACGGCTTTAGCTGCCAGTTGGCCATTACTTAAAAATGTTGTGAGCTGTAATGAATAGTCATCCACCATTTTAGAATCACCACTGATCACCGCCTTGTAATCACTGCCACTGACTGTGACACTGACACTGGGCTGTGAAATTAAATCTCGGCTTAAACGCTGATTTAAGTAATGTTCGATAGTTTGCGCCAAACTTTGAGTTTGAGGCTGGCCGTTAGGGTAGCTGTATAATGTGGTAAGCGTTTGGGTATCCCCAAGTGGTACCGTCACACGATAAGAGCCGTCGCTTTGCATTTCTTTAGGGGAATCAGCAACTTGTGTTTCTTCCCGATTATCACAAGCGCTAAGAATAAATGAAAGACCAGCAATACTGCATACAAAAGCCAATCTTCGTTGCCATGATGATGTCATATTAATAACTCCTTAAGAGGGTGTTAAGTATACTGCCCTGTACATTTAACACGCTCTTAAGGATATTTATAGGACCATAACTGTCCAATGTAGGCTTAGTAAACTATCTTTTAGACCAGCTAAATACAGCGCGGTTTGGCTCGTGATCACTGACACCGTTAAAGTCTAAAATTTCATAAGAATCAATAGTCAGCTCATACTCATTGTGACTATCACGATACAAAATTTGATCGGTATCGGCTTTATAGTCATAGGCACAGTTTGCAATTGAATCATCACTTGAACCCGTGAAGTCCTGACAAGCCAGTCTTAGGCCTGTGGTGGCTAGAAAATTCTCCCATACCTGCTGATACTCTTCTTTTGAACTATTATCTGCCCACTTGGCGTTAAAATCACCACCCAGTACAATACTGGCACCGTTTGAATAAGCGTTAATAAAATCTGCCAGTTGGTCAAACTGCTTTTGCTTCACCTTTACATCAGCGCTTTTTGACCCAGCCTCCATGTGTGTATTATAAACGTGCACGCTAAAATCATTTGTAATTTCGTGCACCGCCACGGTAAAGCCTTTTTCCGTTAAGCAATCTACACTGCCACCAATAAAGTCATTATTACAGTCATCGTACTCTTCTGACTCAAATGTTTTTAATGAGTAATCATTGTCGTCACGATTGTCCATATCAAATGGAAAGTCAGATAAACGCACTAGTCCATCGCCAAATGACAGTGAGCCTCCACGCCAATGCTTTGACCGGTACGGATAAGCATCTTTTGAAATTCGGTCCTCATCCCGTAAAAAACTATGTTTATCCTTAGTAAACATTTCCTGCATTAATACAATATTAAAATCTGATGACTCTAACTTAGACAACAAGCTTTTAAATTTAGAGTTAGAATTCCCCCCTAAACATTTTGGAAAACCATCTACATTATAAGTAATGGTATCGAATGTGCCTGATGTGACGGTATAACTTGGGGCGCCTGACTCTTGGTAGTCATAACCTCTTGTTCCTTTGGTGCCCGTTTCACTTACTTCATAGTCCCAACAAAAATAAGAAGCTGCCATAGCAGGCTGGCAAATCAATAAGGGGACTAACACTCCAGCTAAGGACACTGCCCGAGAAATATTTCTTTTTATTATTTTCATTTTATTTACCTAATTCAGATAGATTTAAAAACAAAGCTCACGAACAATAGCCGCACATTAAGTGCAGATAATGATGGGTGAATTTTGAAACTATCCTCATGGCAAATAGGCAACAATGTTATAACTGGCCTTTTTCTGGACATTTAAAATTTGTTAAATATTGGCACGAATTCATAATTTAATAGTTAAACAAAAAGGATAAACTGAATATTAAAAGCGCTTTGCGCCTATTTTTTGTCACCTTTTATAATTTATTAAAACAGTATTTTAGTTTCTATTATGACTGTTAGTAACGGTGCCTTCTAATTGATTGCCTTCAATGCATTAAAAGGCGTAAAAAATGGAGACTATAAAACTGTATATAGCTGCCACTAAACGCGACATATCGCTTGCAGCTAATCGACCACTCTATCACGTGAGTAATTCATAAGTTTCAGCCTTAAAAACCCCATAAAAAGCCTCCAAAAGTCACTTACCCCCCCATGATTATCCTATAAATAGGACAGTGCATTTCAAAGAAGCATTATTCATTTTCTGCCAAGGTTGTTTGCTAAAATTTAACACCATTACACGAACCATTTCGTTACTAGCATTCATATATCATGTTGCATTAAGGATATTTTTCATGAACCAGCCAATATTGAGCAGCGCCTTAGTACTACTAATAACAGCGAGCAGCTTAATCAATGCCGCCCCCAGAATTGATTACGACATTGATAACGATGGTCTAATTGAAATTCAAGACTTACAAGATTTAAATGAAATTCGTAACAACGTCACACAGATGAATTATTCAGGAGAAGCCGATGGCTTTATATCACTTGAGCTCCATGGAGATGCTTTATACGGCTCAAACGATGGGTGCCCTGAAGATGGTTGTGCAGGTTATGAGTTAATCAATGATTTAAATTTTGACACCAATTTAAATGAGCAATTCGATGCGGGTGACGCCTATTGGAATGAAGGCAAAGGCTGGCAAAGTATTGGCAGTTTTTTTGTAAAGTTTGTGGGCGAATTTCATGGTAATGGCTTCACATTACATAACCTGAATATCAATCGTCCAGGTGAGCGCTTTGTGGGTTTATTTGCCTACAGTGAATTAGCTCACTTTCATGACTTTTCATTAACAGGGCATATAAAGGCATGGTCCGATACGGGCGCTATTTTGGGTTACGCTTGGAAATCTCAGTTTGATCACCTTTTTGCTGACGTGGTAATAGAAGGCATAAATAATGAAATAGATTGCTTACACAATTGTGAAGCCAATCGCTTAGGAGGCTTGGTTGGTAGCAGCGATGATAGTGTTTATCAGCAATTGGTGATTAAAACTAATGTGAGTGGTTATAACTTTTTAGGGGGCTTAGTGGGCGTTAGTCACGCAGATAAAATAAACGAAGCCGCCATTCAAGCCAGCATTCATGGTTATAATGTTTTAGGGGGGCTAGTAGGTCAAATAGATAACGCTGAAATAGAGTCGGTGTTCAGTGTGGTTAACATCAATGGCCACAGTTCAGTTGGCGGCCTTATTGGCAGCTCAGAATTAACCACCATGAAAAATATTTTATTATCCGGTAGCGTCACCCCAGGCTTAGGGACAACAAAATATGCCCGTGGTGGCAGTTTAGTGGGCGTAATTGATAAGGATGAAATATCTAAAGTGATCAGCCTTGTTAAATTGCCAATAGATATTGAACAAAGGCACTTTATAGGCGCTTTAGTGGGCAGTGCCTACGATCCAAAAATCAGTGATACGTACTGGGCGTCAGATTTAACCCTAAGAGAAGACATGTTTAGTCGGAACTATAACTTAGGCATTAGCCAACACTTTGAGCTAACAGACTTACAGTGTGCAAGCCAATTTACAAACTGCAATGGATTAATATTCGATCAATTTAGCGAGCCACTTAATTTGAATCAACAGCCCTTATGGCGTTTTGGCAATAATACCCAAGCCCCCATTATTTCATTAACCATAGGGGATTTTGCCGATAGAAATGGCGATGGTGAAACCGATAGCTGGCCTGTCATTGAAGGGCCGACTAGGATAAATAATCCCGAACCAGTACCTGAAGTACCTGCAACATCTGATAGTACAAACTCAGGCTCTGGCAGCATTTGGTTTTTGCTCTTCATGATACCGCTATTCATCCGTCGCTCGTAACGCTCAGAAGGCCTTTGGCAATCCTAAATAAAAGCGGGTGGTTTGACTGCCCGCTAAACAGCCAATACATAAATACCGTAGTGAATATCCCCCACCCCATGGAATTTAATACCCCCTTAAGACTCTAAGCTTAATCTGGTATTCTGTTTTAACTTTCCCTTGTCAAAACGCACATTAAGAAAACACTTCTACGTGTGGTTAATTAATAGGTACGTACATGAAAATCACTCATAAAATTGGTTTATCCATTGTATTAATGGGCGCATTACACAGCGTTAGCGCCCATGAAGAAACACCAGAGCCCAGTATTGGCCAACAAATAGATACCGCCATAACAGCCGTTAAGGAATTCAGTTCTGAAAACAAAGAAAGCGCCATTGAAAAAGTAGACAGCGCATTATCTCGATTAGATAAACGCATTCAAGTATTAGAAGATAAAATACAAAGTAAATGGCAAGATATGGACAGCAATACCAGAAGCGAAGCTCAAAACAGCTTAGAGACTTTACATAAAAATAGAGAGCAAGTAGCCAGTTGGATGACTGAATTAAAAGCATCCAGCAGCGATACTTTTAAAGATATAAAAACCCGTGTTAGCGGTGCCTTTAGTGCTTTGCAAGACTCATGGAAAAAAACTGAAGAAGATAGTGCATCACAGAATGATAAACCGGCCGCTAAAGTCATTACGATTTAAAATTTAGTCAAGTAGGGAGCTTTAAGACCATAAGCTCCCTACTATCCATAAAACGGTTGCTGGTGTCACAGGTTATCTATACGCCATGTTCGAACCATCACCAAACTCTCTTTTAACCTGGTAACTCTAACCAGCCTGAATCAGGATCATTACCAAAGCATTCTAGACCAGCGAATGCGCTATAGGTGTGCTGACAAAAGTGGCCATGGTAAACACGGGGCGCGTCCTCTGGCAATTCAACCTCAACCTCCCACTCATAACTTTGGTTCGCCTCAAGTTCTTGTTTATAAGCAACTGTAATGTCAAAGCTAACGGTTGTGTTAGCAGAGGTGACGGTTTCTAAACGTCGATGCTCCTCCCCATTACTGTCGTACACCACATCCACGTCTGGAACTTCAATCTCCTCATTTCCTTCAATTTTCAGGTAAATGCGGTCTACTATCAGGTTAGAGCTATCGATATCAGCGCGTACCGTTACCTTAAACGGTTCGGTGAAGGATATTTCATCACATTCAATATACACCTTGGCTGCGCCACCGGTGAGCGTGTTTTTCATGGCCTTAACTTTATCAAAAAAACCCATTACTACTCCTCATTAAAATTTACCCAGACCTGTTTTCACTTAAAATAGTGGGTTATGTTTGATCCATTATTTGAGTCACATAACGGCCTCTAAATTACAAATTGTGAAAACTTATAATTATGTGACCTATACTACTAATAATTATATTTACACATAGGCCAGTTTACTTGTGGGCATGTCTCAATTTACATATTGAGCGCTTTTTAGCATTGAAACTTGGTCATTAAATAGGCTAATGACTTTAAGGGGTTAACTGAGTTTTAAAGTCTGTCCCATTCTACAATTCAGCTAAATCGATGCTAATGGAATGGCAACCCCTGCAATTTTAGAATGGTATAAAAATACTAAAACATAAACGAGACTACCAGCCACGATGGCCATGCCATCCCAGCGATTCATTTTAAGCTTGCTGCCTTTAAGTTTTGTATCATTGGAATTTGATTTTTTAGACAACCTCAGCATGGTCATTAAAGAGTAAATAAGAAATGAGCCAAATAGTAACAGGCTGGCTAAATCGCCATTGGCAAATAAGTGTGCCACAGAAAATAACGTCACGCCCATTAACATAGGGTGTTGTAAAGTATTTTTCATATTGCCCGGCACATACGCCCAAGAAATTAAAATACTGGCAGGTAACATTAATATAACAGGGACCCAATGGCTTCCTATTATGGGCTGCCAAATGGCCACAAACGGCGCACTCGCTTTACCGTATATAATGAAAGCTAAACCCAACCCTGCCACCACTGAAAACACACCCATG
>OJBM01000102.1_pt1 | contig 48944 bp, 47 predicted proteins | sample 1591061 | NCBI WGS metagenome assembly OJBM01 (sample SAMN05416872, study PRJEB24817) | seawater metagenome | isolation source: Sea water | place: Canada:Atlantic | collected 2013-11
GCGTCGAACCTTGTTCGACGGACTTCACATCAAGGGAGTAGGACATTGCTAGACACCTATTTAGAGAAAGCCCAGACAGTAATGGCAGGGGCTTTTTGCTTTCTGACGTTTCGTGATTTAGCATGATGATTTTGTCAAAAAACAGTTATTTTTTTATCCATTTTTGAGGTACTAATTTCCTTTGCACCATGCCATTAATTCCTTGTAAGCCGCCTGTATGAATGAGTGTGATATGGGTATTGGGTTCGAAAAAGCCTTGTTCAACGAGTTCGTAAAATCCCATCATCATTTTACCGCTATAAATTGGTTCTAGTTGAATATTGTGTTCATCGTAAAAGTTATCTATAAAGCTGATGAGCTCAGAAGTTACCTTTCCATAGCCGCCCTGGTGAAACTCTGTTCTAAATTCTAATTGTTGAGAATTATTTCCTGCTAACTGGCAGATTTCATCTTTTAAGTAGTGTGCATTTTTTAGTACTGCGATGCTTAACAAGCGTTGATTTGGTGACAACGCTTTTAAAATCCCAGCACTTGTTCCTCCACTACCACAGGGGCAAACGATATAGTCTGCATTTCGTGTAGGAATTTCCTTCACCATTTCGCTTAATCCTCTTAAGGCCAGTTCATTGCTACCGCCTTCTGGGATGATTAATGCTTTTGGATGTAGTTGTTTAAGATTATCTAGGAAATCATCATCAAAGCGGTGTTTATAGTCTTTTCTGGAAATGAACTCGACGTTCATACCTGCTAATTTTACTTGTTCAATTGTTGGGTTATCAGCATGGTATTCACCTCGGATGATACCAATTGTCTTTAGTCCGTAATGTCGACCAGCGTACGCGAGTGCGTGAATGTGATTAGAGTATGCACCTCCAAAAGAGAGTATTTCTTGATATCCCTGTAACTTTGCAAATTCTAAATTGTATTTGAGTTTTCGCCATTTATTACCAGAAATTTGAGGGTGAATTAAGTCATCTCTTTTTATATGAACAGTAAGCTGATGTTTTGTAAGTAAACTGTCATTAATCGATTGTAATGGTGAATTGTAGTTAGAATGTAACAAAATTTTGTAGCCTTGAGTGATTTTCGTCACTATTTACTTGCATGCGTGATTTAATTAGGGATAATCATATATATCAAATATTTGACACGTCAAGGAAATGTCTAAGTGTTAGCTAAGCTGTTTCGTAAAAAACAATCGGTTTCAAACTGTAAAGTCAGTATTGTTATCCAGCCGGCAAGCGTAACAGTATCTGTACTGTCTGAAAAAGATCCCTTTGTTCAGCAATTAGCGTGCCCTGACCAAAATTACTCGAAAACGATTTCTGAACTATTACTTGAACAATCCGTCGATTGTGCAAACTGTTACGTGGTACTTGCCCACGGTATGTATCAAATGACTCAGATTGACAAGCCTAATGTTCCTGAAGCGGAGTATAGTACTGCATTAAGTTTTAGTGCTAAAGACTTCTTTACTATCTCACCTGAAAATCAATTATTAGATTATTACCAAAACGTTAGTAATGTGCCCAACAATAATAAACTTAATGTTGTTGCCTGTGATAGAAGCGTTGTTACTCCAATTTTAGAGGTACTTAAAGATCTCGAACTGACCTTAATCGGAATATCGATTGAGGATATAGTGCTCACGAATTTCGTCAAAGATGAAAATGCGAATTTGGTGATTTTCCATAATCCTGGTTCCCAGTTACTACTTGGCATTGTTAAAGATGGTGAACTATGTTTTAGCCGTCATATTCATGGTTATGATAATTTACACCAACTGAGTGAAATTGATTTCGAAGCGGGTATTTTGAGTAACTTGGGGCTTGAAGTGCAACGTTCGATTGACTATGCCGTTGGCCAGTTGAAGCTAGAATCAGTTAATAATATTTATGTTTGTGTTCAAAATTTTGATTCACAATATATTGTGAGTAGCTTACAAGAGTTATTTGATATTAAGGTGTCGATTTTGACACCGTTCGACGTTTCGGAGTACGAACGTTTTCCGATGAACTATGCTGCACTAGAAGAATTAGTGATGGAAGCAACTTAATATGAAGTCACGGATCAATTTATATTTACCAGAATTAAGACCTGTAAAAGAGGCTTTGTCTCTCAAGCACAGTATTTCTTATATGGTACTTAGCGTGTTTATTTTGGTGTTGGCAATTGCCGGCACTACGTATCTGAATCAGCAGCTTAAGGCTGAAAATATTCGGTTTCAGAATGAATTAACTTTGCAAGAGACTATCTTGGCCGAGAAGGAAAACGAGCTTGCCGCGGTTACCACTAATTCGCCATTGTTGAATGATATTAAGCAGGCCAAGGCGAAGACGGCTGAGAAAAAAGTCGTTTTATCGTCATTGAATAAAGTATTTGAAGAGAATATTGGTTTTTCTGGTTTATTTGAAGGCTTATCAACGATTAAAGTTAATGATGTTTGGTTGACCGTTATTGAAAGTAGAGATGGAAAATTAAGTTTTGCTGGCAGTGCTTTAAAATCACAGGCGGTGCCTCGTTGGGTTGAAGCGATTGAGCAATCTTCTGCATTTAGTGGCCATAGTTTTTCTGGTTTAGTAATACAACGTGAAGATAATTTAGTTCATTTCACGTTGCAGAACAGCGGCAGTGAAATAGCGGAGGCATCACAATAATGAATTGGGATTTATTGCAAGAAAAGCATGCGGCTTTGTCACTTCGTGAAAAATTATTAGTACTTATTACGGTCGTTGTTTTGGTGCTTTTTATAGGGGTAAACTTTGTTATAGAACCTCTTTATAAAGAATACACAAGTTTAAAGAAGCAGCAAGAAACGACGAAGCAATCAATTAACGCAATAGAAATTCAAGTAACTAATATTGAAACGAAACTCAATTCTGACCCCTTAGAAAAACTCCAGGATGAATTACATTTATTAAATGTGGCTCATGACGAGCAAGTGAAACGATTGGATAAATTTCAATTGTCATTGGTTGCAAGTGATGAAATGTCGAGTTTAGTAAAGGCGTTAGTGAATGAAAATAAGCATTTGTCTGTTTTATCATTAAAGTCTATGCCGCCAGAGGCGATTTTATTCAAGGATAATGACAGCACTAAGCAGCCGTTGTTATATCGACACTCGATGTCAATTAAACTTCAAGGCCGCTATTTTGCGCTACTAGATTTTATGAAGAATATTGAAGCGAAGAATAAGTCGGTGCTATGGAGTGACATAAATTATCGTGTTGAGGATTATCCAGAGGCGATTATTTCATTTGAGATCTTTACGATCAGTACCGACGAGGAGTTTATCGGTGTTAAAGCATAGTTACCGTATTTTACTAGCGTTGTTATGTTTAGGGAGTGTCTGGCTAGTAAATGCTGCCAATGATCCTACTAAACCTCCTGTTTTGGTGCAGAAGCAACAACGAGCTGTTGGTGAAAAAGTAGAGTCTGGACAAGTCACTTTGAATTTAAATGCAATTCAAATTAAAACAAAAAGTAAGACTGCCATTATCAATGGCCAGTCGCTGCGGGTCGGACAATCGATTGCAGGACAAGTCATTACATCAATTTCAAAAAATAAAGTGATGCTAGCATCGGGTAAAGAATTAAATTTATTTGATACCTCACAAATCACTGTTGCGAAAAAGGGTTTATAACTGATGTCTCGAATTAGCCTAAGTAAAATAGCTATTGCGTGTGCGGTTTTTTCTGTTACTGGCTGTCAGATGACTCCCGTAAAAGAAGAAAGAGCACATATACAGAGTGCTATTAACTCACCTGAAAAACCCGCGAAAAAAACGTCTTCTGATTTTGTTGTACCTGCAAATATTCAACAAAAAATGATGCCAGCTGCAATGAGTAAAACCGCTGCGATATTAGAGAAGCGCTTTGATATTGCTGCTAACGGTATAGATGTGAAGAGTTTTTTCTCAAGCTTAGTTGAACAAACTCCATACAGTGTTGTTTTTCATAATGATTTAACTGGTACGTTATCGTTAGATTTAAAGCAGGTTACGCTAACTGAAGCGATTGATGCTGTCACTGCATTATATGATTACCGTGTAGAGAGAAATGGCAATATTTTGCAAATTTTTCCGGCCAGTTTAACCACAGAAACATTTAGCTTTAATTACTTAATGATTAAGAGAAATGGCACCTCGCAAACGAGTATTTCATCGGGTGGTATTACGCAAAATCAAAATGGTAGTAACAGCAATAATAACAATGGAAATAGCAGTAACGGAAACAACTTCAACAACTCAAGTAGTAATGGTCAAAATGGCAATAGCGTTAACGGTACCTACATTGAATCTCAAACAGAAACCGATTACTGGGCAGAGTTAGAAACTACGTTATCAAATTTGATTCGTGGTGAAGGTCGTCAGGTGATCTTAAGTCCACAAGCAGGTCTTGTGACTGTAAAAGGCTTTCCTAAAGATATTAGTACGGTTAAAGAGTTTCTAAAACGTTCTGAAGAAAATTTACAGCGTCAGGTTATTCTTGAGGCACGTATAATCGAAGTGACTTTGCATGATGGTTACCAGCAAGGAATTGAATGGCAAAACCTACTGTCTAATGTAGGCAATAACAACGTTACTGATTTTAACTTTAAAACAAGTGCGGCGAATATTTCAGATGTGGTAAGTTCTGCGCTTGGTGGTGTTGCATCTATTAGTTTTAAAAACGCTGACTTTGCTGGCGTCGTTAATTTATTGAGTACACAGGGCGATGTTAATGTGTTGTCTAGCCCACGTATTACCGCAATCAATAATCAAAAAGCGGTCATTAAAGTGGGTAACGACGAATACTTCGTCACCGACGTTTCTTCTGCCACCAATAGCGTTGGTAGTAATGTAGTTTCTAATCCTGAAGTCGAGTTAACGCCATTTTTCTCTGGTATTGCATTGGACGTAACACCGCAAATTGATGATGAGCAAAATGTGTTATTACACGTTCATCCATCGGTTATTGAAGTCGTAGAACAACAAAAAACGATTGAACTTCAAGATGGAACATTTCAACTACCGTTAGCAAATAGCTCGATTCGTGAGTCAGACACCATGATTCGATCAGCCAGCGGTGATGTTGTGGTGATTGGTGGTTTAATGAGTTCACGTACTACTGATAATACCTCAAAAGTTCCGCTGCTTGGCTCTATTCCTTTTCTAGGTGAGTTATTTACAAACCGTAAAGAAGAAGTGAAGAAAACAGAACTCATCATTTTAATTAAGCCAGTGGTTGTCGGCAAAGGAACATGGCAAAACCAATTGAAAAAGTCTAAATCCTTGCTCGATAAGTGGTATCAAGAATAGGGCGAGGCGATGTATTTGTATCACTTTGGGATGCGCGAGTTACCTTTTACGCTAACACCCAATACCGACTTTTTTTTAAACCTCAAGCCGCACATAGAGGCAATGCAAGTGCTGCTTAATGCGCTGAAACAGGGCGAAGGCTTTATAAAGGTTACAGGTGAAGTTGGAACCGGTAAAACCCTCATTTGTCGTAAATTGCTTAATGAAATTCCCAAAGGGTTTGCTGTTGCTTATATTCCTAATCCGTATTTGACACCTAGTGAATTACGCTGGGCAGTAGCAAGTGAATTGGGGTTAAACCTTGATAGTACAATTGATCAACAAACGCTTACTCAGCGATTACAACAACACTTACTTGAGCTGTCTGCTCAAGGTAAAGGCGTTGTTGTTATTCTAGATGAAGCGCAAGCCTTACCTGATGAAAGCTTAGAGGCGCTTCGCCTATTTACTAATCTGGAAACAGAGCGCCGTAAATTACTACAAGTCATTTTGTTTGCCCAACCAGAGTTAGATGAGCGTCTTGCTACTAAACAGTTTCGACAGTTAAGACAGCGTATTTCTTTTTCGTATCAATTGCGCAGTATGACGCCAGCGGAAGTCGCTCATTATATTACGCACCGTACACAAGTTGCTGGCTACCAAGGCAATGACTTATTTAGCTTTAATTGTGCTAAGAAGATCGCCAAGGCCAGTCGTGGTATACCACGGCTCGTTAATATTTTATGCCACAAATCTTTACTTTTATGTTTCGGTAATAAAGAGAAACTAGTTACAAAACAGCATATAAAGCTGGCAATTGAAGATACTGTAGATGCCACTAATCGTATCAATCCAACGTTACTTATTGCTGGTGTTGCGCTTGCTGCTGTCATTACCACTGGCGTACTCTTTGGTTTTGGATGGCGATTATGAGCGTAATTAATCGTGTATTAAACGATATTGAGCAACGTAATGAGCAAGAGAAATCTGCTCAAGGATATGAGCCTGTTCAAATAAAAGAACCTAGCTCGATTGGTAAATGGTTAGTTGTTTTAATTTTTCTTGTCATCTGTTTGAGCGGTGCTAGCTATTGGCTTATGCAGCAATCGGAAAACGAAGAACAAACGTCTGTTGCTGAAGTGGTAGTAAAACAGGAGCAGGTACCAAATAGTGATAAGCCAGTTGGTACTCAAGAACCTAAGGTCATAGCGGAAGAACTTGTTAAAAACGAGAAACATAGCGAAGCAGAAGATATTCGAACCCCTGAAGTTTTAGAGTCAGAAGCTAAAGAAGTAGTGAGTGCAGTAGTACAAACTCAAGAAAAAAAACCAAAGGAAGTCGTTGCAGATTTACCAATAATTGTCGAAGCGAAACCAAATGATATTAAGGCTCGCACGAGTAAAGAACCAGTTAAGCAGCAGAAATTAAGTATTACACCCGTAAAGATGTCTACTACGGAGTTAGCCCAATTAAAACTAACACAGGGTCTTAAAGCTCAAAAAGTTGGTGAAATCGCCAAAGCACAGGAACACTGGCAAGAAGCGCTAACCTTAATGCCTAGTTTGCATGATGCAAGAGTGCAATTAGCTGCGAGTTATTTCGGCGAAAATAACGTACAAAAAGCGATTGTACTACTGAGCGATGGCAATAAAAAGTATGAAACATTTGATGGCTATCGTTTGTTAGCCGCGCAAATTTATTACCAATCTAATGAATTAGACAAAGCGTTATTAACGTTAAGCAGTCCATATTTAGATAGTGATGCAAGTACTGAGAATTTAACCTTAGCAGCCTCTATTGCTCAGCAACTTAAACGCTGGCCTGTGGCAATGGCGAACTATCAACAACTGGTTAATCGCCAGCAAAGCAATCCGCAATGGCTGCTTGGGCTTGCTATTGCGCAAGATGCACAACAATTGACGCCAAAGGCATTACAAAATTATCAGCAATTGTTGATGTTTACACGAGATCAGGGCATTTATAACTATGCTCAGCAGCGCATCAATGCGTTGCAAAGCGAATTAGAGCAATGAGGACATAATGGCTAAAGCAAAATTACGCATGCGACTGGGCGATCTTTTGGTACATGAGAATATCATTGCTGAAGAACAGCTGATGGACGCTCTAAAATCGCAAAAGACGACAGGAAAGAAGCTGGGTGCAGCATTAATTGACCTTGGTTATTTGAGTGAAGTGCAATTATTGACGTTTTTGGCACAACAGCTAAATGTTGAATTTATTGATACAGCACAACGTAAACTTGATCCTCAGGTTGCCCAGCAGTTACCAGAAGCACATGCTCGTCGTCATCGTGCGTTAGTTATTGACGATGATGGAATGGTAGTGACATTAGCGATGAATGATCCTGCAGATCTTCGCGCTGTTGATGCGATTGAGTTACTCCTTTCTCCAAAACAAATTCGTTTAGCGGCCATTACAGAAACGCAGTTGATTGAAGCATTTGATCAACTTTATCGTCGTACTCAAGATATTGCAGCATTTGCAGAACAGTTAAGTGAAGAGCATGGCGATGAACAAGAATTTGAATTAGTCGGCCTTGCTGAAACTGATGAAGACGCCACTGTTGTTAAGTTGCTGCAATCTATATTTGAGGATGCGGTGCAAATTAAAGCCTCTGATATTCATATTGAACCTGAAGAGCGTTTAGTACGTATTCGTCAACGTGTAGATGGCGTATTACAAGAGAATATCATCAACGAAGCTAATATCGCGTCAGCGTTGGTGCTGCGTTTAAAATTAATGGCAAGTTTAGACATTTCGGAAAAGCGTTTACCCCAAGATGGTCGATTTAATATAAAGATCAAAGGGCATAGTATTGATGTGCGTTTATCGACGATGCCAGTTCAGTATGGCGAATCTGTCGTTATGCGTCTTCTTGATCAATCTTCTGGTGTTTTGTCTATGGCTCAAACTGGTATGCCAGCAAATATACAAGACCGTTTGCGATACCAGATTAGTCGGCCACACGGTATGATCTTAGTTACAGGGCCTACCGGTAGTGGTAAAACGACAACACTTTACGGTGTGCTCAATGAGCTAAATGAACCAGGTAAAAAGATTATTACCGTTGAAGATCCGGTGGAATATCGTTTACCTCGAATTAATCAGGTTCAAGTTAGTTCGAAGATTGGTTTAAGCTTTTCTAATGTGTTACGTACAACACTTCGTCAAGATCCAGATATTATGATGATTGGTGAGATGCGTGATCATGAAACGGTAGAAATAGGCTTGCGAGGCGCGTTAACGGGTCACCTTGTGTTATCTACACTCCATACAAATGATGCGATTTCTAGCGCATTACGATTAACTGATATGGGCGCTCCCGGTTATTTAGTAGCAAGTTCACTAAGAGCTGTAATCGCACAGCGTTTAGTGCGCAAAAATTGTGAACACTGTAAGTCAGAACATATTGTAGATCAGAGTGAACTAAGCTGGTTGACTCATATTGCCGGTAAAGATCTTACCAGCCATACTTTTTACAAAGGAATTGGCTGCCAGCGCTGTCAGCAAACGGGAATGACTGGGCGAGTCGGTGTATTTGAATTACTCGAAATTGATGATGATATGGCTCAGGCAATGCGTAAAGATGCCCCTGATGACTTTATTCAAGCGGCAAAAAATAGTGATGGTTTTGAGCCATTAGCAAAAGCAGCCTTGCAGTTTGCGCTTGATGGTGTGATACCTGTCAGTGAGGTTCTGCGTCTAGCCGAACAGTCAAATCAACAATATAGCCAACAAGCTGCTGGAGCATAGATAACCATGCCAATGTTTCGTTATAAGTCACGTGATCACCAAGGCAAGCTTGTCGAAGGTAAGATGGAAGGGAACCAACCTAACCATGTCGCCGATATTTTGATGAGCCGTGGATTGATCCCCGTTGATATTAGCGAAGTAAAGGACACTGGTGATGGGTTTACTTTTGCTCAGCTGTTTGAAAAACCAGTAACCCTTGACGAGTTAGTGATATTCTCTCGTCAAATGTTTAGCTTAATGCAAGCGGGTATTCCTGTAATGCGGGCTATTGCAGGGTTGCGCGATAGTGCTAATAATCCAGTGATGAAGAAAGCTCTAGCAAAGGTGCTTGGCGATTTAGAGTCTGGCCGTACGCTATCTACATCACTTGCTAAACAACCACGAGTCTTTTCCCAAATTGTTATCAGCCTAGTTCACGTTGGTGAGAATACGGGTCAACTTGATGAAGCATTTTTGCAACTTGCTACGTATCTAGAAAGAGAGCAAGAAACGCGTAAACAAATCAAAGCGGCTATGCGCTATCCTATGTTTGTTATCATGGCTTTGATAGGTGCGATGGTTATTTTAAATATTTGGGTAATCCCTGTATTTGCTGACATGTTTACTAAGTTTGGGGTGGAATTACCTTGGACAACAAGAACGTTATTGGCCACTTCATCATTCTTTGTTAATTACTGGCCGATAATGCTGGTGGTTTCTATTGGACTGGTGTTCTGGGTTAAGCGCTGGATGGCAAGCGAATCAGGTCGATTGATTTGGGATAAGAAGAAACTAGGAATGCCTGTAGTTGGCAGTGTCATTGAGCGGGCCTTGTTAGCGCGATTTGGCCGTAGCTTTTCAATGATGATTGCTGCCGGTGTACCTCTATTACAAGGATTAAAGCTGGTGGCTGATGCCGTTGATAATGCTTATATGGGCAGTAAGGTTATCACAATGAGTGTTGGTATTCGCAGCGGTGAGAGCTTGTTACGTGTATCGACTAATTCAGGGCTATTTAACCCTCTGGTATTACAAATGATCGCGGTTGGTGAAGAAACCGGTCGTCTCGAACAACTACTTACCAGCATGGCAGAATATTATGAGCGAGAAGTCGACTTTGATTTAAAGAGCCTGACCGCTAAGATTGAACCTATACTGATATCTATTGTTGCGGGGATGGTGCTAATTTTGGCGTTAGGTATCTTTACCCCAATGTGGGATATGATGTCGGCGATGAAGAAATAGTGATATGAAATCAGTAAAGGTGCAGGATATTCGTCTATTTGAGTTTTTAATAGCGATAGTTGTCGTTTTACTGCTAATTCTCTTTACTACGAGGATGAATCTATCTCAAAAAGGCGTTATCGATGAAGTTAACTTCGCAATGGCAAGTCAGAACTTTAACCAAAATGCTGCCTTAATAAGGGCACAATGGTTAATAGAGAACCGCCCCAAAGAGTTGGCATTTAATTTTTTTGTCGATAGAACTACAATTAGTAATACGCGATTATTTAGGTTGTCGAATTTAGGATGGCCAATTGTTGATTCTAACAATGCAAACATGTGCCATACATTGTGGTTTGATATAAATAATTTAGATAATAATGAAAATGTTAGTCGTTATGTGTCGATAAAAAAAGTGACGAAAGATAATGACAATAGGTGCCAATTTTGTGATGCTGGTGATAATAATTCATGCATCGAATATTCTGGTCGTTATGGTGTAAAGCGCGATAACATCTAGCAAGAATTGATTTTTAGTTTGAGGTACAAATGAATAAGCAACGTGGATTTTCTTTAATAGAATTGATTATAGTCGTAGTCATTTTAAGTTTGTTAGCCGTTACGGCACTACCGCGATTTGTCAATATCAGCGAACAAGCTGAAGACGCTTCGGTTGAAGGGGTTGCTGGTGGTTATGCAGCAGCAGTTGGACTGGTGCGCGCGCAATGGGAAATTGAAGGTCGTCCTTCGGGAAATCAGGCATTGATTACAATGGATTTAACGCAAATTCGAGTTAATGAATTTGGTTTCCCCACAGCGGGTACTGGCGGTGCAAATTCAGGGACTAATTTGTCGCCATCGCAGATGACGGCAAGTGCTTGTAAATCGATTTTCGATGGCATTATGCAAAGTCCAGTGCGCAGTGTGACATCTGGTAGCAGTGCAAGCAATGTTCGCTATTACATAAGCGTACGCAGTGGCGCAGGTCAAACTGATAATAACGTAACGTACGATTTATGTGTTTATCATTTAGTCGCGACCCTTAAACTAGATGCTAATACCGGAATACCACAAGGTGCTGTAGATTTAAGCTCGGGCAATAGCTTTACTTATAATGCGGCAACAGGACAGGTTCAGGTTTATAGTAATAATTTTTAACGGAAAATTTATTTTATTAACCATTAATATTTGATCAGATTAGGCTTGCTAAAGCAGTAATGATTCGAATAAACTACTACTAATTAGTCAGTTTTTTGACTATGACCAATAATCATCAACATAAGGCGATTTGAAATATGAAACAACAACTACGCAGTAATTTTAAACAAGCAAAGGGCTTTACCTTAATTGAATTGATTATTGTAATCATCATTCTTGGCATTTTAGCGGTCACTGCGGCTCCTAAGTTTATTGATGTACAATCGGATGCAAAGGCATCGGTTATGAAAGGTGTTAAAGGAAGTATTGACGCCGCAAATACAATGGTACATGCCAAGGCATTGATTGCTGGACAAACTAGTGGATCTTTAAGCGTTGCAGGAACTACTGTTACATTAGTTAACAGCTATCCGTCAGCTGCAACCGTTAAGAATGTTATAGATCTCGACGCGAGTATAAGTGAATCTAGTGGTACATTTACTCACACTGCGGCGACTACTGCAGCGGACTGCTCTGTTGCGGTTATCGATGCGACTGCAACAGCTGCTCCGAAAGCAACTTTAAAAGTTACTGGTTGCTAGCTCCTAAATGTGTGAAATTGAAAGCACCTTCGGGTGCTTTTTTTATGCCTATATTTTATAAAGAAAAGTAAATACTGGTCTATTCTATAGAGACTTACTTCTGCTTCAGGTTTGGGATTTGAAAACGACTTATCGTAGTTTTGTAAAAGGATTTACACTCATTGAATTGATTCTGGTGATTATGCTCTTAGGTATATTAGCGGCAGTTGCTGCGCCTAAATTGATTGATGTGCAGCGAGAAGCGCGAGTTACCGTGATTAATAATATTGCAGGGACACTGAAGAGCACCTCTAACTTGGTACATTATCGGAGCGTTAATTGCAGGGGAGACTAGTCCTAATATGACTAATTTTTATATTAATGGTCGACAGATTCGGTTATTTTATGGCTATGTAAGCCCTGGGACGATTAATCACGTGTTGGATATTGATCCGACACAACCGACTCTTGGAATTGTTATTATCAGTAGTACATATACAATCTGGCACAAAGGTGCACCCAATCCCGCATTGTGTCAAGCAAGATATAAACTAGGGGAGCTAGGTGAGCCACCTATCATCGATACGGATACATCCGGTTGCTAAGTTTATATTTACGCTGAGCGATTAGCGGCTAAATGAGCCAGAGATATAAGTGCTTGCTTGTAATCACTCTCGGCTATGTTCGATAAAGCGCTAATCGCTTTTTCAGATTCAGCTTGTGCTTGCGCTAATGTATAGTCAAGTGAGCCTGTCTCATCAAGAATAGCTAAGATTTCTGTTAAATTATCCATGCCATTCCCCTCTACAATCGCTTCTCTTATTAGAGCTGCTTGCTGCTGAGTGCCTTTCTCCATAGCATAGATAAGCGGTAGTGTTGGTTTGCCCTCCGCTAGATCATCACCAATATTCTTACCTAATTTTTCACTGTCTGCCGTGTAATCAAGATGATCGTCTACTAATTGGAATGCCGTTCCTAAATGAGTTCCATAGGCTTTCATTGCATCAATTGTTGCTTGATCGTTATCGTTAATGACAGCGGCTAAATGAGTAGCAGCCTCAAACAGTTTTGCTGTTTTACAGTAGATAACACGTAGGTAGCTTTCTTCTGTTGTGTCAGGATCGTTGACATTAATCAGCTGTAACACTTCACCTTCGGCGATAATATTGGTGGCATCTGCGAGTACTTCCATGATTTGCAGGCTTTTTAATTCTGTCATCATTTGAAATGAACGTGAATATAAAAAATCGCCTACTAGTACGCTAGCTTGGTTACCAAACAACGCGTTGGCAGTTTCTTTTCCACGGCGCATGGTCGATTCGTCAACAACGTCATCGTGTAACAATGTAGAGGTATGGATAAATTCGATGATCGCAGCGATCGTTATATGATCCTTGCCGTGATAACCTAATGCACGAGCGGCTAAAACCGTCAATAATGGGCGCATTCGTTTGCCACCACTATTGATAATATAAAATCCGAGTTGATTAATTAAGGCAACATCAGAGGTTAGCTGCTCAGTAATTAGCGTATTTACCGCGTCCATATCGGTGTGTGATAACTGGCTAATTGCTTTAAAATCCATAGTTCTCTCTATAACATAACCGTGCAATGTCTGAGCATTGGTTTGGTCGGATTGTGAATGTCATTATTAATGGCACGGATTGTACAATAAAAAATGTGCTTTAACATTATAATGCTTGGTTGTTTTGGCCATACCAGCCTTGATTCTCCTCTCTTTATGGTAATTGTATTTTTTTTAGTATTTTTTTCAATTAAGGCTTGCTTAAAAACTATCAGTTGCGTAGAATCTGCGCCCTATTGAGAAACTAGATTGAGGCATAACCTGCAACCAAAATTACGCAGCTTATGTCATAGCGGAGATAAACATGTACGCTGTTTTCCAAAGTGGCGGTAAACAACACCGTGTGGCTGTAGGCCAAACGTTGCGCCTGGAAAAACTGGACTTAGAAGCCGGCGCTAGCGCTGACTTTGATAAAGTTCTAATGATCGCCGATGGCGAAAATATTAATGTCGGTGCACCTTATGTTGCAGGCGGCAAAGTAACTGCAGAAGTAATTACACACGGTCGTGGCGATAAAATTAAAATCGTTAAGTTCCGTCGTCGTAAGCACTCTCGTAAATCACAAGGTCATCGTCAGTGGTTCACTGAAGTGAAGATCACTGCAATTAACGCTTAATAAAGGTAGACTGAAATGGCACATAAAAAAGCTGCTGGTAGTACCCGTAACGGTCGCGATTCAGAAAGTAAACGCCTTGGCGTTAAACGTTTTGGTGGCGAGTCAGTTCTTGCTGGTAACATCCTAGTTCGTCAACGTGGTACTAAATTCCACGCTGGAACTAACGTAGGCATGGGTAAAGACCACACTCTTTTTGCAAAAGTTGAAGGTAAAGTTCAATTTGAGCAAAAGGGTTCTTTAAATCGTAAATACATTAGCATTGTTGCTGAGTAATCGATTTAAGAAAGTATTCGAAAACCCCGCTTATGCGGGGTTTTTTTTTAGGTATATTTTTAACCTAATTTTAATATCGATTCTCTCATATGAGATGGCTCGCATGTTATCTGATGATAATACGGCGTATACTTAGCCTTGGTGAGAATGGTGGAGCGAAACAATGAAATTTGTTGATGAAGCAAACATAAAAGTTGATGCTGGTGACGGTGGTTCAGGAACCGTTAGTTTTAGGCGTGAGAAATTTATGCCAGATGGCGGACCAGATGGCGGCGATGGCGGTGATGGCGGCGATATCTATATGGTCGCTAGTGAAAGTCTAAATACGTTAATCGATTTTCGTTATCAGCGCTTTTACAATGCTGAACGTGGTACTAATGGACAAGGCAAAGATTGTACCGGTAAACGTGGTTCTGATCTGACGATTCGTGTTCCAGTTGGTACGCGAGTGACAGATAAAGAAACTGGTGAAGCAGTTGGTGACTTGACCAAGCCTGGGCAAAAAATCATGGTTGCTAAAGGCGGTTATCATGGCTTGGGTAATGCGCGTTTTAAAACGAGTACTAATCGCGCTCCACGCCAAAAGACGCTAGGTACCCCCGGTGAAGTGCGAGAGCTTAGATTAGAGCTTATGCTGCTTGCTGATGTTGGCCTATTAGGATTTCCAAATGCCGGTAAATCTACTTTCATTCGTAGTGTTTCAGCGGCTAAACCTAAGGTAGCTGATTATCCATTTACCACCTTAGTACCTAATTTAGGTGTTGTAAGTGTCGATTCCGATCGTAGTTTCGTTATCGCGGATATTCCTGGAATTATTGAGGGCGCAGCCGACGGAGCTGGTTTAGGAACACGTTTCCTTAAGCACCTAGAACGCTGTCGTGTGTTGATCCATTTGATCGACTTGATGCCTGTTGATGGCTCTGATGTTGCTTCTGGTGCAGCCCAGATCGTTTCTGAGCTTGAGCAGCATAAACCTGAGCTAGCAGCTAAACCGCGTTGGTTGGTTTTTAACAAGTTAGATTTAGTTCCTGAAGATGAGCGCCAAGAGCGTATCGATGATGTGTTAGATGCCTTATGTTGGGATGATGAATACTTCACAATTGAAGCAATCAATAAAACCGGCACTAAAGAAATCTCTTACAAGCTCATGGAATATATTGAGAAAAATCCAATTAAAGAAGTTGAATTCGACGCTAGTGAAGAAGTTGACTTTAAATGGGATGATTATCATAGTGAGCAGATCAATGGTGCCGCTGTGATTACCGAAGAAGACGATGATGACTGGGACGATTGGGATGAAGATGATTACGACGTAGAAGTTGAATATCGCCCATAAACACCATTATATTCGGCCGCTTCTAGCGGCCGTTTTTATATCTATTGAAATTAGGAATTTGTGTGAAGATAGCAATGATTGCAGCAATGGCTAAAAACCGAGTCATTGGTAAAGATAATAAGATGCCTTGGCATTTGCCTGAAGAATTGGCCTATTTTAAAAGAGTGACCATGGGGAAGCCGATTGTCATGGGACGAAATACCTTTGAATCAATAGGACGCCCGCTACCAGGTCGTCAAAACATTGTAGTAAGTCGTAATTCTGAATTGTCTATCGAAGGAGTTACTGTAGTGAATAGTGTTGATGAAGCTATTGTTGCCGCAGATAATTGTGATGAGCTAATGATCATCGGAGGTGCTATGTTATATGAACATATGTTACCTAAAGCAGATTTATTGTATTTGACTGATATTGAGTTAGTTGTCGACGGAGATGCTTATTTTCCTGATTACGACCAGTATCAATGGCAAAAAAGCGAGGTTGAAACACACCACAGTAAGTCAGGATTATTATTTAATACTTTTTCATTAGTTCGAGTCGAAAATTAATAAAAAGGTTGACTTAACTATGGACAATTTTGCATCATACTCAGTATCGATAGTTATCAAATTGACTTGGTAATTTATATTCGACTTTAGTTCCAAAGAATAGGGAATGTTCTTGGTTATCCCAATTCGAAAATTGACAAAAAATTAGCTCGACTCAGTGGTTTAGTGAGTCGCCTATGTAGTGAAAAAGTCAGGAAAATTGTATGAAAAAAATATCTACCGTAGCAGTGGCTGCAATCCTTTCAACTGGTCTTTATACGGCACCCGCTTATTCTTATGATAATGTTGCAGAAGCAATGTGTAACTACATTGTGGCGGATCATAAATCGCGTTTTCGTGATCAATTGCGCTCTAACAAGATTAAGCTGAAAAAAGTCTATAAGCAAATTAGCTGTAACGGTCATAGCTTATTGCGTTTCGCAATGGCTAAAGACGCAGACAATGTTGGTAAGTTTATTGTTAAACGTTTACCAGCATCGTTGCTTCAAAAGGCTGAAGCTGATGGTGTTACTGTTTTTGATTGGGCGAAAGCCAATGGTAAAGAAGCATCAGCTATTGCTCAAGCAGTTAAGAAGAGAGCTAAATTATAAGTTTAGCAATTGTTGAATAGAAAAAGGCCGATAATTAATTATCGGCCTTTTTTGTTTTCTAAGAGTTTCTATTAAACTTTAAAGTTTCCAGCGGCGGTTTGAAGTTCTACAGCTAGGTTTGCAACTTCTGTAGTTGCTTGTTCTGTTTGTGAGGCACCTTGCGAAGTACCGTTGGCTATTTCGACAATGCTTTCTAACAGTTGAGATATCTCATTAGATACCACATTTTGTTCTTGTGCTGCCAATGATATTTGTCCACTTTTCTCTTCAACACGCACTAATGCATCGCTCATTTCGTGTAATGCGTTGGACGTCTTCTCAGAATCTGACACACAGGCTTGTGCATGTTCTTGGCTTACTTCCATGACTTTTACAGCATCTTGCGCTCCAGTTTGGATAAGCTCAACCATGTCATTGATTTGAGTTGTTGACTGTTGAGTTCTATTGGCAAGGTTTCTTACTTCATCTGCAACAACCGCAAAACCGCGACCCTGTTCTCCTGCTCGTGCAGCTTCAATCGCAGCATTTAAGGCTAAGAGGTTAGTTTGTTCAGCGATACCTCGTATAACATCGATAATGGACCCAATATCGGTACTGTCATCATGGAGCTTGTTAATGACATCAGCTGCATTACTAATATCACTTGATAATGACGTAATCGTCGTTTTATTACCTTCTGAGATTTTAGCTATATCTATCGCTTTTTGATTGGTTTGCTGAACTTCGTCAAGCGTTGAATCAGCGTGGTCTGATACCTGACTTGCACTAAGGCTCATTTCATTGATGGCGGCTGCAGCTTGATCAACTTGAACTTGCTGCTCACCAATTGCTTGCGTCGTTTCTTGGGTAATTGATGATGTTTGTTCTGATGCGGTTGCAAGTTGACGAGAACCATTAGCAATACTGGTAATGACATCTTTGAGTGACATTGATAGATGGTTAATATTTTCTGTTAACTCTCCAAACTCATCTTTCGCATTATGGTTAACTGTTTGCGTTAGGTCGCCATTGGCTAGTGAGCGCAATGCTCGATTAATGCGGTTTAGTGGCTGGGAAATACTTTTAACGGTTTGATAGGATACTAGAATTGAAATCAGCACTGCAATGATAACAACAATAGCGACTTGCATTTTACCAGCACTAACGCTTTCAAGGATCAATTCTTCAGATGCTTCAGCACTATCAGAAGCAGCTTTGAGAACTAACTCAACTTGCTTAACACCAATTTCTGTTTGTTTGTTGGTATTTTGGTACAGTGAAAACGATTGAACTTTACTTTCTAACAAGCTTAGCCGAATCGATTCTATCGATTGTGAACCGCTAACGAGTGGCTTTAATAGCTGATAATCATTGTTAAGTGCTTCCAATAAATCTACATCAACAATATCTTGTGAACGTGATACTAGAAACTGCAGTTTCGAATCTAGATCTGCGCTTATAAAAGAAAGTTCTTTGCCAATGGCACTTGTTTTGGCAGCATTACTTTGTTTAGACACATCTTCACTTGTTTTGATCAGCGTTAAAATAAGGTTGTCGAGATCATTGGCAAGACCAACGATAGTATCGAGTTGCTCTGATTCACTTTCCGTGTCGGTAATATCAAGTAGCGTACTCGATAGGTTGTCACCTATTTCGCTAAGCGCTTCCAATGAACTTCCTAATTGAGATTGATAAGATAAAACAGACTTTTTACTTTGATAAAGTGACTTTGTTGTTTGCTCTATCTCGGTTACCGTCGACATTAATGCAGGAATTTTACTTGATAAGCTGTCATCTGCCGCTGCAAGTTCTTTTAATTGGGCCAATAAGATGCTCACCTTCTTATGGCTTGTTACGATTTCATTATGATCTTTTTCAATGCCGCCTAATGTATCAGCATAATACTCTTGTATTGCCAAACGCTGCATATTCATAAGCTTAGCTTCAAGCGCTGTACTTATCTCTAAGGCCGGTAAGGAGACTTCTTTGGAGTGAAGGGTTTCTTTCTCTACGTTAGAAAAGTTATAAAAAGAGTTGCCGCCAATAATGAATAGCATAAGTAATATGCTGGCAAACCCTAACCTAATACGGTTAGCAACAGTTAATGTCATTAATAAATCCCCAGTAAAATTTGACGCGTGGATGCGGCCTACTTCAATTTCCCTATCGGAGCGTATAACCTGCGTTCAACAACGATCAAAAAACTCAATAGTTGTTATTCTTTTAATGCTAAAAGTCTCACTTGATATAATTAGTTATCGGTTAGAAAGTAAGACATTAGTCTATTGATAATCATATCAGCAAAGCTTTTTCTTGTTAATAGCTTATCGGCCACTCGTAACAATTCTATAACGATTTTTGGTCGAAAAATCTATTATCTTCATATCGCCAACATGTGAGCCAGTTTCCCCATAAACACCCCGTATCAAGTGCGATAAATTGAGGGTGATTGGTATTGCCAAGAATTGATGCCCAATGGCCAAAAACTATCTTTTGATCGCTTAGTAGCGAATGCTGTTGATTAAACCAGGGTGTTAATGTCTGATCTGAATTCTCTTTTGGGGCAACCTTGGTGATGAATTCCAAATGACCTTGTTCATTACAATAGCGCATGCGAGTTAATGCATTGATGGTAAATATCAATCTTTCTTGCTGTGTTTTACATTGCCGCCAGTCAGCAATATTGTTATACATTGCTTCGAGCAGGCTTTTATAGCGCGAGGATGTAAGTTCAGCATTAACGTGACGAGCTTGAGTGATGGCGGTCGCGAGCGACCACTGTGGTGTTAGACCTGCGTGACAAACAATTAATTCATCATCCTCAAGATGTCTAATAAGGGGCTGTTTACGTAAGTAGTTTACATAGTCATTTAATTTAGTGCTTGCTAATAATGGCGTAAAATTATCATTCTCTTTGTTGGATTTAATATTGTTTGCGACGGCTAGAAAATGTAGATCGTGATTACCTAATACAGGATGAATTGAAGATTGATGAGCGATGAGATAATCAAGGGTTTCTTTGGGTTTAGGTCCGCGTCCAATAAGGTCGCCAACCAAATATAAATGATCTTGTTGATGATCAAACTCAATTTGCTCTAATAGTAAGATAAACTCGTCAAAGCAAGCTTGAATATCACCAATAAAATAGGTTGCCATAGCCTAATGGATCAAGGTGTTATTTGCGAGTAGGAAGGGAGAAATATCTACTTGAAACAGCGGGTTAATTAAGCTATCACAATGCATTTCGTATTGACCATGCATAGTACCAATTGGTGTTCTGAAGTTGGACCCACTTGAATATTGAAACTCGCTCATGGGTTCAATAATTGGTTGGAGCCCAATAACACCTTCGCCTTTTACTTCACTTTGATTGCCATCGCCATCAGTAATATACCAATGGCGATTTAAAAGCTGTACTGGATATTGAGAGTTATTACGAATAGTAACCTGATAGCCAAATACAAAGAGTGGCGCTTTGTCTACAATGCGCTCTTCGATGTAATAAGGTTTTACATCAACAATGACTAACTCACTAATGCTTTGGATATCACTCATTTCTCGTCCTTATACTACTTCTTAGAGCGGCTCGTAATATAGTTTGCAATATCAACAAATTGCTTTAATGAAACTTGTTCGGCGCGGTACGTTGCATTAACGCCAAGCTCTTCCATTTCTTCAACACTTAACACGCCTTTCAGACTATTGCGCACGGTTTTACGGCGCATACTAAACGCCTGAGTCACTACATGTTGTAATTGCTTAATATCCAATGCAGGGTGTGGCAGCTCGCGGTATGGCTCAAGACGAATAACCGCTGAATCTACTTTAGGTGGCGGTACAAAACATTGTGGGCCCACTTCAATGACCGGAATCATTTTGCAGTAATACTGCGCCATAACACTTAATCGACCGTAAGCTTTAGTATTTGGTCTTGCGCACAATCGTAAAACGACTTCTTTTTGCAACATAAAGTGCATGTTTTCGATAATATCGGCTTGCTCGAATAAGTGGAACATAAGCGGCGTTGAAATATTATAAGGAAGATTTCCAAATACTTTTAGGCGCTGACCTTCTTGAGCTAGCGTAGAAAAGTCAAATTGCAGGGCGTCACCTTGATGGATAGTCAATTTGTCTTTCAGTACTGGGTGAGATTCGAGGCGCTGTACAAGATCGCGATCAAGCTCTACCACGGACATGTTGTCAATCTTAGCGGCAACAGGTTCTGTAAGTGCACCAAGGCCCGGGCCTATTTCTACAATGTGGTCTTCTACTTTAGGGTTGATTGCAGCGACAATATTATCAATGACATTTTGATCATTAAGAAAGTTTTGCCCAAATCGTTTTCTAGCCGTATGGCCTAAATGTACTTTATTGCTCATTTTTACTCTTTTGTGCCATGGTAATGGCTTCATTAATTGCAACTATCATGCTGCCAGAATCTGCTTTGCCACTGCCTGCTAAATCTAGGGCAGTGCCATGATCAACAGAGGTTCTTATAAAAGGTAGCCCTAGTGTAATATTAACGGAGTTACCAAATCCTTTGTACTTTAAAACGGGAAGACCTTGATCATGATACATCGCCAAAACGGCATCGGCATTATCTAGGTATTTGTTTTGAAATAAGGTATCTGCTGCCAGTGGGCCGACAATATCAATGCCTTCGTCGCGTAATGCGTCGATGGCTGGGTTAATAATTTCGATTTCTTCACGGCCTAAATGACCATCTTCGCCAGCATGAGGATTAAGACCACACATATATATACGCGGGTGTTCAATGCCGAATTTCTTTACTAAATCGGCGTGCAAAATACGGCTGATATTTACAACACGATCAAAGGTAATTGCTTTCGAGACATAGGCTAGAGGGATATGAGTTGTTACTAATGCAACGCGTAAACCTTCTGTGGCCAATAACATCACTACATCAGCAGTATTTGATTGCTGAGCAAAAAATTCAGTGTGGCCACTAAACGCTATGCCTGACTTATTGATAATTCCTTTGTGAACTGGACCAGTAACAACGGCTGAGAATTCACTATCAATATTATGATCGCAAGCAAATTGCAGTGTATCTAACACATAGCCGCCATTCTTTTCGTTAAGAACACCACATTGTGCTGGTTCGTGAAGTGGAATGTGCTTGATAGTTAATGTACCAGCTGTTTGCGCTACAGCTGGAACATTCGGGTTATAAGCGCGCAATGTGAGCGGTAAATCAAGCTGTTTAGCTCGATCCAACAGAAGCTCTTCGTCGCCGATAACGACAATCTCAACCGGCCAATTTTGTTGGGCGATGCTGATGGCTAAGTCTGGTCCAATGCCAGCAGGTTCGCCTGGTGTTAACGCAATACGTAAAGTCACCCTGATTTTCCTAGTCTAAAATTTGAATGTAAGCAGAAGAGCGCAGTTCACGCGCCCATACAGCACTTTCTTCAGTGAATTTACGGTTATATAACATTTGATGAGCGCGATTTTTAATAAACTGTTCTGTGGCGTCAACTTTGCGTTTACCTAATAATTTAACAATGTGCCAGCCATGGGATGATTTAAATGGTGCGCTGATTTCATCTTGCTCTAAATTAGCCAATGTATTCTCAAATGCAGGCACGTAAACACTTGGATCACGCCAGCCTAATTCGCCGCCTTTAATAGCAGAACCTGCGTCGTCAGAATGTTCTTTTGCTAACTCTTCAATGGTTGATTTACCGCTTTTGATATCTTCAATAAAGCCTTCAAGCATCGCTTTGGCACGGTCGTCACTTAAGATAATCGATGGTGTGATTAAGATATGTTTGGCATTCACTTCATTAACATCGCGCTGCTGTTGGCCTTGAGTATCAAGAATTTTTAAGATGTGGTAACCGTTACCGCTCTTAAATGGGCCAATAACATCACCTTTCTTCTTGCCCTTAACCGCATCAGTAAACAGCGTTGGCATTTCATTGATGTTCATGAACCCCCAATCACCACCTTCTAGTGCTTTCGGGCCTGATGATGATGTGATAGCTATACGCTTGAAGTCGCCATTGTCATTTAATAAATCAATAACCGTATCTGCACGTTCACGTGCTTTTGCTAAGCCTTCGGTTGATTCGTCACCGTTGTGTGAAATTAGAATGTGTCCCAATTGGAATTTAACCGTTGATTGACCATGTTCTTTTATTTGCTCTGCAAGGCTAACAATTTCTTGTTCGGCAATGTTTATACGACGTCGCACGGCAGCGCGCTCTACTTGACCTAATAAGATGTCGTCACGCATTGATTCACGGTAACTCGCAAAATCAATACCTTCTTTTGCAAGCTGTTGTTTTAACTGCGCTAGTGAGATATTTTGTTCTTTGGCGATATTATTAATAGTTTGATCAAGCTGTGTATCACCAATTCGCATGCTCATACGCTCGGCCATTTGCTTTTTAAGCAAGTTGTCAATCAATCGCTCGGTCGCTTGTGTTTTTAGCACGCGGTCATTGGGTAACTCTTGATTACTAGTCACAGAGCGTTGCTTAACACGATTCACCAATGTGTCAATTTCACTTTTTAAGATAACACCGTCGTTTACAACAATAGATACACGATCCAGTGCTTTGATTTCTGCTTGGCTTACATGAGCGCTACTTAACAACGAAATAGCTAATACAATCTTTAATAACTTCATTCTTTTTCCATTACGACGACAACTTATTAATCGTCGCTAATTTATCATAGTTCTTGAGAGAACGGGTTAACTATCGTCAAGCTTCGTTTATTGCTTTAAGTAATATGGCTTGCGATACGTAAATAAACCATTGCTAAACATGTCGCTTGCATCGGAAGAGCTTTGTGAGCCCAAACCTTTAATTTCAAAGTTAAAGGAAAGGCCATTATCAAACTCTTCATTTGCAATGATTAATGTGTTTGCACTGTCGCTATATTGTGCTTGTAATTGACGATACGCTTGCACTCGAATAGACCAACAACAAGATTCATATTGAAGACCTGCAAAAGCTTCAATAGTTCGATTGAGATTGATATCTCGGTAATAATTACCAACAAATGTCCATTCGTTATTTATTGGCCAGACGGTTTGTACGCCGAGCTGATTAATTTTACTGTCGTTAATTTGTTTAACAAATCGATGGCTAAACTGCACTAATTTTGAGGCACTCACATGGTAATCGATGCTAGTTTTACTTTGAGTAATGGTATCTTGTTTGTCATTGAGTTGCATTGCATGTGTAAACTGCCATTGTTTATTGACGGTGTAACTAAATTCACCAGCGAGTGCTGAGCGATCGGGTAGGCTTGCTTGGGCGTTGCCTTCTTCGACCGCCATTTGAGATTGGCGTAGATAAAATGTTTGACCAATGCTGCCTTTGAAATACGGCTGATTGTTCTCATCTTTTAGTTCTGTCGTGACACCAAATGTAACTTGCTCTGTGTCGATAATTCGGTCAAGACCACTAAAGCGTCGTGTTCTAAATAAACCCGCATAATCATCTCGCAACAATGCAGTGTCATAAAGCCTAATATCTTTTTGAGACTTAAATGGCACATATAAATACTGAACTTGCGGCGTTAATGTTTGAGTATGATTTGGCGCTAGCTTTAACTGGCGTTCAAAATTAACGTCACTATAGAATCTAAATTGCGGCAATGTCCTGCTAATTGATTGTGATACTAATCCATTATCTTGCTCATACCATGTTTGCATTAGTTTTGCTTCAGTGATGAAGTTAATTGCAGACAAATTAATTGGTAGGCGAAGTGTCGGTTCTATATGTAATCGACTTGCTTTAGATAAGTTATTGTCCCGTTGTCTAAAGTGACTAAGCTCAGAAAAAATATCAACTTTAAATTTGTTACCTAATACATTGTCATAGCTATGAAAAGCGAGTTGTGGCATTAATTGATATGGCTTTGCTTGGCCACCTAATACTTGAATGTCTTGGACTCGCATATTGAGCCACCAATCGTCGCTGTAATAGGCTAACTCTATGTTCTTGGTTAGCTGATTGTCTGTCTTGGCGCCATATTTGCTGCCAATATCATTGAAGTAGTTATCATCGCTCACGTGAGTAAAAGTACTCGCAATACGCCAGTTATCAGCAATGGAACCGCTATGTTGCCAATGCGCTAAATAGCGTTTGTCGTCCGTTGAGCGATCATGATGTAGATATTCCAGATTCAACAGCCCAGTTTGTCCATTCGACAAATAACGAAATTCATTAATTAACTGTACACCGCGCTCTGACATCAATTTAGGCGTAATAGTCATGTCGTAATTTGGTGCGACATTCCAATAATAAGGCGTCCTGACTTCAAGGCCATTACGAGAATTGGTGCCGATAGATGGATAGAGAAAACCGGAGCTGCGTTTGTCTGAAATAGGTAAAGTCAAATAAGGGAAATAAAATACCGGAATTTCAAAAACTTCTAACGTTGCTCGGTGAATGGTCGCCCACGCCTCTGAAGAATCTATTTTTATTTCTTTCGCGCGCAGAGCCCAATCGGGTGTCTCGTCGGGGCAGGTTGTAAATAGGGCATCATCTAAAATGAGGTATCGGCCATCTTCGACTCGAAAACTTTTCGAACGGCCATGAATCATCGAATCATTGAACCAGTATTTTGTGTTAGCTAATTCTGTGTCTTTTCCGTCGAGTGATGTTGTTAATGACTCACTTGTTAGTGTTAATTGATCATCCTGGAAGTGCAGATTACCTGTGGCGGAAAAAATATTGTTTGTTTGATCGTAACGAGCTTGATCGGCGCGGATAAATTTTTGGTTTTGTGTGAAGGTAACGTTACCGAGATAATTTAGAATATCAGGATATTGGATATTCGCTTTGTCAGCATTAACGGCCACTTGGTCTTCACTTAATTGAAGTTGTGGTAATTCACTCGGCGTAATATAAGGCGTATGAACACGGCATTGCTTGGCTAAAGGAGATGAGTTGGCCCAAGATGTCGCTGCAAAAGATGAAAGTAATAATAAAGTGATTAAGCGCATTTTAAGTTCAGGTATACTCAAATAATCAAGAGATCGGTCTATTGCTTTTATAATCAATGATTTGAAAATCAAAGCATTCCGATAGAAAAATTAAACGGCTATAATATCGCAATTCTTGGCTTAGGGCTATTTATGTGACATTTTTTGCTTCATATTAGCGATGACCGCACAGTTTAAGGAGCGATGCTATCGACACGCGACAACATTTATTACAACACTGGTTTGAACAGCAAATACAATACTCTGCCGATAATTGGGAGGTTGTTAGTGCTGACGCCAGTTTTAGACGTTACTTTAGAGCTTTGGTCAAGGGAGTCAGTTATATTCTGGTGGACGCGCCGCCTGACACTGAAAAAAACGCAGAATTCATTGAGTTTTCCAGTCAATACGCCCAGGTAGGTATTGATGTGCCACGGGTTATTTTTAGCGATTTAGCGCGAGGTTTTTTGTGTCTCACAGATTTAGGGAGTCAATCCCTATTGCCGCTTGCAGAGAACGATTCGATATACTGGTATCGAAAAGCGCTACGAACTTTACCGTTATTAGCTAAGGTAACGGTGAATGATGACACTGCACGTTATAATGCAGCATTCTTTGAACTCGAATTAACGCTATTTAAAGATTGGTTTTGTCAGCAGTTTTTAGATATTTCAATGTCAGATATTGAATCTTACTCATTAGCGCCTTGTCTGGATTGGTTAGTAAAAAGTGCAACAATGCAGCCGCAAGTCGCAACACATCGAGATTTTCATGGTCGCAATATTATGGTGCGCGATACTCAATCGTTGGCGGTCATTGATTTTCAAGACACTGTCATAGGACCGTTAACTTATGATGTCATATCATTACTTAAAGATTGCTATTTTAAGTTAGATAACGAGACTCAACAGCAACTTCTCCGAGAATCGTATGCGCTATATCAAGACTCATTATCGCTCGCAATGACATTTGATGAATATCGTCAATATGCTGATTTAATGGGGCTTCAGCGTCATCTTAAAGTTTGTGGTATTTTCAGTCGCTTACACTTACGGGACAATAAATCGCACTATTTAAATGATCTTCCGTTAGTGGTTGATTATATTATGCAAGTTTGTAATCACTATCCCGAACTTAAACAATTGCAGACATTCTTTGAAAAAATGATACTGCCAACGTTACCTAAAAGGATTGAACAATGTTTGCCATGATTTTAGCGGCTGGTCGAGGGGAACGAATGCGCCCACTTACCGACACTTTGCCTAAGCCGTTATTAGCGGTCAATGATAAACCCTTAATTGAATATCACATTGAAAAAATTAGCCAGCTTCCTATAGCAGGTATTGTGATTAATCAGGCTTGGTTAGGACATTTGTTGCCGCAACAGCTGGGATTTGGTGAGCGTTGGAATGTAAAAATTCACTACAGTAACGAAGGTGACAATGCCTTAGAAACTGCTGGTGGTATTAAGAAAGCGTTATCGTTAATTGACGACGATTATTTGCTAGTCGTCAATGGGGATGTGTGGACTGATTTTGACTTTTCGACGTTGCCCACGCAATTGCCCCGAGGTGTGTTGGCTCATCTTATTCTAGTCGAGAATCCTGCCCACAACCCTAATGGCGATTTTGCGTTGTCATCATCAGGATTGCTATCCAATGGCATTGAACAATTTACATTTTCCGGTATTGCGGTGTATCAGCGACACTTTTTCGACAATATCGAAGAGGGCGTGAGCGCATTGGGACCTTTAATCAGACAACAGATGGTCGAAGGAACGGTGACTGGTGAAGTTTATCCCGGAAAATGGTTTGATATTGGCACACCGCAGCGACTTGAACTGCTTGATGCTCAATTGAGAGCGGGATTAGAAAACGGAGAATTAAGGTAGTGAAAATTTGGGGTAAAGTATTAGGCTTCATGTTTGGTTTTATGTTTGGTAAATGGGCTGGTGCTATTTTGGGGCTGTATATTGGTCACCGATTTGATCGCAGTATGAGCCAAGACTTTTCTAATCAAGGTGGCTTTACAAAGTTTTTCATGAATAAAGATTCATTTGCTAACCAAGCTGTATTCTTTCATGCGGTGTTTTCTGTCTACGGTCATATAGCGAAAGCCAGCGGACAAGTGACGCCACAAGAAATTGCCGCCGCATCGGGTCTTATGGATAAAATGGGACTCACTGGTGATAAAAGGAAAGAAGCTCAAGCGGCGTTTAGTGAAGGTAAGTCAAATGATTTCCCATTAGAAGAAACACTAAAGGCGTTTAAGAAAAGCTCTTTTGGCCAGAGAGATATCTTACAGCTATTTTTAGAAGTGCAGCTACAAGCCGCTTTTGCGGATGGAGAGCTACACCCAAAAGAAAGAACGATATTACACCTAGTGGCAAAACACCTTGGCTTTTCGAGTCGCGACTTAGAAAGATTACTGCAACAGCTCGATGCGCAAATGAAATTTCATCGACAGCAGGCTTCCTCATCTCAATCGGGGCCTTCTATAAAAGATGCTTATGATATTTTAGGAGTAAGTGCTGACGCGGATGACAATGCGGTAAAGAAAGCATGGCGCAAGCAAATGGCACAGCATCATCCTGATAAATTGGCTGCAAAAGGATTGCCTCCAGAAATGTTGGATATTGCGAATCAAAAAGCGCAAGACATTCAAGCTGCCTATGAAAAAATTAAAGCGCAAAGAAAATAACCAATTGCTCGTTTAATTTACGTCTAGATGTTTAGACGTCTAATTTGACATGTTGCTGGAGATTGGGTATTTTCACCTCACTCACTAAAAATAGGATTTGAGCATGACCTCAAGATCTTCATCAACAATTGTTCCTCGCGGCATAGCTCTATTGCCCTTAATGCTTTTTCTGGCGTTATTTTTAGGAACTGGTGTTTATTTGACACTGCAAGGCGTTGAATATGCCTTTTATCAAGTACCGGCACCGGTGGCTGTTTTGCCAGCGATCGTCTTAGCAATCATTTTATCTCGCGATACCATCAATGAAACTATCGAACAATTCACTAATGGTGTAGGCGACAGTAATGTTATTGCGATGTGTCTTATATATTTGCTCGCAGGAGCTTTCGCTGCTGTAGCTAGTGCAACTGGCGGTGTTGAATCAACCGTCAACCTTGGACTTAGTATGATACCTTCTTGGTTTCTATTACCGGGTTTCTTCTTAATTAGTGCGTTCATTGCTACGGCGATGGGAACATCAATGGGCACCTTAGGAGCTGTTGCTCCTATCGCGTTAGGGGTTGCCCAAACAGCTGGAATTGATGTCGCCATTATGGGGGGGGCAGTAATTAGCGGCGCAATGTTTGGGGATAACTTATCAATCATTTCTGATACAACTATTGCCGCTACTCGTAGTCAGGGTTGTGAAATGAAGGATAAGTTTAAAGAGAATTTACGCATTGCGATACCCGCTGCGGTTGGCGTACTTATTCTATTGTTTTTCTTAGGTAATGACGCTCCATTGCCACCTGTAGGTGAAATCGACTGGATTAAAGTATTACCCTACATCGCCATCTTAATATTAGCGATAGCAGGCGTTAATGTATTTGTTGTACTGGGCAGTGGTGTTGTAATGGCTGGCCTAGTGGGGTTGCTCCAAGTTCCTGATTATCAGCTAATGAACTGGGCTAAAGACATTTACAAAGGCTTTAGTGACATGCAGGAAATCCTAATTTTAGCCATGCTAATTGGTGGTCTAGGTGCCGTGATGAGTCACCAAGGTGGTTTAGCCTTTATTGTTAAATTTATCGATCGCACATTAGCGCGACTAAGTGCTAAAAAAGGAAAAGTTAGCACAGCCTCTGCAGAGCTAGGTATTGCAAGCGTGGTTAGCTTAACTAATTTAGCTATCGCCAATAATACGGTGTCTATCATTGTGGCAAGTGGTGTTGCTAAAGATTTGGCTGAAACACATGATGTTGAACCTAAGCGTAGCGCTAGTTTATTGGATATTTTTGCATGTTGTATTCAAGGGTTACTGCCATACGGTGCACAAGCATTGATGATCGGTGCAATGTTTAGTCTGTCGCCATTAACTGTATCGATGCATGTATTCTATCCTATGATTTTGGCCGCCAGTGCAATCTTGACGATTTTGTTTAGAAAACGTCAGGTAGTTTAGGGTCTGTTGATCTTTTGAATTCATTTTTGCAGCAATTTGTTTGGGGTTTCTACAAGGCAGAGCCTATGTGGTGTAGCTGGCTACACGAATAGGCGATAACGCCGTAGAAATAACAAACAAATGCTGTCCGTAGGATTCACCTAAAAGTATTTTGTGCGGCGTTATTCGTCATTCACTGGGGTAAACCCAGCATCAATCCTCATGCCTTGCCCAAAATTCTTTTAGATTGAACAAAATTTGAACCATAAAGTTCAACAGCCCCTAATAAATTAAATATAATTGTTTGAAAAAGCGTTACAATGATCGCATTGTAACGCTTGAAAACTGACCATAAACGACAGTTCTTATATCCTACCTTTGCATTAGGCTGTAATTTGGGCTAATTTGTTAGACTTAAAAAGCAGTACCAAGATAAAAAAGTAATAAAAGGCAACACCATAATGAAATTTCATGCAGCTCGCCAGCCTATTCTTGATGCTGAGCAAAATTTATATGCCTACGAATTGCTGTTTCGTGATGGTGTGACTAATGCTTTTCCAAATATTGATGGAAACGAGGCAACTTCTAAAATAATTGCTGGAAGTCAATTTGATTTTTCTCTGTCAGATCTAACCAATAAAAAGCCTGCTTTTATTAATTTTACCTATGAAACGATTAGTAAAAAGTACCCGACACTCATTCCTACAGAAGATGTTGTTGTTGAAATATTGGAAACTGAGCGCCCAGGTAAACGTTTATTAGCCGAAGTAAAAGAGCTCCATGAAGCAGGTTATACGATTGCGTTAGATGATTATGAACACGAATCAGTTTGGCGACATTTCTTCCCATTTATTAAGATGATTAAAGTTGATTTCTTAGCGTCTACTCCTGCTCAAATTGATAAAATTATTAGTGCTGTTGCAGATTTCCCTCATATTAGTTTATTAGCTGAAAAAATCGAAACTCATGAAGAATTTGAACGTGCAAAAGCATTAGGCTTTTCATATTTTCAAGGGTATTTTTTCGCTAAGCCGCAAATGATTGAGGCAAAATCGTTGACACCTGCCCAGTTTAGTCTTGCTGAGTTACTTTATGAAACGAGTAAGGTGGATTTAGATCTACCGAAAATTATTTCTGTTTTTGAATTAGACGTAAATCTTGCTTATAAATTATTACGTTATAGTAATTCAGCAGTGTTTCGTCGCCGCACTGAAATTTCCAGCATTAAACAGGCGTTAGTAACATTAGGTAAAAAAGAATTACAGAAATTTCTGTCGGTATTATTTTCTGCGCAATTAGCATCGAATAAACCACCAGAACTCATGGCGACGTCATTGACTCGCGCACGTTTTGCTGAGGGCTTAGCTATCATTAGTCCAAAGGTGAATGAAAGTAGCGTAGCATTCCTAACAGGGATGCTATCTCTCATTGATGCCATTTTAGGCGACTCAATGGAGAACGCGATGGAAAAGCTGCCATTATCGTCTGACATCAAAAATGCGCTAGTTTCTGGCGAAGGTATATTAGCCCACGTTCTTGATGTTGCCCGTGCTTATGAAGTATCGAATTGGGAAACTGTCAATGAAGAGCTTGCGCTATTAGGTATCGATGAAGAGAAGGTACCAGGTATTTATGCTGAAGCATTACAGTGGTCAAATGAACAAATGGAATTTATTCTAGCGACTCAATCTTAGCTAAAATAATGTGAATTAAATCCACAAAAAAACCTCATTTAATGAGGTTTTTTTGTGTGTTTAGCGTTAACGCTTAACTCGTTGCTAATTTCGCAAAACAAATATCTGCAGCAGCTAATGTTGCTTCGATTTCTTTATCGCCGTGAGCGGTTGATAAGAAACCTGCTTCATATGCAGACGGTGCAAGATAAACACCTTCGTCTAGCATTAAATGGAAGAAGGTATTAAAACGAGCAATATCGCACTTGGTAACTTGTTCAAAACATGAAACAGTTTCTTGCTCAGTGAAGAAAATACCAAACATGGCGCCAACGTAGTTAACAGCCAATGGGATATTGTGTTTGTCAGCTAATGCTTTAAAACCAAGCGCGATGCGCTCTGTTTTTTCAGTAAGGCTCGCATGCAAACCGTCTTCTTCAAGTAGTTCTAGCGTTTTTAGACCAGCGGCCATTGCGATAGGGTTACCTGATAACGTACCTGCTTGATAAACAGGCCCTGTTGGTGCGATATACTGCATGACTTCTTTTTTGCCGCCAAAAGCGCCTACAGGCATGCCGCCGCCAATAACTTTGCCTAGTGTAGTAAGATCTGGGGTTACTTCGTAATAAGCTTGTGCGCCGCCTAGTGCAACACGAAATCCAGTCATTACTTCATCGATGATCAGTAATGCACCTGACTCATCACACACAGCACGAAGCTTTTGTAGGAAGTTGTCTTGCGGTGGAATACAGTTCATGTTGCCTGCAACAGGTTCAACGATGATACATGCGATATCACTGCCATGTTCACTAAACAATGCGTTTACCGATTCAATATCGTTAAACTGCGCCGTTAGCGTGTGTTTTGCAAAATCAGCAGGGATACCTGGTGAGCTTGGCTGTCCTAACGTTAATGCACCTGAACCTGCTTTAACTAATAACGAGTCAGCGTGGCCATGGTAACAACCTTCAAACTTTAAAATTTTATCGCGGTTAGTAAAGCCACGAGCTAAGCGAATCGCGCTCATTGTTGCTTCGGTACCCGAGCTAACCATACGTACTTGTTCCATAGATGGAACCAATTTACGTACTTTTTCAGCCATCGTTATTTCAAGTTCAGTGGGAGCACCGAAACTTAATCCAAATGCAGCTTGATCGATAACTGCTTGACGAACTTCAGGACGATTATGGCCTAAGATCATTGGTCCCCATGAACCAACATAGTCAATATAGTCTTTTCCGTCGGCATCAGTGACTAATGCACCCTGTGCTTTTTCGATAAATAGTGGGCTGCCACCAACACCTTTAAATGCACGCACTGGCGAGTTTACGCCACCGGGAATTGTATCTTGTGCTTGCTCAAATAATTGCTCTGAACGACTCATTGCGATTCCTTAATATTAGGTTATTGGGTTATTTACGACTAAACCAGTGAACATCTGATTCATGTTTACTTAACTGGTCGCTCACACCTAGTGTGAGGGCAAATAACGCCATACGTATTAACACGCCATTTTCCACTTGGCGGAAAATAGCTAAATTTGGATTTAAATTGAGATCGGTATCTAATTCATTGGCATCACTGCGACTATCGCGCGGCAGCGGATGCATAATAACCGTATTCGATTTACAGTGTTTGGTGTAAATCTGCTGATTAAGTCTAAATTGACCACGGTATAAATCAGCTTCTTCTTGGCTCGTAAAACGCTCTTCTTGAATACGTGTAAGGTATAAAATATCAGCGTCAACGTTACCTTCAATGCTGTCGGTAATTATTACTTTATGACCTGCATTTTCTAATACAGAAACGATTTCATCCGGCATGGCTAACGCTGATGGAGAAATTAAGCTAAAGGTAATATTTTTATATTGGCTTAATAGCTTTGATAACGAATGAACCGTGCGGCCATGCTTTAAATCACCCACCATCGCAATATGCATATTATCAATGGATTGCAGGCTGCTCGTAAGCTCCTTTTCAATCGTATATAAATCAAGAAGAGCCTGTGTTGGGTGTTCATTAGCACCGTCACCACCGTTAATAACAGGCACCATAGAGCCTTGTGAAAATTCTTTTACAGAACCTGATTGTGGATGACGCATTGCAATAACATCGGCATAACTACTTAATACTCGCGCTGTGTCGTAAAGAGACTCGCCTTTAGCAAGTGCAGAGCTACTCATGCCTGTCGTTTCACGAACAAAACCGCCTAATAGGTTAAAAGCACTGCCAAAGCTTACACGCGTTCGGGTGCTGGCTTCAAAGAACATATTACCTAGAATGGCGCCATCTAAAACGTGAGTACGTTTTTTACGTTGCGCATACGGTTGCATAAGACTGGCGGTTTCAAATATTTTTGCAATGGCATCGCGGTCTAGTTGATTAACGGACAGGATGTGATTTCCGGTAAAATCGGTCATGTTTGAAACCTCATGGCAGCAGAGAGAAATAGACGAGCGACGACAGTGCTCACGTTGGGCGCAAAATATACCAGAAATAGCGCTTGATACCAATGAGAAATACTCGTCATTAATGTGTTACATCAAAGGTTATTCGTATTCTCGATGTAGATGTTTGCTCAGAGAACGCCAAGTAACGAAACCAATAAGTTCATTAGTTCCTTGCGTGACAATAAGCACATAACCGTTGCGTATTGGCGCTAACACTTCATAGACATCAGCAAGCGTCGCATTGTCGTAGAGTGTTGGTAAAGGCTCAATAGCATGAGGAGAAAAATACTGAGCTGTATTTGGAGCTGGTTGGACAAAAATAGGTTTAGAAATCTCATTTGATTGTTCGGCGTTAAAGCGTTGTACGCAGTGATATTTTCGACGTAATAAGCTCAGTACACCGGTGTCCTGTAGTGAGCTAAGCACTGGCGCTGTTTTATACGGTAATTTTTGTAGCTCTAATTGCTCAATAAACAATGAACGCGTACCAAATAATTGCTGCGCAACAATGATTGCAGGCACCACGACTAACAAGCTTGGAAAGATAATAGTAGCCTGTTGTGATATTTCTAAAATAGCCACTAGTGCGGCTAGTGGGGCATTCAAACTAGACGCCATTAAGGCAACCATACAAATCATAATTGCCATAGTCGCGTAGGGCGATATACCCGGTAAATAAGGCATTAAACTCCACACAATAACAGAACCTAATAGCGCGCCTAGCGCATACAAAACACCGATAACACCGCCAGGAATGCCTAATCCTAAGGCACAAACTGTTGCTAAGAATTTCCCTATGAGTACTAACACGATAAAGCTGAGTTCTGGCTGCTCACTAAACGCAATGTTTAATGCGCCAGCTTCTGTACCAACGACGTGAGGAATAAACCACGCGATAATACCAACGATACATCCTGCTAGCGGTAAACGAATTTCCATCTTCATGCGAGATGACATTTTCATTATGCCGAGCAACGATCGATTAAACAGCGTTGCTGCAGTTCCCACAATAATACCAAGTACTACAAATGGCCCAATAGAGTCGAGTTTCAACGTGGTAATCGCAATATGAGCATAGTCGTGATTATCACCAAAAAATTGCTGACTCACAGTGCTACCAATTAACGAGGCAACCATTAGCGGTAAAAACGAGTGCACGCGATACTGTTGCAATACCACTTCCAAAACGAATACGACGGCGGCAAGTGGCGCGTTAAAGGTCGCTGAAATACCAGCGGCAATACCGCAAGAGGTTAAGATTCGAGTTGCGTTGTGAGGAATATTAAGTACTTGAGATAAATAGCTCGCACTGCCTGCACCAACATGCACAGCAGGGCCTTCTTTACCGACAGAAAAACCACTGGCTAAAGCCGCTATTGCACTGAAAAATTGGTTAATCGTATTGCCAATTGGAATGAATCCATAAAACTTACGCTGGCGATGTAAAACAAAAGGAATGCCCATTCGGTGATATTTTTGATGAAAAATAAAGGCAAGTAATACGATAAACAACGCACCAATTAATGGCGCTAGCATACGTGTTAGTTGGCCATCTTTTCCAAATGAATCGTGGTGACCTAAATTAAAATAAAGTTGAATTGCTTCAATAGATTGACGCATTGCAACGATCGCAAACGCAGCAATTAAGCCGACAATAGCGCCAAGTACAACTAATTGCCAAGACGGCGTTGCATTAGATAAAGGAAGTTTTATGGCGTGTCGTTGTTTCATCAAAATCGATAGTTGGCCTAGCTGATTGAACAATGGTATTTTATTGCATCGTGCAGTCAGGGTATACAGGTCCAACACGAATAAAATCTGACCTATTGAAACAGATAAAGGTTCTAATGTTAAGTTTTAAAACAATAAATAAGGCGCGTTTTAGTGTCACAACGCTGCTTGTTGCGGCATTGATAGGGGCTATTAGCATTGCGATAGTTTGGAAGCAACAGCCACCGCCACCGCCAGATCCCAAGCTCGCTGAACTATCTCAGCGCGTAAAATCAATGGAAAGCTCATTGGCACAAGCGAATATGGCGCTGGATATTGAACGAAAAACCATCAGTGAAATGAATTCAACACTCTTGTCATTACAGGCTGAATCTCTAGAGCAACAACTGGCATTACGTTTCTATCAAAAAGTGATGGCACCCGAATATACAGCAAATGGTGTTCACATCGAAAAAGTGATTTTGACACAGGGGATAAGCGATCGTCACATAAGGTTTGAAGTACTCATCGCACAACTCGAAAAGCGCAAACGATACATTAAGGGAAATCTCGCGCTTGAAGTATTTGGAAGCTTTGACGGCAAGCCACAAGTATTAAATGTTTCTGAAATGGTAAAGTCTGCAAAAGATTTAAAAGTCAGTTTTCGGTTTTTTCAGCATGTAAAAAGTGACTTTGAACTGCCAGAAGGGTTTATGCCGGAACGTCTAAAGGTGATCATTAAAATGCCACGTCAACGGGGGCAAAAAGCCGCTAACGTGACGCAGGAATACCCGTGGAACGAGTTGATTAAACTGCCAATGCAGCCTATTTTACCCGGTGCAAGTTAAGTCATAATGAAGCCAACACGGGTGATCAATCATTTGGTCAAATTGGTCTCAGTGTGAATTGCTTCATTGTTTAGCAATTAATCGTTGCACCAAGGCGGTCACTATTAGATAATTGACCAAATTAGTCGGGTATTACTCGATGGCAAATATTGAGAGGGTTAATATGTCGGTAGAAGTTGTTGAAGCAGGAATTCCATTAGAGTTCACACCTGCAGCTGCTAAACGTGTGAAATACTTACTGGAAGATGAAGAGAATCAAGAGCTTAAGCTTCGTGTTTATATCACTGGTGGTGGTTGTTCTGGTTTTCAATATGGCTTTACATTCGATGATAAAATGAATGATGGCGACATGACACTTGAGAAAGATGGTGCTCGTATGGTCGTTGACCCAATGAGTTTGCAATATCTAGTAGGTGGTAGAGTTGATTTTACCGAAGGATTAGAAGGATCACGTTTTCTAGTTGATAACCCTAACGCAACTGCAACTTGTGGCTGTGGTTCAAGCTTTAATATTTAAGTTAGATTGTTATCTATCAAAAAAGCCGCCTCTGTTTAGAGGCGGCTTTTTTGTTTCTATGGTGCCGTAGATAACGTGGTGTTAATCAAAATTGTCTCGTTTAATGTGCTGGTGGCGTACACCTTGAGATAGTAAATGCTGACGGATTTGGTCCATCATTGTATGTGGACCACAAAGATAGAAGTCTATCGCAGAAATATCTTGATGCTTTGGCAAGTAGTTATCAAATAAATACGATTGAATATAACCGGTGAGACCCTGCCATTGCTCATCGTGAGGTTGCGATAAACTCACTCGCCATTGGAAGTTGTTGTGGCGTTGACTCAAGTTGTCAAAATAATCTGGGTTGACAATATCAGTCTCATGACGCGCTCCATACCATAAAGAAACACGTGGCCTATGCTGGTTAATTGCCTGCTCTGCCATCGCTTTTAGTGGCGCTAAGCCAGAGCCTGCACCAATAAGTATAATTTCTCTTTCATGCACTTTATTTAGTGAAAAATCACCCAAAGGCCCCTGTATATCAACGGATTGCCCAGTTGTTAAACTAAACAAGTACCCAGAGCCTACACCTAAGTTATTTTCGTGATGAGTCAACTTCACTAAAAAACTGATAGTACCATCGCTCGTTGGTTCATTAGCCAGTGAGTAGCTTCGTTGTTCAACTTGAGGCACTTTTGCGATAGGTTGTTGCGACAATAAATCTTCCCAGTAGGCGCGGTATTCACTGGGAATGCTCGATGTATTGATGTGATATTGGCCTGCGGGCACTGTTACGTTGACATACTGGCCTGCGGCGTAACGAAAATCAGTTGAAGTCTTAAGCGTAATTTCCTTAATAAACGGTGTAACTAAACGCGTTGCAATAACGCGTGCGTTCATCGGTGCCAATGCACCTTTATTATTAAGCGTCACATCAAGATCTGATTCAACGTTAGTTTGGCAAGATAATCGCAGTCCTGCATTCACTTCACTATCTCTCAAAGTCATTCGCTCTTGCTGTGAGAGGGGATGAGCATAATCGTTAATCGCTAAAATACATTGACCACAGGTTCCTTTTCCGCCACAACCTGACGGAATCCGTTGCTCATCGCTGTTAAGTGCGTTTAACAATGTTTGATTTGGTGCGGTTTCAACAATATTCAAACCGTTAACAGTGATTTTAAAATGTTGATCTTTTTTACGGCGCTTAAACCCAATGGTGAAAAATACTAATAAACCGCCGGCAAGACTTCCAACAACTGCCAAAGTCGCAGCGGTAATTATTAATGGATGATTGAAGTCACTGTGATCTTGATAATCCATAATATGTAGCATCCAGAAAAAATCGCGCAGTCGCCATGTATCCTCAATCACTTTGAGGATTTTACCGCTATAAGCATCGATATAGAGGGCGCTATGTTGACGGTTATCGTATTTAACTTGCCATACTTGGTTTCTAAACTGCCGACTTTCTGGTGTCTTTTGTGGTAATAATTTAATCGATAAAATAGGTAAATTATCATTCACAGCAAGTGCGGCTAACGCACGAATTTGTGTTTTAGACAGTAATTTATTTTCAAGATTGAGAGTTAACGGTGCCAGTTGTTTCTGGGCCGTAATGTAGATTAGTGGCTGAGTAGATGTTGCAACAAGATTTATTCTGCTCGCTGATGGGTAGGCTCGTTTGACGGCATTAAAGTCGACAAGCTGCGGCGAGAATTCAGATGTCGACATCCGATTAGCCGTTATATTAGCGTTAGTTTTATCGCTACTTAACAAATTGAAAGCAAGACCACTCGCCGCCCACAATAACATTTGAATGCCAATGACGAGTACCAACCAACGATGAGTATTGACAACCCAGCCTAATTTTCCGACGGGCGCTGGCAACCATAGCGCGTAAAAGATTAACCAGATACCGCTAGTTATTAATAAAATAGCGACGATTGAAGCAATTAATAGCAATGTATTATGGCTGTCTTCACCGTCTTGGTAATCCATAATATGCAGCGTCCACAGAAAGTCGAATATACGCCATAAATCACTACGTTTTCTAAGTAACTCTGCGGTGTTAGGAGAAAAATAGAAACTTGGGTTAAAAGAGGCGTCGAAATCAACTCGCCAAATTTGGCGGTTTTGCCCGCCGAGTTCATCGGGATATTTACTTAATTTGTTGATGGATTTAATGGTACCAGTCCCGCTAAAAAGCTCTTGTGCACGTTTTTCAATATAGAACTTATCAACGTTAATCGCCTGACCATTTTCGGCGCTAATTAACCAGCGATTGTTGATCAAGTAAACATTTTTATTAAGCTGGCTCGTTAGCAATACTCGTTTCGCATGCTGATATTTTTTGGGTACAGGGGTTACCGAAGCGTCTGCGAGCTGAACTGGAGTATTTACAAAATGATCGCCATGAATTTTTTCAATATCAATGCACACCATGTAGAGGCCGCTGACCATCCAAATGATCATCTGAACACCAACAACAACACCTAACCATTTGTGCCAGTGTCTAATTCTTTGATGCCATGAAGCAGGGGGAATTGTACGTTCAACGGTCACTAAGTTAGCTTCCTAAATTGTTGGTTGGTGACTGTGCTAGACCCGAATGCGATGAAAATTATTTCGGACTAATGAAAAAATATCACTCTAACGTGATTGGGGGAGGGAAATCAAACATGGAAATAAAGACGAGCACAGTACAGTGCTCGTATGAAGATTAGCCTAAATCGTTTAATGAACCCTGAAAGAACATATGGCCCATTTTTTCGGCTTTAGTATTGAGGTACTCATCGTTATGTTGATTGCGACCAACTTGCAATGGCACTTGTTCTACAACATCAACACCAACATCTTGCAACGATGTCACCTTTCTTGGATTGTTCGTCATTAAGCGTACTTGAGAGACGCCGAAATGCTCCAACATTGGTTTACACATATCAAACTGACGTAGATCGGCAGCAAATCCTAATTGTTCATTCGCCTCAACTGTGTCTGCACCGTTGTCTTGTAAATGATAAGCGCGAATTTTGTTAATTAAACCAATACCACGACCTTCTTGGCGTAAATACAACAAGGCGCCTTTGCCCGCTTTAACAATTTCTGCCATTGCTGTTTCTAATTGATAGCCACAATCACAGCGCATACTAAACAGTGAATCACCGGTTAAACATTCTGAATGCAAACGAATTAACAAAGGTTCGTCAGGAGAGATATCGCCATAGGTTAAGATTATGTGTTCTTTGCTTCCCTGGATCTCGTTAAATCCGTGCATAGTGAACTCACCTAAACGGGTAGGCAAACGACAGGAATCGACATATTGAACTGACATACAAAGGCCTTATGAAGTCGGGCAAACACAACAAATTAACTAATGCATGTTGTATATGGGCAACGGGCTAAAAAAACAAGAGTAACAACAGGATTAATTATATCCAGCTACGGTGGTTTGCGATAGTATTATACCGCATCAAGCGCTTCACCTTTTAGTGATGTCGCTTCAATAATTTACTTCTTTTTGAATTCACTTATTAAACGAGGTCATGTTTCGAATGTATAACGTGTTGGTGACAGTGCTGTGTGTATTATGGTTATGCTTGTGTTGGTTTGGCTATGCGAAGTTTGCGAAACGACAAGCAAAGAGAACACATTGTATTGCCTCGGTTATGCATCGCCATCGAATTTCATGGATGCAACGTTTACTTTATCGAGAACAATTCATTGCTGATACCGCCTTATTAGCAAGCTTAGAGCGCCAAGTAACATTTTTTGCGTCAACAACCATGTTGATCTTGGCGGCGCTTCTTACATTATTATCAGCGTCAGAACGTTTATTTACCTTAATTCAGTCAGTTCCTGGTGTTTATCCCGCCACTTTACTTGATATTCAAGTGCGATTAATTTTGATGATCGCAATCTTTATCTATGCATTTTTCACGTTCACTTGGTCATTACGACAATACGGATTTTGTTCTGTATTGATGGGGGCGTTTCCTCACGTTAAAGATGGCGAAGAAGCGAGTGAAGATGACAATAAATTTGTTAAAAACTTAGCAAAAATAATTGATCATGCAGGCCATAGTTACAACTACGGACTGCGTTCTTATTATTTTGCACTATCAACCCTAGCGTGGTTTATCCACCCGATTGCCTTCGTGTTTTCAACGACAGTTGTGGTGGCGGTGTTATTCCAGCGGGAATTTCATTCACAAACAATGTTAGTAATGAACGACATAGACAAGATTAATAGTTAGTAAGGATTATATGATGAAACGATTAAAGCGTTTTTCTCTGGGCGTAGTTGCGTTATCTTTTTGTGGCCTAAGCCAAGCAACATTTGCACAGGAACAAGCAGATTTTCAAACTTGGCTTACAGAATTAAAAGTGGAAGCCAAGCAAAAGGGTTACAGCGACGAATTAATTGAAAAAGCACTAACGGGTCTAAAACCTTATCCAAAAGCCATTAAAAGTGATCGCGCTCAACCTGAGTTCAAGCGTACCTTTAAGCGTTATAGCACTAAGCGACTATCTGAGTGGCGTATTAAAACCGGCCTTAAAATGAAAAAAAAGCATAAAGACATGCTCGAAAAGGTGGGTAAAGCCTATGGCGTACAACCACGTTTTATTTTGGCATTTTGGGGACTAGAAACAAATTACGGAACCTTTACCGGCAACAATGACATCATCCGTTCATTAGCCACATTGGCCTATGACAAGCGCCGTGGGCCATACTTTAGAAAAGAATTGTTCAACGCACTGACCATTCTAAAAGAAGGGCATATTGAACTGGAAGACATGAAAGGTTCGTGGAGTGGTGCGATGGGGCAAGGGCAATTCATGCCATCGAGCTTTTTACAGCTTGCCCAAGATTTTGATGGTGACGGCCGTAAAGATATTTGGCATACCCATGCTGATGTTTTTGCATCGATTGCTAATTATTTAAAGCACTATGGTTGGAACGATCAGCAAACGTGGGGTCGTCAAGTAACGTTACCAGACAACGCCAAGTCACTCGTTGAACAAGTAAAGCAGACAACACCAGAAAAAGGCTGTCGTGCATTGCGCGCTCATAGTGACAAATTACCAATTTCACAATGGAATGAACTGGGCGTTCGTCGTCTAAATAATAATGATCTTCCAGCTGTTTCGCTCAAGGCTACATTAACAGTGCCTGATGGTGTTTCTGGCGACGCTTTCTTAACTTATGGTAACTTCCGTACAATTTTGCGTTATAACTGTGCTAATAGTTACGCCATTACAGTTGGCCTATTGTCTGATAAATTAAAATAATGTGGATTTATTTTACGCTGCTGGCGGCGTTTTCGCAGTCGTGGCGTAATGCCTTTCAAAGTAAATTAAGCCAAGACGTTGATGTTGTTGGTGTAACCCTTGCCCGTTTTCTATGGGCTGGTCCCATGGCGGCGTGTTATTTAGCCGCACTTTACTATTTTATTCCTGCTGATTTACCGCAGTTCTCAATGTGGTTGGTCTTTTTTGTAACTGGTGCAGCGTGCATGCAAATTATTGCGACTGCATTGATGGTAAAACTATTCAAACTCAATAACTTTGCAGTTGGCGCTGGTTTAGCTAAAAGTGAAGCCTTAGTCGCGGCCATCTTAGGCGCATTATTTTTTGGTACTAGCCTGAGTTTACTTGGGTGGGGCGGTGTGCTTATTGGCACTATTGCTATTTTACTGATGAGCTCGCGGCAGGGGCTTAAAGGGCTATCGCTACAAACTTTGTTATTAGGTCTTGCATGCGGGAGTTGCTTTGCGTTGACGTCGTTATGGGTGAGAGAAGCAAGCCTTACACTTGATTTGCCAACAACACACCGTGCGGCTTGGGTACTGCTGTTGGTGATTGCATTGCAAACATTAATGTTAGTAAGTTATCTAGCAGTTAAACGACCAGCAACCCTTAAAAAACTTCAACAGCATGGCCGCCTCACTTTTTTAATTAGTTTAACGAGTTGTATTGGCTCTATTGGCTGGTTTAGCGCCATGGCGTATCAAAGTGTGCCGTATGTAAAAACGTTGGGTCAGGTAGAGATATTTTTTACCATGCTAGTTTCCATCATGTGGTTAAAACAACCCGTCAAAATTAAAGATGGATTTGGTCTAGTGCTTATTGCCATTGCGGCCATTATGGTGATGTGGACTTAAATTCTCATTGCTGCTACTTCCAATTAAAGATAAAGTAGTAGAAATAGTGCTCAATTAACCGATAGTAATTAGGCGAATTTTCTTAGACGGAGCTTAAGTAGTGAAATTAGCGTTTAAATTAGGTAAATCTTTGAAAGCGAAATTCTTGTTTTTTTCGTTATCAATATTCTTGTTGTTGTTTTTTTGCACTGGCGTGTTCAATTACTATAAAGAAAAAGACGAGCTTAATGAGCAAATGACGACGCAAGTTGCTCTTGCTAAAATCCGCGCAGAGACAGTATTACCCGCATTAATTTGGAATTTTTCCGAAGAGAGTATTAAAGATTTTACCAATGCTGAACTTAAAAATGCCTTTATTAGTGGCATGGTCGTTTCAGATGGCAGCACCGTGTTATATTCCGCTAAAACAAACATTAAAAACATCATTTCAGAACAAGATTTCGAACCCTTTGAAAAACAAATATGGGTTGTAGATATTCCATTAAACTTTGTAGAAGGCGGTATTGATAATAATATTGGCTTTGCCCAAATATTGATAAATCATCAATTGATGGAGTCGACGCTACAAGAAATCTTAGTGCGCCAAGTTCTGCAAAGTCTTGGTTATTGTGTGGTGCTATTTATGTTGATTTGGCGTCTCACCAGTTCTTTAGTATTGACGCCATTATTGCAACTTAATAATCGCTTAAAAGTAATTACCGACAGCGTATCTAATCGTTAAACTCTCGATGCAGCATATACAAATGTGCTGCACTCCAACTGAAGTTAGTCGCCCCTTGTACTACGCCAGATTCTGGGTTGTAGTTTTCCCGAATAGCTCCGTCGCTATTTAGGCCTTCTGCGTTTTTCACTACTCTTTTAAGTAATTTTTTCGCTTCTTTATCAAAACCATAATTAGAAAGCGCCACTAAACCAAAATAAAGCTGGTCTAGCCATACTCGGCCGCGCCAGTAGATATCAGGGTGATAAGCTGGATTAGTTTTCGATGCGGTGCCAAAAGGGATTAGCGTGTTAAATTCATTGTCATCTAACATCACTTGAATCACGCGTAGTGCTTGCTCTGGCGTGGCGATATTCGCCCATAAAGGGCTCCAGCCTTCTGGTCCTCGGCCACGTTGAGTCAGCAGGCTTCCTGGGCAAGAATCTGTTGCCGCTTTGTGTGCTGTGATTTTACGATCATAATAAAAGCCTGTTTTCTCATCAAAGAAGCATTGGTTAATACGCGTAGCCAAATGTTTTGAGGCTTGAGAATATTGCTGATGTTTCGTCTTATCACCAAGCAATTGCGCCATGTTCGCTAACAGTTGTTTTTCTGCGGCTAGATAACTATTTAATTCAACCGATTCTTGGTCGATGGTAAAACTAACCAATTCATTGTTTTGATTGCGGTTTTCAAAGAAACGAACTTGCCAATCATTATTAGCTTGTTTTAGATTACCGTTGTGATGTTTGTCTGCGTATCGCTTAAGCTGTTCTTGGTTGATAAAACCAAAACGAGCGGCGTTATCCATTCCTGATTCCCAACCTGCACCGTGCTGCGCGCCAATGTCTAATTGTTGGTAACGTCCGTCGTCGAGCACTTGGTTATACGTTGTCATTGATTGACAGTTTAGCCAATTTTTATTGCCTTTTTCACAACCAGATAAAAACGCTGGCGCTTTGTCATCGCCGTAACTTACTTTAAACGTTAGCTCGCCATTTTTTGTATTGTGATAACGGTGATTAGTAGCGCCATACTCAATCAAGCCATTGTTGTTATAGTCACGATTGCGATACCACCACTGATGATAAGCTTCGAGCTTAGGAAACATTTCAGCAATAAAGTCCTTATCTTTGGTTTGTGAATAAACCTCCCATACCGCCCAGCTTGCTAACGGTGGCTTGGTATTTCGTTCATTCCAATTGCCACCAATACCGCCGCGAATTTTGTCTTTGTTGTAAAAGATCGCATCGACGATCATGCCATGATCATAAGGACGCCGCGCATCATCGCTAGTGATTTGATAATCAAACATCGCACGAATGTTATCTTTAGCAACACTTGGGTTAAATGACGCCATCGCATACGCGTGTTTCCAGGTATCCCATGCCCATGCACCATTAAACCAACGTGCTGTAACAGACGGTGTCACAACATCATGTTGCAGGGCACCAGCGCTACTGCGCCAATTGCCGTTTAATGTCTCAATAGCTTTAATCGCAATATCAGTCGGCAATAAGCTTTTGCTATTAACCCCTTGCTTTATATATTGCTGCCAGCGCTGTTTTGATGAATCTATTTTCTCCGCCACAAAATAAGGCTTACTCATTAATCCCAGTACTAATGCTTTATCTGCCACAGCTTCTTCAGCGGTATGCCAATAGCCATGACTTGTTGTTATTTGCTGACTCTGATGCGCTTGTAAAGTCACTTGTCCGTTACTTTGGTAGCTCAGTTGCTGTTGATTAATGGTCGTGTTGGTGTCAATGCTGCGCTGAATTTGATAGCTAGCATCATCGCTAAGCATTAAATTCCATGTCTTTTGTGCTGGTGGAAATGCAATGCTAACGCCTTGGGAATTTTCACTGAGCATTGGCTGCCAATTTGGTAATACCGCAGATATTGATTTAGACGCATTCCATTGATTGTTTAATTGGCCTTGCCACGACAAAGACAATGACAGAGGCTGATTGAGTTTGTTTGTGATTGTCGTCTGAGTAACGGCGATCCGATTGGCGACAAATTGTAATGTGAGCAGCACCGTTAAGTCATTAAATTCGTAATGCTGCACTAGTTGACCGGGAAAGGTTTCAAACTTCGTTTTTGCAGACGCAAAGGAATATCGCTTATTGTTCTCGCTATTATTAATGGTTAGTTTATCCAATTGATTAGCAAGGTTAATCGGATATTCCTGCGCAATAATCATTGGCCCTGTGAAGCCGCCATAAAATGGCACTGCGCTAGGTTGGGTGAATCCATGCCAACTACCCAAATCAAATAATGGATTTAATTGTTGATTACCATACTGATCAAAATCTTTATATGAACTCATTTGGCCACTGCGATCGATTGTCGATTGAACAGGAGAGTTATTAGTATTGGCATAAGTATTCTGAGCTACTAAAGTGCAGAGAGTGACGCCTAAAAGAGAAGGAAAAACTTTCAGTGATGGCATGAGATTATTTTTTTAGTTTTATAATGTATACAATTTATCTTTTTTAGTGCTCAGCCTCAAGTTTAATTACTTAGATTCAAATCGAAAGTGCATAACTTTCCAAGAGTAGGGCTATAGCTAAAGCCAAATTCGCGATAAAATAATCCTTTATTGATAGTCACTGAGCCTCTTATGGAATTTAAATTTAAAACAGACACCCTTAACGATTCTTACCGTGTCGAATTCTCAATGGGTCATGAAGTCTTTGGTCGATGGTTAATGAGCGAAATCGGCACCAAACCAGAAAATATCAAAGCATTGCTCGCTAAGCTCGAAGAGCTTCAATCAAAACAAGATGTTGAAGAACTTATCGAAGGCCGCGATTTTTCTCTCACGCTTACCGATGATGACGCCATTGTTATGGCAAACAGCCTCTACGTTGACGGCGAACTCCCAGAGGGCGAAGACTTCTCACACTACGACAGCGAAAGCGTTGGCGAATGCGGTATCGAAGATTTCGAAGCGATGCTGCAAAGTTGGTTGGAGTTTGTGAGTTAACAATTCTAACCATGGATAAGATGATTGAGCTGGTGGTTCAAGAGCCATTACGCGTCAATGCATTGGACACTGTGTTTCAGTTAGAACTTCCACAATGCTATATCGCCGCTGGCTTTATACGTAATCTGGTGTGGGTTCATCTGCATCAGTTCGAGCAATCAACGCCGCTTAATGATGTCGATGTTGATGAATCCGATGCTAATCAGTGTCTAGCGTATGAAGCCAAGCTCAAACAATTCATACCGCAGCTTAATTGGCAGGTGCGCAATCAAGCAATAATGCATGTGCGCAACAACGATGCACCCTACCTAAGTTCATTAGATGCCATGGGCCACTGGCCAGAGAAAGAAACTGCAGTCGCTATTCGTCAGACTGCTAAAGGCCAGTATGAGTGTATTTCTGCCTTTGGCATTGAATCACTATTTGCACTGCAAGTAACGCACAATCAGCTAAGTCCGCGTGAGGTGTTCGACGAGCGTGTTGAAACTAAGGGGTGGTTGGCTAAGTGGCCTTTGTTGAGAGTGGTGTAAGTGATAAGTATGTGTTAAAAAAGAACAAAGAATAAATTACAAAGGATATTGCGATGAAATGGATAGTTGGAACTTTATTTCTATTTTGCCTTAGCGTACAAGCGTCGACACCAATTAAAGTACATCTTCATGAGATAGAGTTATCTGGTGTATTACCTAAGCCTTATGAAACCATTAACCTAACGATTAAACTCGACGAAGAAACTGATGACGTTGTAGTTTTTGATCTATATCGAGGAATGGAAAAGTTAGAGCTACCCGAAAAGATCTTTGAACAATTAAAAAACGTAAATTTGAATACACTGTCGATTTCTCATGAAATGCATCGTGACGAAAAATTCCCAGAACAGTCTCGCGCTGGTGACAAAGGAGATTGGTTACATATTGACATGACGATTGGTAAACTGTATCGCGCTCATCGATTTAAAAAGAAAGTTGAACAGTTTCAATGGGGGTATAACCGTATTCAAATAACTATCACCAAAGATAAAAATGTCACTTATCATATTTTTAAGTTGAGTGAGAAAGAATATGGTTGGAGTAATTGGAAAAGCTAGATAACTCTTTGAAGTTATACAAAAGCTCTTCACTGAAATGATTTAAATTCGTGCAATATAAAAACGCCAATCACCCAACGGTGACTGGCGTTTTTCTTTACCTTGAATTTAAGGAAGTATTCGCCGTGAGTTTACTCTGGCGACACCACAATAAATCGCAGACAGTCCAATTTGACTTGGGCATTGCCAATGTACTTAGTTAGCTGTGCTTTTTCAGTTTCTAGATGCGTGATTTCTTCAGAGCGAATATTAGGATTAACCGCTTTAAGATCTGTTAAACGTTCAATCTCACTATCTAAAACCTTGGTCATTTTAGCTAAGGCATCGTTTTGAATACTTTCTAATGCCTCTTGCGCCTTAGTTGTACCATTAGTCACTTGCTGATGGATGAAGGCTTGTGACGCGCCAACAAGTTTACTAGCGATGTGGCGACCAATCGGGCTGAGTTGATCACTTAATTTTTGGTAACTGATGTTGCCGTTTAGCTCATTGCCGTTTTTGTCCATTAATAAACGCATTGGCGTTGGCGGCAAGAAGCGACCGATGTGGTATTTCTTCGGTGCTGAGGTATCTGCAACAAACATTAACTCAAGTAACATGGTGCCAGCAGGCAGTGCCTTACTCTTTAAAATAGAGACGGCATTGTTACCTGTGGTGTCACTCAGCACCATATCGATGCTGCCTTGCACCATTGGATGTTCCCAATTAATAAATTGGAAATCTTCACGGGCAAGTGCTGTGTCACGACTAAAGGTGACAGTTGTGCCATCTTCATGCAAACCAGGGAAATGGCTGTGAAGCATGTGGCCGCCGGGCTTTAAAATCAGCGCATTAT
>OJBM01000103.1_pt1 | contig 48585 bp, 55 predicted proteins | sample 1591061 | NCBI WGS metagenome assembly OJBM01 (sample SAMN05416872, study PRJEB24817) | seawater metagenome | isolation source: Sea water | place: Canada:Atlantic | collected 2013-11
AGCACCGCCCTTACAAGGCGGGGGTCACTGGTTCAAGCCCAGTATCGTCCACCATAACAATAACTTTAAATGCAGTGTTAACGAATTCGGACGATTAGCTCAGTTGGGAGAGCACCGCCCTTACAAGGCGGGGGTCACTGGTTCAAGCCCAGTATCGTCCACCATCATTATTTCTCTATTAATATTTCAAAAAATCTACTTATTTTCTCGAATATATACATAGTCAAATTAACTCTATTTCCACTGCTAAGTTTTCAGTTCAAAATAACTATTATTCATCAACAGTTATGCACTATTAGTCTCAGTACCCCTTTAGTACCCCCTTTAGCTTCAAACTATTTGCACCTTTGGCTTTCTAAGCCTAAGCAAGTATCGAATTAAAGTTCATACCCATCAATAAAATCATTAACCTAACGAAGCGTAAGAACAATTACCCCGTTATTAATGTCTGCAAAATTAAGCTAAACAGCTTCTACTCGGGTTTTAACAATTAAATTCCCGCCGTTTGCCATTCAAGTGACTTGGGTGACTATCTATGTGCTGATGAAAATTAAAACTTTCAATGGAGGGAAGTAAGCCTGAAATTGTATTAGTAACTGAAATTTAGGCAATAAAAAAGCGGACAACAGTCCGCTTTCATTTGCATGATACTAGAGGTTAGCCATTAATGCGTTTTTGCGCCACCACAGTTAATTCTGCTGAATTAATTGTTGCTAAAATACCTTCAACTTTTGCTTTAGGTAATTTACCTAACATTAATGTACCTGTTTTAATCGAGTTATTTTTACCAGCAAAAGCAACTAAGTTTTGGCCATTACACTGAATGCCGTCAAACACATTACGAATTTTTAATTTATTAGTCTTTAAAAATGAACGGAAGCGAGATTTATCATCAACTGAAACATACTCACACAGTTTTGTAGCAACGTTAGTCGCTTGCGCATTTTGCGAGTAAGTCGTTGCTAGAAATATGAATGTGATTGCTAATAAAATGTTTTTCATGGGGGTGCCTTAATATCAATAAAAATAAAACTAGTGAAACGAACTATCGATACTAAATCGCATTGGAAACCCCGCTGCCATAGGTAATCCCCTTAGACCGGTAGTTTTGCGTAATACTCTTTCAAATATCTTGCCGTTTCTGCTGGAGGCGCATTATACAGAGACAAAATTGTTACACAAGGTTAAAATTTGTTATCCAAAATATTTCTGCAAAAATTTGTATATTAAGTACCTCTACTAGTAGAAAATTTCAGCAAAGTTTTACTGACGTGATAATCACAAGAACACACGACATCACTAGCTGACTCGGTTATAATCACTTTTTAATTTTCAGCTTTAAAGGTTTGCTATGTCAGCTGACATCCCTCTTATCGATATTTCCGTACAACCTATTGAATTGTGTAAATTGTTAAAAATAGCCAATATGGTCGGTGGTGGCGGTGAAGCTAAAATTGTTATCAGCGAAGGCTATGTGCTGGTCAATAACGAAGTTGAATTTCAAAAGCGTAAAAAAGTTTACCAAGACGACATTATTGAATTTAATGGCGAAATTGTGCAAGTTAATGTAGTTAAAAGCCAAAAGAAATCATCTGAAGCAAGTTCAATGACGAAGCAGGCACAGGGTAATAAACCAAAATCCAAAACAAAGAAAAAGCAACCTGCTGCTTTTCAAAATGTGCCAAATGAAATGGTACAAGTTGAGCAACCACGCTCAAAGCGCAAGCCAATCTCTTTTTAACTACGGTTTACACGCATTTTTAGGTTTGCAATTAAAGCGCCTGCAACAATTAATGCCATGGCAATAAATATTTGTTTAGTAAACATTTGATCACTAAAGTTTATTAGTACTAACGTCGACAATAGCGGCGTAAAATACGACATTGTCGCAATAACTCTTGGGTCGCCCCTTTTAAGTGCCGCATCCCAACAATAAAAAGAAAGTCCTAAAGGGCCTACACCTAACATAACAATCAGGCCCAAATCACTTAATGTTACATTTGGCGTTGTTTCTAATGCAAAATGTGACATTGCAGCTAAGCCACCTGAAAGTAAACAAAACAGCCCTACCGTCGCTGAGCCAAACGGAGTGTGGCTTTGATTTAGTTTCTTTGAAAGCAATGAATAACACGCCCAAGTAATTGCCGCAATTATTGCCAGGCTATAACCTAGTGCGTCATCGCTAGAAATAGTGACACCATTTTCAGCAACAATTAGCCCGGCACCCACCAGCGAAATTAAGGTTCCAATAACTTGTCGTTTACTTAAGCTTATGTCTTTAAAAAACAGTGGCGTAAATAACAAAATAAATAACGGCCACAAATAATTAAGCAAATTAGCGGTAACAGGTGGCGCTAGACGAAGTGCCATGAACAATAAGAAGTGATAACCAAAAACGCCGCAGACTCCAACCAATAATAGTTGTGGGTTTACCCGCCATTTTTTATATTGCGGCAACGATAAGCTTCCGCCAATTAATAGCGTTGCAGCTAATAAAAGAAATGGCGGAATATGATTAAGCTTGGCAACAAGCAGCGCTAAACTGCTCCATAGGAAAATAGTAATAAAGGTTAATAATAAATAATGCATTATTTTAAAATAACTATGTTGTGGTGATTATAATTTTTTCTGCCAAAATACCGCTTGGCCCATTTTAGGATCAAGTTCATAACTGCCAAAGCCAACTTTTTCATAAGCCTTTTTGGCAATTGCATTACCTTCTAACACTTCTAAAGTAAGCTTACAGCAGCCTTTTTCAATTGCGATGGCTTCAACATAATCAAATAAATATTGAGTTAACCCTTGCCCTCGATTCGCTTCAAGTACCACAATATCGTGGAAATTGATCAGTGGTTTTGCGCTAAAAGTAGAAAAGCCTTCAACACAGTTTGCCAATGCAGCAACTTTACCATCAACATAGCAAAGCACGCTAAATACATTAGTTTGCTGTCGTAACTTGGCGATTAAATTGTCTTGCACAAAGTCAGATAACGCCTCACCACCGCCCATAGGATCAAGCGCATATGCTGACAAACACGTCATCACATCTTGTGCTTGTTGTTGATCATTATAATCCGCAGTAATTACCGATATTGCCATACTAGTTATCCTTCTTTGATAAATTTTAAGTTCACTAAATCGTCAGCAATTAAGCCATAGGTTACTACCAATTGACTATACTCGACACAAGATTTATTTACAGGTTAAGTACTTAAAAGCAATCTGAATATTGAATGTTACAGGAATTATTCCTGCACTCTATCTTCCATGATAGGATTGCCGATTATACAACTGAATTAATTGCCCGAGTGTCCATGTCCAAAATACTATCTTTGAGCTCATTAGCATTGTGCTATATCCTTCCTTTGGCTACCGCAACTGTATTTGCCAATACCGATAAACATGGTGAATTACCTAAAGCCGTAAGCAATAACGCCGTTGCACAAGTAAAAGCTAACAACCAAGATTATATAATTTCATTTTCAGGTTTGGCCAGCGGCAAAAGTTTTGAAGACGTTCATAATTACACCTATGTTTATGATGTTAAGCTGCAAACATGGCAAGCACAGTCTCCTGTACCTATTGCAAAAACAATCAATGGCTTAACCGGACGACTTGCGAGTGTTGCTACAGCAATCAATGATACCGCTTATGTATTTGGCGGTTATACCGTAGCAAAAGATCATAGTGAAGTATCAGTGCCTGACGTATATGCCTACCATGTATTGACTGACCAATATCAGCAATTAGCTGCGATGCCAGTACCAGTTGATGACAGTGTTGCTCTGGCGTACAAAAATCGTTATATCTACTTAATCAGTGGCTGGCACAACGACGGAAACGTGAATTTAGTGCAGTTATTTGATACACAAACTAATCAATGGCAGCAGGCATCACCATTTCCTGGTAAACCTGTATTTGGTCATGCAGGTGGTATTGTTGAAAACACCTTAATTATTTGTGACGGCGTTCGAGTTGATGTTCACCTTACTAAACGTCGCAGTTATACCGCAGAAAATGCCTGCTATCGTGGCGAAATAAATCCCAAAAAACCTAGTAATATTTCATGGTATCAGGTTAAGCACCCTACTAGCACCTCACGTTATCGTATGGCAGCTAAAGGCGTAATAAATCCAGTAACAAACTCAAAAGAAATAGTTTTTGTTGGCGGCAGTGATAACCCATATAACTACAATGGTATCGGTTATAACGGCGAACCATCTACGCCGAGCAATGAAATTTGGCGATACAATATTGCCACGGCAACATGGCAAATAACTTATAGCAACATAGCAACGATGGATCATCGTGGCCTGCTGGAACTTAATGGTAAATTACTCACCGTTGGCGGTATGGGTAAAAACCAAAAAGTACTTAAAAGCATTAATACCTACTAGATGTTTACCGTGCTTTTGTTAACCTCTATATAGGCGATAAAAGTTACTGATTACGTGACTTCCTTTCTAAAGAAAAAATTATTTAGCTAAATTTTTATCAAATGGGCAATTAAAAACCTTTTTTGCGTGAAATTGCCCTGTTAGAATACGCCTCATATTTATTACTCGCTTACTAATGGAATTTATTCTCAATGCGTACAAGCCAATATTTACTTTCAACGTTGAAAGAAACCCCTGCTAGTGCTGAAGTTATCAGTCATCAATTAATGTTACGTGCTGGTTTAGTGCGTAATGTCGCTTCAGGAATGTATACGTGGCTACCGACAGGTTTAAAAGTGTTACGTAAAGTTGAAAACATTGTTCGTGAAGAAATGGAACGTGCTGGCTCATTAGAAGTATTAATGCCAATGGTGCAACCTGCTGACCTTTGGGAAGAATCAGGTCGCTGGGAAGACTACGGCCCTGAATTATTACGTTTAAAAGATCGTCACAATCGCTCATTCGTATTAGGCCCTACCCACGAAGAAGTTATCACTAAACTTGTTAGCAATGAAATTAGCAGCTACAAGCAACTGCCATTGAACATGTTTCAAATTCAAACAAAGTTCCGTGATGAAATTCGTCCTCGTTTCGGTGTAATGCGTGGCCGTGAATTCTTAATGAAAGATGCTTATTCTTTCCATTTAGGTGCTGATTGCCTAGATAAAACTTATCAAGCGATGTTCGATGCTTATTGTCGTATTTTCGATCGTTTAGGCTTAGATTACCGCCCTGTTATCGCTGATACTGGCTCAATTGGTGGTGATGCGTCACATGAATTTCATGTTTTAGCTGATTCAGGTGAAGATGATATCGCCTTTAGTGATGTTAGTGACTTTGCCGCGAACGTTGAAAAAGCTGAAGCGCTATCACCTACGGGAACGCGTCCAGAAGCAACTCAAACATTAGCAGAAGTATCAACGCCAAACGTTCGCACGATTGACGACGTAGCTGCATTCTTTAAAGTTGATGCGGTAAATACGGTTAAAACGTTATTGGTTATGGGTGTTGCAAGCGCAGATAATGAAGCACCAGTTATTGCCTTAGTTGTCCGTGGTGATCATCAATTAAACGAAATTAAAGTTGAAAACTTAGCGCAGGTTGCTACGCCATTAACTTTTGCTACTGATGAACAGATATTAGCAACGGTTAATTGTAATGCTGGCTCTATTGGCCCTGTCGGCTTAAATATTGATGTTATTGTTGACCGCAGTGCAGCACATTTAGCTGACTTTATTTGTGGCGCAAACAAAAACAATGTGCACTTTAGCGGCGTAAACTGGGATCGTGACGCGACAAACTATAGCGTTGAAGATATCCGTAACGTAGTTGAAGGTGACCCTAGCCCATGCGGCGAAGGTAATATCGTTATCAAACGTGGTATCGAAGTTGGTCATATTTTCCAATTAGGTGAAAAATATGCTCAAGCGATGAAATGTGGCGTATTGACTGAAGCCGGTAAAAACCAAACCTTAACTATGGGGTGTTACGGTATTGGTGTATCTCGCATTGTTGCTGCAGCCATTGAACAAAACCACGATAAATACGGTATTAAATGGCCTGAAGCTATCGCACCATATCAAGTAGCAGTTGTGCCAATGAACATGGCTAAATCTGCCCGTGTTAAAGAAACGGCTGAAACGCTATATGAACAGTTACAAGCTGCCGGCATCGAAGTTATTTTTGATGATCGCAAAGAGCGTCCTGGTGTTATGTTTGCTGACCATGAATTAATGGGCACACCATTATTATTGGTCATCGGTGAGCGTAATTTAGATAACCAAGAAATTGAAGTGAAGAACCGTATTACTGGTGAAAAATCACTTCTAGCTATCAGCGACGTTATGTCACTTTTTAATAGCTAAAATTAACCACTAAAGCTTAACGCTAATCTTTAACCATTATTTTTAAGTTTACAAAAACGTAAAACGGCCATGTATTCAATTACATGGCCGTTTTTCTTTTCAAATAAGCACATTAAAGAAATTAACAATCACACAGGTCCCAATAAATAACTCGATCGAATAATTGCGCGATATTGACCGATAACGACTTAAAAGTTGTTATTGCCTGCGCATTCGGTTGGAAGCATTGCCAAATAAACTGATGGCAGTTATTGTCAAACAAGTGGTAGTCTCGCTGTTGATAAATTTGTTCGATAGCATTTTGTGCCGCTAACTCACTACTTAACGGCTTACCTAACGAGTCACAAACAATAAAAATACCTTTGCCTGATCGGTCATCAGTAAAACGACGTGGCGAAACAGGCTTGACTAAGCCATTACCGTCAAGCTCAATAATAGTGTTGTCACCAACCCAAATACCGGTGTGATCTAATACGCCGCCAATCCCACAACAAACAATTGAGCCAATTTCAGGCAACACTTTTTGCTCTGTATCAAAAATATCAGTTGGATAAGTGGCAATAGGACTGTCATGACGATCGAGTTCAGCCAATGTTTGCACACGAAAACTGTTCGCACGTTTTCGTTGTTGAGACTTTCTATCATCAGCTAAACCTTTAACAGCCAAAGCTGATACAGCTGCTGCACCAATCCACAATAACGGTAAAGGCATAAGTTCTCCTTAAATCAGGCTTATAATTAGCGTTAACTATTATCGAAGCGAGACTAAAACTATCATTAAAAATGTTACTAATAACAAGATGGTGTAAAAATAGTCAATTTACTATAAAAAATTTGCAAGTAACTGTTTCAAAGTTATGAAATATTAGCAACAATGGCTTAAGTTGATTTTCCTGTTGCTTAGCTAAATTTAGTTGAGCCAAAGCCAAATAGAACCACAACTTACTCTGCGCAGAGCTAAAACTTTCCGTTTCCTTTAATTAAGCAATAAAAGAATGCCATTATGAAAAATATCAAAAAGTCTTCAAAGCTAAAAAATGTCTGTTACGAAATTCGTGGCCAAGTCGCCGCAGAAGCCAAACGTTTAGAAGATGAAGGGCATAAAATTCTTAAGCTTAATATAGGTAATCCTGCGCCGTTTGGCTTTGAAGCTCCTGATGATATTCTCAAAGACGTTATTCATAACTTACCTACAGCTCAGGGTTATTGTGAATCAAAAGGCATTTACCCTGCCCGTGTTGCGGTTATGCAATATTTTCAGCAGCAAGGCATTTTAGACGTTAGTGTTGATGATATTTTTATTGGTAACGGGGTAAGCGAACTGATTGTTATGGCCATGCAAGGCTTATTAAATAACGACGATGAAGTGTTAATTCCAGCACCTGATTACCCACTTTGGACAGCTGCTGTAGCGTTATCAGGTGGTAACCCTGTGCACTATGCTTGTGATGAAGAAAATCAATGGTTTCCAGATTTAAAAGACATGGAAAGTAAAATCACACCAAAAACAAAAGCTATTGTCTTAATTAATCCGAATAACCCAACGGGTGCAGTATATAGTGAAGAAATTTTACAAGGTATTATCGAACTTGCTCGTAAGCATAGTTTAATCATCTTTAGTGATGAAATTTACGATAAAATTCTTTATGACCAAGCACAACATATTCCGACAGCACGACTCGCTAATGATGTATTAATTATCACCATGGGCGGCCTGTCGAAGAATTACCGTATTGCTGGTTTTCGCGCTGGCTGGATGGTAATAACGGGGCCAAAACTTCATGCTGAAGATTATTTAGAAGGCTTAAATATACTCTCTTCTATGCGCTTATGTGCCAATGTGCCTTGTCAGCATGCTATTCAAACGGCATTAGGCGGTTACCAAAGTATTAACGAGCTAATTCATGATGACGGCCGCTTATTGAAACAACGAAATTTAGCCCACGAAATGATCAACAACATTGACGGCTTATCTTGTAACCCGGCAATGGGCGCTTTATATCTATTTGTCAAAGTTGATCAGGAAAAATTCAACATTACCGACGATGAAAAAATGGTATTAGATTTATTAAAACAAGAAAAAATTCTATTGGTTCATGGCAGAGCTTTTAATATTGAGCAAAAAAATTACTTTCGCTTAGTTTTCCTGCCTCATGTTGATGAATTAAAACCAGCGATGGAAAAACTAGCAAACTTTTTCGCTAGCTATCGCCAATAGCAATTATCATCAGCTTTTAATAACCGTATTAATTCGTTCTCACCACGATGTGAGAACCAATCAGCAACTATAAGGCAGCCATTATGCAAAGTACTTTTCTAGCTTGGATGTTTAGAATGCCACTTATCAAACGTTGGGCATTAATGTTTTGTGTGAAACCTGAGAATGTTGCAGAGCATTCTCATCAGGTTGCCATAGTTGCACACTTATTAGCGGTGATAAAAAACAAGAAATTTGGTGGCAGCATTAATGCCGACAAAGTGGCTACCGTAGCGCTTTATCACGAAGCCAGTGAAACCCGTTTTGGCGATATTGTTAGCCCAACCAAGTATGCTAATGCTGAAATTGCTCGTGAATTTAAAAAAATCGAATATTTGGCCGAAAAACAATGCTTAGCTTCATTGCCAGACGAGTTTCAAGAAATTTTTGCCGATATTATCGTGCAAGATCACGTTGAAGAACAATACAAGCAAATAGTTAAAGCTGCAGACATTTTAGTTGCCTACATCAAAGCACTTGATGAGTTAAATCATCAGAACCATGAATTTGATCACGTCAAAGAACGTTTAGAATTAAAGTTAACCGATCTTAAGCAAAATATGCCAGAAGTTGCATATTTTATGGATATATTTGTACAAGCCTGTTCAGCAACGGTAGATAAACTTACTGCTGAACAAGCGAAAAAATAGTAATTAAGCAACGACAACTTTACTTTTTCACTATCAAAATTAGTTAGCTTGCGCTTAAGTAGTCTTAAGAGTGCTTAATAAGTTGATCAAACATCTGCTTTACTTGCAGATCACCAAAACTATAAATTCCTTCTTGTGCAGAAAACGCACGAAATATCGTTGGAAAATCAGTCGACTTTAAATCACTCATAATAGCTAGTAACTGCCGCTCAGGATAACCTAAGCCGCTTTCATCAGGTGTTCGTCTCTCTTGCGCTTCAATAGCAGGAATTAAAAAAGGCATCACGCCATTTAACGTATCTGCAATAATATGCATCTGTTTATAATCTTGTTGTTGGTACAAAAACCACAATTGCGCCAGAAGTTTTTTATGCTCACTAGAGAGTTGTAGACGGTTTTGCAGTGCCTCTATTAGCTCTTGCTCTGACATAGCAGCAAAACTATACTCATTGCCTTTATTCGGGCGCACAAGATAAATGTTATCAACGGCTGTGTAGTTCGCTAATAAGTGCATCACAAACCAAAAGTTAGTTTGACAAAATAAGTCATCCTCAAACCAGCATATAACTTCTATATCAACTGGCAGCGCTATTATTTTTTCTATTTCAGGCACTGTTTTAAGGTAATAGTCATCAGCGCTAAAACCATCATATTCAGCAATAAAGTTTGCACGATTACGATATAATTCAGTTAAAGAAATACCTTGAACGTTACCATCAATCAAACATTCTCGAGCAATAATTAGCTCGGTTTCAATCAAACCATGTAGCTGGCCTTGCAGTGAATCGCCGTTAAGAATATGAACTTGCTTCACTTTTCATCCTTTAAGTTGGTAATATTTTACTTTTCGACACGTGCTTACTGAATTAGAAATACTGAACTAGATATTTTTAAAAACAGCTACCATTAAAAGTAATTTAGCCAATATATGCAAGCGCGTATATTGGCAATTATCATTAAAACTTAAAGTCATCCAACGATACCTCAACCTAGTTATAACCTAAAACAAAGCCAAATGAAGCGTCTGGTTGGTTATCATTTTTTAAAGGGTGCTGTTGTGCGTAACTCAAGGTTTCGACTAGCTGGTGATTATCGCCACGACAATTCATACGCAGACTTTCATGATATTGAGTTAATTCTTTTGTGTTTTTAAAATCATTAATAGAAGCCATAATTTTTTCCTCATCAAATATTGGTGGTAAGTACTTTCCTGTACTTACATTTCATTGATTGCAAAACGTACGCCAACAAAGGAAAATCAACCAAACTCATGATTTTAAATAATAAAATAAAAATAGAAAGGTGTGTTTACGATTGCAAAAAATAGTAATTTGCATTTTGCAAAGCAGTTTAAGTAGCTATTGGCAAATATGTAGGTAAATATCGTGAATTTAATATTTGTTAACTATGTATCGAAAAGCTATTGCCCGTTAAACTGATAGCCACTTAAGTATTATGCCAGTAGTTACATAGATAAATAATTTAGGAAGTTTTTAAATAATGATAAGAAAACATTTAGGTTTTTTAATTAACCTCATCGCCATTGCACTGTTCATACCCGGTATTTTATTACCGATGTTTTCACTAAATATGGCGATGACAGCTAATGTCAGTGGTGCTGAACTTACCAACACATTGATCGACAAAAACCTGTCTTTGTTACAAACCATTCAAGAGCTGTGGCAAGACGAACGCCTGTTGGTTGCAGGGCTAATTTTTGCCTTTTCAATTTGTATTCCAGTCATAAAATTTACGTTGCTAAGCTTTGCTTATGCTAAAAAGCATTCAACATTAGAAGTTAAAATTTATAACTTTATCAGCCAAATTGGAAAATGGTCGATGGCAGACGTATTCGTTGTCGCAATATTCCTTGCTGTGTTATCAACCAACCACGCAGAAACCGCGACACAACAACAATTAGCACTATTTGGCTTCAAGTTAGACTTAATTGTCAGTAGTGAAACGTTATCGGCATTGGGTGCAGGGTTTTATTACTTTACCGCATACTGTTTATTTTCCTTGCTTGGTACAGCTATCAGCCAAAGCAGTATTTCATATCAAGCCAAGAACAGTAATTGATGAGCGTTTTTCAAAATATAACACCGTATTACCGCGGTATTTATAAGCACAATGATTAGCTTTATTTGAACTTGTGATCCTGAAGTTTCATTGAGGTGATTGATATTTTTTGCAGTATATTGCTGATCACGATATAGACTCAGCAATATATTCCTTTGCATCTTTAGGAGACTTTAGCCTTACAAAATTAATATGTGAATATTCATCGGATGTCATTATGCCAAGATATTTTTTACGATTAGAATGATAATTCTGTAATGTCCAAAGAATTATCGACTTTCTACTTAAAAAGGTTTTTTGAAACGATTCAACATTCCCGGTGTTAGGCCATATTTCTCGTTTACTTACAATGCGCTGAATGGCTCTTTTAAATGCCTGAAATACCGTGCGACTGAGCGAGTAGTCAATCCAAATAACAGTATGAACCCGAGCCCATTTTAATGAGGAGGTTCTTGAATAATTACCATCAAGAACCCAGCCATCATTTAATATGGCAGCCTGCACCTTAGGAAGAAACTCACTATTATTCGACTCCTGCCAATTTGGTTTCCAAAATAGTTCATCCATCTCGATATACTTAACATTTAATTTAGCCGCTAATGCTTTGCTAAATGTAGACTTACCGCTGGCGCTAGTGCCAACTACATTGATGTTTTTAACAGTATTCACAGATGCCTCAGTTTATGACGTAGGTGGTTAAACAGCGTAATACCTATTTGAATAGCTGACTATTTAAAGGACTATCCATTGTTTGCCAAAATATGCACTGAAAACAAGTAAACTTATCTACCGGTTTTAAATTCTTATCTTGTTGCGATTTCACTCTTAACACAGATTAAACAACCGACGGTTTTAGCATTCAATTACCAACACTCAATTTACTTATTACACAACATGCGAGACGTTAAAAAACTGACCACCCCGTGCGCTGAACCAACATTTCTAACGCTAGAGTACCCAATTTACTATTGCCAATTTTATCAAGCCCCGGCGACCAAACCGCAATTGACGCTTTGCCCGGAGCAATAGCTAATATGCCTCCACCGACACCGCTTTTTCCAGGTAAGCCAACACGAAAAGCAAATTCACCTGAACCGTCATAGTGCCCACACATCATCATCAACGAATTTATCCGCCTAGCTCTATGTGATGATACAACTCTAGATCCGGTACTTTGATTTACGCCATCAGACACTAAAAACAATCCTGATTTTGCTAATTGCTCACAACTCATTGAAATTGAACACTGATGATAATAAACCCCTAACAGTTTATCTATTGGATGCTCAATACGATTAAATGAGGCCATAAAATGCGCTAATGATGAATTACGGTGTCCTGATGCAAGCTCCGACATAGCGACTTTTTCATCAATACCTACGCTATCGTCATTGGCAATATAACGAACGAATTGTAAAATTTCAGCCAACGATTCTTTAGGCTCATGCCCCATCATAATTGCATCAACAATGGCAATAGCACCGGCATTTATAAACGGGTTACGTGGTTTACCATGTTCATGTTCCAGTTGAACAATAGAGTTAAATCGATCGCCCGACGGCTCTCGACCAACTTTTGTCCACACCCTATCGCCTATTTTTCCTAATGCTAGCGTTAGGCTAAATACCTTAGATATACTTTGAATTGAAAATAACTGTTGAGCACACCCTGCGCTAAACACTTGCCCATTTGGCAAAGCGACTGAAATACCAAATTGATTTGGGTTGATTGTCGCAAGTTCAGGAATATAATCAGCAACTTTACCTCTGTCTGTATTCTCACTCATGAACTCGGCAATTTCATTTAAAATTTCTTGCAAGTCTTTTCACTCTATCACTATCAATGGTGATGTTTTTATCACAATAAAACAGGCAAGGACAAAGATAATTTTATTTTTTAATAACGTTTAGCAAAATAGATTAATACATGCCGAGTTACTTCTTTAATATTGAGCGGTAACACACAAAATTTTTGCTCACTTTAATGGCCAATACAATGCCATGTTAAAAGAAAAATTTTAGCGGTCTAAAGTGAGAAAATAGTATTTACGATGCATAGTTTCAAGCGCCACTGTGTATAGCACCTTCATAACAAACTGGCTTTAAATATTACAATGATTACAGACACCATCAAATAATATTACACAGTCATTAACACCAACATTAGAGAGAATTTTTACTACATTCATGCGCCTTTCTTCTTAAATTCATCTTTTAACTCATGTAGTAATATAAAGCTAAAGCCAATCAAAGCAATATTAGTAGTAACAGGGTTAAATGCTTCAATAAGTAAATGAGGCTGCATCATAGCAACAAAACCTAACAAGCCTGTAAGCCCTATAATATTAATTAAAACAATCGCTTTTGAACGATAGAGAACAAAGAATAGTATCCCGAAAATAACCTCACCTACTCCTGCTGATTTTGTTACAAAGTAAGAAAGCTCATTTGATAAACCTAAACTAGATGTCATCAATTTTTCTAGTGGGGCTATATGTACAAGTTTTGGGAAAATACCTTGATATAGCCAACTAAAGGCAATGATGAACCGTGCAATTTGTATTGATGACAAGGTGAACCTCTTTACTACTGAATTGAATTATTAGATTTTCGTTGAACCTATATTGACGTTACTGACATATACATAACCTATCAAAACAACAATAGGAATATTCTTAACTATGGGCCCAAACGGATGCAACCAAAAACTCGGCTCTATAAACGTTAAAAGTAAGGTGTAAATTGCAATTACGCATACTTGCACAATACAACATAACTTGCTTTTAAATGATGTTATTAACCAAAACCCAAGTATTATGTCTAAGATTCCGCCAGCATAAATTGATAGATCGGCAATTGCCCCAGTGATATTGGCGTTCGCTAATATTTCATAACCAATTTCTGGGGAGAAAAACACCGAGGTCAGCCCAGTAAAAATCCATAAAAAAGCTAGTGAGTATTTTGCAGCTTGGTCTAATACTTTTGTAAATATTGGTTGATTAAGATTAAAGTTATTCACTAATAATTCCTTTAACTTTCATTTAAGTAATCATTTAAGCCAATGGAAATGGTTTAAAAACCATTAACCAGAATATGCCTAATATGGCAATAAAGGCAGGAATACCTAATAGCGTCCATGTTCTCATTAATGACTTAAACTCAGGTGTTACGTTTTTAGCATCTACCGAGAGTTTAGCCAGTTCTCGTAGCTTGTATTGAATGCGAAGTACAGGTATCCAACAAACGCCAATAAATGCAAACAATCCCATAACCCAATAAAACCAAGGCGCAGAAAATGAATAGCCCTGCATATTCATCAAATACACGCCTGTAATTATTTGGGTAATAACAGCAGGCGTTGTAAATACCCAATCCCCTAGAATAACGTGTTGAGCGGTTACATAAATGGCTTGTGGGTTATTAGAACGGTTTGCCATAAACATGAAAAAGGCGATACCTGCACCAGTACCCGTTACAACTACAGCCGCCAATATGTGGATTAGCTTGAATATCAAGTAGTGTTCCATTATGTGCCCCTTGCCTCGCCTTTAGATATAACCTTTTCTTCAAAATGAATATCTAACGCTTCAAAATCATTTTTAAACTCGTTCAACGCAATCAAACCAACACAAGGCATAGCGCCAGTTTCTTGTTGTGAACTGTGACCATCAATATTTAAAAGTTTTCTTGCTAAGATAATGGTGGAAAGTGTTGGAATATAAGGACCATTACCTTTTGGAGCGTATAGAACCCATTTTACTTCTTTTGCATTACCATCGATATTTTTACCTTTTATAAGAACTTCCATCGCGCCCTTGTCACTACCAAAAGGAAGAAAAACATTACTTGTGCCAACAATAGCTTTTGATAAAGGAGCCCAGTTTTTGACTAAACCTATTTTAGATAGATAAGCCATACCAACCATAGTTAAATGTAATGTTGGGAGCTCTAACCCAGCTTGAAAGCTAACTTGCTGTGTTACGCCATAACGATCAGGAAATAGCTCAAGATCTGGTACATCTACATTGGCTAAATGACGTTTTCCTACAAAGCCGCCAAAGTCATTTACCTTAGAATCCATCCAACCATAAACATCTTGCCAACAACCACCTTTAAATACATTAAGAGGATGCCCTGTATACGAAAGTATGGCCTTGACTGTTGCTAAACCACGTTCTGCCTTATTACCGGGCGCAATGGATAAATCAATTGATTCAAGCACGCTAAACTGATCTTGGTAATGCTCAACAACTGCTGAAGATAACCCTGGTACAGAGCTAGCACCACTTACAATTAGTACGTTTTTATCTTTAGCTTGCTGATCTAAAACGCCAATATCACAAACGAACCTTCTGTCATCAGCCAAATCTATATAGTGGGCACCACATTCAATACATGCTTTTGGCACACGATAGTCTTGCCCCTGAAAAGGTCCACTGGTATGAATAACAAGGTATGGTGAAATTGCCGATAATTGTGCTTTGAAGTCCTCAGCGAAAATATCAACTACCAGAGGCTCTATACTCGCTAACGCGGAGTCTTTCAGGCTTTCGACCAATGTAGAAGATTTACTTAAACTTCTGCCAGCTATAATTATCGTTATTTCCTCAATACCAGCTAAGTTTTCAACAATTCTTTTCCCAAAATTCCCATAACCACCTAGAACCACTACTTTTTTCATTCTTCCATTCTTCCATTCACTGGGTTATTTCCTTACTTATTCCTTACATGGAACATCAAAGTCCACATGGTAGTGCTCATCATGTCTTACCCATGAACGCTTTTCAGAAAACTGAATGTGCTTTTTAAGGTATGTTCCGTATGATGTTTTAAATAACTCTGGCTGTAATTTAGGATCAAATATAACTCGCCACAAACCTACACCTTGAGCCACTGCTTCTTTATGCAAGGCAACAATATGAGCAGCTAAAGCAACATAATCTATTTCGTACTCTTCATATTGGCCTTTACTATCAAATTCAATATCGTAACCAAACTTGTTTAAAGGATGTGTTGGCAAATGCACTGATTGACCCGACTCATCTAGTACGGGTGTCATAAAGTCTACTGATAAACCATTACGGTGAGTTTTATGGGGTTTGAACTGCCCACCTTCTTTGAAGCCCGTTTCAGCATATTTAAAAACCTTATCAGGTTGTTCTGTTTCTAAAGATTTATAGGCGTTTACTATGATGCTGTTTACTTGAGAATGAACATAAACTCTACCGGCTAACCGAGCGACAGCACTATAAGCGACAAAATTTTCACCAGAGCTTGGTAGTTCTATACCTTTTTCCAAACGCCCTTTTGATGTGGTTCCATAACAGGTACTTTCCTCAGCTAAAAGAGTGTGAGAAAACAAACAAAAAACCAAACTAATGAGTTTCAATATTTTCATAGCTCCCTTTTATTATCAGCTTTACTTTCACGCTTTACCTTTACATTGAATCCAAAATAAATTGCCGCGCCAAATAGGCCACTATACAAGCATACTTTGTGTAACATCGGCACTGAAATCAAACCTAAAAATTGATTATCCATCATGAATGGAAAAAAGGGTTCAACATCAGAGTGCATAATACTGTCGAGCAACACATGGCTAAAACTACCAATAAAAGCACTAAGGAACACAACCCACCATGTTATTGATATGGGATTTATTTTTTTAGAAATTCCAAGTAGCTTCAAGCCAAGTTCAGATAAATATTTACCAGACAAAGCTGCAAATATTGCAATGATTACTGCACCAATATAAGTATGAGTAAAACCATGAAGATGCCCTTCTCCCGTTATCATCACAATTAGGGGTTGGATATCCATAACAATTTGAGTCCAGCCAAAAACCATCAAGCTAAAGCTACTTTGTAATATGGCTTTAATAAGAATACCAGGTCCCATATGTATTGGCGTAAAGGGCATTATAGATGCCTACCTTTTGTAAGTCGTTAATTTAGGTGCTGAAATGAGATCTGACAAGTGTACTAATCCTTTAATAATATGTTTTCCCTTGAGAAGAAACTTATCATTAAACAATTGTTATTTATATAGTTACACGCTTATTTTGAATTTAGTCGGTTACTTGAAAGACAATTATTATTGTAATTTAAACCGGTATTGAAGATTGCAAAAAGCCTGTAATTTTCAATACCGACTTTTCTTAATGTTGTAGGAGGAATGGGACGAGTATGACTACTTGTTTTATTCAATAAAGTGGCCATTAGCGTAAACTAATGAAGGCTTAAAGTTTGTTTTAAGTTTTGGACTTATCCGCTCTTTTGCTATTATGGCGGCTTTCATACCAATTGAATTAAATCAGTGATCAATTATAAGTGAGAATAAACATTCAAGAAAAGGCGTTTGATTGATTCTTACATAGATGTAAGTCAATAGAACAATGCAGGAGCATATTGTCGAGCAATAGCTGGCTATTGGGATTGAAAGCAACGCTGACATTGAATATTTAGACCACCTTAGAATGATCGATTGTTTATTTTAGTTGGTATTAGTTCCCTATAAGGCAGCAGCACTGCGTGGCAGTTTTTCAACTTAGAGATTATCAGCAAGAAGCCGTTTCTTCGGTGCTCACACACTTTCGAAAAACCAACGAATCTGCGGTGATTGTTTTACCTACAGGCTCAGGTAAAAGTCTGGTCATTGCTGAGCTTGCGCGCTTGGCAAAGCGAAAAATATTGGTACTCACCCATGTGAAAGAATTGGTCGAGCAAAACCATCAAAAATATAAAAGCTATGGTGTTACCGCTGGTATTTATTCTGCCGGATTAAAACTGAAAGAAACGCAGCACCAAGTCACATTCGCTAGCATACAATCGGCAGCCCGCAATCTAAATGACTTTAATGAGCCCTACTCCTTAATTATTATTGACGAATGTCATCGAGTTAACTTAGCTAGCCCTGACTTGTCTACTGAAAAACCTACAGATAACGCTAAAAGTAAGCCTAAGAGTAAAAGCAAAGTCGAACCCAAAGAGCCGTCACAAGAAAGCGCAAGCAAGCCGTCCAATAGTAATCAGTATCAACAAATTATTGAAAAGTTGATGCAAGTTAATCCCGAGGTAAAGTTATTGGGTTTAACCGCAACCCCTTATCGTTTAGGGTTGGGCTGGATTTATAAAAAGCATTACCGTGGTTTTATGCAAAGTGAAGAAAAACGACCTTTTGAGCACTGTATTTATGAACTACCCATTCGTAACTTAATTAAACGTAAATATTTAACCCAGCCCAATTTAGTTGATGCCACCATAGAGCACTATGACTTTAGCAGCCTGCGGTCAAACGCCTCTGGCGAATATAGTCCTTCGGATATGAATCATCTATTAAACAAAAATCCCCGGGTGACTCAAAGCATTATCGAGCAGGTCATTGAGTTAGGCGGTAAACGTCAAGGTATAATGATATTTGCCGCTACCGTTGAGCATGCAAAGGAAGTCTTTAGTTATTTACCCTCACAATTGAGTGCCTTAATTACCGGCGCTACCGACAACACTGAACGCGATAAGTTAATTAAGGCCTTCAAGCGTAAAGAAATTAAATATCTGGTTAATGTGTCAGTATTAACCACGGGCTTTGACGCCCCCCATGTCGATATGATTGCGATATTACGGCCAACACAATCAGTGAGTCTCTATCAGCAAATCATCGGTCGAGGTTTGCGTTTGAGTGATAACAAAAAAGATTGCTTGGTGATTGACTATACCGGCAATGATTTTGACCTCTATCATCCTGAAGTCGGTGAGAAAAAACCGAATAGCAAAAGTCAGCCGGTACAAGTGGTTTGCCCGAGCTGTGAATTTCCCAATATATTTTGGGGCATTTGTGACGATGACGGATATTTAGTGGAACACTACGGCCGACGATGCAAAGGCCTCATCGATACTGGCAGTGAAGAGCAAGAATATCGAGTAGAAAGCCAGAGTCAATGTGACTATCGTTTTGTATTTAAAGAATGCCCTCACTGCGGTGGTGAAAATGATATAGCTGCTCGTAACTGTTTACAGTGCCTTGAAGTATTGGTTGACCCTGATGATATGCTAAAAAAGGCACTGAAACTTAAAGATTCAAAAATTATTCGCTGTGCAGGTCTTAATTTAACCAGAGTTAATGGCAAGGCCAGTAATAAGCTAAGTGATAAAGGCGCTGATAAGTTAAAAATCACTTATCATGATGAAGAAGGTACTGATCTTACTGAGTCTTTTGACTTCGCTAAGCCGAATCAAGTTAAAGCGTTCAATGATATTTTTGCTAAACGCCTCAGCGCTAAAATCAGCGTGCAACTGGGCGTTACTGAGTCGTTTGAAGTGACTACTCTTGAACAAGCATTAAAGTTAGCTAACATCTTGCCGTGCCCTGACTTTGTTATTGCCAGAAAACAAAAGTATTACTGGCGTATCAAAGACAGGCTTTTTGACTATCAGGGTAAATACCGAAAAGCTAATGAGCTTAAGTAAACTCAATGACTAAATACAAAATAAAATTGTGAGTGAGTGTCTAGCTAAAACATTGATGAATAGTTTACATTTAAAACTAAAATACGATGAAAACACCACGTTTCACTAAGATGCAATAATAGTTAGCAAGAATATAAAGCAAATTAAACACTTTATATACTACATATTATATAAAGTGGCTTCTCTGTCAATGGTATTATTGGCGGCCTTAGTTAACAAATTTGCCATAGAGTTTATTTTGAATAGGTCGTTTAGCTAAATATATAGCTTCATTATTTCTCATTTCCTTAATTTTACTAAAAGAAAGGTAATCAGGTATTAACTTGAAATAGTCATAGTTATTTACATCATCAAATTTAATGCTATTCACAACTGCATTTTGCCATTGATAGGCAACCCTTCCATAAACTATCGCCACGGTATCATCAGTAACACTTACCACTTTAGCTAATCTATATTTATGTTTACTTTTTAGTACATCACTGATTAATCTCATGTCTAAAAAGTAAATATCATTCACTTTGGGGTTCAAAATCAAAATAGAAGCTTCTGCTTGTTCTGCTTTATGAAATGCATATTTTCCATAGACAAAATAGGCAACCACTAATAAACAAACCAATAGCACAAGCTTATTTAACGTGATTGAAAACTTTGTATTTACATGTTCTGACTCAAGGCTGTGTGACACTTTAATTATCCTTTTAAAGTTAAAAATAGCTATGCTAGCTTTTTTGATTTAGCCATATAGACAAAATGGCTTCTCATAACGTGATAGCATCATGAAATGTAACATATTTTTTGTTACCTAGATACTCATCAAACATCTACTCAAGTGGCCTAAGTTGAAGGCCATTATGAAACAAAACCAACATTGAACTAACTAAGCAACTAACTAAGCAACTAACTAAGCAACTAAGGACTAACTAAGCAACCCATCATATTGCATAGTTAGCATTAAAAACACATTACACAGTTTTGCCATTTATACCTTCTTGTAACCTCGAAAACTTAAAAAAGCAAAAATCCGCTAACCTTTCGGTTAGCGGATTCCTTAATGTGCTGGGAGGAATGGGACGAGTATGGGCACTGGTTTTATTCAATAAAATTGCCATTGGAATAAAAATTTGAAACCTCAAGATAAACTTTTGTAGTGCAACAGACTAATTGGTCTGTTGCAAAACTTAAGAGTACTTGAATCTTTGCCCTTAATCACTCCAATATAGAAATGAGTGGCTAAATTAACTTAGCTACTACATTTTGAGATCAACAAAACTATACTTTGTACTTCTCATATTCCTCATGGAATAAGTTGTCACTTTCATCGTTGAATTTCTCACGTTTTTGATGCAAGTCATTTAACTTTTCACTAACGCTTTTGTAGATAATTCTATGCGCTTCGTTTTTAAGCAATTGTTCATTATATTCATCGATTTGAAAGTCTTCAGTTAGGGCTAAATTAATCAAATTAAGTAATATGGTTTTATCTAATTTATCTAAAGGTTGATAATTTGATTCATCAACTAAACATAATCCCTTATATTCTTCAATTTTTAATGCTTTCATATCCACCACTCCTTTCAGCATAAGCTACTTCTCCAGCTTCCAATGAATTCATTGTAACACTAAAGTTATCTATTTTTTTCCCATCAATTGAGAATAACTCTTTATCCGATGGATGCCCTGAATATCTTTGATATACAACACCTTGTTCGGTTACTTCTTTAGATGTATAAACAATATAATCTGGATTAATTGAAGCTCCGACAGTGCTATTATGAGTCACAACGACCACAGGCATATTCTTGGAAAGGTCTTTCAGTATTTCATTAACTTCACCTTTCAGAAAAAGGTTATCAAACGAAGATTCAGGTTCATCTATCAATAAGTAATCATAATGTTGAGCATCTTTAATCTCTTGGAGTAATCTGAATTCAGACCTTTCCCCACCAGAAACTTTAAACCCATCTTTATTGAGTATTTCATACTCAATACACGTAAAGTATTTATAAAATTCAGACGGAGTGAAAGCTTTATTTTCCTTTAAAGAGGCAAGATATTTAAATGGTGTAGAGTAATTTTTAAAAGCTTCACCAAACCCTGCTTTTTGACCACTAGCACTCAGGATTTCACGGGCGTTTTTAAAAGCTCTCTGCTTGCATATGATTTTAAACCCTTGAATATCTTCTTCATCAATAATGGTTTCTGTTTGTAATGCTTTAACAAGCCCTTTAAATTTTTCAACCTTTTTGTGATCCATCATAACTGTATATAAATCAAAATCTTTAATCTGAGTTGCTGATGTTTTCAACTGAAGCTTATCTTTAATATCGCGAATAACATCATTAACAGTGTTCTGTTTTTTTATTTCGAGAGTTTTATTTCTGAGAATATTTATTAACTCACATGCCAAGGATTTTAATGAGTTAATATCTAAATGTTTATCAATTACCTTTCTGTACTCTATATTATCAATTAATTGTCGAACTGAATTGATAAGCTCATTAAGATATTTCTCCTCAACCACATCAAATGGAGTTTCATTAAAAAGAGTAACATTCGAGAATGTATCACGTTTGTCCGCATCTTCAGCCGATTTCAAAAGCGTTTCTAAATAAGCATTTACTTTTCTACTATTATCAGCAAGATCGATATTAATTACTTCGTCTAATACATTTTTGAAAGGTGCTAAGTGATTATCTGAAAATATGCTCCTTTTTCGAGAAACATCGTTTTTAAAATCCTTTTCATAACTAGATTCATCAAGTTGAACTAAAGAAAATTGAGGAATATATTTAACATTTGAACACTCTAATTTTATCCGATCTAAAGTAACTGTTTTACCAGAAGATCTTTTCCCCAAAACAATATTTAAACCAGTAGATAACTTTTGACCATCATCAAAAACCTGAAAAATAGAATTCCCATCGCTCTTAGATAACTTAACTTTATTTCTATCTCGTAGGGCATATTTTATTGAATTTAGAGTCACCTCACCACAATCAATATATGTTTGCCTAGGGGGGAAGTTACGTAAATCGTCCTTAATTCTGACATCACTAAAGTATACTGGTGTTAACTTATCCTCATCTTTTATCATACGAATAAATTTCTTAGGAGCATTAACTTCTCCAGCAAAAATATAATCGCTAAGTCTCTCAATAGTACCGCTAGAGATAACGGGCTTCTTTTGATAGTGAGGAATAAGTAAATAGTTACTTAAGTCTCCAAAAATGTCAAAAAGATCATCAACCTTAATCGAATCACCTTTTTTCTGAATTTTTTCAGAAACCTTATTGGTTTTAAGCTTAAAGTCTTCGAGGTTATTATTTTCAGAAATTAGAAGAATATGACCATTTTCAATGGTTTATTTCTATACCTGGAAAGACAACACAACCTAACTCTTGAACAATCTCACTAAACTGATCAAGCTCAAAAATATCGTGATTTGTAATAGCTATAGCATCAAGATTGGCAGAAAGAACATATTCCTTTAATTTTCTCAATGAAAAGGTAAAATCTACATCACTAAATGTAGGTACTGTATGTATGTGAAGGTCTATTTTCTTCAAAATTCTCTCCATGAAAAGTTAAAGACATGCTTATTATCCTTTAAATATATTATTACCTATAAGAGTTATGGTATTGATACAGCTATGGTAATACATCAACCTCAGTAGACCTAAAGAAGAATAAATCTTTATTTTTTAAATATCTACCATTAAATCCCATGATAAAACCCATGGCCAAAATTGTTTCGAAGATACACAATCTGATATCAAGTGATTAATAAGATTACTTACCTATTTCAACCACATTTCTGCATTTTGGAAATGCACTACATCCCCAAAACTCATTGCCTGCGTTTTTACCTTTTGTGGCTTTTCGCTACACATGTCCGAGTTGCATCTTGAGCAAGATTTAGTATCAGATTTTTCCTTTACTATTTCTTTGACATGTTTAACGTGTTGACTATTAGTTTTATAACTTCTTTCTAACCGACCACTCTCTATTTTCTCAATGATGTCTGCTACTTCATCTTCACTAAAGGCTATATCTCGTTTACTTTTAATATATTCAATACCGCCTCTCGCGAACCTTACGTTATCTGGCATTTTTGTTTTAAAAGTACTATCACCAATAAATATAATGACGGAAAAAATACAATCATTCTTTGCTTTACATCGTGTTAAGAGAAGATCTTCTAACGTTTTGACATGTTTATAGTTTTGATGCAAAGGGTTTTGAAATTTAGAGGTGTGCCTAAATATTTTCTGTGTCCATTGCTTTTGGTTAGCGTTGCCAAAAATCCAACCTTTCATGTTCTTTGTTTCAACAACAAAAATTCCGTATCTTGATACGATGATGTGATCAATCTGAGTAGTTCCATCATCTGTAGGTAGCGTTACGTTTTTAATAAGATGATAGTTATTTTTATCTAAGAAAAACTTGATGAGTAAATTAACTTGCCACTCCCCAAGCATACCTTTGATAAAGCCTTTGAAGCGTGCAGACTTCATGACGATAGCAAATATAAATATCGGTATTAAGTACCAAGCGGCACTGAAAAAAATGTTCAGGTAGATAGAGAAATTCAACGAACTAATACTTTTAGTGCTTTGTGTAATTTGAAAAGCATTCTAATTTATTTGTAGAGCAAAAAACATTACACAGCATTACAATCTTAGAACAAAAAACAGCCAATAAATTGAAGGGTAAAATTTGGCTCTGCAGTTTATAAGAAAAGCCTGGAGATAAGATTTGAACTCTACAAACAGGTTCTGCGCTACAAACACTAGTCATTTCCTATATTTCAAAAAGCAAAAAGCCCGTTAACTTTCGTTAACGGGCTTTTCTTAATGTGACAACGAGATAGCGATTTCAACTCTACAAACAGGTGCTGCGCTACAAACACTATTTTTATCATGCTTCAAAAAGCAAAAAACCCGTTAACTTTCGTTAACGGGTTTTTCTTAATGTGGTGATGAGATAGAAATTTGAACTCTACAAATAGATGCTGCGCTACAAACCCCATTCATTTTCTATCTTTCAGAAAGCAAAAAACCCGTTAATTCTTTCGAATTAACGGGCTTTTCTTAATGTGGCGGTGAGATAGAGATTTGAACTCTAGAAGGGCTACAAACCCTTGCCGGTTTTCAAGACCGGTGCTTTCGACCACTCAGCCATCTCACCTGAAGTTAAAAAGCATTGCTGCTTCAGAACGAGGCGAATATTAAATACTGTGCGACTGTTTGTAAAGTGCTAATTTGCAATAATTGCCATTTTATTTCATTTTTCTTACTGTTTGCTGATTAAAGCAGCAAACAGGTGATATTATCCTCATTTCATCAACAAATACCACTGAACACGGCCCTTACATATTGAAACATTTGTATGTAATAACAACACGGCTATCAACTGTTATACTTTCATGTCATTAATTTTCGAGGAAATATTGTGCCTAAATCTAGTCAGTCAGTCGCTGAGCGAAGTTTATTTAGTTTAACTTGGCCTATTTTTATTGATCTATTTTTTATTTTTATGATCAATGTGACTGATGCTTGGTTTTTAAGCCGCATATCTGACTCTGCCGCTGCATCTATCGGTGCCATTATGCCAATTTTAGGTATCGCCTTTGCGCTCTACTCTACTTTGCATCAAGGTGGTAGTAGTGTCGCAGCCCAACGTATAGGCGCAGGCGATCATAGCAAACTGGCAACAACCTATGGCGTGCTTTTTGTAATACTGTTGTTCGTCGGTATTTTGTTAACCATACTCATGACGCTATTTGCCACAGACTTTGCCCAATGGATGGGGCTTAAAGATGACATGGCAGGTATGGCAAGCATTTATTTACACACCATTGGCATGGGTACTTGGGTGCTAGCCATTCGCTTTGCTGCTGCAGCGGTTCTGACATCGCAAGGAAAAACTCACTGGAACATGTGGTCAACCGCCGTGATGACGGTAGTGAACATACTTTTTAACTATTTACTCATTGATGGTAAATTTGGTTTCCCTGCTCTTGGCGTACAAGGTGTCGCCTACGCTTCGGTTACAGCCTGGGTCATTAGTTTATGCTTTACCTTAACGATTATTGCTAAGCATTTAAAAATTAAAATTTCGTTACCGAGTAGTTGGACGTTTTTCAAGAAAGACGCAGCTCCTATTCTCAAAATTGCCACGCCATCAGTATTAGAGCCTATGTCTTGGCAATTTACCCAAATCTTAATGACAGTAATGGTCGTAACCATGGGGGAATTAGCACTAGCAACACGTATTTATAGCTTTAACTTACTCTTTACCGCTATTTTATACAGCTTTGCCATTAGCTCTGGCGTACAAATAAAAGTGGCACATTATATTGGTGCCAAACGTTTTGAAGATGCCCATAACCAGCTGATGTCGGGTATAAAGCTCGGCATTGTCGGCGCTATGTTCTTTGTATTTGTGTTATTAATATTTTCTGATCATTGGTTTGCAATGTTTACTAGCAATACTGATATTTGGGCAATGGGCAAGCTTATACTATTAGTTGCTATTGTAGGTGAGTTTGGCCGTAGTTTTAATCTCATTGTTGGTGCGTCACTTCGAGCCTCTGGCGATGCCAAATATGTTTCAACTGTCGGCTTTATTATTATGTGGTTTATCGCACTGCCTTTGGCTTGGCTTTTCGGTCTGCATTTTGCCTACGGTTTAGTCGGTATTTGGGTAGCAACTAGCTTAGATGAGTGTATGCGGGGTTTTATTGCCTTGAAGCGTTGGCAAACAGGCAAGTGGCGAACAAAAGGTGTGTATGCCGAAGAAGTTCCCATTCACGACCCAAGTATCAATGAAAGCATTGATTGCCAAGAAGCAAACGACTGTCAAGAATCGCTGATAAACGATCCCACGTTTATAGAGCCTAAAAGAAAGTGAATAAGCACTTAGCAATAAAAAAGCCGCTAAACCATTCGAACAAGGTTAGCGGCTTATATTTCAGATGGGAAACCTAGCCTTTAATAGTGTAAAAACCTTTCATGGTTAATGACACAACAACGGGCTTGTCGCTTTTATTTTTCCAATACCAGCCATGCACACCTTTAAATGGCGTAGTAAGCGAGCCTTTCATATTGTTTGATGTTGTAATGGCAAAACTTTCAAAATAGCCAGTAGTATCACCTTCAGGCTCGCCATGAAAATCAAAGTAAAGCTCAGCACCATCGGTGGTCCACTCGTATTCCACATGGGCGTATTTGTCCATGTATAGTTTATATTCCAAGCCTTTACCTGCTGGAATTATAATTTCAACATTATCAGTGCGAAGCGCTTTTTCTTGTACTCCGCGGTCGATATTTAAGGTAGGTGGTTTTTCTGACGCTTCGGCAATAGCGGTTAAGCCAAGCGCTTTACCAACACCTGTTGGGTCAATATTATATTCAGCCGGTAAAATGCAAGTTATCAATACCAGTGATGCGATAATAACAGCAATAATGCCAGCTTTAATCAGTGTACGGGTTGAATGTACGGGAACATTATAATCGTTCATGAAAAATCCTATTTAAGTCTTATTTGGTTTTTTAGCTCTTATTTAAGAACTAATTCTAATGAGTATATGTATTTTGTTAGGCTCAATTAGCTGAGCCAATTCTGATAGCGCTTAACTAATAAAGTATCCAGTAAGTTGTAAGCCGATTAACATAAAACCAGCACTCATCAGGGCAGTGTTAGTTAATGTTGCAAAACTTAAGTAACTGCGATGTCTGCGCCAAAAGCTCAGTATGATTAACACCATACCAAGTGCTAAAAATTGCCCTATTTCTACACCGACGTTAAATGACAATATATTAGTCACTAGGCCGTCTTCAGGTAGCTTAAACTCTTGAATTTTTGTTGCTAAACCAAAGCCGTGAAATAAACCAAATATCATCACCGCTAACTTAGTATTAGGCTGATAACCCAGCAGACGTTTAAAGCCACCTAAATTATCAAAACCTTTATATACCACTGACAAACCGATAATGGCGTCAATTAAGTAGGCATTAATTTGAATATCACTAAATACGCCGTAAAGTAAGGTTAAACTATGGCCTAGCGTAAATAAGCTGACGTAGATAACGACATCTTTACTGCGAAACAAAAAGAAGATCACGCCGACTAAAAATAACAAGTGATCGTAACCTGTCACCATATGTTTTGCGCCGATATAAATAAACGGAAATATTGCTGCGCCTTGGTTAGCTTCTAAAAACTGCTTAGTGGCATCATCAACACCATGCGCCATTAACGAAAACGAGGCAAAAAATCCCGTTATCATTAACAGTAAAAGTATTGCGTTTTTAAGAACATTATTCACTTAGTACTCCTTGGTGTTTTTTTCTTTCAATAAGCATATAGATTACCTTTTGTACTCTTCGTTATTTATTCAAATTTAATAAAACTTAAAACCCTAATTTTGTGTATACAGAGTATCAAAAATGATAAATAATTTACTTATTATTACACCCTAGCCACCAGATAATGAATCAAACATTACAAACTATTAGCATAATTGATTTAAGTTTTGCCTTTATTCCAGTCGCAATCGCGGTAGTTTTTCTATATTTATGGTCGTTGAATGTAAGGCAAGCAAGCTACGCGTTGGCTCGAATGTTAATTCAGCTTTTGTTGATAGGTTACGTACTGAGTTATATTTTTTACTCTGATAGCCCTTGGCTTATCGGCGCTATTTTATTCTCTATGGTCAGTATTTCAAGTTGGATAGCCCTAAGAACATTAGAAAAGCACCGAATGGTTTTAATAAAGCATGGTTTTATCGCAATATTTATAGGTGGTGGCTTTACTTTGCTTGTTATAAGCCAAGGCGCATTGAGCATCACGCCATGGTATCAACCACAAGTCATTATTCCGTTAGCAGGGATGATTTTTGCCAATGCAATGAACAGCGTTAGCCTATCAGCGGAACGAATTTTTTCTGAGTTATCACCTCAGTTATTGTCTGATTCATCTAATACAACAACCTACCGAGAAGCCCGTAACAAAGCTCTAAATGCAGCCACGATTCCTGTCATTAACTCTTTGTTCGCGGTTGGTTTAGTGTCATTACCAGGCATGATGACAGGACAAATTTTATCTGGTATTTCGCCGCTAATCGCTGCTCGATACCAAATCATTGTTATGTGTATGATTTTCGCGTCAGCAATACTTTCAGCAGTGGTGTTTTTATTGCTATCTGAAAAAGACATTACCAAAATTATTAAGCACGATAATCGTTAACTAAAAAAGTCTACAAGCCACGCTGCCATTCTTGCCTAAGCGGTATTTTCTGCGGTTGAGTAATGGCCATATTAACCTTATCAAGCAACTGTTGTTTGTCTTTACCTAGTATGCCTTTTAGCACTAAGTAATTTGAAGCATGATCAGAGCGAAATATAGTTTTATCTAGCTCCAAATTTTGCAATAAAGTCGACATTTCTTGGAACAGTTCTTGTTGATTTAATTGCCGGTAACGACCATGAAAATTCTTAGCAAAGCGCTCTTCACCTAAAGGAAAGGAAACCACTAACGTAGAGAGAAATTCTGGCTGTGCGGCGTTCATCAACTTAGCTGAGTTTATCGCATGTTGTTTTGAAAGCTCTGGGCCGCCAAGGCCGTTAAGTATCATGACCGACGATTTAATACCCGATTGCTTGATTTTGCTCAGCGCTACTAGCGAACTTTGATAAGTTTCGCCTTTTTCAATTAACGCCAACACTTCATCGTCACCACTTTCACAACCAACATAAAGCAGTGATAAACCAAGCGCACGAAGCTCTGTTAATTGTTCTACAGTTTTATTGGTTAAATTACGCGGTAGGCAATAACTTGAAACACGAGTCACCTGTGGAAGGTACTGTTTTATCAGTAAAAGTATTTCTTTCAAGCGATTAAATGGCAGCATCATGGCATCGCCATCAGCTAAAAATACCCGGCCAACAGGTAAGTTAGATTCAACAATAGTCACAAGTTCTTGCTCTATTAACTCAGGCTTTTTCGGCTTGAATTTTTTACTCTCACTTGTGTACATATCGCAGAAAGTACATTTATTCCAAGAGCAACCGTTAGTAACTTGTAAAATAAGACTTTTCCACTCGCTTGGCGGTCTAAATACAGGTTCGGTATAACTTAATGGGTACATAAAGGTTAAATTCCAAAGAAAAAAGCTAATTTGGACGCATTATATTAAGGCACAGATATTATGCCAACAACAATGCCATCATTGCTTATTAAGCAAATACAAAAATATCATATAAGGATACTCGCCTACTTACTAAACTTTGCCCTACGATATTATTCTACCACCATTAGCGTAAATGCGAAGAAAGCTAAAATTGACTCTGAACAATGGGTGAAGTACGCTGATATTGCGCTTTATCAAGCAAAACAAAATTGCAGGAACCAAGTTAAAATTTTTAACGGGAGTAAATAAAATGTATCGAGTCATTTTAATTGTTGTTCTATTTTCATCGCCCCAAAGTATCGCACAACATACTAAAAATATAGAAAAAACTCCCTTTACTTTTTATAGTCTACGCAGTGCCACTAACTTTGCGACCAAAATAGAAAAAAGCACCGAAGATATTATCTTCCAGATGATTTTTAAGCAATTGCCCGAATATAATTTATCATTCAAAAAATCAAATTACGAAACAGCACTTAATAATATTGAAAAATCGAGCAATAGTTGTTTAAGAAATATTATTAAAACCTCAGAACGTGAAAAATCATTTTTATTTTCAAAACCACAAACACTCTTTTTGGGCCTACGTTTATATTATAACCCTCACTTACCCCCATCCAAAATACAAGAAATTAAAGATTTACCCTTGCAAAAAGTTTTCGACATCGACAATAAGTTAACAATTGGAATAGAGAAAGGCCGAGCATATGGTAACAAGCTTACCGAGCAATTAGATAATCTTCCGCACGCCAATAAATTTTTAAAAATAGGAAGTGATGGACAAAATTTAATGATCTACATGTTACTAAAGGGGCGGTTTGATATGATGTTTGAATATCCAGAAGTAATGAATTATAAAAGAAAGCAAATGTCGTCCAATGCTCAATTATATAGCGCTTCACTGCCCAATATGGAACCACTTATTTTTGGACGAATTGCGTGTAGCAAATCAGAATCATCAAAAAAGCTACTTAGTAAAATAGATAAAATTTTAACCAACATTTACAAATCAGAAGAATATAAAGTTGCTCACTTAGAGTTGGTCAAAGACAAAAACCAAGTAATTTTCAATGAACTTTACAATAACTTTTTAGATGGACTTGAAAATAATAAATAATTCAATATTAGCTAATATAATATCTTTAATTTCTTTACATTGAGGCTTAGAGCTAAATCATAATAATTGAAATTGAGTTTTAAACAACAGAGTTCTATAGAGCTATTTAACTATTCACACTCCTCTTATTACAAGCTTGGTTATTAGAAATTTGAAAGGGAAAGTACAGTATCGTATTTAAATATATGTTATGTATTGAAAAACTTTGTAATGCTAAACTAACAATAATGCCTGAAGCAGCTGCTAGTCAGAGACAAAAAGGCCAATACATTAAATACTATATTGGCATTCCATAATTATTAATGATTTAAAAAATACAGTGTTTAGTAAAGTCTTTGGCTTCGGTTGCTGTCCAGTCACCTTTCGGCTTTTCTTTTAATTGTGTACACCACTCTTCACTACCAATTTCAGGCGCACAAGCACTTAACAACACAATAGACATAACCACCAATGATAATTTTTTCATTACTCTTCCTTTAATATAAATATTTTTTTTGTTTCAATAACATTCTATTAGATTAAATTCTTCATTACGACAATCGAAGTAAAAATTAAGCTCAATATCAATTTAAAAAATCGGGCTTAAAATATTGCCATTCGAATCTTCAAAGCGCCCCGCTAATATCGTTATCAAATCAGCTAGCCACCAAACGCCCAAACCGCCTAAGGTAAACAACATAAAAAAGCCACTGCGCTTACGTCCGTAAACAAAACGATGTACGCCAAATACCCCAAGTAGCAAACAATAAATAAAAGCAAAAACACCTTGTGCGTTTTTACTGGCTACACCGCCAAATGCACTAGGCAAATGTTGCTCTGAACCACAATGTTCGCATTCATTTGCACTGTCACTGATATGATCGCCACAATAGCGACAGAAAACCGTTGAGTTCATACTTAATCCTTGTTTAAAGCATTATCTAGTCTTAATTATAAATTGTTAATAACGGTGTAAAAGGTTAACAACCATAACAAAGCGCTATGGTAATAGACGCATGTTGCCTATTTATTCACTTCATCATCTAATAAAGTAAAGCGTTCTTTAGTTTTTAACACCGTTTGTCTTAATATTCATATTGCTCAGCAACGGTAGATATACCTGCTAAGCATTTATACGTCTTTGTTTTCGTAAAACCAAAATTCTATTTCATCAGTTTCTTGTTCAAATTTAGCACTGTGTAGTGTATTAGCTGGAACATGATACCACTGTCCGGTTTGAATACGTTGAGTTTCACCATTCATGGTTAAAATTAACTCACCACGGGTGATTACGCCATGATTATCCGTATCATGAGTATGCGCTGATATTTCAGTGCGCGCAGGATAAGAAGCAAATAAAACATCACTATCTTTTGCCGCTAGTTTATAAGCATCGAATCTGCCATCAAACACCGGCAGCTGTTTTATTTTATTTGGATACTGGCCAGACATTTAACGTCCTTATTTACATTCTAAGGTTATTATTCAAATACGTTTTCACAGCCGCTATGGCTATTAAATTTATCATCCCAACGTTGAACGTCATTTGCACGGCGCCAGCGGCCATGAAAAAACTCCATTAAACAAACACCTGAGTCAAGTTCAACAAGAAACGTGTCGTGCTCATTTACTTTACTATAAACTGGGTAATCGCGACTTTTTTGCCAAGTCAAACCACCTCTATTGGTAGTAAAGTTCTGCCAAAATTGCTCTGGTGTTATCCATACACTCTTTTCACTATTCCAAACCTGTGCAGAGCCATCAGCATTAAAACTTCCATGTTGTGCGGTTTCTGCACTTGCTGAAAAACTGCTTAATACTAAAACAGCAATAGCACATGTGGTTTTCATATTATTGATCATGTTGTCACCTTTAGTTATCTTTTACTGCAATGTAAATATCGACCGATGTCGCACTTTTAAAATGTTCAAAGTCAGTAGTGTATGCACGTTCATACTCTGCGTCACCATTACTAAAGTGCTCCCAAATATGACCCCAAAGCTCGATAACTGAGCCAGGGATCTCCCCTTGCGCTGAAAAAACCAAATACTTGCCCGCACTTAAGGTTAATGCAATTAATTCATCACTTGCACCAAACGTATCAGCAGCAGCATAGACACTATAAGGGCCACTAAAGTCAGATTCATAGTCAGTGTATATCCCATAAACATTAGAGTTTTCGGTGAGGTTACAGCCATGTTGACTATAAAATTGCGCCCATAAATCACCTATTTTGGCTTTTGAAGGGAGCATTTCGTCTTGATTACATGTGCGTACCGATAAACCTAAAACGTTAGTACTCTGAAAGTCCTTTAACTGCATTTAACAATCCCTGTTGTTATTGATAGTTAACGAGAATTTTACTTCTGGCTTAGCTATAATTTTTACCGTTAAATTAAAATGTAATTCATACCATTTTAAAATGAAAGTAATAAATTAAACTGCGCTTTGGGCTAATCTACCCGTACCAACCCCGTAATTATACGCTTGTACAAAACAGCTACTAATAACAATAAATATAGGACATATAATTGAAAAATAACGCAAGCCCACCACCATGCGGCAATAACTGTCGCATGGTTAAAATTTAATAAATAAAAAAACGCGACTGATAAATATATCAGCCGCGCTTTTATTTTTCATCACACCACACGAATTAAGAGCTTTTTAAGTGCTACTTTTAAAAGCTAATTGTTAACCATAAACCGGATAATCGGTATAGCCTTTGTCTGTGCCGCCATACATGCTTGTTGGGTCAACATCATTTAGCGACCATTGGTTCTTAATACGCTCTGGTAAATCAGGGTTGGCAATAAACGGGCGACCGAAACCAAAAATGTCACCATTGCCTTCAGTTAAAATTTTCAAAGCTTTTTCGGGAGTATACTTACCCGCGTACATCACGACACCATCAAAAGTATTTCTTACTGCTTTGTAAAAGCCTTCTGGCAAGTCAGGAGCATTATCCCAATCAGCTTCAGCAAGTGATAAATAAGCAATGCCAATATCATTGAGTGTTTTAATCGCTGCTATGTAAGTTGCATGCGGATCGCTTTCGACTAAACCTAAATAAACCCGTACTTCATCAGTACTTTCGAATAATGGTGCAAACCTTACACCTACTTTGTCAGCGCCCATCACCTCGGCAACCGCCTGAGTTATTTCTTTTAAAAATCGTAAACGATTCTCTAAACTGCCACCATATTTATCGGTTCTATCATTCGTATGCTCAGAGATAAATTGATTCACCAAGTAGCCATTGGCGCAATGTAATTCAACACCGTCAAAACCTGCTTCTTTAGCATTTATTGCCGCTTGCTTGTACATTTGCACTAGCGCTTCAACCTCGCGTGTTGATAATGCACGTGGTTCACTTGGATCAGCCAAGGCACCTTGCTCAGGTGCCGTTTCAATAAACACTTTAACCGCGTCAGCTTTAATTGCCGAAGGACCAACGGGTGCTGCTTGGTTTGGTTGTAATGACGTATGAGAAACACGGCCAACATGCCACAACTGACAAAAAATAACACTGCCCTGATCATGCACCGCTTTTGTTACCTGCTTCCAACCTTGTACTTGCTCAGCACTGTGAATACCAGGCGTCCAAGCATAACCTTGCCCTCTTGGTTCAATTTGCGTACCTTCTGTTACCATAAAACCAGCACCAGCACGTTGAGAATAGTAGTTAGCCATTAATTCATTTGGAATATTACCTGGTTGTGAACTTCTAGAACGGGTTAAAGGTGGTAATACAATACGGTTTTTAAGGGTGTAAGGGCCAAGCTCTGTGGTTTTAAATAATGGTGAAAATGTCATGCGTTACTGCTCCAAAATAAAGTTAATATCGTCAACGCGGTGATTAATAAATTAGTTCCAATGCTGATACCGCTATACAACATTGTTAGCACCACTCATGTGGCAAATTACTTTTTTAGCTTTTTGGATTTGTTAGTTTGGCTTACTCGCTGAATAACAAAATAGTTCTCAGCTCAATGCTAACTCGCCTCTCTAAGATTTTATTTGCTGAAGGTAGTGAGAAAGCACTATGCGGAACTCTATGCACGCTATTGCTTTCGTCACTATCGAATACTTTAAAATTCAGCTGCTCTTTTGAGGTCATTTTGGGAAAGTAAAACCAGCGATTTTCTGGGTTATAACTAAAGCCTTCTATTTCACCAATCCGATCAGAATATGCAACCTGCAGCAGATGCGATTGCGCTGAAGAAACTGTGCGAGCATCGATGAAAGCCAATGGGCTGTCTAACACCACATCCACTAACGGTATCCAAGTATTAACAATTTGATAGTGACTATAATCACTGGCCTTTAAGCCTTGCTTTTCCAGTTCAATATCCAAGCGTGTTTTTGCAGAACTCGCAACGTAGTCGTTATGTACAGTATGAATTGGTGATCGTTTTTCCATGCGGTCAAGCGAGTCTTCAACTGAGCGAATAGTATGGTCAAATACCAAACCATGCTTGGCAGCAGTTAAATTAGTAAGATGTTTGATAAGCTGCGGATAAAGCTCGGTGCTAACAGCCGCGTCATCAAAATAGTTTGTCACTTGGTATTCATTAGCAACCAAGCCAAAGCCATCTTCATTTAGCGTTGGGGCTTTTATTAATGAGCGAGCATTGGCAATATTCACCACACGTTTATCTATTTGTTCAGTTAGTTTATCTGCGCTCTTTTTGATGGAGGATAAATCAAAGGTCGCTTGAATGTTTGGCTTGATATAGTTAATTTCAGCGATAATTTCTGCCTGGTCTTGTTCTGCCACACCCAATAACATATTAACTCCCAATTAAGCTTGGTAATGACTCATAAACTTGATGGGATGTATGCTAAGCTCCTTTCAATACAATTAAAAACAATATGATTTTGTAAGAGATACAAAAATGAGTGGTATCAACCGACTGGACATTAAGCAACTGCGGGTTTTACAGTTATTATTGCAAGAAAGAAATTTGTCGAAAGTCGCTAATATTATGGGCTTAACTCAGCAAGCGATTAGTGAACAGCTGAAAAAATTACGCTACACCTTTGACGATGAAATGTTTATACGCACCAGTAATGGCGTTATTCCTACGCAAGTTGCAGAAAACATGGAACATCAGATAAATCAAATATTGGCAGATATCGATAATTTATTAACAGGTGAAAAGTTTAACCCCGCAGAGCTTTCAGGAATATTACAGATAAGCTCGTCAGACTATGCGCTGGTCACTATTTTGCCGTTGTTATTAACACAAGTGAATGCTTTAGCACCAAACTTAAAGGTTATCATCAGGGATTTTGAATCAGATAATTTAAACCAGCTAATGGTAACGGGCGAACTTGATTTGGTATTTACCTTCCCTGAATTTATTCCTGAAAACTATCCGAACAAACGTTTGTTTGAAGATCATCATGTTTGTGTAACAGGACAGCATTCAATTTATCGTGATAAGAAGTACAGCTTGCTAGAAATAGCCCAGCTGCCACAGATTATTATTTCCCCTTCAAGACCCAATTTAAAAGGCTCGCACGATTCTTGGTTTGCTAAAAAAGGCGTAAAAAGAAATATATTAATGTCAGTGCCGAGCTTCTCTGCGGCATCAACCATTATTGAAGCAACCAACACCATTGCATTTTTGCCATCAAGACTACTACCAGATCCCAAATTAGTACCGATTGAACTTGAACAAAACCCACCAAAGTTCGATGTAATTGTTGCGTGGCACCCACGCTCAAACAATAATCCACTGCATCAATGGCTATTGAGTTTATTGGATAGTATTTTCTGCTCGGCTGAAATTAACACTTAATGGTTTCTTAGTTTTAACAATGCGTGTAAACCAATACGATAATTGAATCGGTTTACACTTTTAGCGACATAAGCTTATTTGAAAGAAGGAAAAGTGAAGCTAACGACTTAAAGATTATTAAACTCATCAAGCCATTGCGAAAAAGAATCAGAGACTTTTTGCACAGTGCACAAGCCTTGATTAAAAAACCATACCGGTGAATCTTCGTGCTTAGCTGTACAGTCATTTTGTTTAAAACAAAACATATTGCCCTTACAGTCAGAGGCAAACAAAATATGACCTTTCTCCATTCCGGTCATTTCATAAAGCTTTGATAGTGAAAATACATCATCTAAACTTAAAAAGTCTTGTACCTCAGAAACATCGACACCTAAGTCACAAATTCTGGTTAGTACATTAGGCGAGTGCACTAAACCATAAGTGGTTAATAAATATTTATAAGCGTCTGGTAATACGGCATCAAACTTAGCTTCAAGCTCAGCAATATCATCGCTATTGATAGGTACCATGGCATTTTTACTGCCCCAGTTTTTTACAAATAAATCAATACTATTCATTATTATCTTTAAAAATTACCTTTAAAAAATTAGCGGAAAAGTTAGCACATGCTTGTGCAATTAATTGGCTGTCAAAGTGAAAGGCTGACAACTAGTAAGTCAACCTTTCTGCAATAGCCATTAATTGTTAATTTACAACATGTGGTTACGCAAGCTTTAACTGCGTTACTAACCATGTGGCAATATCACGAACTTGTGTTGGATGAACGCTATGTTCCATTGGGTAAGTTTGCCACTTAACCGGATAGTTTTTAGCTTTTAATAAATTATTCGCCATTTGACCTGCGCTCAGCAATACAACATTGTCGTTATCACCATGTTGTTGCAAAATAGCAGTATTACTATTCGCTGCACTTAATTGCTCAGGTAAAGCATCAGCATTAGGTAAATAACATGACAACGCCATAATGCCTGCAAGTTTTTCAGGGTAACGTAAACCTGTAAACAACCCCACTACGCCGCCTTGACTAAACCCTGCCAAAACAATATTGCTAGCAGGAATACCACTGTCAATTTGCTCTTGAATCAAGGCCTTTACTTTAACTTCAGACTCTAATACACCAGCCATATCAGCTCTGTTGTGTAAATCCATGCTCTTAATGTCATACCATGAACGCATGATATAACCTTGATTAATTGTTACTGCTTGTTGTGGAGCATGCGGAAAAATAAAGCGTACTGCATGATTATTAGGAAGTTTTAATTCAGGTACAATTGGTGCAAAGCCATCTCCTGAGTCACCTAAGCCATGCAGCCAAATAACACATGACGTTGCTGGTACATTAGGTTCAATAGTAATACGATCTAGTGGAGCAGTAGACATGCTTCCCTCTTATTTTGTGAGATTATTTAATTGCCGCTATCATACCGTTTCTCTAGATCCCGATACAACTAGCATTCTCAATATTAATGCCGTGACAGCATTAATATTTTCTTTAATTCATTTCCGTTACGAGTTAATTGTTACTAGAGTTTTCAAATACCTATTAAAGATTGACGCATTTAGCTAAGCCCAATAAGGTGTAGTAATAAGCACCACATTGCGACGGAAGCACAATGAAAAATAAACTCTTAACTATTTTCAAAAATTCATCTTCGATAAGTTGCATCATTGTTTTACTGCTGCCTAACCTTTCTTTTGCTCAAAATCATGAGCGTGGCACTTTACCACCACCAAGAAAACTAACCGAGCAACAAGCAAAAGTTGCTGCAGCTAACTACAAAAAATATTGCGTACTTTGTCATGGTGAAGACCGAGAAGGCCATGCTAATGACCATGCGCCATCATTACGAAGTAAAAGCTTAATGGAGTCCGGTGTTGCCCATCAAATATTACGCCCAATGTCATACGGCAGAAAAGGTACTGCAATGGGAGGCTACTTAGATGAAGTAGGCGGCCCAATGACCTTAGATGAAACTTGGGATCTAACCTATTGGTTATTTGAAATGTCAGGTGTTGAACGGTTAAAGTTTTCTACCAAGCCAGTTCAAGGCAACGTGAAGCATGGAGAAGACGTTTATCAGCAACACTGTAGTTCATGCCATGGGGACAAGGGCCAAGGTATTTCCGCTCCTGCTTTAGCAAATCAATCAGCGTTGGCACATAATACTGATGAATTTATTCGTCATGCTATAGAAAACGGCCGACAAGATACGCCGATGAAAGCCTTTAAAGACATATTGCCGAGCGATAGTATTAACGATATTACCGCATTTCTTCGCAGCAAAGCTTTAGGCTGGAAAGAAGAACGGACCATACTAAAAACACTACCGACACCAGAACAATACGTTATTAATAAAAACGGACAAGATCCAAACTTTACGCTACAAGACGGCATGTATGTCTCATCAGAGCATTTGCATCAAGCATTGAAAGACAAGAAAAGAATGGTGTTACTCGATACGCGCGTACCTTCTGTTTGGCAAACCGCTCATATTGAAGGTTCAATTCCGTTTCCATATTATGCCGACCTTGACGAAACTGTGGCAGGAATTCCCAAAGACGTACAAATCATTGCCTATTGCTCTTGCCCTCGAGCTGCCGCTGATTACACGATAAAAAAACTACGAAAGCGTGGTTATACTCGTACCGCAGTTTTATGGGAAGGTGTATTCGGCTGGATGAATTTAGGCTACCCTGTAATGCGTGGAGATATTGAAAGGATCTCCAATTAAATTATTTTATTTAATCAGCCTGATATCAACATATATCAGGCAAGGAAGCATAAGTGCGAATTTTCAAAGTTTTTTCAATTGCTGTTGTAGCATTACTCATTCTGCTAACCACCACTTACATAGCTCGTATTGCTGTTATAAATAACTTAGCAAAAGAACAACTGACTTTAGCCAACATAAAACTCACCTGTTTAGATTTTAGCCTGACGAGCAATATGAATATTGTGGTCGATAAACTATGTTTAAAAAGCCTTAAAGCAGATATTGAAATATTTGATACCAAGGTGCAATGGCAGTATTCACCGGAATTTAAAGTTATCAATGTAGATGTAAAACAGGCCAACGTAATCGGCACAGAGCATTTGTTTTCTGAGCAAGATAATGACACTGAAAACAATGAAGCTGACAGCAGCAGTCAAATATCATCACTATTACAACCATACGTTAAGCAAATTGAGCAATTAAATTTACCGACAAATATCAATGTTAGTAAGCTGACTTATCTACCTTTTGACTCTGTTACTCATTTAGAACATTCAAATATTTCGACTCAACGCGCTCATACAACAACTTATATTGCTAGCTTTACGGCAGTAAATAATTCCATTTACTTTTCATTAAAAAATGCCAGTAACGTTGAGTTTATTAAAGTTACATTAGATAAAAACAAGCGTATTAATAAGCAAGAAGAAGGTTTCACTATTAGCCTGAGCAGCAAGTTAACACTACTGAAAAACTTCATCAATGTGCATCAACTACCGATAAAAGCGGAACTACAAAACATCTTAAGTCACACCAAGATATCGGGTGATATCAACAGCGTAATAACGTATGAAAACGATAAGCTTAGTATACATAATCAAGTAACAGAGCTTGATATTAGCGCTGAAAATGGTGTGAGTAAAAGTGGTCCATTTCAATTAACCGGTGCACTCAATTTTCATAGTCAATTAGCACTTGCGACAAACAAAACCCTAAGTAGTACTGACACCGACACCGACAATAGTATTTCACTAAAATTTAGCAATAAAAATACAGTTTCATTGAATTATAGTCAGCCTCACCTGATGCCAATATTAGAAGAAAAGAAAGTATCTTCGACATTAATTTCAATACTAAAAGATAATCCACTCGCTAACTTAACAATTTCGCTAGCAGACAATGCAACACTTAGCCTAAACGATAAAAATCTTAACCTTAGCGGTATTGAAGTTACAGCTTACGGTGATGAACGAGAACACCTAATTGAACTTACAAATGTTGATTTTTCTTTGGCGAGTGATAAAAGTGAAATATCAGCACAACCTTTAGCTAATTTGGCGATTGAAAGCTTTATCATTGATAGCGAAATTAAACTAGCTGATATTGCTTCGTACACCACCTTACCCGTTTCACTGCATTTAGAAGGAACGTTAGACAAAGTTAACCAAAAAACAATGCTTAGCTTAACGAAAAATTCCATCGTTACTGCGAAAAACATTATGCTAACAAAGCAAAATGCTAAAGCTAAAAAAGTCAAGATGTTACTTGGCCTTAAAACATTATCATCAACATTTGAGGGGAATTTACAGCTTTTAGACAACAAGCTTTTGAGTGTGAGCTTAAAAACACAAAGCCAAGCGTCACAAATCAATGTGCCAAAAACATTACAAATAAATTCATTTGAACTTATGAGTGAAATTAAAGGTAACCTCGATGACATTCAAATTAATGCCACCACCAGTGCTGATGGTGTCAATCTTGGCAGTATTATTGTTTCTGGTCCTGCACTAACACCTAAAATACAAGTTGCGGCAAACGATTTACAATTAACTGACTTATTATCATTAAATATTCAACTTCCGACTAAAGTTGAGCTTATTGATGGCTTGCTAGATTACAGCGTATCTGGTCAAGTGACGGACTTAAACGATATTAAAAACACACCACTTAGCGCCTCAGTCGCAGTAACATCAGCCAGCGGCGACATTGACGGAATTTGGCTGCAAGAGCTTAACTGGCAACAACATTTCACTATACTCGCAGGAAAAATAACAACAACGCCTAGCAAGAAAGAAAACTTAACCGTTGAGTTAATTGAAACTCCTACGCCAATATCAAAGCTTTCTATTAATACCAACTGGACTTTTAACAAGCACTTTAAATTTTCAGCCAATAAACTTAAGGCTGATGTTTTAGGCGGCAGTTTTTCCATTCCAACATTACAATGGCCTTTTGAGCATGGCCATTCAGTAAACGTTCAGCTTAAAAGTATAGACTTAGAGCAAGTTCTAGCATTAGACAAGAAACAAGGTATCGTTGTCACGGGTGACATTTCAGGACAACTTCCCGTTACATTTGACGGTGAAAAATATATTATTGAAGACGGTGAACTGCATAATATTAGCAACGGCTTGATACAAGTTATTGATAATCCAGCAGTAGCAGAGCTAAAAGCTAGCAATAGTCAGCTACAACTGGCATTTGATGCGCTGCAAAACTTGCACTACCATCAGCTTTCATCTGCCGTTTCTATGGGAGACGATGGTTATATGCTTTTAGAAACAGTAATAAAAGGTCGTAACCCTGATATCGATAACGATGTTAATCTCAATTTAAATTTAAGTTACGACTTGCTGGGGTTACTTGAATCCTTGTCAATAACACAACGTTTTGAAGAAAGTATTATCAAAGGTTTACAAAAAAATAAGGAGTAAGTATGAATAAAATACTAACCGCAGTGTTAGCTATTTTTATAATGAGTGCCTGCACGCATAAAATAGAAGTTAGCGCAAAAGAGCCAATCACGATTAATTTAAATCTAAAAATTGATCATGAAATAAAGGTCAAAGTAGATAAAGAACTAGACGATATATTTAGTGACGAAAGCGACGTATTTTAGGGAGATGTAATGAGTAATTTAACTAATAAATTTATAAAAAAACTTACCTGTGCTGTTTTAGTATCAACAATGGCATTTTCAGCTTGGGCAATTTCACTTAGCGACGCAAAAAAACAAGGTCTAGTCGGTGAAATGCAAAATGGCTATTTAGGTATGGTTGTTGAAAGCGCAGAAGCTAAAAGTTTAGTAGCTAGCGTTAATAAAAAGCGTAAAACTATTTACATGAACTTAGCGCGAAAAAACAAAATTACTATGCAACAAGTTACTGCGTTAGCGGGTGAAAAAGCTTTAGCAAAAACCCAGTCTGGACATTTTATCAAGAATGCTTCTGGGCAATGGGTTAAAAAATAATTTGTTTTAACAACGACTAAAGCTTATTCGTAAGCTTAAAAAGTGAGAGTTACTCGTTTACATTAAGCAGTAAAATATTAATTTAAACAAAATAAAGTGACTCTCATTTTAGTTATCCTCCGTACGTTAATGGTCCGCACTATAACTTCAGTAACTAAGTAGTGAGTTATCAGCAAAGCATATTCACCATAACAACCTTATACTGAAGCTAAGTAATAACATGAAGCAACATTAATACTGTTTTGTGCTAAATGCACCATGTAAATAGCGCAAACTAGCCGTATAATATGCTGCCACGTAGCTTTTAAATCCAAGAACACATTCAATGCCAGCAACTAGCCAAAACTGTTTAGCTGAACTTACTAAGCCAAGCAAAAATCACCAACACTTCAAAATATTTAAGCCATATGGCTTTTTAAGTCAGTTTGTACCTGAATCACGAAAGAAAAAACATTTACTTGGCGAGCTATACAACTTCCCCGATAAAACGATGGCAGTTGGACGATTAGATCACGACTCAGAAGGCTTATTACTACTCACAACCGACGGTATGATGAGCTACAAAGTTAGAAGCAAAGAGATAGAAAAAGAGTACTACGTACAAGTTGACGGTATAATTACAGAACAAGCATTATTACAGCTACAAAATGGTGTTGAAATTACAGTCAATGGAGCTAAATATAAAACCTTACCTTGTAAAACACTGAGACTAAAAGATGAACCTAAACTGCCTGCACGTGGCCGCAAAATTCGCGATCCAAAGCATGGCCCTACGAGCTGGATTTCTATTACGCTATGTGAAGGAAAAAACAGGCAGATCAGAAAAATGACCGCTGCTGTAGGTTTTGCCACATTAAGGTTAGTAAGAGTTCGAATTGGCAAAATTCATATCGATGGCTTGATGGCTGGTGAAGTTGTTAAGTTGACCAATTTTGACGCTGCACTAAGTCGCTAAAAACACAAATACTTACCCTTTTATTATTTAAATACTAACTCGCTTTCCACCCGTGAAAACACTTAAAAAGTGCCGTCCAAGAAGTCATAGATAAAGCGACTATCCTTTATTGGTAGAAAGGTTTGCACGCACATCAATGTGTAACTGACAAGACGAAATAGCTATGAGTCTGGGCAGCATATATGCAGCCTTTGGTAGTAAAGACGGTAAGATTTAAGGAAGCATTAAAAACTAAACAATATGGCTGTTACTGAGCTTCAGCAATATAGAAATGAGCATGACTCAGTAAGTGCTACATTAAAACCATTGATGTTACTAAAAAAGCTGAGTTTTACAAACCTTTATTAATTCTCTTTAACCATAAAAAAACCCGAGAACCTTGTTTTAATTAGGCTTTCGGGTCTTTATTGGTTCTGTTAGAACCTTGTCTTGGTGCGATGGAGAGACTCGAAATAAGACAACAAACAACTGTTAAATAAAGAATTTATAAAAAACAAAACCTTCAAGTACTACTTTCAGTACTACTAAAAGAAAAAGTCATTAAGTTTTCTTTCAAGTTTAATGATGTTTGCAACTAAAGTTTATTTTATCTTCTACCTACTATAAATTACCAAGTGCGAGTAAAAATTAAAGTATTAACCTAATATACCCCATTCCTTCTATAATCTACCATATGATTGAAGCGGCAAAAAATTGTTGACTAAAATTGTAAACGAAGTGAAACAGCCTACCATTTTTAGTCGCACATCAAAGTTGAAACTAAGTTGCAAATTTCTCAACACTATCGACAACATACTGAAAATCATCTTTCTGGTAAATTGAGAGTAACTCATAATGAACACCGTTGTAATGGGCGGTGTACTTATTAACAATAGTTTTTGACCTTAATATTAAAGCTTCAATATCATCTACAGTTAGAGGATAAGTTTCCCAGAATGATTCTCCCCTCGATACGAGCTTATTAGAAATATGAGCCACTTCGTTATTTCTATGCTTTGTATACAAGGTATTAACAAGCGGATCTGTTAGCGAAACCGACGAAATGTCTTGCTCTATTTCACCTTCGTTCAATGGCATTCTATAGAATTTATCCATTTCATTAGGCTCAAAGAACTCTTGCTTACAATGGTATTTTTTGAACTCTTTAAGCCAACTATTAAGAGTTAAATTATTATTATTGGTTTGATCATAAATTTTACAAAGTGAACACCTAGTTGCTTCAAGGTGCGCATTTAAAGTTAACGACCAGAAATTAGGTGATTTATTGATGCCTTTTTTATGCGTAGGAATTGACGATTTTATGGAGCGATAAAGATCAAAATGCATAGCAGCAGCTTTTAACTCTTCAACTAGCCGTTCAGTTAAATTATCGAAATTTAGCACCAGACTTTCCTTGCAATATAACGCCCTGTTAACAGGCAATAAAATAGTTGGTTAAAATAAGCGACGCAGGAGCAAAAACCAACTGTTTTTTGTCCTGTTGAATGACTTGTTAGCTTGCGTCATCACCGTCAGCTAGTTTTTGAAATGGTGACTCAATGTAATACTTATATAAGCCATGAATAAAGCTACCAATATAAAAAAAAGCAAACATTGCTATAGCTCCTATACCTAACCTTTTCAATACTAGTGAAGTAGGATCGCTTGAGCCAGTCATCAAAACTTTTACAGCAACAACTGCAAAAGTTATGAAAAATAGGATACTGCCCATTTTCAATGCATATTTAGAAGCAAACTTTACGTACGACTTAATATTACTCATAAGTTTCCTGAGCTAGCTAACGCCCATTTAAGGGGCTGATAATAGTTTGCTAAAATTGTGTAGCGTAGCGAAACCGAGCAAACTGTTAGCAGTCCCGCTTTAAATTCTTGTTATGTTTCGTCTTCTTCGTCATCTGGCGGTTCATATTGACTAAGCTCAATACCTAAACCAATTTGACCTGCTAGCTTAATTAATGAAGGAGGAAAGTTATCGCACTGAACTGCTACATTTCGCCATTCAATACCAAAATCTAAATCACCACCATCAATACCTTTGTAATTAATTATGGATGATAAAAGTTTTTTATTTTCACTAAGGTATTCGATGGCTTCTATCTTTTGCTTAGCAAAATCATCCAGCTCTGTATCACTAACTAGAATATTAAACCCTGAATGTTTATTTAATCTTTTAGGGTTACTTTTAAAGCGAGGCAAACCTTTCTCCCACACTTTTGATGGTTTGAGCTTAAGAGTTTCAATTATCTCTCTTACATCCAACTCATCACCACAGAACCTTAAATAACACGACATACTCGAACTCTACCTAGAAACATAACGCCTCATTAAGAGGCTGATAATAGTTTGCTAAAATGTGCAGCGAAGCGGAACCGAGCAAACTGTTAGCAGTCCTGCTTAAATGCCTTGTTATGCGATTTTGAGATTACCACAAACAACACAATTTATATAAATATTAACGGTAGAAAATACCCGTTTAAAAAACTCACCGCATTGCGACTCACTAAGCCGTGAATTTTGAGCCACTAATAAAAATTTGCGTTAACCACTAACCTACTTTGGCGAAAAACTGTTTACCCAAAAGCTAAAACAGTCTTACTTACACGTAAATTACCAAATAAAAGAAAAGGCAACAAACGCTAAGCCTTTTATAAAATACAACTGCGACAATTACATTTAGTCGAATTCGCAATGCCGCATAACGCCTCAATAAGAGGAAATTTATAGCTGGCTAAAATGTTGAACGCAGTGAAAACAGCCAGCTGTAAATTTTCCTGCTTGATTGCCTTGTTAGGTGATGCTTTCACCAAACGGTGGTTGACCAAGTTTAAATATCATTTCTTTTTTATCAGTTAAAACCACTAGAGTTTTATGTGGTTCGTTCCACGAAAAATCAATTATTCCATCTATAAGGTCGTCATCGTAATCTTCATCGACCGTATCTTCTGAGTAAGACAATACAGAACCACACACAAGCCTAGTATGAGGATTAAAATCATTGACATTATCCACAAATTCAATGGTAAATAAACGCTTATCTATGTCATAAACCATTTTGGAAATATAGGGTGAACAATTTGGAATCCAGTAGCTTAGATTATTCACAAAACACCTTAGTCACCTAACGCCCCACTAAGAGGCAAATGATAGTTGGCTATAATAGAGAGCGAAGCGAACAAAGCCAACTGTTATTTGTCCTGCTTGAGTGGCTTGTTAGGTACTTGGTGACACTACCCAGAGAACTTTAGTTTCCTTGGGGAAGAACTCTAGTTCTAAACCACAAGCCTCACCTTGTTTATTTAACATTGCCCAAGAAACACTGGTGTTTTCAAAGTTAATATCGGAGTCTAAATCTAAAGGCGAAAGATTATGCCCTAAGATATTTAGCTCTGACACAATGCTTTCACATTGTTCAAAGTATTTATCTCTTCGCAATTTATCATTAAGGTAAACTGAATTAATCGCTCCAGTATTTTTAACAAATTTTGGATTGGTAACTTCTGCTATAGCTAGCGAAATTTTTGCCTCTAATTCTGATTTCAAATCTTTAAGAAGGTTTTGTAATTCTTCAAACGAAATACTTTTCATTTGCTTAAGGCTAAATTTATCATCCATGCTATAGAAGTACCTAACGCTCCAATAAGGGGCTAAAAATTGTTTGCTAAAATGTGTAGCGCAGCGAAACCGAGCAAACTGTTTTTAGTCCCGCTTAATTGGCTTGTTAGCAGTACAAGCACTTTAACTATGTTACTTGCCTTGCAACTCTATTTTTACAATATGATTAGTGTTACCAACTGATAAATAATAAATATTAGCATGTAGCCCGTTTTTTATTACACCATCACCGTAGTTTCTATTTGCGAAGAAATAACTAGGGCTCGCGACATTATTATAAGAAAATTGAACATCGTTAATTGAGAACGTCTCATCACGACTGGCAATTTTTTCACTAGAATATTCGCTAATAATGCCACTTACACTTTGGTAATTACCACTTTGGATTAAGCTAGCATGATTTTGATGTTTGATAAGTGAAAAAATATTAACAAGGCAGAAGCCACAAATTATTAAAACGAAAACAAACAAATCTACTTTTACTTTTGTTTTGAAATGTAAATCGTACGCTGGCTTAATTTTATTATATAAAGCGAGAGCTAATATAATAGGCAAAGCATAAATAAAGTACGACAAGTAACTAAAGCTAATTGTGGTTTCGTAATATGTAAACACTGAACTCCTTAATTAAACATCAAACTAAAAGTACTGCTAACGCCCAAATAACGGGCTAAAAATAGCTGGTAAAATAGCGACGCAGGAGCAAAACCAGCTGTTTTTAGTCCTGTTGATTTGCTTGTTAGTTGCTAGTACTCTGAACCAGAAATAGGTAACAAAAATAAATTATAACAAATAGATAGGATATAGAAATTATACTATTTAGACCCCATAAACAATGCCAGAACTTACCTGAAAAGTAATTATTAACCCGAATTTTTGTATTTAGTAGCGCTATCGATGATGGAATTAATGCTAAAGCGGAGAAGCACAAGATAGGAAACACAATAAACATAAGACCAATTCCTGATCCACCAGCCGCTGATGCGGAAGTATCGGATTCGATTGGAGCCAAGAAAACATAAGTTAATAATATTCCTGCTACTGCCGATATGAATCCTAAAATTTGAAGAGTACGCATAAATCCCTTTAGCAACTAACGCTTATATTAAGCGGCTAAGTAAAGTTGGTTATACTGCGCGGAGCGCGAACCAACTGTACGTGTCCGTTTGAATACCTTGTTAGCAGAAGGTAGTTAAAACACTACA
>OJBM01000105.1_pt1 | contig 44235 bp, 40 predicted proteins | sample 1591061 | NCBI WGS metagenome assembly OJBM01 (sample SAMN05416872, study PRJEB24817) | seawater metagenome | isolation source: Sea water | place: Canada:Atlantic | collected 2013-11
ATGGAAAATCATCCAAGGGTAAGCCTAGTTCACTGCGCAATGCGGCGTGTAGATGCATTGGGTAAATAAACCTGCCTTTTCCTGTGACGTTAATTTTCAGTGTGCTTGAGTTTATGGGTAATGAATTTTCCCCGCTCATTAATGCTTTAAGGATTAGCCCTAAGCCGACATCTTTGCTTTGTGCTAATGCAACTTCATCATCACTGGGCAATCGCTCAGTCATGATGATGGTGGCCTGCCTTAGGGTCGGGCCAGTATCGCTCATGGCCACCGTATCTTTGATATTGGCGCGGTAGAAACTGAGAATGATGCTTAGGTCACTGTCGGTTGGATCAAGAGGCTCAATGGGGTCTTCGCCATCAGATGGGTCATCAACGCTATTGTTATCTTCAGAGGGTTGCTCAGGCATAGTCACAGAAGGCTCATCAGGAATACCTTGGCCTAAAAAGGCTCCTAGCATGTACTCAGCCACATCTTCGGAGCATTGATCGATGCAACTGGATACATCGCCTACTGGTATGGTTTCGCTGACGTATGCGGTCAGTTGCTCATAATTGTCCTCATATTCATTCACAGTACCACCTGGGCCACCGCTGCCATCAGCACCGTGGCAATTGGCACACTGTTGCGTATAAAGGGCTAAACCATCTTGATTTGTGCTGCTACTACCAGTGGGCTGGTCAGATCTGGCGTCACTCATGGCCTGGTGATTTCGATTGGTATCACAGTCCACAATCGCAAGAGTTGGCAGCAATATAATCCCAGAGGCCACTTTACGGAGATGTATTGGTTTTTCAATGACGCTCATTACCGTGCTCCCCCAAAAAAGTGTACAACAGCATTTTATTTTTAATTTTTTATGCTGACGAATAATATTATAAGGGGTGAGTATGGTGAGAGAGAATCGCTTATGAAAGAAAAATTAAAGGAAAAAAGAACCGAATGGAGTTAATGTGAGGTTCGTCAACTCGTAGCTTGGCTTCTATATCATATCTGCATAGGCGGGTAATGAGGGTGAACACCTAATTTTAAGTGAGCGCTATTGATAATGAAAGATAAAATAATTGGCTTGATTTATTTGTTTAGCTGTTTTTTAAAGCGATAATAAATTTCAAATATATCATGCATTTTTTTGTATGTGTTTTGAAAAGTTATTTACTCATCTTTTAGCTGTGATACTGATTTTGTCAAGTTTATAAATTAAGCTAATTGCACTAAAAAGTCACACAATCTGCTAAGATAGGTCTATTCAATGGAAGCTATTCCCTAGTCAGTAGAATAAGCCAGTACCCCTATTCTACAGAGGAACATAAATGCTAATAAAAATTATTTTGGCCGATGATCATCAGTTATTTCGTGAAGGCATTAAAACCTTATTAGAGGCGGTAGTTGGTTATACCGTGGTGGCCGAGGTGGACGATGCTATTAGCCTTAAAGAAGTCATTGGAAAAGTGCCGGCTGATTTAGTACTGCTCGATTACCGTATGCCAGGGGGCGGTGCTTTAACGAGTCTGAATGAGATTAAAAAAAGATACCCTCAAACCAAAGTGATTGCATTAACGGGAATTGATTCAAGTGCCTTGTTTAAGCAATTAATTAATAGCGCTGCCGATGGGGTTTTACATAAAGAAATATCGGCCCAAGAACTGTTGCAAGCCGTCAGTGACGTTTTAAGCGGAAAAAAAGCCTATTCAGCCAGAGTAAAAGAACAAACCATTAATCAAAAACCTGATTTATCCAATCGTGAATATCAGGTGTTAGATTTAGTGGTAGAAGGCTTCAGCAACAGTGAAATTGGCGAGCGATTAAATTTGTCTGCCAAGACCATAGAAAATCACCGTTATAACTTAATGAATAAACTTGAAGTGCGTAATGTTGTAGAACTTATGCATTACGCTCGAAAAAATGGTTTATTTAGCGATTGAGGATTTATATGAACTCGCCTGTTAATTTGATTGAATGTTAATGTTTGAAAAACTAGTTTCAAAATTTCCCCACCAAGATGATCCTATTAACCCGGTGAATGAAGTTCGCTTGGACATGCTGTTTAAGCAAACCCAAGTAATGGGATTTTTAAGCTTTGTGCTGGCGGCCATTTTAGCATTTTTAATGATCGATTCTCCCCATGGAGAAGGTGTGTTTGTATGGGCTAGTCTAATTGGATTACTGTTTATTATTCGTTGGTTTTTTTTCTATCGAGTCATATTTAAACTTCGTGCGCAGGGGGTACATAGATTTCGTTTATTTCACGGTGTGATCGTTTCTTTTATGTTGATGGCCGGCTTACTGTGGGGCGCTGGGGCGTTTTTGTTTATGCCCTATATAGATGAGGTAGAGTTATTTGTTACTTTCATTACGATTCTAGTGGGCATTACTGCAGGAAATATTCCCGGTTTTGCACCTTCTTTTATAGGGTGTTTGTGTTTTATGGTTCCAACGCTCATGGGAGGCGCTTTTAAAGCATATAGTTTTGGATACTATGTATTATTTTTCGTGGTGACTCTTTACACTGGGTACTTGGCATTAACAGCGCGGCGTATGTCTAAAGTGGTTATTCGTACCATTAGTATTAATATTGAAAATGAGCGCTTGTTAAAGCAAGTGACACAAGCCAAAGAGCACGCTGAAAAAGCGAACATTCAAAAATCTAAATTTTTAGCCTCAGCCAGCCATGATTTGCGTCAGCCGCTAAATTCCATGGGATTATTTTTATACGCGTTCTCTCAAACATTAAGAGACAATAAACCTAACCTGAATGTTTTTGAAAAGGTTCAGCATTCCTATGAGGCTTTAAAGGAGTTATTTGATGCTTTACTAGAGGTGTCGCGCTTAGACGCAGGCAATGTTGAATGTGTCATGGAGCCGGTGGCGCTAACCCCTTTATTAACCCATTTGGTAGATGAATTTAAAGAGCAAGCCAAAAATCAGAATTTAGAGATTATTTATAATGGTGCTCAAAATACGGTGATGGCAGATCGAATACTGCTGTCGAGAATTGTGCGAAACCTGTTAGAAAATGCCATTAAATATACGGAACAAGGGAAAATTACGGTTGAAGAATCTGTGCAGGGGCAAACGCTAAGCTTGAGCATTAAAGATACTGGCATCGGCATTGCTGACTGTGAACTAGAGAATATTTTTGATGAATATCACCAGCTTTCAAATAATCGTCGAGATCGCCGCCAAGGCATAGGGCTTGGCCTAGCCATCGTTAAAAAGCTAGCGGCCTTAATGGATTATTCTATTAAGGTGCAATCTTTTTTAGGGCAGGGTTCAAAATTTAGCATTGATTTGGGCATTGCCATTCAAAAAGAAAGTAAGGCCCCTGAGCACCAAATTGAAACGCTTGCCGAGCCTTTTGTCACTCTGCACAGGGTCTTAGTGGTAGATGACGACCCCGATAGCCTTTTGGGTTTAGGCTGGTTGTTAGAGTCTTGGGGGTATCAAGTGGACAAAGCCGCTAGCTATGAAGAGGCGTTGGCGGTTATTGGCAACCATTTACCGGACATTATCTTGATGGATTATCGCTTACAGGACAATATGAACGGCATTCAAGTATTGCTGAAGTTGGCTAGGAAAATTTCTAAGCCGGTGGAGGCCATTATCATCACTGGGGACACCGACCCTGAGATATTGCAGCATATAAAGGGCAATGGTTTTTTGTGTTTACATAAACCCATTGACGCTGAGCAATTAAAAGAGGAATTGAATCACCTAATGGCTTAAATGGCCATGAGGTTATTCCTTTCTTTAATAAGGGCCAGCATGAGGCCTAGCTGCTCATCCTTTCTTTTCAATATATGGCTCAAGCTGACTGCCTAGCCTAATTCATTTTTACCCGCTAGATTTCGCTAAAGCCCCGCCTTCAAGTGTTACTGGTGAATTGTAATAATTAAGCCAAACTTAATGCTGGGTGTTGCTAGATAGGTGGAAAGCTTATTCGGATTTTATTTGACAGCTTGAAAGCCGTGTTGACTGCTTATATATCTCGGTGTGCATTACGGACAACTCTCGTGATGCTTTTGGCTTGCCTGTTTAATCTAAGTGGCTGTGACTACCAGAAAAAACCACCCATTAAAGTGGGCATTTTACATTCTCTAACCGGTACCATGGCCATAAGTGAAACCGCTTTGGTAGACGCATCCTTAATGGCCATTGAAGAGCTTAATAAACGCGGTGGTGTGCTGGGCAGGAAGCTTCATCCCATTGTGGTGGATGGTGCCTCAAATTGGGATCAATTTGCTTTAGAGGCAGAAGACCTGATTACTCAGCACCAGGTTTCGGTGATTTTTGGCTGCTGGACATCCGCTTGTCGAAAAGCCATTAAGCCCGTGATTGAAAAATACAACCATATACTGTTTTACCCTTTGCAGTACGAAGGTTTAGAAGCATCCCCCAATATCGTTTACACCGGTGCAGCCCCTAATCAGCAAATCATTCCCAGCGTTCACTGGGCATTAGAAAATATCGGAAAAAATATTTATTTAGTGGGCTCAGATTACGTTTTCCCCCGAACAGCTAATATGATCATTAAAGATTTACTGAAAAATCGAAACATCAGCGTGTTGGGTGAAACTTATTTACCCTTAGGCAGCCATGATGTTGCAGAGCTTATTGACGACATTAGATTAAAAAACCCTAACCTTATTATTAACACTATCAATGGCGACAGTAATGTGGCTTTTTTTAAACACCTGCCAAAAGATCTTAAAATTAAAGTGATGTCATACAGTATTGCTGAAACGGAAGTGCTTAGCATAGGTACTGACTTATTACAGGGGCATTATGCGGCATGGAACTACTTTCAAAGCATTAACACATCAGAGAACTTGGAGTTTGTTGAAAATTTTAAAATAAAATTTGGGCAGCATCGGGTGATTGATGACCCCATGGAGGCCGCTTACACAGGGGTACATTTGTGGGCGCAAACCGCCGAAACCGCTGGTTCACACTTGCCTACTTTAGTTAGGGCAGCCTTAGGGTATCAAAGCATGAAAGCCCCTCACGGCGTGGTGTCTATTGATAAAAAAAGCCAACACTTATGGAAAACCGTGCGCATTGGGGAGATTATGGCAGATGGACAATTTGAAGTGGTCTGGAGCAGCGGAACTTCGGTCCGCCCAGCCCCCTTTCCATCGACATACAGTCGCCAGGAATGGTTAAAAAGATTGGAGGCTATTGAGTCCCCATGAACCAATATACCCTGTCGAAAAAATTATTTATTTGGATATTTTTAAGCGCCATTGTACCTGTGGTGGTGTTGACGACTATTTATTTAGTATCTTTTCGGGCAAGTTTATTATCACAAGAAAAAGAGCACCTTTCACAATTGGCCGATAAAAAAGTCGAGCAAGTGGAGGTATATATTTCACAGCGCATTGATGATGCTCGGTTATTGTCAAAATCGGTACAAAGTGAACAATTATTAGCAGATCTCATTCCCCTTTATAAGCATAAGCAGAAACAAACGCAGGCCTATTATCTTAAGGAGAAAATTCATAGAAGTTTTTTTCAAGATTTTAAGGAGCGAGGTTATTTTGACATATTTTTAATTTCTCCTGAGGGAGACATTGTTTTTTCTTTGATTCATGAAAGTGATTTTGCAACGAATATTTATCGCGGTGAATACCGGAATAGTGGCCTTGGTAGCGTGGTGAAAAGAGCCAGCTATTTTTTGGAAGCGTCTTCTTCTTCTTTTGAATATTACTCTCCCTCTGGTGAGGCTGCTGCATTTGTGGCGGCGCCCATATTAAGAGCTGGAAAGCTCATTGGAATAGTAGCCCTGCAGGTGGATTATAATATTATTCAGGATGTTACCCTAGATCTTGGCGGCTCAAAAGAATCTAGAGAAGTGGTGGTGGCTTCAAAGCACGGTAATTATTTCTCTTATCAAACCCGCGTAAAATATGATCCCAGTATTGAAGTGGGACGAGAATTGCCCATAGCTGAATTGCCTTATCCACTTTATAAAGCCATGGGCGGTGAAAGAAGTACCGCTGTGGAACTGGACTATCGTAATGTGAAGGTGATTGCGGCTTCTCGTTATTTACCCTCAATGCACTGGGGAATGGTGTTTAAAGAAGATTACAGCGAGGCCATGCAAGTATTTGATAGGCTTATGTATTTTTCCATTGCAGCTTTAGTATCAATATCTTTTGGGGCGTTAATTCTTGCCCGTTATTTAGGTCAAGCTGTGGCGAAGCCGTTAGTGAATATGACAAAGGCAACTCGCGCCATCGCTCAGGGAGATATGGACTTAACAGTGGAACTGGAGGGTTTTAAAGAAAGCTTTGAGCTGGCAGAAAGTTTTAATAAAATGTCAGGACGATTAAAGGATGCGCGTAATAATTTAGAACATAAAGTCATTGAACGGACATTCGAGCTAGAACAAGAGATGAAACTTCGAAAAAAAAATGAAATGGATCTAGAAAATAGTTATTTAGAGATTAATCGCTCCATGTTGCATTTAAAGACCGCGCAAGACCAATTGATCGAATCGGAAAAAATGGCATCTTTAGGCTCTTTGGTGGCCGGCATAGCCCACGAAATTAATACCCCCTTAGGCATTGCTATTACCTCTAATGGCGTGTTGAAAAGTACTTTGAATGAAATGGAAAAGGATTTGAATAATAAAACCTTAACCCAGGGAGTATTTAAAGAGCACCTTATTAAAATGAATGAAATAGAGTCTTTATTGGATAATAATCTTGGACGTACTGTGACTCTTGTAAAAAATTTCAAACAAGTGGCGGTGGATCAAACTAATTTACACAAAGCTAAATTTTACTTGTTTGAGCTGGTAGAATCTTTATTGGCAAGCCTACTTCCTGAAACGAAAAGGCACCCTGTGGAAATTATTAACGACGTACGTGATGATATTGTGATTGACTCATATTCAGGGGACTTTTATCAGTTGCTCACCAATTTAATATTAAATGCCATGGTTCATGCTTTTGAAGGAAAAGAAAAAGGCAAGCTTATTATTAGTGCGCGACTTAAAGGGGATATCGTCACACTTAGTGTTAGTGATGATGGTAATGGTATTCCAGAAGAAAGCCTTAGCAGTATATTTGAACCCTTCTTTACCACTCGCCGCGGGGCAGGGGGTTCCGGATTAGGTTTGAGTATCGTGCACAATATAGTGAAACAAAAATTAAAGGGCGATATAGAAGTACATTCTACGATTAATAAGGGCACTGAGTTTGTGGTGCGCTTCGCCAATAGCCTTCCTTGATTTATCTAAGGCATGACCTTAGTTTTAAGCAGCATAGGAAAGCCACGAGTTTTAAGAGTTGTCAAAATTACGGGTAGGGATACATTTATAACGAATTTCCTTTAGTGTGCTGTCTTAACATTCAGTATAACTGACCGCTAAGCCCCCAAGAGCTGTTTCTTTATATTTATGGGACATTTCTAAGCCGGTTTGTTTCATGGCGGCGATGCAATTATCAAGCGACATAAAATGCTCTCCTGATCCTCGTAGTGCTAAGGAAGCGGCTGTGTAAGCTTTAATGGCACCAAAACCATTGCGCTCAATGCAGGGCACTTGCACCAACCCTTTTACCGGGTCGCACGTCATGCCTAAGTGATGCTCAAGAGCAATTTCGGCGGCGTTTTCAATTTGCTTTGATGTGCCATTTAATACCGCGCATAAACCAGCCGCGGCCATGGCTGCTGCCGAACCTACTTCACCTTGGCAACCCACTTCAGCCCCTGAAATAGAACTTTTATATTTTATAATGCCGCCAATGGCCGCGGCGGTCAGTAAAAAAGTACGCACCTGATTTTGTACTTTATTTTCCAGCTTCTTTTCTAAATTTTTCTGTCCCTGATTTTTATGAGTGGCAGTTTCCAATTGCGATTTAACCCAGTAATACAACACCGAGGGAATGACGCCTGCCGCCCCGTTGGTGGGGGCGGTTACCACCACATGGCCATCGGCATTTTCTTCATTGACTGCCATGGCATAAGCACACAGCCAGTCATTCAGGTTGGCGCTTTGCGGATGGGCAGTGAGCTGTTCATGTAAACCTTGTGCGCGGCGCTTAATGTTTAAACCACCAGGTAGTGTACCTTTAACGGTTAAGCCATTTTCAATGCATTGTTTCATGGTGGCCCATATATGATCTAGCCCTTTAGTAAGAACGTGCTCATTGATACCTTTTAATTCGTTTTGCATTTTCATTTGGGCGATGGACAAACCGCTATCAGCGCTCATGGTTAGCATTTCATTGGCGCTGTTAAAACCATAAGGGTATTCAATATTGGCCATCATTTTTAATGGCGCCACCAGTTGAGTTATTTCACGTTGGGTGTTAATGAAGCCACCGCCGATGGAAAAATAGGTTTCCGTTAGCAGTATTTCTTCGCTTGATTTTGCAGGGGGTTGATCTTTTATTAAGTTAAATACCATGCCATTGGGATGTTCAGGCAGTGGCGGGCCTAGGTCAAAAACAGTATCTTCATTTGGGTTAAAAAATATAACGGCGGGGGTGAGGACTGAATTGTTTTTTGACAGTTCAATTTTGTCTTTTTTTAAAAGTGTATTAACCAGCTCATTGATATTTTCGCCGCCTAACTCACTGGGTTGAAAGCCATGTAACCCTAACACAATGGCATTATCCGTACCGTGACCCTTACCGGTAAAGGCCAATGAACCTTTTAAACGGCAAGTGATGCGCAGCGTTTGGTTGTTGGGTTGATAGTTTTCATCACTCAAAAAGCCCGCCACCTTTACCATGAAAGCATTGGCCGCAATCATGGGCCCCATAGTATGGGAGCTGGATGGACCAATGCCGGTTTTAAACAACTCTAAAACACTAATAAACATGCCAATGCCTTGAATGCCCATTAAAGGTAGGTTTTGTTATTAACAGTATAGTTAACCCAGCTAGACCTCACCATTTGGGTGTTAAGTAAGTGGTGATCATTATAACTTTGCATTTCTAAGCTGCCTTAAGCCGTCATCTGTGCTTATAATCGGCCCATTATAAAAAGGCCTAATTATGAAACCGATTCCTTACCTTTGCCGTTTAGCCCTGTGCTCTTCATTGTTAGTGGCAATAAGCCCCATGTCGTGGGGAGAAGCGAATGTTAATACCGTTACTAAGGGGGCTAAAAATGTCATTTTAATCATTGGTGATGGCATGGATGACCAGCAAATTACGGCGGCCCGAAACTACCTACACGGGGCGCAAGGGCAAACCATTCTAGATACCCTGCCAGTACGCTCGGCCGTACAGGTAATAACAGTCAGCAATAATGACCCTACTCAGCCCATATACGTGGCTGACAGCGCCAATAGCGCCACGGCCATGGCCACCGGCAATATCACCAGCATAGGGCGTATAGCAACGTCTGCAAAAAGCGATCAAGACTTATCTACCATAATGGAACTGGCGCAAGCTAAGGGGTTAAAAACAGGGTTAGTGACTACCGCCTCCATTACCGATGCGACCCCAGCCGCCTTTATTGCTCATGTGAACATGCGAGGCTGCGAAGGCCCTGAGCAAATGGTGAATTATGAAAGCTATGGGGACTTTGTGATTGATTGCCAACAAGATACTTTTCAGCAAGGAGGGCTAGGCAGCATCAGCGAACAGCTGGCAAGCAGTGATGTGGATGTTTTATTAGGGGGCGGTAAAAAGTTTTTTAAACAAGCGCCTGAAAGTAAGGGTGAAAAAAATATTTTTAATCAGGCCAAAAATAACGGTTTTGCCGTGATTGATGATTTAAAGCAAGCAGCAGATGTAAGCGACGATCAAAAACTATTGGGCCTATTTGCCAAGAAACATTTACCGGTTCGTTGGCAGGGCACTGATGGGCGCATTGCCGAGAAACCGCAATACAGTTTTATGAATTTCTTTCACAAATATTTAGGCTCGGTGACCCTACCTGACACCATGAAGTGTGAAGCCAACCCCGAGTTTGCAAAACAAAATACCCCTAACTTGAAAGACATGGCGAGCCTAGCGATTAACCGCTTAGATAACCCTAAAGGTTTTTTCTTAATGATTGAAAGTGCCAGCATCGATAAACAGTCCCATAAACGTAATCCGTGTGGGCACATAGGTGAAGCGCAGCAATTGTTTGAAACTGTGCAAGTGGCATTGGATTATGCCAATAAGCAAGGCAATACCTTAGTGATGATCACCGCCGATCATGGTCAGGCAGCGCAAATCATTCCCGATGGCAGTTTGTTTTCAGCTTACGGGGCGCCCATTGCCACGCCGGGTTTCGTGGCCCGTATTGAAACCCCTGAGGGTGGGGTGTTAGCCATGAACTATGCCACCAATGATTTCAGCCATGAAGAACATACAGGGGTGAATGTGCCGTTTTTTGCTAATAAGCAGGTGGTGGGGGAGAGTGCTGAGAAGGTGATTAAACCTATGTTGCAACAGACGGATATTTTTGGAATTAGTCGGGTGTATTTGGGGTTGTGATTTTAGCGTTTCACTTTGAAAAGGCAGCGGTATTTAGTTTACTGATGAATAACGGCTAGTACGTTTTTCCTTTCTGGGGACAGGTATTTGCTCCATGCAATGCCTGCATTCCCTACATCCTTGTAGGTTGAAGTCCCCAGCCCCCTCTTTTCGGCCACGAGCAGCCTCACGACCTTGTATATTTAATTAGGGCTTAGTTTTTGAGGCTGCTCAAGGCCGAAGGGTGGACTGGTTCTGGTATGAAACTCGTTTAAAGCTCAATGATATTTTAAGGTCCTGCATAAATGTGCTGGCCGTTTTAAACCTATTTGTGCAAAATCAGGCTTTTAATAAAAGCATGCCCATTAGCATAAAGAGTAGTGAATACCCTATAACGTAATGGCCATTGGTTCGTACTTACACTGACTAATGGGAAAGGTATTTACACTTTTTCTTAGGTCCATAAAACGTTATTCGGTTTTCAATAATATTGCTGTTTTGATAATAATAGTATACGCACGATATAAATTATTAGGTTCTTACATGAAAATAATTCTGATTTTTCTTGGTATCATAGCGACTACAGCCAATGCGCAGAGGCTAACAGCCCCCGATTATGAAATCGGAGAGAATATTATTGGCTTATACGAGAGACAGTCTAAAGCTGATTCAATTTGTATCATTCATAGACAAAAATTATTCACCCTCAATAAAAAAGATAAACTTCCAACCAAGGGGTGTAATGGTGGTGACTTTATAAAGTATGAAGTTAATAAAGGTATGCCTCCACCGAAGGCTACTGGTAATCAATATTTTTATATCGAAGGTAGTTGCCCTGATAATATAAAGGAATTGTCTGATTCAAATACTGATTTTTCTGTTTATAAAAGCATGATTTTATCAGATGAAAACAAAATATTGATTTCCAATTCATTAAAGTCATGGAAGGAAGCTCTGCTTAAAGCACCACGTAGAAACGGTGTTATAGAGTATAAAAATAGTGAGATTCGTTATCATTATTTTTCAAGTGAACGACTTGAAAGTAGTATGCCAACTATATTCTATAATCTAGAGAGTAAACTAAAATATAGTTTAGAATCCTCATATGACTTTGAAGGTAGTGAAAGTATATTGGTATTTAATATCTTGTTTGATGCTTCTGGAGACGATATTCAAATTGGGCAGGTTATCATTTCTGATGCGAATGAATATTCCGAGTTAATTTATAAATACATAGATACACTTCTCGTGTTTGAATATTATTCTTCAAAAAATAGAGCCGCAAAACAGTTTAAGAATAGTGAGTTTATGTATTCGTTTATAGATGCATATCACTATGATAATACATCATACATAAGAATTGATGATCATCTTCAAAGGTTGTATAGACTTAGCCCGAAAGATAAAAAAACAGCAATTAAAAATTGGTATAGAGGTAGTTCACATGTAGATTTTAATAACAGGCTAAAGAGTATATTTAGCGATGGTAGTTCCTGTTATTGAGCCAAGCATGCTTAGCATATTTCCCTTGGTATAGAGCTTTACACTCATAAACAACTTACATTATTTCGGAATACAGGGAGCGTAATTAAAAATGGAAAACTTTCGCATTAGAAAAATGAACCAGTCCGAAGTGCAATTAGCAGTTGATTGGGCAGCCAGTGAAGGATGGAACCCAGGGCTTCATGATGCGGAGCTTTTTTACAGAGCCGACCCTGATGGTTTTTTCGCCGGTGAAATTGACGGACGTATCGTGGCGGTAGGCAGTGCGGTTTGTTATGACAACGAATATGCCTTTTGTGGCTTGTATATAGTGGACCCGCAGTACCGCGGCCATGGTTTAGGTTTGGAATTAACCAAGGCTCGTTTACAGTATTGTGCTGATCGTAATATTGGCATTGATGGGGTGCTGGAAAATGTGGAGATTTATAAGCGTGTGGGCTATCAGCCCCATTACATGAATCATCGCTTTCAAATACAAGCCAGTGCTCAAGAAGTTGATGACAAGAATATCTCTGTTATCACCCCAGAGCATATGGGTGAGATTTTTAAATACGACCGACAATGCTTTCCTGCCAACCGTGATGCTTTTTTAAGGAAGTGGATTTTACAATCTCAGGGGTTGTCACTGGCCTTTTGGAATGATGAAAAGATTCAAGGCTTTGCAATTCGCCGTAAGTGTCTAGAGGGTTATAAGATAGGTCCATTGTTCGCTGATGATCCAAATGTGGCTCAAGCGCTTTTTAAAGCCTTGCAGCAAGACATTGAAGGGGAGTTGTTGATACTGGATGTGCCCGAGAATAATTCAGCGGCCATGGCGTTAGCCGCTGAGTATAATATGCAAGAGGTGTTTGCCACCATGCGTATGTACCAAAAGGGATTACCGAAGATTGATCATGAAAAGGTGTACGGCATTACCACGTTTGAATTAGGGTAATACCATAACGACTTTTAAAGTGGCTATTGGTCTTGCCACTTATCCAAGGCTTTTTCATCTTTTTCTAATGACTCTACCCACCAGTCGCCTTTTTTAGTGGTTTCTTTTTTCCAAAAGGGCGCTTTCTTTTTTAAATAATCCATTATGAAGTGACAGGCTTCAAACGCTGCTTCTCGGTGACTACTGGAAACCCCCACAAAGACTATTTGATCACTTAAATATAATTGCCCCACACGGTGAATAAGACGCACACGGCTTAACGGCCAACGGCTTTTGGCTTCTTCAATAATCTTAGCCAAGGCTTTTTCTGTCATGGCGGGGTAGTGTTCTAAATACAGCCCCGTGACATCATTGCCTTGGTTAAAATCTCGCACCAATCCTGAAAAGAAAACAATGGCCCCATCTTGGCTGTTGTTTTCTCTTAATTGGGCGTATTCAAAAGCTACATCAAAGTCTTGTTCTTGAACCGATAAAAAGTCAAAGTCGCTGTGGCTGTCTGAAACGTTAGAAGAGTCCGTCACACTAGCCTCCCGTAACCGGTGGAAAGAACGCCACCTCGTTACCGTCGTTCACCATGGCATCGCTTTGCACCATGTCTTGATTCACGGCACACATTAACGCGCGGTTAGCCAGAAACTCTTGCCATTGTGGATGATTATCCAGCAAAGCTTGCTGAACATCGGCCACCGTACAAGGGGTGCTTAATTCTAACTGCAGTTGATCTGTTTTAAGCTGCTCACGAAGTTGCGCAAAAAAAACAACATTAATCATGCTACGTAATGTCCTGTCTTGCCGCCTTCTTTTTCTAAAACACGAATGCCGCTAATGACCATGGCTTTGTCTACCGCTTTGCACATGTCAAACAAGGTAAGAGCAGTAACAGACGCAGCCGTTAGCGCTTCCATTTCGACGCCGGTTTGGCCTGCCAATTTACACAGGCTTTCTATGCGAATGCGGTTTTGTTCTGGCTGAGGTTCAAATTCCACCGCCACCTTAGACAACATGAGCGGGTGGCATAACGGAATTAAATTACTGCATTGCTTAGCCGCTTGAATGCCTGCAATACGGGCCACAGCAAACACATCCCCTTTGTGGTGGTTACCCTCTAAAATCATGGTAAGGGTTTCTGGCGTCATGGTGATAAACGCTTCAGCGCGAGCAGAGCGAGCAGTGACCTGCTTCTCGCTCACATCTACCATATTAGCTTCGCCTTGGGCATTAATGTGTGTAAATCCCATATTAAAAATCTCTATTGGTGAAGATGATATTTTCATTTAACAGGCGAACGGTTTGCCTTGGGCATTCTTTAATATAGAGAATGTGTGTAACCCCCATGCTAATTACCCTCGGCTCTTACAGTTTTCAATGTCGGTTTCTTTTAGCTGAGCCACAAAATTACAAGGACCTTGGCGGCTGTCTAATTGCTCGCTAATAATTTCATCCCAAGCAGTGCGACAAGCATTGGTAGAGCCAGGCATGCAAAAAATAATTACCTTGTTGGCCATGCCAGCAATGGCGCGGCTTTGAATGGTGCTGGTGCCAATTTGTTGGTGACTAATTTGGCGGAATAGCTCGCCAAAACCTTCAACGGTTTTATCTAATAATGGGGTTACCGCTTCAGGGGTGCTGTCGCGGGACGTAAAGCCTGTGCCACCGGTGATTAAAATACCTTGCACGCTGTCATCGGCTACCCATTGTGAAATGGCCGCGCGAATTTTGTAAATGTCATCAATGACAATTTTTTTATCAAACAAGTTATGGCCGGCGGTTTGTAAACGCTCTACCAGTAATTGGCCACTGGTGTCGGTGTCTTCGTTACGGGTATCGCTAACGGTTAAGACACAAAGATTTAAAGGAACAAATACGTCGGTTTTTGAATGTGCCATGTGTGGCTCCTAAAATATTAAATGATGGGTTTGCGCTGTAATTTACAGGGCATTAATTTTTAAATTGATTTAGCTAAATTCTTTAAGGCTATTTTGCACCAATTGCCATTGCTCTGGAGTATTGGTGTTCACTAGGTGGTCTTGATTTAAAGGCGACAGCGGAATACCCGAAAAATAATTGCATAAACCTCGTACAGAGCGATTTTGATTTTCACCATCTGCCACCGACTTTAAATACTCTTTTACGCTGTTATTGATGGGTAAAAAAAGCGGCAGGTAGTTTTTTTCAAAATACACGGGCACATGGAAGTTGCGCCCAGCGCTAATGAGTTTTTGTAAATCGTCGGTGGTTAATAAAGGCATGTCTACCGGTACAATTAATACCGCGTCGCATTTTATGTTTTCTACAATGCTGTAAATGCCCCCTAAAGGGCCTAGCTCTGGATGGGTGTCGGTAATTAAGGGCATGGAGCTAATGCGTTGGGTTTGCTGGGCATTACGACTTAATACTACGCCGCTAAGGTTTAAGTTTTCTAATTGCTCAAGGGTATAAGAAAACATATCGCGGTGATCACGGTTTAATAGAGCCTTATCTTGCCCCATACGACTGGACTGCCCGCCGGCTAAAATTGCCCCTTTAATAATCATGTCTAGCCCTTTTTATTTTCCTAGCCCAATTCCAAGCTAAGCCACTAACCGCCTAGCATGGCCAAATGGCGAGTGGTGCCTGTGTTGTTACTTTGCAAATAGTGAGTTTCTGGTTTGGTTTGTAAGCCTTTATCCACCGCATCACTTAATAAGCTTTCTAAGCCTGGCATTAAATAAGGGCGTAAATCTAATCCCCCCTCGCCAAATAAACATAAGTGAAGTTTGCCCAAAGAGCTGATGCGTAAGCGGTTACAGGTGGTACAGAAATCCTTGCTATAAGGCATGATTAAACCAATGCTGCCTTGGTAATCTGGGTGTAGGTATTCATTGGCGGGGCCGGCATTTTTTTTGCGAACTTTTTGTATCCAACCAGATTTTTCCAAACGCTGTTGAATTTCTTCGCCGCTCACGTGATTAGCGTGAAAGTATTCGCGGTTGTCACTGGTTTCCATGAGTTCAATAAAGCGCAAGGAAATAGGGGTATCTTTGATCCAGTTTAAAAAGCGTTCAAATTCATTGAAGTTGTAGCTTTTAAGCAAGACCGCATTCACTTTAAGGGTTTTAATACCCAGCTCTAAGGCTTTATCTAGCCCGGCCATGATTTCTTTTAGGCGATTATGACCTGTGATGGTTTCGAATACTCTGGGGTCTAGGCTGTCGATGCTGACATTTAGGGCATCAAGGCCTGCGTCTAGCCATGGGCCAATGTATTCCCCCAACTTGTAGCCGTTGGTGGTCATGGCCACGGTTTGAATGCCAGGGATGTTTTTAATGGTGTGAATGATCTCAACCAAGTCTTTTCGCACACTGGGCTCGCCGCCGGTGATGCGCACTTTATTAATGCCTTTTTGGGCAAAAACCGTGACCACTTGCTTGATTTCTTTAAGGCTAATAGGGGTTTGCTTAGTTTCGCACTGATAGCCGTCGGGTAAGCAGTAATTACAGCTGAAGTTACACACATCAGTAATAGACAGGCGCAAGTAGCTGAATTGACGTTGGTGACCGTCTTGTAACGCAAGGTACGACGGTGCACCGGGCTCCCATGAGGGTAGGCCCGTATCTAATGGTTTGTTCACTGTGACACCTTTCCAAAATAAGGGGAGGCTGCAGCATTTCTATTGCAACCCATCGGCTAGGCTCCGTTCCTTCCATGGTGAACAAGGTTTAGGAGTGATAGCTCGGTGCTTTGGTGAGCCCCTTTAAATGAAGGGCTTACCGGTTAATTATGAGCCTATCTTATAAAAATTAAGGCCGCTTTAGAATACGGGTCTATGGGTATAGGCGTACTCATAAGGAAGTAGTTTATGCTGGCTTGGCCCTTAATGTCGAGCTTGATGGCAAATTGCCTTAACCCATATAACCGATAGGTCTTATTATAGCTAGGTTCAACGCTCTATCAGCTATTCAAAAGCCATAAGTTCACATACTGAAATACAAAAAGCCCAGTAGCAATAGCTACTGGGCTTTTCAGTTTTCATAATGTGAATAATTGGACTGACTTTAGAACTTAGCGGTGCCAGTTACCCACAGTTTGGTGGCGTCTACTGCGCTTGGGCCTTCATCACCTTCGCTGAATTGTGCAAGTTTGATGCTGGCGCCGTAGTCACCAAACTTCTTGGCGGCCATAATGCCGATTTCAGTACCTAAGTCGTCACTGCCTTCAACAGAGTCAAATTTGTGTAATTGCGCCACTAATTTAACGCCGCTCACTTTAGTCACGGCACTGAAGTTAATGTCTTGCAGGCCATTAGCATCGTTACCATTTAGGTAAGCATCACTCCAACCAAAGAACTTATGGTTGGTGCCCAGTGGTGTGGCAAAGGCGGCGTCGCCACCGTCACTGCCAAATACTTCTAAGCCCAATTTTGCGGTGACACTGGCCACTTTTGTTGCCGCTGAGAAGTTGTAATACAAGGCGTCAGTATCCGCTTCGCTTTCATTCTGACTGGCCACCTCTGCCTCGTATTTAATGCCATTAACATCACCTACAGCACGAAAACCTACTGTGTTTAAGGTTTCACCATCTGTGCCTTCTGCACCATAAAAGAAAGTAGTAGCGGCTAACTCAGGGCTAAAGGCATATTTTGCATTTAAAATGATAATATCTAATTCTAGATTGCTATTCGTGATGGTATTTACGTTATCCGCAAAACCTGCGACTACTGTTAAATTCTCAACTGATTGGTTTACAACAGTCACTGCATCAAAGGTGGCTTCATCTTGACGGAAAGCCACGCTGCCCACGTGACGTTGGTTATCAAGATTAATGGCTTGATTACCCACTTTAACAGTGGTATCAAAACCCTTGTATTGAACATAAGCTTGGTTAATTTGCGCGGTTTCAGGGTCTTTAACCACATCGTAATCAGTTTCGTCATTCTCTGTAGAGTTAAAGTCTTCTGTGACATGTAACACGCTGTCACCTTCAACTAATAACGAAACCCCGCCCACTTCGGCTGATTTAAAAGTAATGCGCGACTTCAATGTATTGGCTAAGGCTGTGTCCTTATCGGTAGCATCGTCTACATCAACACTTTCTACACGATAGCGAAAGTTTAAATCAACGCTGCTTTCTTTTACTAAATCATCGAATGACTGTGCTTGTACCGATACGCCAGAGCTTAAAGCAAGGCTTGAAATGGCGACGGCTAATAGTGTTTTTTTCATTAGTTTTACCTTTATCAGTTAAATTTTTTAAAATGCGTTAATTGAAAAGTGAGTGGGTTAATAAATTTGATGGCTTCAGGGTAAAATATAATTGTTAAAAAAATGTGACTAAGATCAATAAAAACTTTCTTTTGTAAAATATGTTAAATCATGGGTATTTTTCAAATAAGTGATTACCTCTTAATGGATATTTTTATCTCTAAATGAAGCCTTCGATAGAGTTTTTTTAAAGGGTAGGTAGGCACTATGTCTTTTTAATGGTTAGTTTTTAAATACTGGAATTTAAGTACTGTTTTTAGAACTAGGCGTAAAGCGGTAGATTTTAGTGGCCATTCTAACAACCACTAAAAATCAGTTTTTATGTAACTTGAAATTCTAATCTAAGGAAGAGCGCTGAATTTTTTTAAGAAAATCATTTTGCAGTGCACTTTCCATGCGTCGCTGAAGCTTGTCGGAACGCAACGAGAAATACATGGCAATCATGCATGTGGCGGCCACCCCATATAACATCATAAAGCTTGCACTATACACACCGGCAAAATCCACGGTAATACCAAATAGTATGGGTAGTGTGAAGCCACCAATGCCACCAATCATGGCCACAGTACCGCCCACGCTGCCCATATTGTCTGGGTAGCAGTCATGGATAACTTTATAAACCGAAGCCCGTCCAAAGCCTTGTGCTAAACCAATGATCAGTATTAATGCATTAAAAACCCCAAGGCTTATTTCAATGTCTAGGTGCACGTCTCTGTCCACGCCGTGAATCACCATGGTGGTGGGTGGGTAACTTAAAAAGAATAAGCACACTAGGCAAATCCAGAAGACGCTCCAATTCACACTGCGCCCGCCATATAAGTCACTGTACCAGCCGCCAATGGCGCGCACTAAAGAAGAGCTGGTGGCAAACACCAGTGTCCAAGCCATGGCTTGTGTGGTGCTGAGTTGATACACATTTACGTAATAAAGGGGCAGCCATAATATTAGCGCCAAAAATGAGCCAAACACAAAATAGTAATATAAACCAAAGCGCCATACAGTGAGTTCTTTTAACGGTGCCAAATGAAAGCTGATCGGCTTAGGAGGTGCTTTAAGGGCTGCATTAGATCGAGGGGCGAGAAGTAAAAACATGACCATCATTAAGCTTATGCCTAAGGCAAAGAATGGCCCCAAAAATTGTATGCCCCATTGATCAATAATAAAGGGCGCTAATAACAGTGTAATGGCGGCCCCTGCGTTACCGGCGCCAAATATGCCCATGGCTAAGCCTAGTTGTTGGCTTTCAAACCATTGGCTTACATAACGAATACCAATGGTAAATGACACCCCTGAAATACCCAGCATCAGGCCTACCACTAAATATCCGCTAAAGCTGTGAACATAATTTAAAAGTAATAATGGCGGCAGAGTGAGGAGCATTTGCCAAACAAACAAATTTCGGCTGGAGTAATACTCACATAGAAAGCCCACCGGTAAACGTAAAAGAGCACCGGTAATTATGGGGCTGGCCACTAAAATGCCGTATTGAGTGGCGTTTAAATCTAATAAAGGTGCAAGGTGCACCCCCATTACTGCATACAAAGTCCAAATGGAAAAGTTAGCGGCAAAGGTCAGGGTGGACATGGCCAAAGCCATTTTGGCTGATTGATTCATATTCCATAAAGACTCAATTAATGGTTACCTAATTAATTACCCATTGTCTCTTAAAATCAATATACCTAATGAGCAGTTGAATAAAAGAAGGGTTATTTTACTTACCTATATGTGGGTATTTTTTAGCAAGATACGCTGCCTGTAAGGCCTTAAAAGCATACTGCTGTGGAGGTAGGTTGCTTGCCTGAAGATAAGTAGTGCTTGAGGGATATTTTAATTTTATTGATATACATCAAGTTCGCTTTTAAAAGAGCATGGAAACTGAGGCTAAATTATTAGCCTGGAGCCACCTAAATGAGCGACCCAACAAGTCTTAATCTGCTGAATATCGGCGATAAGAAGATAAAAACCCTGCACATCACTTGGTTTGCATTTTTCTTAACGTTTGTAGTGTGGTTTAGCCACGCCCCCATGTTGGCTTTTATTAAAGAAGCCTTTGATTTAAGCACTGCACAAATTAAAGCGTTATTAATTTTAAACGTGGCGCTGACCATACCGGCCCGTATTATTATTGGCATTCTGGTGGATAAGTATGGCCCTAGAATTGTCTATAGCTGCCTGTTGGTTTCTTCTTCGTTTTTATGCTTTGGTTTTGCCTTTGCACAAACCTATGAGCAATTAGCACTCTTTCGTTTTCTACTGGGTTTTGTAGGGGCGGGTTTTGTTATTGGCATTCGTATGGTGGGTGAATGGTTCCCCGCCAAACAAGTGGGTGTAGCCGAAGGCATTTATGGCGGTTGGGGTAACTTTGGTTCAGCCGCAGCGGCCATGAGCCTTCCTACGCTTGCCATGTTAATTGGCGGTGATGACGGCTGGCGTTATGCCATAGCATCAACTGGTGTGGTGTCAGGCTTATATGGCCTTTTTTACTACACTCAAGCGCGCAATACTCCAAAAGGCTCTACTTACTTCAAGCCTAAAAAATCGGGCGGCCTTGAAGTGACCAGCATGAAAGATTTGTACTTTTACCTTTTCATGAATGTGCCTATGTATATCGCTCTTGGCGTGTTGGCTTGGAAACTGTCTCCAGCGGGCGTGAGTTTATTCACTGAGAACACCATGTACATTTTTTGGGGTGTGTTATTAGTGTTGTTTGCCGTGCAAACCAAATCTATTTGGCACGTGAACCACGAGCACTTAAAAGAAGGCGTGCCTGAACTAGAGAAATACAATTTTAAACAAGTGGCCATTTTAGATTTAGCTTACTTTGTAACCTTTGGTTCAGAACTGGCCGTGGTCTCCATGTTGCCCTTGTTCTTCCTTGATACTTTTGAAGGGTTGGATCCTGTTAAAGCTGGCTTATTGGCTTCTGGTTTTGCCTTTATGAACTTGGTGGCACGACCAACAGGCGGTTGGTTATCTGATAACGTGGGTCGTCGCGCTAGCTTAATGATTTTGATTGGTGGCCTAACAGTGGGTTATTTAGTATTGAGCCAAATTACGGGTGGATGGTGGATTCCTGTTGCCGTGATAGCCACCATGTGCTGTAGCTTCTTTGTACAAGCCGGTGAAGGGGCGGTATTTGCCATCGTGCCATTGGTTAAGCGTCGCATGACAGGGCAAATTGCAGGCATGGCTGGGGCGTACGGAAACGTAGGCGCGGTTACCTTCTTAACCGTATTAAGCTTTGTAGATTACAGCACTTTCTTCTTGGTGATTGCAGGGTGCGCGGCGGTGATTTTCTTTGCAGCCATGTTTCTTGATGAGCCTAAAGGCCAAATTGCCGAAGTAGCAGAAGACGGTACCGTGCATTTAATTGATGTGGGATAAATCATCATTGCCCATTAATGGTTCCTAGATGAGCCTAAACGTCAAATTGCTGAAGTGGCCGAAGACGGTACCGTACATTTAATTGATGTAGGATAAACAAGCGGATCAATTTAACATAAGGAAAACCATGACCATCGTCAGCTGGCTTAATGTACACACCAGCTGACGATGGTTTTGGCGTTTTAATTACGCGTGAAACAGTAAGGAATACAAATGGACACCACCCAAGCCTTGAATGTTGATGGCGGCTTTTTTACCACCGCAGGCATAAAGCCAGTTAACGAAGATGCGGCGGGTGTGTGCATTCCAGAAAACGAACACGATTTATCGACTAAGGGAATTTGTGCCCTAGTGGCCGATGGTGTGAGTACCGCAGAAGCCGGTAAGCAAGCCAGTGAAACCTCTGTTAGCCAATTTATTAATGATTATTACGACACGCCAGATACCTGGAGTGTGAGTCATTGTGGCGAGAAAATACTGTCTGGCATTAATTTAAAACTGTACCGCTTAAGCCATGATTTTAAAGTAGAGGGTAAAGGGTATTTATGTACCTTTAGTGCCGCGGTGATCAAATCTACCACGGCTCATTTATTTCATGTGGGCGATAGCCGAATATATTTATACCGCGATAAACAACTTACCCAATTAACCCATGACCACACTGTGGTATTAAGTGCTTCACAAGAGTTTTTATCCCGTGCCATGGGCATGGATAATCGACTTAATATTGATTACAAAAAAGTGCCATTAAAAGATGGCGATGTTTTAATGTGCTCAAGCGATGGGGTGCATGGTTTTTTAAGTGACGAGCAAATCGCCAGTACTTTACAAAAGGGCGCAGATGAAAAACAAAGCGCCCAACAAACTTCGCAAAACTTATGTGATGAAGCCAGTAAAATTGGCAGTGATGACAACATCACCGCGGTAGTGGTGAATATTCACCAATTACAAATGGAAAGCATTGATGATTTTAATTCACGACTAACCCGTTTGCCGTTCCCCCCTGCGTTATCTAAAGGCTATAAAATAGATGGCTTTGAAGTGATCAGTGAAATATACGCCAGTGCCCGTAGCCAGCTTTATAAAGTGAAAGATACACAAAGCGGGCGCATTATGGTTATGAAAACCCCGTCGGTTAATTTCGAACAAGACAATCATTATATCGACCGCTTTATTCAAGAAGAGTGGATAGGCAAACGCATTCACAGCCCCTATGTGGTGAAGGTCATTAGCATTAACCGTGAAAAACATTTTTTATATTATTTATTAGAATGGGTCGAAGGGGAAACCTTAACCGAATGGATTTCAAATAATCCACAACCGGATGCCACACAGGCCATCAATATTGTTGAACAAATTGCCGCAGGTTTACAAGCCTTTCATCAAAACGACAGCACTCATCAAGACTTGCGGCCCAGCAATATTATGATTAATGAAGGTAAAATTAAAATTGTCGATTTTGGGTCTGTTTTTGTGGCGGGGGTGGCGGAAATATTTTTACCCATTCGCCACGAGGGTGCTTTAGGCACGGCCAGCTATGCAGACCCACTATATTTACAAGGGCGCAATTCCGGCAGCCAAGGAGATCTGTATTCACTGGCCACCATTTGTTATGAAATATTCACCGGTCACTTGCCCTTCGGTGACAAAATTGACGAATGCCAAACCAGTTTAGATTACGACCGTTTGCGTTACTGCCCCAGTGATGAACATAACCCCATCATTCCCATTTGGTTTGATCGGGCGCTGCAGCGTGCTTTAAAATTTGATTTAAACCAGCGTTATTTAAATATTGGCGAATTTATCAAAGATTTAAAATACCCAAATCAAGATTTTTTACGCGATGACCCTAAGCAAGAACTCACCAGTAGCCCTATATTGTTTTGGCAGGTTATGTGTGGTGTATGGATTGTGACCTTGTTGGCCATGGTGGTGCTTTTCTCTCGAACTTAACAGCCTAGAAGTTAAGAACTTAGCAGTTAGAAAGGAGGTAAAGAAAGGCAGGCTTAATTTATATGAACAGGTGCCAAAACCCATGTTTGGCACCCAGCACAAGGCTAAATGACGAGCTTAATCTTCGTTGCTACCACGTTGAGCAGGCACAGCTAAAATCTCTAAATAAAACGATTCAAGTTCAGCCTTCACTGCGCCATCAATGAATTTGTTAATTTCTTTAAGGTGAATGATTTTTGCTTCACCTTCTGTGTTGCCGTATTGGCAATCGAATTCCCAGTAGTCAGCACCTTCAGGCAACGCTTTATTACGCTCTCTTTTCACGTACTTTTTCACATCATGCTTAATGGAATCTACCAATCTGTCGATGTTCAATTTAGGGTGGCTTAGTTTGATGGTTTTTTTCATGGTGCTTCCAAAGACAGGTAACGAGGTGCTGCTCAATGTTTGTACAGAGTGCGGCGGGCATTCTACGTGAAATACCCACAAGTTACGAGAGGATGTGGGCCTCTAACGGCAAATCAGGCCCCTTGATTTGCTAAGCCTATGGATATTGGCTAAACCTTAATAATAGCGGGCAATTTGGCACACAGGTGAAGCATACGGCAAGATTTCTGGGCTTGCCCAAGGTATGGGCTCGCTGGTATCAACAAAGCTTTAAAAACAAGGTGCTGTTATCAGTACTGACCATCTTCGCCTGCATTTATAGCATCACCCTGCAGTTGGTTTACATGCAAACCGCCAATAACTTACTCAGTGCCACCCAAAAAGAAGCGTTAAGCACCACGGGTATACTGGCCATGGCCCTATATCGCTCTTATGAGGTGGATAACGACCAGCGAGAGATTCAAAGCTTCATTGTGGGCTCGCAGCTTTACCGCGATAACGCCCTTGAAATTCATGTGCTAGACCGAGAGCTGACCGTCATTGCCAGTACCAATGAAAATATCGTGGGGCAATCGCTCACTATGCCCAGACTACAACGGGCGTTAAACAACCAGCATAGCCTGAGTATGGATACCTCGGCCACGCCACCTTATATTCGCGTCAGCTACCCCATATCGGCGGGTTTATCTAATAAAGGCAATGGCAAAAATTTCGCTGTGGGGGTCATTGAAAACAGGGTTAATATTAGTGAGCAAGTGGCGACCTTAGCCAATATCCGCTTATTAACCATTCTAGCCGGTGGCATTATTTTATTGGCCTTAGGCTTAGCGCTATCACGGATTTCCTCAGCGCTTACTCGACCGATTAAACAGTTGTTCCAAGGCATGCTTAAAGTCGATGATGATAACCTTGATGTGCAGGTGGCCATTACCAGTCAAGATGAAATAGGGTTTTTAACCAGCACCTTTAACAACATGATCAAGTCCCTTAAACAGTCGCGGGTCAAGCTCGAGCTCATGATCGAATCTTCCACGCGTTTTGTGCCGTCGCAGTTTTTAGAAATGCTGGGTAAAAATAACATTACCGACGTGGCTCTAGGGGACGCTCGCTTTGCCAATATAACCGTGTTGTTCATGGATATTCGAGACTTCACCCGTCTATCAAGTAATATGTCGGCCCAGGATGTTTTGAGTTTTCTGAATACTTTAAATACTTACCTTTTACCCTCCATTGAAAAGCATCATGGCTTTATCGACAAATACATTGGTGATGCCATCATGGCGATTTTTCCCCTGCAAGCAGATCACGGCTTAAACGCGGCCATGGAGATGCTAGAGGGGTTAAGTCTTTACAATCAGCAGTTACAAAAACGCGCTTTACCCAGTATTCAATTTGGCATTGGCATCAATTGTGGCGAAGCCATTGTGGGCACAGTGGGTAATGCTCAGCGTATGGACACCACGGTAATAGGCGATACGGTAAACATTGCCTCGCGTATGGAAGGATTAAGCAAAGACCTTAAGTGCCCGGTGATTCTCAGTGAATATTTTTATCAACAGTTAAGTGAGCCATGTAAAACCCGCTTTAATATTCAATCTTTAGGACAAGCCCAGGTAAAAGGGGTAGATACGCCCATGCAAGTGTATGGGGTGAAATCATGACTATTTCACTTAGACCATTTTTAATTACTGCATTTACTTTATTCATGGCTGCCACGGGCATAGAGAATGCCACGGCTGACACCACCAAAATAAAATCCGTTAAATCCCTAACGCATATGCTAAGCCAGTTAGAAAAAAACCATGGTAAAGACGCCAGCCTTACCACCATGCGCCTGCAAATATACTTAGAAGATGTGTACATCTCCCAAGGCACGACATTATTTATTCGCCAACAGCTGATTTCTAAGATGATTGCCCGCGGCTTACAACAGGGCATGACCAAAGCTGAAATCTCTAAATTTATTTTGCGCCAATATAAACGGAGCGAACTTAATGAGACCTTGTAATCTTGGCCTAACAGTGGGGCTTGGTTGTTTACTCTTGCTATGCATGGGGCGACTTCAGGCCGAGCCCATTTGGCAAGACTGGCTACTGTCTAGCCGTTTTGAATTAATTCAATATTCAAACTTTGGCGGAAAAATTCGTGAAGTAAAGCCCGAGGAAAATCGCTTGTATTTCAGTAACGTGTATTTAAATCTAGAAGGGGACATAGGTGACAATAGTGATTTTATTTTAGAAATGCAGGCCGAAACCTCTGACTTATATTTGTTAGGGGGCTTTGTCACCATTGCTGACTCCTTGGAAGGCATTGGCAGTGATGAAGGTGAAGTGTTGAATGAAAGACAAACCCAAGTATCCGAACTGGTTAGGGGGCATTTACAAAATATCACCCGCTCTGAAGATGATATAAAATTTGAACGGGCCAATATAGATTATCAATTCAGTGACTCTCTGGGTATGAAAGTGGGCAGCATTCGCATCCCCTTTGGATTTTGGGATGACTATTCTCTATTGCGTAACTTAAGTGCCGGCAAGACCGACCCCGTGACCATGGGGGTACAATTAAGGCGCGCTGATATGGGGGCCCTGCTGTATTCCGATTTTGGTGTCAGTACTTATAAATATGAATTGGCCCTAGTGTACGGTGAAGAAGTGTTTGAGGTGACCGACAGTGACAGCAGCCGAGACCTAGTGATGAAAGTGGGAGGGCGGGTTAATAAATTAGATTTTGGTATGAACACTTATTTGCGCGACATGGATAACATGGGGGATGTGTATGCACTGGGGTTGTATTATCGGTATCGTTGGAATACACGACTTACCATATTAGGAGAGAGTGTTTATATGCGCAATGAAACCGAACGCCTGCATACGCGTTTTAGTTATGTTCAAGGCAATTATGATTTGGGGGATAGCATTGCTGGGCTGCGTTGGAATTTCTTTTTAGAAAGCTATAATTCCGATTTATTAAAAGTTGATTTAGACGAAGATGTCACTTATGAGTTTGCTGGCACTCATATTCAATTATCCACTGGCTTGATGTATGCCCACACGCGCAATATAGACATGGGTGTGCAGTATATTTCTGGGGCAGATGAAGAGGGGGATTTAATCTCCCGCTTCACGGCAAAATTGGATGTACGTTTTTAGTTTTTTTCTAATTAATTTTTAAGTGAATTTTTAATTATGTATCTAAAGTGAGTCCACAAACTTCCACGTTTTTTCCCCATCAAAATACTTCACGTTAATTTCTTCACATATGGCTTTATCTACCATGCGAAAGTTCACCGCTATGTTTTCGCGCCCAGAATCTTGGGTGGGAATATAATGGGTGGTACAGCCACAGTTTGAGCAATGTTGAAAATCAATATTTTTATCCCCCCATTGGTAAGCTTTGCTTGGGTTTTGTTTAGTATTGATAGTGATGTCTTCAGGAAGAAAATAGCCCCACAAAGCGCCTAGTCTTTGGCAAATTGAGCAGTTGCAATTGATCAAATTCTTAGGGGCTTGTTTAATTGTAATACTCACATTACCGCAATGGCAACTGGCTTGAATCATAGGTTGTCCTATACTATTCTTGTAAGCCATACAAAATCCTCAGTCAGAAGCGTAAGCGAGGCAGACTAGGTACAAGTTTGTCAGTTCCCGACACAAACTATGTACTTACCTCCATGTAGGCAAGGCGTACGGAGGAAATAATTGAGGAGTTTATGTTCCATAAATGACGAAATTATCTCCTCCGAACAACGCAGCATAGTCACAAGTTTGTCTGTTCCAGACACAAATTATGTACCTACATCCTTGTAGGGAACGCAGCTAGCTTCTAACCCACAAGGGACATGCCGGGAATCTTATGCCAATACCCATTACAATAATCCTTGGTAGAGACGGGCGCCTTGCCCTGCATATTTTGTTTAAACAAGGTCAGCCAGGTTAACGACTCCAAGCTGTGCGGATTAATGCGCACCATATCTACTAGGCCTTGCATGTGGGGTAAATCGTTAATAAGGTTTTGCGCCTTGCCCGATAAGGTTTGTATGCCGTTCATTAAAAATAACTCTTCCCCTTCTTGGCTGTCAATGTGTCGGCCCTGTGGGTAATTAATACAGCATAAGTTGCAATCATCCTTAGGGCGGTTTTCCGAGCGTGCGGTAAAGCAGCGCGCCCCATAGGCGAGCGGTAAATGGCCAAAACCATACACTTCTATTTCAAACTTTTTATGAATGCCCAGTTCTTTGCAACCTTCAATCATGTCACTTAACCAATCTTTGGAAAGCTCCACCGGCATCACCCAGCGCTGCATGCCTTTTTTATACAGGTATTGTAAATCGTGTTGGTTGTAAACATTTAAAGACGCGCCCGCCACAAACGGAATATGCTGGCTTGATAGCAAGTGCACTGCGGCAAAGTCGTTGGCCTCCACCAAAAATTCACCGTTATCGCAGACCTTTTTAAGCACCGCTAATTCGCTCTTGGCTTCCAATAAGGCAAGGCTTGATAGCACCACTTGCTTACCTTGTTGGCTAATGTCTTTACCTAATTCTAGCCAATCATTTAATTTTAATTCACGGCGTTTAGAGCACACTGATTCACCTAGATAAAGCGTATCGGCAATGCTGGTTTTAGCATGATCATAAAAATCATGTACCTGTTGTTGTGGCCAAAAAAATAACAAGTTACCAAGGGAAAGTTTCATGGCTTTATCCTTACCGTGCTGTTTTTTTTACTGCCGTGATGGTTAATAGAATAATTTTTAAATTGCATAATCATTGCCACTGACGCGCATAAGCGCCCAGAGTGGTTTGTGAGCCTTCCGATAATTGCGCGAGCTGTTGATTCCAGCTGTCTTGGGTGTGAAAGGTGTCGGGATTTTTCATGACCGAATCAATGGCTTGGCGCCACACCCGAGTCACTTGGCGGGTGTAGGCTGGGCTGCGTTGGCGCCCTTCAATTTTTAATGAACAAACCCCCAATTTATAAAGCTTAGGCAGTAGCTCTAAGGTATTTAAGCTGGTGGGTTCTTCAAGGGCGTGAGTAATCTTGCCATCTACATTAAAACGGCCTTTGCAAAGGGTAGGGTAGCCGGCTTTTTCATCCTCCTGAAAACGATCAATTAAAACGTTATTTAAACGGCTTTCTAAACCTTGTTCGGTGTCATTCCAACGCACATATTTAGCCGGGCTACAGGCCCCCACGGTATTGGGGGATTCGCCGGTCATGTACGACGATAAGTAACAACGCCCCTCGGCCATAATGCACAAACTGCCAAAGGCAAATACTTCTAAATCGAGATCCGTGTCTTGTTTTAAATTGGCCACCTGTTGAAAAGATAATACCCTGGGTAATACCACCCGTTTAATGCCAAAGGGTTTAAAGAAATTAATGGCCGCACTACTGGTGGCACTGGCTTGTACCGATAAATGCAATTCTAATTGGGGAAAATGCGTGGCGGCGTATTCCAGTACCGCAATGTTAGATGCAATTAACACATTGGCGCCTATGTCTACGGCGTGTTTTACCCCGTCAAACCACACCTGAGCTCGGTTAGGGTGAGCAAAGGTATTAATGGCCACGTGCACATGGGCATTATGATCGTGTGCATATTGCACACCTTGATTAAGTTGGCGATCGTTAAAGTTTAAACCGGCAAAGTGGCGGGCGTTGGTGTCGTCTTTAAAGCCCAAATACACCGCATCGGCCCCTTCATCGACCGCTGCCTTCAGTGCAGCCAGACTGCCTGCCGGGGCCAAAAGCTCCATAAACGAATTCCTTGATCTCGATTAATACTTCATAAATCGTTAACGATTAAACTGGCTTCAGTTTGTTTTATGGAGCGCGCAAATGTTATTACCAAAACGGGTTACTACTATGTTGGTAGCCAAGGCCAAGCCAGCCTTAAACCGTGCGCATAATGTAGTGTTTGAAAATCTGAAAACGTCGTCATTAACACCTATGTTGGTAGCCAAGGCCAAGCCTGCTTTAAGCCTAGCCCACAAGCTTGTGCCTACAGCTCTGCAAAATCAGTTGGTATTACAGGGCATGAAGCGGCTAGCGAAAGAATTTTTGGAAAATGGCGAAATGGATTTTATGGCGGGTAAGGTGGCTCGTTTGCACATTAAAGATATGGATATAAGTTTCTTTTTTACGCTGCAAGATGAAAGTAACAGTCCCAGCCAAGACAAAAAACTCATCATTCTAGCTAGCCTGCCACAACCTCCTGAACCTAATGTCACCTTCAGCGCCACACTCGAAGCCTTTGTATTATTGGCCTCACAAAAAGTAGATCCAGATACGTTATTTTTTAATCGCAGCCTGCAAATCAGTGGCGATACTGAGTTGGGCTTAGAAATAAAAAACCTAATTGACCAATTTGATATTCAACTTCTACACAAGCCCGTAGGGCAAGTATTAAACCTGTGGTCGCAGCAACTATTGGAGAACCAACATGCCTAACACCGCCCGAGATTTACGTGATATCACCTCAGAGTTAAATGTTGAAAACTTATTAGAAGACGACCACCAGCGTATCGACCAAATGTATCAAGACGTATTAGATGCATTGATTAATCAAAAACCCCCCATGAGTCAGCATTTATTGTTTAAGTTGTTTAAAAGCGCTTTACTGCGTCATTTACATTGGGAAGAAAAAGTTTTGTTTCCCATGTATATCGAATTCAGTGGTAAGCAGGGCTCTATTCCTCAGTTGCATTTGCAACACAAGGAAATCATGGACTACCTTACCGAGTTAGAAGAAGATTTATCCAAAGGCCTTGAGAAAAGTGCCTTTGAATTATTAGGGCAGTATTTAGCCCATCATAATGAGTTTGAAGAGAAGAGCTTGTATCCGGCATTTGAGGCACTGGATAGTAAGGAGCTGAAGGATAAGTTGGTGTTGGCTATTAGTCGTGGGTTTAAATAGGGGTCTTTATCGCAAATTGTTTTTTAGTGTTCTAAATTCGAGCAATATTTCTGCTGTATCTTAGTCAGATGTTTTTCTTTTCTGGGGGAGTCCCCAGCCCCCTTTTCGTTCATCTTTTAGCCTTGCTTCCTTATATATTTAATTAGCCTCTTTCGTATAGATAGGGCTTGCAAGGCTAAAAAATTCACAGGTTGGTATCGGGTCGTTTCTGGTTGTTCCAAATGGCCATGACGTGGTATTGATTGGTATATTAGTTATGCTGCTTTCTTAACTTAAATTATGCGGAAGATTAAAGCGAGATTGAAATCAGGGTTAAATAGCCTGACTCAGCGCCTTTAAATGATAATAACCTAGGGCTAGCGTGACTGCTGATTGTGTCAAATTTAAAATTGTTAGCGACGTCTTTAACTGATAAATCCCTGATAAAAGATCGTGAATAAAAATAAGGCGAAAAGCTCGTAAATAGCTCATGAATTCGAGTCAAAGTCGTTTTAATGTGTACTAAAAAAAACGAATTTTCAAAGGATTAGAAGCTGAGAATTTATGTGAAAGGCGCAATAAAAGATAATGTTTATTGACCAAATAGGCTGTAGGCGTGATGATGACAGCCCTTAAAAATTGAGTCGCAAAAGACGTCGCCTGAAAAGATGTCTAAGTGATGTAGAATAAACTGTTAGCATTCAATAATATGAAAATAATTTACAAACTTTTAAAATGGACTTTTATTGGTATTTCTTTGTTCGGGGTAGCTATTTTACTTTTAGGCTTTGGCTTTATGTGGTTTTGGAACTCTCAATCTGTAAACTCGCTAAGTGAAGCAAAGGAACTATTAAAAAAACACAGAGATTTCGAATATAGAATTATGATAAATGAGTGCTCTAAGTTATTCGCACTTGACGAAAATATAACTCTTTCTCGTAATGAAATCCCAATAAATCTTAAAAGTATTTCTCCAGAATACATAAGAGTTTCAGGTTATAGCTGTGAGATCAATTTATTTAAAGTACCAGGTAAAGGTATCGGCTACTTTGTAAGTAAGACACAGGATGGAAGCTTTAAAATTAGCTGGCATGATTACTTTGAAAGCTGGGATAGCCATGAAATTAATATTGTGCAATAAAGATGCTAATAAAGCCATTAAGCTTGACACACAAAAAAACGTGTGGCGGACAGCATTTTAGACCGCCACTTATGACAGGCGTTAAATGACAAGTATGATTTAAAAAATTACCGTCTCTATGCTGGAAAAGGAATATCTTACTATTCGAATTTTAAAGAAGCCAAGGGTGATTCAAAGTATTTTATGCCTGATAAAGCTGAACTTCGTATAGAAATACTGGTAGGGATTGCTCCAAGTGAAGCTGATTTTTAAGCCTATGAATATGAGAATAACCAATGGGCACCATCATAAATATTGATGCTGGTGGCAACTTAACAAGTTTAGGCACACGACTCCTGAACTTCACCGATAATGCAGGCACCTTTTTAGTCCTAAAGAAACAGATTATGAGTAAAGAACTAAATAAAATATCAAAGTACTTCAGCTATTTACTTCGTCATGAGCCTGAATCGATTGGTTTATCTCTTGATGAGAATGGTTGGGCGAGTATTGATGAGCTGATCCAGAAAACAGACGACTTCGAATTGAATAACGATATCATTGATATAGTCGTTGAAACTAATGATAAGAAAAGATTCAGTATTAGCAAGGATAGGCTTCATATTAGGGCAAACCAAGGGCATTCAATTGTTGTTGATCTGGAATTGATTCCAATTCAGCCTCCTCAATATCTAGTTCATGGGACTGCAGAAAGGTTCATCGAAATAATTAGAGAACAGGGACTTAACAAGATGCAAAGGCATCATGTGCATTTATCGGAGTCCCAAGCTGTCGCAAAAAATGTGGGATCTCGATATGGTAAGCCTATCCTTTTAAATATTGCGACTAAAGAGATGTTTGATGACGGCTTTATATTCTATAAATCGGCTAACAATGTTTGGTTAGTTGATGGCGTGCCACCAAAGTACATTAAAGAAGCGTAGTAATAATAGACTGTTGGTAACATAACAACCTTGGGTGTTATGTAGCCGATAGGAATTAAATGTTGGAATCACAGAGGTTTAGCCTTGCCTTTTTCCAAGGAAATGATAATAAATTCTGAGCTTATTTATTCTTACAATATAGTGTCTCTGGAAAACAAACATGAACTCAACCCTATATTACATTCACGACCCCATGTGTAGCTGGTGCTGGGGTTATCGCCCTGTGTGGAATGCATTACAACAACATCTTCCTGTTGCTATAAGAATTGAATATGTGGCAGGGGGATTGGCCCCCGATTCAGATCAGCCCATGCCAAAGGAAATGCAGAATGCCATTCAAGGGCATTGGCACAATATAAAAGCCAAACTAGGCACTGAGTTTAATTTTGATTTCTGGCGAGAAAACACACCGCGCCGCTCCACTTATATGGCTTGTCGGGCAGTAATTGCCGCTAAGTTGCAAGGTTTTGAAAAGCAGATGCTAGAAGCCATCCAGTGTGGTTACTATTTGCGGGCCTTGAATCCTTCTGATATAGAGGTTTTAAATCAGTTGGCAGGGGAGTTGTGTGCCTTAAAGCCAGAGTTAGATTTAGCAAAATTTTCAGCGGATCTTTTGGCACTTGATACACAAAAAGAATTTGAGCGACAATTGCAGCTGGCAAGAGCATTAACCATTCAAGGGTTTCCATCATTAGTGCTTGAAGTTAAAGGTCAGCGCTATTCTATAGCCATTGATTATAGCGATTACCAAAATACATTGGCGCAAATAGTGGAGTATGCAGCATAAAAAGGGCTAGTCTAATTTTACATTAACTCAATTTGTTAGCAGAGCATTTCGCGTAGTGATTGAAACTTCTCTAAATTAAGGAAAGCATGAAAAAACTATTTTTTATTTTAATAGCACTTGGCGTATTCTGGAAATTTTACAATTACACCGGTTCTGTATCATTGGGGCCGGGTGTGATGGTAAGTGAAGTACCGCTGCAAGAAAGTGTCTCTTCAACCATTACCCATAAGTTTGATGATTACACCATTAATGAAATTGCCACTTTTCATATTAAAGCAAAAGTCCTTGCTAAGAAAAACTACTATCTGGGCCGTGAATCTGATCTGTCACCTACTGATCTAGCACTAGGTTGGGGGAATATGTCCGATGAAAGTATTCTAGATAAAATTGAAATATCACAATCGAATCGCTTCTATTTTTGGCGTGTGGAATCCTTTCCCATACCTCGCAAAGAAATAGAAACCCACAGCGCGAATATGCACCTTATCCCTGCCGATGAATCAGTAGCAAGAATCATTGGTGAAATTCGAAACGGCGATATTGTTGAAATTTCAGGTAGCCTAGTAAACGTAACCGCTCAAGATAATTGGCGTTGGAGGAGTTCACAAACACGTAACGATACTGGAAAGGGCGCTTGTGAATTGATTTTAGTGAAGAATCTTTATATCGCCACGCCTTAGAGGCACTTCTATTAATAGCTTGAGACTAACCAAACATCCAACCTAGTGGCACTATTCAATTAATGCCAGCTTCAAGGGGATAGTTTACTCCTTAATCATTGTATGGCCTGTTGTGCGCGCGGTGCCTTTTAGTGTGGGGAGATAAGCTATTCGGGTAATTTTATGAACATAGACGTGGTTGAACGCTGACACAGATTATTTAGTAGCACTGTTTTGTCGAACATATATTTTAAAGACGGTGAGTTGCCAGAAGCTGACGCGTTAGCTTTTCAAACTAACTATGAATCAAAGCGAGTATAGTGGTATCAGCTTGTGTCTTTAGATTTGGCGCTAATTTAGTGAAAGTAATTTATTAATTCTCACTATTATGGATGTCTAATTAGTTCACTCAGAAGTGCTCTAATGTCGGTGACTTATTAAGTATTTGTATAGGTCTTCGATTCTTGGTTATTACTTAGACCAGCATAACCCCTCCCCAAAAAAAATGAGTTTATGGAGTCAGGACTTATGTCTAAACAGTCATTTATAAGACACTTAGAATATTTGCCAGAATGTAAAAAAGTATCGATCTCTGAGAGTGTAGAGTTAAAGGACGAAGATGCTGACTTTTTCTTCGCCAACGTGGGTTATCAAGTGGAGCAAGATTTTAGGCCTAGAAAAGGGGAGCAAAGTAGCGTTGTGCTTGAGCAGGTGAAAATACTTAAAAATATATCAAAAAAGGCCGATGCATGGTGCACTTTGAAGTTGAATTCGGGAAATGGATGCCTTGAACTCTAGGCGTATGTCTTATGATGGTCTAGGTATTAATATGCCCGGCTTTTCACAAACGGGCAGGGTAGAAGGCATTACCAAATCCAAAAACAAGCAAATTATTTACATTAATAATGACTTGAATTGGGGTAATGGCGTTCATCACATAGGTATTCGCCGTCCTAATGGTACGTTATCTGGTCCGTATGAATGCACTCAATATGAGTCACCTAGCGCCGTTAAGCTAAAGACTCCTTTAGACTTTGAACCTGTTTTCAATGGCACCCATGAACCCCCTTTACTTTACTTTTGGCGAGGCCGATAGCTGGGTAGTGCCAGTCTTGGTGACTAAAATAAAACCAAGTGGAACCAATAAAGTTAAGGTTGAGTCTTTTGAGTACAGTGATGATGTTTATTTGTATGATGATATTTTATTGCCCAATTAGTCCATCTACTTAATTAAATCTTTGTGCTCATTTATTGAGGGTTTTTGACGTTTTTAGTCCATACATGTTCATTTTTATGGAACTGTTCGGTCTTCCAAGTAGCTATTCTAGTGTGTATTGTTAGGCATCAAATAATTCACAGGTTGATAGAGTCTATGGACAAATTAACAAAAGTTTTACTTGGTGTAATCCTTGCTCTCACGATAGGGGTAGGTTTATTAACCTACTTTTTGTATAAGTGTGGTGACAAGCCCCCTTTTATTCCTCCGATGGCTCAAGTGCAGAAATTCATAGGTTACACCGCGGTACTTAAGCACGATATTACCTGCACGAGAAAGCCACTTAATAGAAAGGGAAAAATAAAGAATAGTGCTTGTAAGCATGTGATGGAGAGTGCAAGGGGTGTAGATCCAGTTAATTATGATAGGAATACGCCTGCTAAGAATGGAACTCTACTTTGGGCAAAATATGGATTTAAGTGGTACGAGAAGGTTCTGTTTATGGTGGATTTGTCGGAGGATAAGTATAAAACCCCAGCTGTGAAAGGTAACAAGATAATTTATACGCTTCCAGAAGTTATCTATGAAAGGGTTTTGGTTCATGATGCGCAGATTCCATATATAATTGATCGAGCGCCAATTGGTGATGATGAGGATTACCTAAAGGACATTTCAATAAATAGGTTTGAGTTTACTGCTGGCGAAGTTAAGTCTTATAAAGAACAAGAAATTAGCGAAATAAAGAAAGAAATTGGAAAACAGTTTTTGGACTTGATGACGAGGGCAGTAGTTGCTGCTGGGGCAGGGCCTCAAACGAAGGTTGAGGTTGTTTGGGAGTAAGGATTTGTGTAGAGCCAATTATGAGGCATTGATTTGCCAAAAAACATTTTTTTAGCCATTTAAGGCAAAGAGAGTGTTTTTTGGGTCTTATATTAGATTGTTAATTCCCCTAATTTTAATTCGAGTTTGTTGATAAATTAGGGGGGGTAATAATGAGTACTTTTCTATATTTGAAGTATTTTTTTGAAATGACTAAGCTAACAACAATTAGTGCTACAGAGCAATTTCTGATACTGGGCAACGCATAAAGCATGCCCGAACTGCGTTCGAATGGCCCAACTCACTTACTCTTGTTTCCAGTCTTGATATCTAGGAAATCTATTTGATTTGTCGCTGCCAAAAAATCAATGAGCGATGTTTTAGCTTGCTTGTTCATTGCCAAAACATGATTGAGTAGTAAGAGGCTGTAGCTAATTCTGTGTAACTGCCTATCATGAAAGCCAGAAATGGCTAAGGATAGGCTGCAATGAACAAAGAAGCATTGGAAGCCTTTGCCCGCGAAGCGGCCAAAGGCATTAAAACAGAAGAAGACCTAAATGAGTTTCGTCAGATGCTCACTAAAGTGACGATTGAGCACGCCCTAAATGCTGAGCTAGATGATCACTTAGGTTACGAAAAACACGTCGCATCAAGCAACTCAAACAAGCGTAACGGCACCACCAGCAAGACACTTCGTACTGAAGATGGCCAATTTCAGCTCGATACCCCCAGAGATCGTGATGTCAGTTTCGAGCCCAAGATTGTTAAAAAAAGCCAAACTCGATTTACCTCAATGGACGATAAAATTCTGTTTTTATACGCCCAAGGTATGACCACCCGAGAGATCGTTAAAACCTTCAAAGAGCTCTATGGTGCTGATGCTTCGCCCTCGCTAATTTCTAAAGTGACCGACGCGGTTATCGAGCAAGTTATCGAATGGCAATCCCGCGAACTAGATGCAGTTTACCCCATCGTTTATCTTGACTGTATCGTGCTTAAAATTCGTCAGGACAAGCAAGTTATTAACAAAGCCGTTTACTTGGCCCTGGGTGTAAATATGGACGGTCACAAGGAATTATTGGGCATGTGGCTTTCTGAAAACGAAGGCGCTAAGTTCTGGTTGAACGTGCTTACCGAACTACAAAATCGTGGCGTGAAAGATATTCTTATCGCCTGTGTAGATGGCCTCAAGGGCTTTCCTGATGCGATTAACACTGCCTTCCCTCAAACTCAAATACAGCTGTGTATCGTACATATGGTACGAAACTCAGTGAGATATGTACCCTGGAAAGATTACAAAGCAGTGACATCGGACTTAAAGAAAATTTATCAAGCTAGTACTGAAGAAAGCGCTTTAAAAGCGTTGGATAATTTTAGTGAAAAATGGGACGGGAAATACCCGCAGATTAGCAAATCGTGGCGAATGCATTGGGACAATTTAAATACGCTATTTAATTATCCTGCAGACATTCGAAAAGCGATTTACACCACCAATGCCATCGAATCACTTAATAGTGTCATCCGTAAAGCAACGAAAAAGCGCAAGGTATTCCCGACCGATGACGCGGCTAAAACAGTTATATACTTAGCAGTACGCCAAGCTTCGGAAAAATGGACTATGCCCATCAGAAATTGGAAAGAGGCCTTGAACAGATTTACGATACTGTTCGAAGACCGCTTGAAGGACTATATTTAAAACGGGCAGTTACACAGGATGGTTTACAGGCCCGCAGCAATTTAACAAGCAATCTAAAAGAAAACCTAAATAATTCTTTAGTTAACTCCTCTGTAATCTGAAACAACCTCGCTCTCTCGCATCCTCAATTACCGCTCCTGCGTTATTCTAATTAGCCACATCCATGTGGCGATGCTTCGCTCTACTTCCTAAATCCATTTAGTCATGCAACCGCGACGTACGTTCATCCTGAACGCAAAACTGAGCTTGCCACTTTATTCCCTAGTAATACTTATCACAATCGTAAGCAGATGTTGATTGGTAACTATTACGAGCCGTCCCCACATTACTGTAACGGTCACCCTGCGAATTGGGGCCGTTATCAATGGCTTGGTTGGCTACCGCACAGGCATCACCATGATCACCGTCTTCACAGAAATCATCGTAATACACGTCGTTCATGGCGCCTACAATAACGCCATTACCTTCTTGGCCACACTGCCATTCAAAACCGGCAAGGTATTCCCAAGAATCGCGATGGCCAAATAGTAAGCGCATCATGTCGTCTTCATATAAGCCTACCCAGTTAAAGGTCCACATGAAGGTCGAATTAATATTCGCCATATGTTCGATATCACCACTGATATTGTTAAAAGCACCCATATCTGAGAATAATCCGAACGTACCGATCAAAGGCCCGCCCACAGACAAACCACACTGAATGCCCCACTCGGCACATTTTTCATTGGCTGCGTCGGTATCGGAATTGTCATCCACATCAATAATCAGTAGGTTTTCATCATGACCGCCTAGCTGCAAAAGATTTTGCTGAATGGCCGTCACGTAAGGCGTGTTTAATTCTGTGGCAGGATAAACCCCCCAGAATTTACGCATTTTACCATCCCCTTCACCCACAGTGGTTTTAACGGTTTGCCTAATATCGGCGTAATCGGCTTCTGTTTTAGTGGTGGATTTAACATCAAACCAAACAGCGGCAATTTGCGGGTTAACTTCAGCGGCTTCTAAAATGGTCGATAAATTAACCGCCACTGTATCGCCGTCATGATAGGCACACCAAGTTTCATCACAGGTTTTATTGGCAGGCACGTCATCACGGTGAGTAACATCAATTTCAATGGCGTTAACCCCCAAGTCATTACTGGCTGCATTTACAGCCTCTAGGTTATTAACTCGATGGGCAAATACCCAAGTTGAATCCGATGCCATCGCAGCTGTGCTGGAAAACGCGCAGGCAATTACCAATAGCCCAGACATTAATAATTTATTCATAAGTGACCTTAGATAGGAATGTAACAAGATGCATGGATTAAGCTGTGGAATGGCCAAGCATCAGGAGCGCGCATACTATGGTTCCTTTCACTTTTTTTCAAGAAAGAAAATACGGCTATTGTTTGAATTTAGTACACTTTCCATTCAGCCATTTCATGGCGCTTAAAGTAATCCAAAAAGTTTAATTAACCTTCCTTTACACCCAAATAAAAACGCCGAGCATTTCCTGAAATTAAAAGGAAACGAGTCGGCGTTTTAATTTTTAGTTAACTCACTAATGAACAATAAAAGCAAAACAAGGCCGAAACCATTTAAGACTTCCGGTTAACTCTCTTATGATCCTTCTTTAAAGAAGCCGACTAAAACTGATAGCTGGCCGACACGCGCACGGTTCTAGGCTCTAACACGTGGTAGTGAATATCTTCCGTCCCCACGCCGCTCGTGTTACTGGCCAATCGGGACTCATATAGATAATCAATATCGTGGTCATCGCTATCCAGCAAGTTAATCACATCGGCTTTTACGGTGACCTTTTGCCAGCGATAACCGGCTCGTAGGTTCACCAGCGTGCTGCTGTCAGAGGTGACTGTGCCACTTTCCTCCAATGGGCGTTCGCCGAAATAGCGCAAGCGCGCACTGCCAAACCAGCCGCTGGCTAAATCAGCACTGAGCCCCAATTGCCAAACCTGCTCAATGGCACCGGGAATTTTATCCCCCGCGGGGTCGGAGTCGGCGAATGTAGAGTCGGCATGGGCGTATTCTAAGTCCAGTGTCCATTCGTCATTAAGATGGTAATAGCTCGTTACCTCCACACCGCGTCGTTCACTTTTGCGGCTGGCTTCGGTATTGCCCGCATCCCCCACAAATAATAATTCACTATCCAGTTCCAGATACCAAAGGGCCATGGATGTATTTAGGTGCTCAGTGAAGAAGCCACGCACCCCCAGTTCAGCCCCAAGGGATCTCACCAACGGGTCCACCGCATCTACCGCGGCACCATCAGTTGGGTCCAGTTGAATGGTGGTGCCCCGAGCATCATTGGAATGGAAGCCTTGTCCTGCCGAGCCGTAAACTTCCCACTGTTCATTAAAGGCATAAATAAGGCTGGCCTTGGACGATAACAGGCCGTCATTACTGCTGCCACTATTGCCAGAGAGATCAATGCCGTTGATATTCTCGTCGATGCGGCTGTCTACTTCAAAGTCGTAGTAGTCGTAGCGTAGGCCAACAATACTGCGCAGTTTGTCAGTCCATGCCAGTTGGTTTTCCCAAAAAATTCCGGTGCTGAATTCATCGACTTTGTCGCTGCGGACCGTCCCAAGGCGTTGCCTTTGTGCGGTTTTGTATAGCCCCACTTCGTCGATCACATCTAAACGCAGCTCTATGCCAAAACGGTTGCTCATGGCATGCCCTGCTAAGCTGCCGTTAAACTGGTAGCTAGCATTGCCGCCGTAAATCCAGCGATCATCCACTTGCTCAAACTGATCACCATTGGTTTCATCATCCAAAAAGTAAGTAAAATTAGACCACAGCGTCATGTCGTAATTAATGGCATAGGCAGAGACTTGCCAAGCGTCTCTTTGCCAATTGGCACTCAAACTGTAGCGGCTGGATTCGCCGCCGGTGGTGGTATCAATGGAGCCCAGTTCATCGATCAAATCGTTGGTCACTGCATACTGAGGAATCTGATCGGCACTATTCCAACGGTTATCATAGGCCATTAAGGTGACAGATAATTCACCGCCCGCTAACGGACGGCTGTGTTTAAGAACCGAATTAAGCTTATCTAAATCTTCGTCAATGTCAGACCAAGGGCCATCGTAACGATTGGCTTCAACGGCATATAACCACTCAGCACTGCCGCGACTAACACTGTCCATTACCAGTAATCGAGAGTAATTATTTTCACCCAGCGTAAGCTCCACTTTTCCGTGATTAAAATAGTTAGCGGTTTTCATATGGGCACTACCAGCGCCACTGAAGTCGCCCACATCGGCGTAGTAGGGGCCTTTTTTGTAGCTAATGCTATTGATCAATTCAGGAATAATAAAATTTAAATCGCTATAACCCTGGCCATGACCATGGGTGCGCATATTCACCGGCATACCATCTACAAAGCTCGCAAAATCGGTGCCGTGATCTAGATTAAAGCCGCGCAAAAAGTATTGGTTGGCCTTGCCTGTGCCACTGTGTTGGGTCACCACCATACCGGGCACCAGTTCTAACACTTCACCGGTACGGGACAATGGCCGCACCTCGATTTCTTGTTGGCCAACCAGACCCTGTGATGCCGAGACGGCCTCACCCACCAGGTTATCTCGACCGACCACTTCAACCGGTTCTAAGTGCACAGCTTCACCCCAAGCTAAACCGGCATAGCTGGCTGTGGTTAAATAGCTTGCTGTGATTAAAATGATTCCCGCGCTGGACCGCATGTTTGTCTCCTACTATTCACAAATTGTTGATGGCGCTTTCACCCTAATCTGCACCAGCAGTTGACTGTGTCATTGAATCGTCTATGGTGACGGCAAAACGCGTGTCGAGATTAGAAAGAAAGCCAATGAAACGCAATATTTTTTACTTAAAAATCAATGAGTTAGCGGTTTTAAGCGCCATAAGCCTGATTCAGAAAACAAGCTACAAAACACCGAGTGGCAATCGGTTTTTTAGAGGTGTGAATGTTTAAGCGCCGCTCTAACAGCAATACCTTGCCACAGCTAGGGGAGTTGGAACTCAGCGTCATGGAGGAGCTTTGGCAGCGACCCGATCAGCCCGCCAAGTCGGTTCATAAACGCTTGGCTGACAGCCAAAAACGCAGCCTTTCAACGGTGCAATCCACGGTTGAGAGATTGCATCGCAAGCAGTTATTGCAGCGCAGTAAAGAGGGCCATGCCTATGTATACCGCGCGCGGGTGGCGCGTACAGAATTAATGGGCCGATTAATTGGTGGGGTTATTCGCCAACTGCACACCGGCAGTCTTGATCCGATTCTTTCTGGCTTTGTGGATTTTGCCGATCGTATGGATGAAAAAACTCTGGACCGCTTAGAGCAGATGATTCAGCTACGCAAACAACAGCGTGAGGAAAAAGCTGAGTGCCAGAGTGAGGGCTTAGGTGAGGACCAGGGTGAAGGCCAGAGTGAGGAAAAGCGTGATGATTGAATTAATCGCCACCGCCACACTCACCGGATTTGGACTTTGGTTACTGTTTGGTGTAGTCAGTATTGCCAGCTACCCGCTTATTCGAAACCGCCTGCGTACACTGCACCCGGCTCAAAGCAGCGTGCTGTTATTGTGCTGGTTGGCCCTGCCTTTTGTGGGCAGCTTGTTTATTAGTTGTCTTTTGTACTGGCCAGAACTGGCAATATGGCTGATTGATCACCACTGTCACTCCGACAGCTGTCGCCAACACGCACCATCAACACCCTGGGCGTTATTGCCAGCCATGGGTTTGTTAGCTTGGGTCGTATTTCGAGTGTTGCGCTGTTATAAGTTGCAATACTTACCGGCGCGGCGGCTAGCCAAGCAGTTAATGCGCGTCGCGATTCCTCGGGGTAATTATTATGAGTTGTCTTCCCCCGTGCCAACGGCTTTTACTCTGGGTTGGCTAGCTCCCAAAATTTTTATAAGCCAAGGGCTAAAGGAACAGTGTGATGCCAACGATATCGCCTGCATTCTTGATCACGAACAAGGCCATCGCCAACGCCAAGATAATTTACGTCATTTATTGGCTTGGCTATTAACGGCACCGCTGCCAAAGCGCTGGGTGCAGAACATGCTTGATGATCATAGACTTAGCTGTGAGCAAGCTTGTGATTTAATTGCCTGTGGTCGCGTACCACCGGAAAGTGTCGCCGAGACTCTGTTGCGTGTGGCACGTTTACAAGGTGAGCAGTCTAGCCCTGCAGGCAGCAGCGCTTTTGCAGATAATCATACCGAGCTGCGCATTCGTGCATTGCTTAGTGAACCACCTACGCAACTTAGTGCTAGCGCATTGATTGCTATGAGTGTTGCGCTTTTGGTTTTGTTGATGTTGTTAGTGAACCCGGTTCACTATTTTTTGGAGCACTTTCAATAATTTTAATGTGTTAACACTTTATAACGCCAGCCCAAATTGGATTGGGTTTTTGCGTTCAGGATGAACGTACGTCGCGGTCGCATGGATGCGAGAGTGCGAGGTTGTTGCAGGTTGCGGAGGCGTTAACTAAAGAGCTATTGAGGTTTTCTTTTAAATTGATTGTTAAATTTCTGTGTTAAAGCTAGATGTTTTTCCTTTGAAGGGGAGACCCCTTCCACTTCGGCAACTGCTCCCTGCGTTGCTCTATCTTTTGCATCCATGCAGTCGCCCCTTTACTCCCCTTGTGGCCTTTGGTCATTTATATATTCAATTAGGCTCTTTCAATAAAGGCCACAAAAAGTCGCGATTTATTATCGACTCGCGTTTGGTGCGGTAAAAAGAATAACAGAACACGAAAATACAGGGTATTTGGCGTGTTGTATTTTATTTTTCTACCACTTTTTAAATAGCCTTACAGTAGTCCTTACCTATCTTTACTTTAAAGTAGAAGTTTTTAATTTAAATTTACCAAAATGAGTTTTGTTGTTTGATTAAGCAAGGCTGGCACTTTAGACTGTGTCCGAATTTTACATGGCGCTTGGCTTGTGCCGGTTATTTCAATAGAAATGGGATACCGAGACCCCATCGTTATATTAGATATACGGCTTGCGCATTATTAAAGCTGTTATGGCGTATTAAAAGAGTTTTTGATTTGAAAGGCTTTCGGTAATCTGCCTTTGGGCTTAGTCTTAAAATCGGTAATTATGTTAATCTTACCAGCCAAAACATTGTCATCGTTTAAGTTAATATCTTAATCGTTAAAGTAATAACAAGGATTGTTTGTCTCGGCCCTTATGCCTCAGCCTCACAGTCAAACATTAAAATTAAATATATAAATCGGTATCGCATAACAAACGGTAGCAGCAAGGCCCAATAAATTGGGCCGG
>OJBM01000106.1_pt1 | contig 44048 bp, 33 predicted proteins | sample 1591061 | NCBI WGS metagenome assembly OJBM01 (sample SAMN05416872, study PRJEB24817) | seawater metagenome | isolation source: Sea water | place: Canada:Atlantic | collected 2013-11
CAATGCCGATTTAAGCATTGGCGATATGTTCACCTTTTTACACAGTATTAAAAGCATGAAAAAAATTAACGCTAAAGCCAGTGACTTTGTATTTCATGACCTATTCCCCCCGATTTATTCACGTATGGGGTTTCATGATAAGGTATTATGCGAAAGGTTTAATCAAGCGTTCAAAATCATTAGAAATAGTGGCGAGTATGAAGCAATATACGATAAGTATCTAAGAAGCTTTGATTACTATAAAAATTAGTTTATTCCCCCCCATAAAACTCCCCCCATAAAACTCCCCCTATCAGCACCTCATTTGCCCAGCTCCGTGTACAACCTAGCTCACCCAATAAGATAACGGTATAAAGAAAATGAAAAGAAAAGTGCTCCATTTTTGCGCAACACATTTTTGCCCTCTACACTGAACATAATCATTAGGGAAAAGGGCCTAAGGCATCCTTATATCACGGTTACAGCCTAGGAATGTATATGCTAACAGCACCAAGGATTATCAATGATCGCTCCACAGCCTTTAAAATAAGCTTATTAGTCATATTGCTGATTATTCCCATGCTTATCTTATTGCTCTTCTTTATCAAGTCAGAGAATCATCAAATTGATTTTGCCCAAAAGGAAATTAAAGGCAATCAATACTTAACACATATTTACCCATTACAAATAAGCATGGCCAAACATAGGGGGTTGATGGCGGTCTACATTAATGGCGATACCAGCTTTAAAGGAGAAATAGCAAAATTAAAAGAGCAAATCACAGAGCAACTTAACAGCGTAACCGCACTACCAAAACAATTTGGCACGCAGTCAATAATTGCTTCTATTGAAAGAGACTGGCGATCCATTAAAGATAACGCTAATTTATCACTTCAGGAATCGTTCAACTCCCACAGTGCATTGATTCAAAAAATACTCGCGTTAATTGTTCATGTGGCCGACCAATCTAACTTAATATTAGACCCAGACCTAGACAGTTATTACCTAATGGATTTAACCATTATTGCCATACCAGAACTCATTGAAGCCATGGGTAAAGCGCGCGGTGGCGCCAGTGCCATCGTGGCTACAAAGGAAATGTCTCAAAAAAATATAATTGACCTAAACATTTACTACAATGATATTTCTCGGATATTTACTCGCACACAATCCAGTTTAAAAACTGCACTTGAAAACACCCCAAATAATCAATTAGCCAATGGTTTATTAGATTATGAGACTGCACTGAAAAATAATATCAATACGTTTTTATCACTGATTAAAAACGACATTGAATTAGCTGGAACTATAGAAATCGAAGCCAGCCAGGCATTTAATAGCGGAAGCCAAGCCATACAATCGGCAATTCAATTGTTAGAAAAAACACGCCCTGAATTAGAAACATTATTAACCATTCGAGTCAATAAAATAAGCCAAGCAAGAAACCGACAATTGGTCATCATTGCCATAGTGGCATCTATTGCGCTTTTACTGGGTTTGCTTATCGTCACCGGTATTCAACAACAGGTTAAGCATATTAGTGACAGCATTACCAAAGTGATTAATGAAAAAAATCTCAGCATTAGAATTCGCTCCCAAAGTAAAGATGAATTGGGGGATATCGCTAATAATATTAATGAATTGCTCAATTCATTTTCAAGTATCGTAAAAGAAATTAGCAGTTCCAGTATTCAACTGGCTACCGTTGCTCAACAAACCGCAACCACTTCAAATCAAAGTGCCACCAACCTTCACGTTCAGCAAGGGGAAACCACTCATCTGGCCACCGCCATTCAAGAAATGGCCAGTACCGCCAGTGAAGTGGCAAACAGTACCGTGCGCGCAGCAGATGCCGTAGGCCAAGTGGATAGCCAGGCCGATGAAGGCAACAGTTTGGTTAACAATGCGGTGAAATCTATAGAAGAACTGGATGTAGAAGTAAGCAAAATTGGCAACATACTGGCAAAACTGAAAAGCAGTAGCGAAAATATATCTAACATCCTTGATGTTATTATGAGCATCGCATCGCAAACCAATTTATTGGCTTTAAACGCCGCCATTGAAGCCGCTAGAGCCGGAGAGTATGGCAGAGGGTTTGCGGTAGTCGCAGACGAAGTAAGAGGCCTTGCCCAGCGCACTCAAGAATCAGCCGTTGAAATTGAACAAATTATTTCTATTTTCCAACAAGATTCTGAAGATGCCTATAACGAAGTGGAAATTACTAAATCAATGGTACAAGACAGTGTGGGGGTTGTTAAATCCGTAGAAAAAGCCCTAGTAAATATTGGTATTGCCATTGCGACTATTCGCGATATGAACCACCAAATAGCCGCCGCTAGCGAAGAATATGTCATGGTGAATAATCAAATTAATGAAAGCGTCGTTAAAATAGATGAAATGAGTAAATCAACGGCCTCTAGTTCTAATGACATCTCAGAAGCCAGCGTTGAGCAAGAAAAGCTAGTGTCTCATTTAAAAGCGCTCACCGCCTCATATAATACGTAACATTTAATACAATGAAACTAAATCCCCCTCCTTTCAAGGGCGTATAAAATTGAAAAGAAAATTATGAAGGTATTGAAAGTACTATTCCTCTTTTTTCATTTTTATGGCTTCTTCAGTTGTGCCCATGCAAAAGAAATTAGTATTTCCATGGGCAATTTTGAACCCTACTATATTGAACATAATGAATCGGGAATTTTTACTGACATTATTAATAAAGTTTTTTCTAAAATCCCCCATTACCATCCCCAATATGCATGGGGGCGTTCGAATAATCGTTTGTGGGCTGATTTTTCCGAAGGAAAACTAGATGGAGTGTCAAACTTATTTGATAGTGTGGAATTAGATGCCTGCCGAACAGACCCAGTTTTCCGATTTCGAGACATAGCCATAAGCAACAAAAAAGACAACTTAACCATAAAAACCATTAAGGATTTAAAAGAAAAAAATATCATCACCTTTCAAGGAGCTAAGGATTTTTTTGGCAAGCAGTTCACTTCCGTGATTAAAGCTGACTTGTATCGGGAAGTGGCAAGGCCTCACTTGCAAGCCAAAGCACTCTATACACGTCAAGCCGATGTTAGTGTCGGTGACATGTTTATTTTTTTAAACAGTATTAAAGCCGAAAAAAACATCACCCTAACACCACAAGACTTCTCTTATCATGATATTTTTCCAGCCATTTATTCACGCATGGGGTTTCGAGACAAGAAAGTATGCAAGGAATTTAACAAAGCTTTAAAAGTAATTAAAAATAGCGGTGAATACGAGCAGGTATATCACAAGTATTTAAAACAGCTTAATTATGTATTTTAATTAAGCCGATTTATTGTACACATTGCTATTAAATAGACCGTGCGCACCACACCACTTTCCCTATTATTGTATTGTGTTCTAAATCCTTTGGGTAAATATCCCATGATTCAAAATCAGAATTATCACTGATCACATTTAATAAGCCATCGGCATGCTGCTTTAACCTTTTAGTGACCAGCCCTTGAGGCGTATGCAGTAAATACACCCCTTCTTTGTGGACCATTTTTTGTGACATATCCACCAGCACGTCATCACCATTATTGAGCGTTGGCAACATGCTATCACCACTGACACACACCAATGCTAAATTATCCCCTGACACCCTTAATTGACTAGATAACCATTTTTTATTAAATGCAAAATAGTCACTGACGTCTTCCGTGATTACTTCTTGACCAAGACCAGCACTGGCTTGCACATCAAACATGGGGGTCATAACAAGGTCTTTATTTTCAATTCGCCCGGTAGGCGTTGCATGGTCGCTGCGTTCACCGGTTAACAACCAATTAAGATCAATTTGAAATTCAGCGTATAAGTCTTGTAAATATCCCATGGAAGGACGGCTCATGCCGCGACAAATTTTATAAATGTGGGAAGCAGATTTACCGGTTAGTTGCGCAAATTGCTTTTTATTGCCCTTGGCCAATTGATCGACAATTAGCATAAAACGTTGTGCAAAGGCATTGGCCATAACGAAACTCTGTTGACTAAAAAAACGGCGCTTAGTATACGGATTCATACGCTAATTAAAATCACCTAATTCAGAATATTAATTGTTTAAATAATGTACCGGAAACGTCTAAGCTTAATGAATAGTAAACGAAGCATGGCTTTATCAATCAATAATTTCTGACTTTGCCGCGCTGCTATGTTAAAACCTCTATTCTATTAATAGACCGCAATATATGACCAAGATACTCATCATCTACGCCCATCCAAACCCACAAAAGTCTCGTTTGAATAAACAATTGGCTTTTGCTGCCAGAACATTGGATTTTGTCACGGTTCACGACTTGTACCAGCACTACCCAGACTTTGATATTGACGTGGCGCACGAGCAGGCATTATTAGATAAAGCCGATGTGGTGGTTTTTCAACACCCTATTTACTGGTATAGCTGCCCATCATTAATGAAAGAGTGGCTCGATTTAGTCCTGCACAATGGTTACGCCTATGGAAAAGGAGGTGATCAGCTAACCGGTAAGCGCTGGTTATCGGCCATTTCCACCGGAGCGGATCAAAGCGCTTATAAAAGTGATGGCAGTCATGGCCATGAATTAGATCAATTCCTATTGCCGTTTAAACAAACGGCTCATTACTGCGCCATGACTTTCTTGCCACCCTTTATTAGTCATCAAGCTCGTCAATTAAATGATGCTGGCATTCAGCAGCAAGCTCAGCAATACAAAACACTCTTAAATAACCTTTACGTTCAACTGTAAAGTTTTCAGGTAAAAGGCGGGTTAATGTACCAAGCGTTTATTTTTTTATTAGCGGCAGTGGTATCGGTTCCCATCGCAAAGCGATTAGGTCTTGGCTCAGTATTGGGTTACCTATTGGCCGGTACGATTATCGGCCCTTACGCATTGGGACTGGTGGGTCACAACGTAGAAGGCATTATGCATTTTGCCGAATTTGGCGTAGTGATGATGCTTTTTTTGGTGGGCCTAGAACTGCGTCCAGCTTTATTGTGGCAAATGCGGTTACCTATTTTAGGGTTAGGAGGGCTACAGGTCGTACTCACTACCGTGCTCTTCAGTGCCATTGGTCTGTTGTTAGGCTTTGCTTGGCAAACCTCATTAGCAGTGGGATTAATATTAGCCCTGTCTTCCACTGCCATTGTTTTGCAGTCCATGAATGAAAAAGGCCTCATGAATACAGAGGCAGGGCAAAATGCCTTTGCTGTGTTGTTGTTTCAAGATATTGCCGTCATTCCTATGTTGGCGCTTTTACCCCTTTTAGCCATGACACCCTCTTCTGACGTCGCCAGTTCAATAGGGTTAAGCGGCTGGCAACATGGTTTAGTGGTGTTATGCGCCATTAGCGCCATTATTATCGGGGGGCGCTTATTGTTAAGGCCTTTGTTTCGAATTATTGCCAGCACAAAACTTCGTGAAATATTTACCGCCACCGCATTACTGCTGGTCATTGGCATCGCATTATTAATGGATTTAGTGGGGTTGTCTGCTGCTCTTGGCACCTTTATAGCGGGCGTGGTACTGGCTGATAACGAATACCGTCATGAACTAGAAGCAGAAATAGAACCCTTTAAAGGGTTACTACTGGGGTTATTTTTTATCTCGGTGGGGGCCAGTATTAATTTCGATCTACTCATGCAAGAACCCTTAGTTATTTTGGGCTTGGTGTTAGCGCTTATTTTGGTCAAATTTACCGTGCTTATTGCCTTAGCCAAATTGTTTAAATTACAAACCAGCCAGCAATGGACGTTCACTTTTGCATTAGCGCAAGGGGGGGAGTTTTGCTTTGTATTATTTTCTTTTACTAGCCAACACCACATATTACCAGAGCACGTTACCGCTCCATTGGTGGTGGTAGTAGCATTGTCCATGGCGTTCACGCCACTCTTGATGATCATAAATGAGCGTTGGGTGCAGCCTATGTTTGTCTCCCAGCAAGATAACGACCAGCTACCCGATACCATAGATGATGGCGTCACTCAGGTGATCATTGCAGGGTTTGGTCGGTTTGGGCAAATTGTCGATCGCTCTTTAACGCTTAATGGTTTCTCAACCACGGTACTGGAACACAATGCGGCGCAAATAGAATACCTGCGAAAATTTGGTCATAAAGTTTTTTATGGCGATGCCTCCCGCCAAGAGCTATTGCATGCAGCAGGAGCCGACACGGCTAAGCTGCTGGTGGTGGCTATTGACGATCATGAAAAAGCATTAGAAATTGTGCGCATTTGTAAAGTTCACTACCCACATTTAAAGCTATTTGCACGGGCGTCTGGTCGTATTCAAGCCCATGAATTTCATAAGGCAGGTGTTGACGTATTTGTACGAGAGACGTTTCATTCCGCGCTAAATTTAAGTGAGCAAGTAATGACCAGCTTAGGGTTACATGCCTATGACGCTCATCGCGCTATTCGAAACTTTAGAAAATTAGATGAACGCCATGTACGAGATATTATTAAATTAGAAGGGGACACCAAGGATTATGTTTCCATGTCGCAAAAGAATAGAAAAGAATTAGAAGAAGTATTGAAGTCAGATATTAATGATATTGAAGAACTTGAAGATATGCAGTGGGGTGAAAAGTGAATCAGCGCTACAAAGTCAGTGTGATTAGCCTTAATGATTGAGCGAAAACGTCATTGCACAATGAACAAGTTTTAATTCTTTATTTTATTAACCGTTAAATGCCAAGGTGATCATAAAAACGCTTTATAAAAATTGAGCTCTCTATTTGTTCTGTTATGATTCCTACGTCTATTGGAGCAGCTCTTAATAACTTAAAGCTGAATTGAAAAATAACAACAATAAATAAAAAACATGCACAAACACTACTCATTACTGGGCTTAGATAACGGAGCAGATAAGGAAGCCATAAAAAATGCTTTCCGCCGTTTGGCCATGGTGTTTCATCCTGATAGAGACCCTGCAAGCGGGCAAAGATTTCATGAAATTTGCCAAGCCTATGACTTATTAATGAAGCACATAGAGGCAGATCACTACCTGCATGCTAATACCAATAACGCCGCAAAGTGTGTGAAATTCAATCAAACCAAGCCTATTTCTAATGCCAATAGGCGCTTGGGTAAACGTGGCTCCCCTGGTGATAGACGCTTTGAAAGCGTAATGGAGCAAGAATACAAAGGTGTACATGTACGCCACCTCGTGTAACTCTATCCTGACTTAGCATTCTCTTGTTTAAACCCCTTACAGATAGTATTTAAAAATTAAGAACATCCACTACACTTAAAATAGTTAACTGGTAGTTTTACGCCATTTCAATCATGAGAGCGCCCTATTAATAAATTACTCCCTAAATATCTGCTAATGCTAGGCGCAATGTGGTTAAGTCTGATGCCACTGGCTCATGGGCAAAGTAATACCGTCTATATGACATCCCTCGTATGGCCCCCCTATTCAGGAGAAAGCCTGCCTCAGCAAGGTGTGACGGTTGCCGCCACTCAAGCCATTTTTAAAGCCATGGGGTATCATTTAGTAGTAGATTTTTACCCTTGGAGCCGTGCCGTTAAATTAGGCTTGGATAAAAACACCAAATATCTAGGTTACTTACCTGAATACTATTCAAAAGAACTGGATAAAGTATGCCACTTCTCTGAATCTGTGGGCTCCGGTCCATTGGGCTTTGCCCAGCTTAAAAGCAAGCCGGTGAAATGGGATACCCTTGAGGATATCGCCCAGCTTTCTCGTGTCGGCATTGTTCAGGACTATGTAAACACACAAGAATTTGATCAGAGAATAAAAGATGGCAGCATAAAGGGCGATGTATCCACCAGCGATTTAGTAAACCTAAAAAAACTGGCCGCCAATCGTATTCCACTGGTCGTCATTGATAAATATGTACTTGAGTACCTGCTCAATAACACCCCTGAGCTGCAAGATATGAAAACCGAAATAGAATTTAATGAAAAAATTCTTGAAGATAAATACCTGTATCTTTGCTTTAAAGACACACCACAAGCCAAAGAAATGAAAGATCTTTTTGATAAAAGCGCCCACCGTGTGGACATGAAGTCTTTCTTTAAAGAATCTCTTCGCTAACGACTTATTAAACATAGCCCCCTTCTTTTTAAACTTCTGTTGGTACCATGTTACCGCTACATACAGGCATTTTTAAGAAAACCCTATTAGCAGTACAAATTAATCTCTAACCCAGTATTATAGGGCATCATTTAATCGGGCCCTTAAGTCAGTAGCAAAAGCCCTATTTAAAACCAAACAAAAATAAGGCAAGGAAACACCTTGCCAAAGATGTCTCCAGGGAAATCATGTCTACATTTACCTCACCAATTAAGCCCTTGATAATGGCCATGGCTTTGGGATTTTCTCAATATGGCTTGGCTATTGAACCTAACGATTGTTCCAATGACTTTATTGTCAGTGTTAATGTGCAGGATAGCACCGATGATTTAACCAGTTTTAAAGAAGCTTGGGACTTTATAAATAGTTGTCCAGCAGATAAAAGTTACGTCATTCAGTTTTATAGCATTCTAAATAACGATGCTAGCAGCCCTTTGCAATTAAGCAACGCTCCTTATACGTTAAGTGGAAATCGCACGGTTACCTTAAAAACAGATTCAAATTCCGATCCTGAAGGGTCTATTCATCTTGCCAGCAGCGATACCACTAAAAGCCTATTTATCATTAAAGATGGTTCAACTCTCATTAGAGAGGATGTCACTATTCCCAAAGAATCAGTGGCTTGTGATGCAACTTTTACAGTGGACACGCTCATCAGCAATGAATTCGACGGACAAACTTCGTTTGAAGAAGCTTGGGATAATATCAACGAGAATTGCAATGCCACTGATGGCATCGATAACGATCCCTCCATCACTGACTTCAGCATTACCTTTAATTCCGTATTTAATGATCAAACTCTGGTATTAAGTCAGGCCCCTTATGAAATAAATGATGGCATTAACATTGAGGTTAAAACACTCGGGGCGGTTACTCTAAGTACCGTTATTGCAAATCAGGTTCTATTTTCGCAAGCCAGTAGTGCAGCATTAGACTCCAACTTTGAAGACAAAGCAGACGATGAAAAATTAATTCTAGTGGGCGAAAATAATTCCAATGTGACTTTTTCAGGAGTAACGATTCCAGAAGAAGACACGCAATGCGCTAGCGCGTTTACCATTGATACTCGCTTAATTGACCCCTACGATTTTGAAAGCTCCTTTCAAGAAGTGTGGAACCTTATAAGTTCGCAATGCCCAGGCAGCACTGAATACACCATTAATTTTTCTGCAAGTTTCAATTCACAAACTCTAGAACTCAGCAGTGCTCCCTATACAATCGATGACAATAGAATCGTCAACATAGCCGCTTCAACAATTGATCCACTGACGTTGGTGGATTTAGAAACCAATGCCACAACATCCTTAGCTAATAATAATTTTTTCACAGTGGAAAATAGTTCACAGCTGACATTAAGCGGCTTAATTTTAGATGGCGGCCAAGCAGCCGATCGCATAGACCCAGCCATAATAAGTTCAGGCAGTGAAGCCAAATTAACCCTTAAAAGTGTCACTCTTAAAGGCTTTCATACCAACAGTGATACCAAGGGCTCGGCCATTTCCAGTAGCTCTCCCACGGTTATTAGCAATAGTCAATTTGAGGATAATCAGGCTGCGCTACAAGGAGGAGCCATACGGGTGTCCAGTGCAGATTTAACCATCACTAAAACCAGCTTCACAAACAACACCACCACTACCACCGGCCATAACCATTCAGACACCAGTGGTCAATCAGATGCTGGCGGTGCGGCCATCGCCTTTGTGAACCACAAAGGCGATACTGGCAATACCCTAACCATCAATGAAGGCACATTCACTGGTAACCAGTCACTAGGGTTTGGCGGGGCCATTTTATTACGAGGGGCCAAAACCATGGCCATTAACGCATCTGAATTCGCCAACAACCAAGTAAATAACATTACCGCCAATACCCTAACACAAGCTTATGGCGGAGCCATTGCGCTAGATCGTCAAGCAGATGTGACGATTGTTGAGTCTATATTTAATGGAAACTCTGCTCAACGCTCAGGCGGTGCTATTTATGTGGGTAATCTTCATGCTGATGGGGCGCTTAGTATTACCGACAGCAACCTTATTAATAACAGCGCCACTGAACATGGCGCGGCTATTTATTTAGATGCCAGCCAGCCCTTTACTACCAATATTGCTAGAACCTCTTTAAATACTAACAACGCCACCGGTAATGGCGGCGCTTTATATGTCTATGAGCCATTTCTAAACCTCGCAATGGAAAACACCACCATCAGCGGCAATATAGCGAATAAAGGCGCGGGGGTGTATTTTGAAGACGCTGTGGTTGAAGGTTCAAGCATTCGTTATTCAAGCATCATCAATAATGTATCGAGCAATACCAGTGATGCCGCTGGCGCCATTCAGGCTAGCAAGTCTCCTTTGGTGACCCTCAGTCATGCTGTTATTTCAGGTAATACAGGTTCGGTAAGACAAGCCTGTGCAGAAGATTCTCAAACAGGCTTTGATATTACCTATTCATTAATAAATGAAGTGCCAACAGAAGATGGCTGTGCCGCTTACATGGCCGATGGCAATAGCATTCTGTCCGCCATTGACCCTTTATTAGGGGCATTAGCCAGCAATGGCGGCAAAGGGCAAACTTATTATCCCGCAGAAAATAGCCCTGTGATTGACTCAGGCGACAGCACTTTGGAAGACGCACCTGAATTTGACCAACGCGGTTCAGCCCGAGTTTCCCGCGGCATCATAGACATGGGGGCTGTTGAGTATGGCAACCTTGTACAAAACGGTGCCCAACAAATAGCCAATGTTATGCTTTCACCCATGAACGAATATTCTCAAGTCATTAGCGGCTTTTTCACTCAACCAGCAGAGGGCTCAAATGATACTATCAGTTATAGCATTCTGGGCGATTTGCCAGCTGGTTTAAGCTTTGACAGTACTAGCGCTACCATATCAGGCACCCCTGAATACAATGGCGATGGCACCACAGATTTTTACAGTACCATTACAGTGAGCTCTAACCTTATTAAAGTGAACTCTAACCTTAATGGCACCATCAGCCAAATTAGTCAAAGTACCTTCACCATGACTGTCGGTTATTCCGCCCCTGTGTATGAAGGCTTAACCAGTTTAGCGGTAAACATTAACAGCGGCTTAGGTTGGGATCTTGCCAAATCCAGCGATGCAGATAATCAAACCATCGACTACACACTGAGTGGCTTACCAGCCGGATTAAGCTTTAATGAAAATAATGTTGTGGTAGGCCTCACTACCATGGACATGGTAGCCAATTCCCCATACACATTAGAACTACAATCGAAAGATGTGTTTGATACTACCATCACGCAGCTCACCTTAAAAATTATTGACCCTAATGATGTGGTGATTATCACCGACACCGAATCAGGTGCCGCCAGTTTAAATGCATGGCTATTAAGCGGCTTGGCGTTAATTGGATTAGGTGGCTTTAGGCGCCGAAAATTAAATGAGTAGCAGCTTACTTCCATCATAAGGTACAAAAGTCGTTAGGGTATTAGCGTTACCCACGCCCTAACGACACTTAAGAGACTGCCAGGCAGCCTCGGCAAACACCTCTCTATGCTCCACTAACGACACCTTATATCGGCCCGCCAACCAATGGCGGGCATAAGTGTGTACTGGCCCAGTTACTACACTGGCCAACACTTCCAAAGGTAATTCTTGAATAAGCCCCTTTTCCAAAAATGGGGCAAACCAGTCATTAATATGCTGGTAAAAGTGGCCGTGATCCCCTTCTAAACGCAGCTTTCCCGGCCCTTTTACGGCCGCGCGATGGTGAAATACGTAATTCGCCCAATCTGGTTGATTACTTATCCAATCTACATTGGCATACACCAAGGCTTTTACCCCTGCACACGCTTGCGTCTTTGTTAACACTGTATTATCTAAACCCGCCAAGTATTGCTTTAGTAACTCAGCAAAATCACGCATCCCTTCTATAAATAAGGCGCCAGCAATGGCATCTTTGTTTCCGAAATGATGATACAAACTGCCCACACTGGTTTGAGTGGCTTCTCGTATCATGTCGATGGTGGTGCCCTGCACGCCATGTTCAGAAAAACACAGCAAGGCTTGCTGCAAAATTTGTTGCTTTTTTTGCAGGCTGCGCGAACTGGGTTTAGGGGATAACGACACCTCTAGGGCTACATCCTCATTCATTTTTAATACAAATCCTTTATCAAGACCAATCATGGGCCATTGGCAATGTAGGCGCGAAGCTTACCATAATCACTGTGGTTAGCGCTTTGAGCCAACACCTGAGCAATAAGAAAATGACTCTGTGGTTATGACTTTCACATCACTTCAAAGCACTAACTAGAACTTTATTCTAGAATTATATTCTAGTTAGTGCTTTAATTCACCTGAAACACCGTCACCGACTCATTTTTATCATCAAGGTTGTCTTTATGAATACTCTGGCCACGTACCAACGCTTTAGTAAACTGCCCCTGGGAAAACGTATATTCAGCAAAGCGGTGTGCTTTGCTGCACCTTATTTTTCAAGTATTAAGCCGCAAATTAGCCAATTGAAACCAGGTCTGTGCCAAGTACACATGAAAAAGCGCCGAGCGGTTCAAAACCATATGAAAACCGTGCACGCCATTGCCATGTGCAATATGGCTGAATTAAGTGCCGGATTAGTGATGGATGTGTCTGTTCCGAAAGGGGCCCGATGGATTCCAGCGGGGATGGAAGTAAAATATTTGAAAAAAGCAAAAAGTCACCTAACCGCAGTAGCCGATGGGGAAGCGATAGATTGGACAGCCCAAGGTGATGTCATTGTTCCTGTACGAGTAACCGATACAGATAATCAACTGGTATTCACGGCTCAAGTACGAATGAATATTAAGCATTAATTTATTAAGTATTGGCAGAATTCTATGAATTTATATTGGCGACTTTTGTTAGTCGTGCTTTATGCCCTGCGCAGAAGCATCATAACCGCACAACATTTAAAAACCGCCATTAGCATCCGAATCATGCCCAATGACCTAGATGTTAATATGCACGTTAATAATGGCCGTTACTTAACCTTATGTGATTTAACCCGAGTGGATTTTTTTGTGCGCTCGGGTCTAGCAAGTCTCATGATAAAAAATAAATGGTCACCCATTGTCAGCGAACATACCATGACCTACCTGCGTCCAATTAAAGTCTTTAGCAAGGTAGACATACATATGGAAGTCACTCACTTTGATGAAAAATATTTTCACTGCACTCACCATTTTTACCTAGCCGGAAAATTAATGGCTCAGGGCACGTCAAAAGCCTTAGTTATCAGCCAAACTGGCTCGCTGCAACCTGCCTTTATCATAGATCAGGTTAATCTTTATCAAGAGAATAAAAACAGTCACTCCACTAGGGCCTGATAATTTTATTAGTAAAAAATAACTATACACAAACAAATAAGTGTCACTTCAATCCCATTAAATTACCATTGGATGCCAATAACGGAATTTTCTAAAGACATGTTATAATCAACAAACATGTCTATTAGGAAAAACCATGAAGCCTCTGCTAACATTATTACTACTGGCTTTGTCCAACAATATATTGGCCGAGCCTGCAAGCAATGCCACAACCCAAACCGACCTTAATAACCAAGAATTACTTACTGTGCCTAGCGATATTGCCATGGGGTTCAGCAGCCAACATATGGCGTTTTCATCCATTGAAGACTCCCCAGTAGATATAGCCCTTGATCGTACGTCGCTAAAAGTTCCTTTTGGAAAATTCGAAGCTTTTGACAATATATTTGTACCCGGCTTTTCCATTGAGCGTATGGGTTTTCGTTTTGATGATAATGACAGCAATCAAGCCCCACCTGACACCGAACTTTATTCGGTTAAGCTGCCGCTTTTATACATAAAAAAACTCGATGAAAAATGGACGCGTATTATTAATGTTACCCCCAGTATCCACAGTGATTTAGAAGCCACTGACAGTGAAACGTTTTCACTCATGGGGCTGATGTTATGGAAGTATAATGCGGGTGGCCCCCACAGCTGGATCTTTGGGGCAGGGGCTAACCGTTTATTTGGTGAGTACTTACCTATTCCCATGTTTTCTTACGCCTATAGCACTCAGGCCGATACACATTATGTACTGGGCTTTCCAGCCAGTAAGGCCGAACATAGATTCAACCAAGACTGGAGCCTGTTTTCGAAGCTGGCACCTGAAGGGGGTAATTGGCGTTACAACGCTCAAGACGATAACAATGTGAACTTATCTTATAAAAGCTGGGTAGCAACAATTGGCTTACGTAAAAATTTAACCGGTAAGTTTTGGGCAAGTTTTGAAGTGGGTCAAAGTTTTGCACGCAAGTTAGAACTAAATGATGATGCCAGCGACAGTGAATTTGACGTAGGTAACAGCAACCTGATTTTATTCAGCGTCGGACTTCACCCTTAACATTAACACTCTCAAACAACCCATTAAATAACAGGGTAACAACCTTAGGTTTTTAAACCACGCCAACGGTAGAAGTTTAGTGGCCATCAATAGTGGTCACTATCATTCATTTTTAAGGTTATGGTTATTGTTATTGTAAAACCATAACCAGTTTACTATCTAATCTTGAAATTCACTTAATGTTTTGTATAAACATGTAAGTTAACAAACGTACAAAACCTCTATGGTAAAGCTATGAAAATATTATGAAATGGCTTGGCACTGGCGAGAGTAACTTATCATGCGGTATTTCACCTAAACTATGGAAAAATTTAACTAAGGGCTTCTTTAAAAATCAGTTTTCTTACCTGTGGGTAAACTTAACCCATATTGGTCTAATAAGGCTTGCCAATAATCATCCGTCTTAAAGTTATCAACAATTCCAGAGAGAAAGTCAAATACTTCCATATCGTGTTTAACTAAAATACTTCGCGTAAATGAAATAAGCGGTTTGGGCGAGTAATAAATTTTACCGCTTAAGTTTAATTGTTGCTCGTAAAATCTCATGGCAGAGCGAGGAATAAGGAACGTATTTACACGCCTCTTTAGCAGCATACCGATATTCTGTTTTTCTTTATCTACATCGCTTCTAATAATTTTCCCCTCGTCTATTTGTTTTTGTATGCCCCCATATACATGGCCACGCATTCCCCCTAGCACAAAGTTAGGTTTCATAAGAGACTCAGGTCCAGTATACAAAAAAGGCGTTTGAACCCTTGAAATGAAGGCTTGCTCATCTTCCAATATGGTATTTGTCCACAGGTAACGCTTTCTTTTTAGATCACCAAAAAACAGTGGATTCACCCATAATACCGCCCCCTTTTTAGCGCTACTCAAGTAGGAGTTCAGACGTTTTCGGGGCAATATTTCAACTTCAAATTGATACTCTCCGGTTCCTTCGAATAAATTTAACATTTCGACAAAATCATAGGTTAGGCCTTTTTTCTCAGCCACACTAATCACAAAAGGAGGGAATTCGTAATAGCTCCAAAGTTTGATCACTTGCTTTGCGGTAGCCAGCGAGGACAGTGCAAGACTTGCTGAAAAAATGAAAAGTAAGACGCCAAGCCTAGTCATGGGAATACTCTACAAATTCAATATCGGCCAGAAAAATAATTTAACTCCCTAAATATAGAACATATTTGCCAAGCCCACCGTAAAGTCGCCACTAAACCCGTATTAATAGTGTCTTCTTTCCCAGCCTTAATCCGCAAGCTATGGCGATCCAAACCTGAATAAGGCACACTGGGCGCTTTTATACCCTTTTTAACTGTGTGCATAGTTAATATAGATAATGCAGCTATTAAAATGCATCATCACTCAATCCTACGCCCCTTGATGAATCACCCATTAGCCTACTTAATAGAACCCAATTATGTCTTTTGTATTTGAAGAAATTGATTACCAAGAAACCCCTTTAGGGGCCATTAGTCTTAGGCGTCGATCTGAGCCTAGATTGAACAATCAAATTTTATTTGAAGTGAAGCTCAATGAAGAGTTTTTAATGTCTAGCCTATTTACCGAGGCTGAAATTCAGCTTTCAAATTATGGATTAAAGGCATTCACAGAAGATTCAATTGATGTGGTGGTGGGAGGCTTAGGGTTAGGCTACACCGCTCAAGCGGCTTTGGCTTTTGACAATGTGACGTCTCTAAAAGTCATTGATGTCATGAAGCCTGTCATAGACTGGCATCAAAAGCACCTTGTGCCACTGGGGGAAGAGCTTTCCAACAATCCTCGTTGTCAGCTTATTCATGCTGACTTCTTTGATGTAGCCACCTCCACCACACATGGCTTTGATGGCAACATCATTAGCGAAGATGAAAGCAACAATAAAGTACATGCTATTCTATTGGATATTGATCATTCACCAAGCTACTGGTTAAACCCTGGAAACAGTGCGTTTTATACCAAGCAAGGTTTAACCGCCATGAAAGAAAAGTTACATCCTGGTGGAGTATTTGGCTTGTGGTCAGATGAGCCTCCGGCAGAGGACTTTATGGCTTTATTAAACAGCGTATTTGAATCAACCGATTCTTATGTTGTGCCTTTTCCTAATCCGTTCACAGGCGGTGAATCTACTAATTCAGTTTATATTGCTCGTAAAGCATAAGTCATATTTTCTTTTCACTTCTCTTATTTTTTACGTATAGATATTAAAAAAAATAACAGAAGTGGATTTTTCTATCCAATCTCTAGCTCTGCACCTAATATTTTTTCCACTTCTTCTATTAAGTGCTTTTTTTGAAAAGGCTTACTCACACAAGCATGGGCACCCGCATTCTTAGCTCGATTCAATTCATCATCATCTAAAGCACTGATCACTAACACTTTAACATTCTTAAATTGCTCTTTATACTTCATGTATTCCAGCACTTCAAAACCATTCATATTGGGCATGCTTAAATCTAATGTCATTAGCGAAGGCTTGAAACTGGTGAGCAAAGAACCGGCTTGAAAACCATCATAGGCAATTTCAGTTTCATAACCTGCATTTCTTAATACCCGTTGTATGGCCGCAGCCATGGGCCGTTCATCATCTACGATTAAAATCCGCTTATTTTCATCTAATAAACCATCGGGAATGGGCATTTTATTGTCTTTTAGAAATGCAATAAAATCTTCTTCATCTATGCGATTATTGCCACGCCCAGGCAATTTATAGCCTTTAAGGCGGCCTTTTTCTATCCAGCGAATAACCGTTCTAAAGTGTACTCCGCAGTAACGCGCAACATCACCACTGCTTAATACACGCTTATTTTTTTCGGTTAAAGCACGGCTGGCCATAGTGCTTCCCCTTGATTTATGACTTTAGTGACAATCGTGACAAAGTTCAGTATAGACTATCTATTAACTAACAAGCTTCGTCAAAAGTCACTTACGACTAGTCCCCCTCCAATTCAACTATTAGTTCATAATGAACATTTTTTAATTCCCATAAGTTTTAAAAGAATGGTTATTCTTATAAATAATATGATGAAAGGACATTTCCACCCAAGTTCTCTGAAAAATCACCACACGAAATAAAGCAATAAAATTATAGATAAATTCGGTCTAACTACATTTATGACATTAGTGACAATAATGACTAAAGTGTAATCACTACTTATAAATTCACAGGTGCTTTATGCTTAATTCACTATTGTTGGTTGACGATGAGCCCAATGTTTCAAAGTCTTTAGTGCGCCTACTACGAAAAGAAAACTACCAAATTTATGTGGCTAATTCTGGAGAGGAAGCCCTGTCATTATTACAGCAACACAAAATTAAAGTAATTATCAGTGACCAACGCATGCCTAACATGACTGGCGCGCAATTATTTGCACAAGTAAAGCAGCAATACCCAGAAACCATACGAATTATTATCAGTGGCTACACCGATTTCCAATCGGTCAGTGATGCCATTAACAAAGGCTCTATATATAAATTTCTTGCCAAACCTTGGAATAATGAAATTTTGAGAGCTGAAATAAGAGAAGCCTTTAATACTCAGGGTCTTATTCAACATAACCAACAACTGAGCCATCTATTTGATAGCACTATAGAAGCCATTGCCATTTGCAATGAAAAAGGGCTTATTGAAAGCGTAAACCCTGCTTTTTGTAATCTAAGTGAATTTAGTCCCAGCGAGGTGACCGGTAAACCTTTAATGGCGTTATTTTCCACCAGCAATGGAATGGATTTGCCTGAGGACTTATTAACGGTTAACCCAGAAGAAGAATGGCATGGTGAACTGGCTTGCCGGAAAGGCAGTGGTTATTCTTTTCCTGTTTGGCTAAGTTTAATGGCCATTAAAGGCCCTTATAACGAGCTATATTACGCTGCGCTCTTTATTGATATTAGCGAACAAAAAAAGAAAGAAGCGCATATTGAATACCAAGCTTTTCATGACTCACTCACAGGCTTAGCCAATAGACGCCTTTTCAATGACCATTTAGAGCTCGTTATACACCAATGTAATCGGGATCAAAAAGAACTGGCCATTTTATTCATGGATTTAGATCGTTTTAAAATTATAAATGATAATTTAGGTCATACCGTGGGCGATGCATTATTAATAGAAGTGGCTAAACGCTTACGAAAAGCCATTCGTAAAGGCGAAACTCTTGCCCGATTTGGCGGAGATGAGTTTGTTATGATTTTAACCAGCAGCCAAGTGGTGCAAGATGCCGAACTGGTGGCTAAAAAAATACTAAATTTATTCACAGAGCCTTTCAAAATTGGCCGCCATAGTATTTATGCATCCCCCAGTATTGGCATTAACACCTCCCTAAGGGATCACAAAAACTCTGAACAATTACTTTGCCATGCCGATTCCGCTATGTATAAAGCAAAATCCATCGGCGGCAACACTTTTCAATTTTATGACAACAATCAAAACACCACCACTAAGAATCAAATGCAGGTTGAAAATTCATTACATGATGCAGTTAAAAATGATGAATTTTTATTGCATTACCAACCTCAGGTTAATCCCATCAATGGCGATGTGGTAGGTAATGAAGCCTTAGTTCGCTGGCAACATCCAGAAAATGGCCTTCAAGGCCCAAATACCTTTATTGCACTAGTGGAACAAAATGGACTCATTATCCCTATTGGCAAGCAAGTACTTCATCAAGCGTGTGCACAACTAGCTAAGTGGTGGCAACAAGAAGAAACCCGTTGTAAATTATCTGTTAATTTGTCCGCTCGTCAATTCAATGAAGCTAATTTATTGGAAGACATTTGCGAACTCATCCGAATTCACAAACTTCACCCTTCTTGGCTTGAAATAGAAGTGACTGAAAGTATCTTAATAAACGATTTACAAGGGGGCATAGACATCCTAAATGGGCTTCGTGAAATAGGTGTTGGTATTGCCTTGGATGATTTTGGCACCGGTTATTCTTCACTAAGTTATCTACAACAATTACCCATTACCACCTTGAAAATAGATCAAAGCTTTATACAAGATCTACCCAATAATAAAAAGAGTTGCTCTATTACTGCATTTCTTTTGGGTTTAGCAAGAGACTTAGATATGCAAGTGGTGGCTGAAGGGGTGGAAACTCAGGAGCAGTTTGAATTCCTTAGAGATGCAGGCTGTGATCTTATTCAGGGCTATTATGTCAGCCGTCCCATATGTGCTAGAAAATTTGAAAAATTTATAAAGGAAAAGCACTTAGCTAAAATGGCTATCGCCTAATTATTTTTCAGGACTTTATGAGCCATATTAATCCAGACTTAACCATTTTATGTGATACAAAATAGTCTAGTCTTATAACAGTACAAATGAAGAAAAGGAGCCCTATTTATGAGAGATCTTAAAAATATTTTTCTCGTAATAACAGCCCTTATGATAATGAGTAATACAGCCCACACTCAGCCTTCTTATCACCTATATTTAGATGCCGATCAAACCGGCGCTAAGGCCTCGGGGCAATCCATAGAACAAGGTATTAAAACCGCACTACACCAAGTTAACAACACACTTGGAGGCAAGACAGTTAAATTGATTATAAAAGATCATCATGGCAGCTCCCTGCGCAGTAAACGCCACCTTGAAGAATTCCTTAACGATCCACAAGCGCTTGCCATATTTAGTGGTTTACACTCCCCTCCACTATTAGATAACTTGACATTTATTAATGAAAATAAAATTCTGCTATTGGACCCATGGGCGGCCGCTGGCCCTATTACCCGTTATTCTAAAGGTGAGAATTGGGTATACAGATTATCTATTGATGACAGTAAGGCGGGTAAGGTCATAGTTAACAGTGCCATTAAAGAAGGCTTTTCCAAACCCTTTTTGCTATTAGAAGAAACTGGCTGGGGTCGCTCCAATTTTAATACTATGAATAAAGCTTTAACACAGCAGGGATTAAAAGCAGCGGGCACCAAATGGTTTAACTGGAATTTAGGAGAAACCGGTGCCAAAATGATATTTAGAGAGATTTCTGAAACAAAGGCCGACTGTATTTTGATGGTGGCCAATGCTCATGAGGGAAAGACCTTTGCAAAAGCATTATTATCACTGCCTAAAACCATTAGATTGCCCATTCGCAGCCACTGGGGCATAACGGGTGGTGATTTTCCAAAAATCATTCATGCTCAGCACAGAAAAGGCATTGATTTAAAGTTTTTACAAACTCGCTTTTCATTTATTAGTTCGCCAGACACTCCTTTCAATAAAAATGTTTTTAAAGACGCTAAGAATTTATTTCCAGTTGTTATTCAATCCAAACAAGATATTAAAGCCCCCACCGGTTTCATACACGCATACGATTTAACAAGATTACTCATCGAGGCTATTAAAAAAAGTCAATTAAATGGAGATATCACTCAAAAAAGACAGTCTATACGAAAAGCACTAGAATCTCTTAGCACTCCTATTAAAGGACTAATAAAAACTTATCAGTTACCTTTTACTTCATTCACAAAAAATTCACCCGATGCTCATGAAGCGCTTACCATGGAAGATTTTGTAATGGCTTTTTATGGTGACAACAACCAGATCATTCTTGATGAAAGACTATAATAATTTCGAACACACACAACCAAAGAAACCCAAAGGAATTTCCTTTCCAATGGCTTTCACTATCTTTATATTTAGTTTATCTATTTTACTTGGACTATCTTTGTGCGTTTTAGTTTTCTTCAAGGTTGACTCCTTGGTTCGTGAAAATAGAGCCGATTATATTCAACAGGAAATGAACAGCATTGCCCGTGAATTCGAATCATATCTATTTTTAAGACAACAGGTGATCAGCGATTACGCAAATTTTCCCATTGTACTGCAAACGGTTATGCATCCAAAAACTAATGAGGGTAGCATCCAAGACTTCATAAATGATTTAACAGTTTTAGGCAGTAAAGTCCCCTTAACCCTTAGGGATTACGAAGGCAATATTCTGTATAGCACCCAAAATAAAGAAGAACAAATAGCCTTCCCAAAGCGAGCAAATGAAGAAAATGAAGAAAATGAAAAATATTTCATTAATATTTTTCCCACAAATAATCTTAAAACCATTTATATCAATCTAATTATGCCCATTTACTATCACAATCATGTTGAGGGCTATTTACAGGCAGATATTCCCATCTCTGATATTGCCTCATCATTAAACCTTAAAGAACGCAGCCAACACCATAGAATTCAATTTAAACATAAACACTTTATTTTTTTAGATTTAGGTGATCAAAAGCTTCACATTATGGAGCATATTGACATTGGTAATACCGGCGTGGCTTTAAGCTACCAAACACAAGATCAAGACCTCGTCAGTTCACGGAAATCTTTAATATTAGAAATGCTCATATGGTTATCGATAATTTGGTTTGTGGTCAACCTAATTTCCAATAAACTGGGGAAAAAATATTTAATTATGCCATTGGAGCGATTAAGGCAATTTTCCCATGAACTAGCCGAAGGTAAAATTAAAGAGATAGACTCAACCACTGACGCTGAACCCTACCAATTACTTGAAATAAATGATTTAGAGCATAATTTTCAAGAAATGGCTAAAAAAGTCACTCAAAGAGAAATCTCTTTAAATCAGGCCAAAGACAGCTTGCAAGAGCTAAACGATCGATTAGTTGAACACCAACAACAATTATTGCACAGTGAGAAACTCGCCTCGGTAGGGCAATTAGCAGCGGGCGTGGCACATGAAATAAACAATCCCACTGGATTTGTTATGGGTAATATAGAAGTACTAAAAGACTATAAAGAAGATTTACTCAGCCTCTTTGAACATTACCAATTACTAGAGAACTGCATACAAAATCAAGACATGAACGCCATACTGGTTAAATATGAGGAAATACAATTATTCAAGGGAAAAAAGAACATACAATACATTTTAAGTGACATGGATGACTTAATTAAAGACTCATTAGATGGCACAAATCGCATTAAAAATATCGTGCAAGATTTAAAGAACTTTTCACGAGTAGACAGCGTAAAAAAGAATTTAACTGACCTCAACGAAGATGTCATTGAAACAGCCCTTAGATTAGTATGGAATGAAATTAAATATAAATGCACCTTGGAAAAAGACTTAAACCCCTTACCACTTTATCCATGCAATTCAGGGGAGTTAAGCCAAGTCATTCTCAATCTATTAGTTAATGCATCTGATGCCGTCACTGAAAAAGGCATTATTTCCATCAGCAGCCGCTTAATGGAAGATTATATTGAAATTAAAATCAGCGACAATGGAAGTGGCATTAATGATAATGATCTTAACAAACTGTTTGATCCTTTTTTTACAACCAAAGAAATAGGAAAAGGCACAGGCCTTGGGTTATCTATTTCCCATCGAATCATTGAAAAACACGGCGGAATTTTAAGTGTGGCCAGCCGAATAAATGAAGGTACTGTGTTCACTATTATGCTTCCAATCGAATAATCGACCTCCCTCGCCTAACCCCTATATTCCTCTAATTCATCTTAAACAGTTTTTAAAGAATTAATGGAAGTTAATAACTCCCCTGCATTCTTAAAGCCATACAAAGTATAAATAACCGGTATTTCCATGATGCCCGTACATATGAGACATTTGTGACATTAGTGTCTTATGTGTCATTACAGGGATATTTCATGAATAATAACCCGTTCATTCGCACCCAGTTTTTTTTAGGTTTTGTTTTTAGCTGCCTAATTATGCCTTATGGTTTAGCAAGTTCATTTGATGAGCTTCAAGACAACTTACGTTTTTCTATTGATGTAAGCGCGCGCAGTGTAAATTACCAAGATGTGGAGCAAGTGGGCTACACCCATATTGTAGGAATGGATTTACATAAAGTATTCACTAACCGAAATGGCGATGTGGGCACACTTATCTTACAAGCTTACATGACTAAGCTTGATAATCAGATTCAGCACCCAAGCTTTTTTGAAGACGAAAATGACTCTCAATTAGTTTACCGCATATTTACCTTTAACTTTACCCAAACCCAACCGTGGCAGCCTAACTTAAAATTGGGCCACTTAGAAATTCCCTATGGCTTAGAGCACAGTATTAATACCAATGGCACTTTAAGAGATTATGCACAGGGTTCTAACCTTGGTATTAAAGCCGACTGGGGCGTCAGCCTAAATAAGCAGCATCAGCTGTTTGAATATGAAATAAGCACCTCCACAGGAGGTGGGCAATCTTTACAAGCAAACGATAGCAGTTATGTCTACTCCGCTCGAATCGGCACCCCTAGGCACCTTAATCAAATCGTGGGCATATCCGTATATGAATCTAAGTTAGCCAATAATACACGTCGCCGTGTTGGTTTAGATGCTCAGCACTACTGGGGACTATTCGCCTTGTTCGGCCAGTTAGATCACGGTGAGAATAATGGCCAATATGTAAATCGTGGCCTTATGGAGTTCAATTGGCGCGATACACGAGAATTCACCACAATTTATCTACAAAGCATTTATGCCCTTGAGGATAGCGAACTAGCTCAACAAAATAAATTGACTTTCGCCATAGGCGCCCAATTAGACTACCGACAGAGATGGGATTTCAGTGGCCAATTTAAATGGGATCATGACACCTTTAATGAGCAAAAAAAAACTGAACGTTTAAGTCTTCAACTTCGCTATCGATTTTAAAAGGGCTATCCGTTACTTCAAACAAGGGGAGTGCTATGAGAATGATGACTAAATATTATTTAATAACCTTATTATGTGTTTTTGGAATAAATACTGTAAGCGCAGAAGCTTTTTGTGCACTACGAGACCCAGTCAACAGTATTTACCAGCTTTATCCTAATGCCACTAGCTATCAATCTATCGTGCGGACTGTTAATCAACAAACCCGAGAACACATCATTACCCACTTGCCCAATTTCAACCTACACTTTTCAGAGATGGGACGTCATACCCTTTATGTAGCACTGCAAGATGGACAGAAAATTGGCTATATCCATGTAAGATCTGAGCAAAGCCAATGGGGGCTTGTGGAAGTGGCTTGGGCACTAAATTTAGACCTTAGTGTAAAGGATTTTGTATTTCAACGGGCTCGAGATCCTAGTCGAAAATACTTAGAAACACCTGATTTTAAAGGCCAACTAATAGGCCGAGATTTTAATACTTTAAGGACTCTAATTGACTCTCCATTTGCTGAGTTTTCCACCCCATTATTTACCAACAAAGATGCATTAAAGTTAGTGACCGTGGTGATCAAATCAGCCATGAAAACTGTATTAATAACCGAGCAAGCCTGGAATGATGACCTACAAACAGTCAGTACAGTGAAATAACCATGAAAATTTCCCAGCAATCTATGCTTGTGGTTTTGGTCTGTGTTTTAGGCGGTTTGTTTACGAGTGTAATTATTGGCATTAAGTCTTATCAAATCCAATATGCACAAGAAATTAATACCAAAAACATACTGCTTTTAAGAGATGTAAAACACCAAAAACTTATGCTGTCACAATGGTTTATTACTATTGACTTGTATTTCAGCCAGCAAGACTCTTATTTACAAAATGGCATTAGTAGTCAAGCAAAACAACTGCTTAACATGCTAAGTTTAAATAATTCCAAGCCCATTCAGCCCGAACAATTTACCAATCCGAAAAAATTCCAAGATCTTTATAATGTAATACTACAATCCACCGAACTACTCTACACCGATATTAATCTTGTGGCATCACTTATAAAGGAATCTTCTGGTTATAATGTGCAAGGTTCAAAATGGCAAAATAGCTTGGCTAAAGTAGACAAATTATCCAGCAACGTCATCGTTTTATTAAATAACCTGCAGTCTCAATATCAACAACTGAGCAATCACAGCCAACAAATATTAGATAATAAAAAATCCAACATGCCCATCATTTCAGCCTTCACCATTTCAATGTATTTCTTATTAATATTTTGGGCGTGGCGGTTGGCCAATACATCTATTATTAAACCTTTAGTTTCACTTAACAACAAAGCCAATGAAAGCCTACTTTTACAACAATCTGAAGATATTCATAATATTAACTTTCGCTTAAATAAAGGCCCAAAGGAAGTGGTAGAACTTAGCCATTCCTTACAACGCTATGCTCAAACACTACAACAACAAATAGAACAAGCCAATCAAGCGCGATTAAAATCTACCAGAGACAAAAATTACATATCAAGCATTATGAATTCTATTAGCGACTCAATCATTACATTAGATGAGCATGGGGTAGTTAAAAACTCTAACAGCGCTACTTACGATTTATTCGATACTAGTATGGAAGAGCTGCATAATCTAAGCATCAACTCTATATTGCCAAGAATGTATATTACTTATAATGAAATAAGCAAACTAGTAGGCAGTCGCATCGAAAAAACCTTTAAAACCAAAAAAGGCACCAATCGATCAATTGAAATTTTCATCACCAAGGCGTTCCATAAGAATAGTAACTTTTTTATCTTAGCAATACATGACACGAGCAAACGAATTGAAAATGAAAACAATGTCAAACGCTTAAATCAACGTTTAGTCAATGCTTCCCGAAAAGTAGGTGTGGCCGAAATGGCCACGTCAATATTACACAATGTGGGCAATATTCTTAATTCAGTTCATGTTTCCACCAACCTAATTACCGACACCCTACAAAACTCTCGAGTTAAAGGTATAAATAAATTAGCTAACATCATGTCGAACAAAGAAGACTTCTTTGATGATAAAGATAAAGTACAAATGATTCCCGAATATCTTTATAGTTTGTCCGACCGCATAGATGAAGAACGAGAGATCACCCTGCGTGAAGTTACTCTACTAAACAACAATATTAATCATATTGAAGAAATAATTTCATCTCAACAGAAATTTTCGAGCACCTCCAGTGCCTACGAATGGGCCACTATATCTGACTTAATTGAAGATGCCATCAACATTAACAGAGAAATAATTGAACAGCATAATTTCAATATCATTAAGGAGTTTGAGAATATTAAAGACGTCAATATTGAAAAATTTAAGGTACTGCAAATACTGGTTAATCTCATTACCAATGCTAAAGATGCCATAATAGAGAGCAAAATAACAAACCCAACCATAATATTAAGAGTTAGAAACCTTAATGACGACAACATAGAGCTCACCGTTCAGGATAATGGCATAGGCATTAACGAGGATATACATAAGAAAATATTCAGCTATGGTTTCACCACTAAAAAAAGCGGTCATGGATTTGGATTACATAGCTGCGCTCTTACTGCAAAAGAAATGGGAGGAAAACTTGTTATGCAAAGTAATGGACATAAATTAGGAGCCAAATTTGTTTTGGTAATTCCAAAAGACAATGCGCCTAAAAGTGCCACCGTTCACCAAATCAGGAAGTAATAGCCATGGCCATAGATCAGGATCAAAACGCGAGTAAAGATACCCATGAAAACAAACGCATATTGATCATCGATGATAATAAAGCCATCCATGATGACTTTAAAAAAATACTCTGCGTAAACAACAATAAAAATAGTCACCTCGATGAACTAGAATCCAGTCTTTTTTCACAAAAAACGGCTACCCCTACCCAATTAAATTTTGAACTCAGTTTTGCTCTACAAGGTGAGGAAGCTGTCGAACGGGTGAAAGAGGCTATACAATCAGGTAAACCCTTTGCCATGGCCTTTGTTGATATTCGTATGCCTCCTGGTTGGGATGGGGTCGAGACCATACAACACTTATGGCAGGAAGATCCTAACTTGCAAACTATAATATGTTCGGCATATTCTGATTACTCTTGGCATGACATCAATCAAAAATTGGGGAATAACGACCGACTATTGATCCTTAAAAAACCTTTTGACTCCATTGAGGTGTTACAAATGGCATGGGCCATGGTAAGCAAGTGGAATCTTGCAAAACAAGCGCAGTTAAAACTTGAAAACCTTGAAAATCTTGTAATGTTACGAACTCAAAAAATTGAAGAAAAAAATACTTTGTTAGAAAAAAGTATCGTCGAACTTAATACCACACGCAGTCAACTTGTGCATTCTGAAAAGCTTTCTTCTATTGGTCAATTAGCGGCAGGAGTTGCCCATGAAATTAACAATCCCATTAGTTTTATATCAGGCAACATTGAGGTTTTAAAAGAGTATTGCCAAGATATTAGTAATATGATGATGAGTTATCTGTCTCTTGAGAGTGATGTAATTAAAGGAAAAAAAGACGATATAACCAATAGATGTAAGCAACTTAAAGCCAAACGAGAAGCCATTAGATTAATGGACATCCTAAGCGACTTAGACAAACTCATTGATGATTCACTAAGTGGCTCTTTGCGCATACAAAATATTGTGAATGACTTAAAAAGCTTCTCAAGAGTTGATAGTAAAAAGGCCTCTCAGATGGATTTAATAGCTCAGGTAATTGACCCAGCCCTTAGATTAGCTGCAAATAACATTAAATATAAGTGCCGTGTTAATAAGTCATTGTCTCCCCTGCCTCTATATTTGGGTCACCCTGGCGAGTTATCACAAGTTATAATGAACCTATTGGTAAATGCCAGTGATGCCATAGAAAATCAAGGGGACATCACCATCACCTGTGATGTGATTGATTCACACATACACATTAACATCTCGGATAATGGTTCAGGCATGGATCAAGAACAGCGCTTAAAAATATTTGATCCTTTCTACACCACAAAAGAACCAGGCAAGGGCACCGGCTTAGGGCTTTCCATATCCCATGGCATTATTCAAAAATACGCAGGAGAATTAAACGTTGAAAGTCAACTGGGAAAAGGCACAACCTTTAATATACGGCTGCCTATTCCCAGCGTAATGGAAAACCACATATCGGATGGTAGCGATGAAGATTAAAACGGTATTATTCGTTGATGATGAAGTCAGTATTCTCAATACCCTTAAGCGACTATTACGCAACGAAAACTATCATTTACTCACTGCCACCAGTGCTCAACAAGCACTTGAATTACTTAACCAGTACTGCGTAAATATCGTGGTTTCTGATATGCGTATGCCCCATGTCGGTGGCGCTGAATTTTTAGAACAAGTCAAATTAAAACACCCCGCCGTAAGTCGCATGATAATGTCAGGCGATGCTGATTTAGAGTCTGTTGTTAATACTATTAATCATGAGGATATCAAGCAAATTATTAGTAAGCCTTGGGATAACGACACATTAAAAAAAACAATAGCAAGCCATCTCACCTCCAATCAAAATACTATTGGGGATTCCCATGAGGATTCTATAACGACTCACAAGTTAAAACAGGCAATTAATGTACAAAAAAGAGAAATTAACGAATTACAAAAAAAGCTAGAAGAATTCATACATAAAATTTAGCTAAAGCATTTACTTATTCCAGGATTGTTGCTTCCTATAAATGGTCGACGGACTTATCTCTAATAACACCGCAGCCTTTGTAATATTCCCCTCACAAGCCTCTATGGCATATTCGATAAATTCCTTTTCCATAAGCCATAGGGGTTTTATTTCCATATTGGATGGTAAAGCGCTCTGCCCCTGAGCAGAATCATTTACCTTACCTATCACCCCATTGGCGTTATTTAAAGGGGGATTACTTTCAAACAATTCCTCGCCCTGTTTACCTGAACCGGGCATAGATGTGTTAATTCTTTGAATGCCAGAATTCAGCATACTGGCTGTAACCTCAGGACCATCATTAAGAATAACTAAACTGTGTACTAAATTTTCAAGCTGTCGGATATTTCCCGGCCAGCGATATTCATGCATCAGTTCTATGGCGTCTTTTGAAAAATGACTGAATATTTTATTACCTTCTTTATTGTATTTATCTAAATAAAATTTTGAAATCAGCTCTATGTCATTACCCCTTTCTCTTAATGGAGGTAAATGAATATAAATAACATTCAGCCGGTAAAATAAATCTTCTCTGAACTCACCCTTTTCTACGGCATCACTCAGGGCCAATGAGCTGGCTGAGATAATTTGAGCGTGAAACTTTTCCACTTTATGACTGCCAATGGGCGTGTATTCCCGCTCTTGAATAACTCGTAATAACTTAGATTGAAGCGACATGGGTATGGTGGTCACTTCGTCTAAGAATAACGTCCCTCCTTGGGCTGCATTAAATAAACCTGCTTGATCACCTACAGCTCCTGTGAATGCGCCCTTTTTATGGCCAAATAATTGGGACTCCATGAGGTTTTCACTAAAATTTGCACAGTTAACAGCAATAAAGGGCTCTTCGTTACGTAGGCTTTCAGCATGACATGCCTTGGCAATGAGTTCCTTACCGGTTCCTGTTTCACCGTGAATAAAAATGGGCACATTACTGCTGGCCGCACGGCTTACATAATCGAACACCTCAAACATTTTTTTAGATTCAGAGATAATATTGTGAAAAAGCTCTTTATGAGATTGACTCGTTTTTTTATTAGCTTGCGCCAACACTTCATTTACGTGGTAGCGAATTTCTTTAATATCCCAAGGTTTCGCAATATAACGGTCAATCACACCTTGGTTAAACGCCACAGTAATGTCGTCAAAGTCATGAAATGCCGACAATAAAATGCAATAGCACTGTTTGTTAAACTGCTTAATTTCTGAGAATAATTCAGAACCCTGCAATAGCGGCATACGCTGGTCGGATATCACCAACATGGGTTTATTTTCTTGGCAGTATTGAAGCGCTTCAATAGGGGAGCTAAAGCAGACGATATGGGCATCAACCGATCGAAGGCAACGTTTGAGAGATTCAAGAATGCTTACTTCGTCGTCCACCAGCACTAGGGTTGGTTTCATATTATTCCATCAATTCAATCAAGTCCCATATTAAGTTTAGCCAAGTTTGACAGCATATGTAGCTCATCCATACTGGTAAATAGCGTCTAATCTATGTTGTAGATAAATCAATATAAAATAGGGAAATATATGCGCTGGCTATTAATGCTTTTACTTATAAGCCCTGCACTCTTAGCACAACCACCTTTACCATTACTAAAAGACCGTTTAGATGTTCAACCAGTTGTTCCGACCCTAGTCTTTAGTGACAAGACAGGGCCTGTTTTTACGCTAAAAAATGTTAGAATTGAAGGGAAGCGCAATCAAATTCGCATTCAGCGTGGCACCATGGTTAACATGGAGTTTGAATATAAGTTTCACTGCAATCACTGTAAGCGACCTTACAACCAGTTGTTAATTGGGCTAGATTTCCAACACAGCGCCCAATTGTGCCTACATAACAGCAAGGGAAAATCCAACTGGAAAAAAGCAAAAGTTTCCTTAAGCATTCCTGACCTAGAAGGAAACTACTATATTAGAGCCCGAAATAGCGATGCATTCAACTGCAAAGATGCGCTAGATTGGTGGCGCCTTGACCTACCACTGGGCCCTAATAAACGAGCCAACATTGGCATGGTACAGGTCATTAAGCCAAAATTAAATTTTACTCAAACGACCCTTTAATTTTACTCTACTCTCTTAATGATTTTTCCATTCCTAAAATAATAGGTGACAGCAAGTAATCTAGTACAGTGCGTTTTTCACCTAATATTAATGCTTCCACTGGCATACCAGGATAAAGATGAATATGGCTATTGCTGGCCAAAGCCTGCTCATCTACTTTTAATAGTAGCTTGTACACACCGTTTCCACCTTCAGTCATAAACCGATCAGCTGATACTTGAATTACTTTTGCATCTAAAGGATTGTTTTGTCGCTGATTATAATTGTGTAATCGAATTCTGGCGGCATTGCCTGGTTTTACCAGTTCAATATCCTGTGCTGCCAAATCAGCTTCGATTACCAGTTGTGCTTGTCGAGGTACAATATCCATAAGGTAAGCACCACTGGCAATGGCTTCCCCTTCTGTATGGGTTTGTAAGTTAATCACTGTGCCACTCACAGGGGCTAAAACACTGGTTCGGGCTAATTTTTGATTCACAAAATTTATTCTGCTTTCTAAACCCCACTTTTCACTTCTTAGCAGGTTAATTTCATTAAGATTTCGACTGGTAAATTCATTCACAAGTGCTTTTTTATTAAGGCTAATAGATTCAAGTGCCATCTTTTGATTACTTATACTAGCCTCTTTAACAATACTGTCTTCATTCATGTCACTTATCCGAATATCTAATTGATTCAGTTCTCGCTTAGAAGAAAAATTCCGACCCATAAGTATTTGTAGACGGCTACGTTCAGCCAGTAACAGTTCCAGCTTTCTATGATCATGGACCAATGCAGCTTCTTCCCACATAATGTTATTAGATTGTTTCTTAAAATCTTGATTAATTATTTCTATTTTTTGAATGTGCTGATTCAATTGTGCGTGTTGTAATTTTTGAGTATTTTTCATCAGGGATAAAGTCTCCTGATCGATTGAGTATTGACGTTCATAATCATTTATATCTAATTTTTTATTTTCGCTAAGGCCAGTAAAACGCCAAATATCTAAATTAACTTTAAATAGTTGTTTATTTAATTCCTCAAGTTTATCAACCGACTCTTGGCTATCAAATGCAATTAGAACTTCCCCTTTTACTACCTCTTTATTCTCCGTCACAAAAATCGATTGGATTACACCACCATCCAATGGCACTATTTTTTTACGAAAACCGTCTACACGTACATGCCCTTGAGCTTGAGTGGCTGATGAAACAGGTGCTAAATAACCCCATGTCAATAAAATAGAAATTAACAAAAGCATTATCACTATCACTTCCACAAATAACTTACGACTCGAATACGTTTTCATGCTCCCCCCCTAATCACACTCAGGTTTAAGCCATCGATTTCAGCAGCATTACAAGCTTTTCCTTTATCCATTAAAATAACCCCATCGGCTAAATCAACTAATGAACGTTTTTGTGTAGAATATATAACCGTACAACCCTGGTCTTTCATAGACAAAATAAGTCTTTTAAATATCTGCTGACCCTCTTGATCTAAAAAGGCATCCGCTTCATCAAAAAACAAATACTTTGGATTTCCATATATTGCACTGGCAATAATAATACGCTGTAGAATTCCAGGAGGAATGCTTTCCCCATGAAGGCCCACTGTTGTGTCATAACCATTACGTAGCGATAGTATAAATTTATGTATGCCCAATTGCTCTGCCACTTCTACTACACGTTGCGGATTCAACTCTCCCTGTAAGTAGTGAGCAATTATTTGCTGAATAGTATCGGTTGCCACTAACAAATTTTGAGGAACATAGCCTATTTGAGATCCTAACCATTGCTCATTTACATTTTCCCTATTATATTCGTCAAAATATACGTTACCTTCATATTTCACAGACACCCCTGCCATAGCATCAATCAATAAAGTTTTACCACTGCCATTGGCGCCAATAATGGCAATGGCTTCCCCTCTATTGATATTAACATTTACATTACAAAGTAATTCACGATAACCATCAATGCTAATACTTAGGGTTTCTACTTTTAATTGCCCCTCTAATATCGTTAACGGCATGGGTTTATTAGCTGAGTTTTGATTGGCTTTTTGATAGATTTTGAACCTCTTATAAATATCTATCAAACGAGCCGACAATTGCCATTGACCTAACAACACTTCAAAGGGAATCAAGCCACGATATCCAATAATTAGAGCGGCCAATAAAGTACCAGTGGTGATATCATTATTGAGCAATAAAATACCTCCTATTGTGGGAAGGCTTAGTTGTAACGCCCATTTAATAAATTGAAATAAGCACTTAAAACCATTTTCTTTTGTTTTTGAGACTAGTACCGATTCATTTAAATTATTAGCGATATTATTGTTCGCCCAATTTACAATTCGATTATCCGCTCTTAGAAATTTGGCACCTCTCAGTAATTCATCCATTGATTGAAAATGCTTAGTTTGATCTTTTTTAAGAATCTCCTGACTGTCCCCTAACGATTTTTGCTGATATAAAAACACAAGCAACAGTAATATATTGGCACCACCCACTAACGCGGCAAAGGCAGGGTGCAATAAATACAGAACCACCAAGAATAGAGGGCAAAAACATGCATCAATAGCTGCCAATAGAACACTATTGATATTACTTGAAAGTAATTTGCTTAAGTCTTTATAAATAAATGAATCGCCAACTTTACAACTGCTATTAATCAACGACTTTTGTGAATGAGAAAATATTAATTTTAATACCTGGGTAGGTAAATATTGACGACGATATTCAAAGTAGCAATGGAACAATCCAACTATGGCGGCAGCAGCCAGTAACATATAAAGCGTTTCAAAACTGCCACTGCCCAGCACTCGATCAAAGATTTGTAGACTAAATAATGGAATCACTAATAAGGAGGTATTCGTGACTAAGCTGATGCCTAATAACAAAGCAACGCTAACCTTAATCGTATGATGAATTTTATTCATAAACTCTTCTCCTACTTGGATTAGACTATTTTAAAATCCCTTTAAAATAGTCACCATTAATTTAAGGTGTTTCCTTATAAGGATCAGCGTTTCATCTATGCAAGCACTGTAATATCCGTGACATCTAAACCCGTAACATTCGATAGCTGCACAAATGGGTCAAATACGTTATCACCATCTAAATCAATAGAAAGTGTTGTATGGGTGCCATTGTCGTTTAAAGTTAACCAATCACTCACATTACTGCTTGCTTGATCGCCATTAAATTCAAAACTGAACGTGTCACTAGTACTATCAAAATCGGTAATGAAGTCGGATGCGTTAAAGTCACTTTGCTTAAAGTAAAAGGTATCATCGCCACTTCCACCGGTTAGAATATCTTCTCCCTGACCCCCTCTAATAACGTCATCACCCGCCCCCCCTTCTAGGGTATTTTGTGCACCATTACCATAAAGGTAATCGTCATAGTCGGAGCCCACTGCATTTTCAATGGAACTCAACGTATCTGAATCTCCCTTAGTGGTTTTATTATTTAATAAATCCACTTGGACAAATCCGTTTGCCTGGGAATAGTTAACAGTGTCGCTGCCCGAGCCGCCGCTGACCGTGTCAGTGCCTGTTCCCGAATAAAAGATGTCATTGCCTGACCCTCCTTCTAAGTCATCATTGCCCGAGCCTCCATCTAAAATATCGTTACCGGATCCACCATTGACATCATCCCTGCCTGTGCCGCCATACAAGACGTCATTACCCGAGCCGCCACTTAACTCATCCTGACCACTGCCTCCAATAATTTCATCAGCGCCACTACCACCTGTGACCATGTCACTGCTTGAACCTGCATCTATGGAATCATCACCTGAACCACCATGCAGCGTGTCCTGGCCAGAACCGCCATTAATGTCATCATCTCCAGAGCCGCCATTCACAATATCTTGGCCACTGCCTCCGATAATGGTGTCGTTGTCAGAGCCTCCATTAATCACGTCGTTTCCGCTATTTCCTTCTAGCAGATCCTCACCACTGCCCCCTTCTAACGTATCGTGACCATTTCCTCCTTTAAGAATGTCATTACCGCTGCCACCATCTAAGACATCATGACTCTTACCGCCGGACAATGTATCAATGCCCGAGCCACCATTTAAAACATCAATACCATCATTGCCGTTTAAGGTGTCGTCACCAGAGCCGCCATTTAAGGTATCGGCGCCTTTACCACCACTTAAAAAGTCATCATCACTGCCGCCGTTTAAAGTGTCGTTACCAGCACCACCGTCTAAGTCATCAGCACCCGATCCGCCTTCCAGTGTGTCATTCCCACCTCCACCGTTAATGTCATCAGCGCCCGAGCCGCCATTGATAATGTCATTCCCTCTATCTCCATTAATTTCATCAGAACCCGCGCCCCCCGTCATAGCATCGTTACCGGTGCCACCATAGAGCGTATCGCTACCCTCACCGCCATTAATGGTATCGTTCCCTTTGCCGCCGTGGGCTACGTCCGCCCCTGAATCAGCTTCAATATGGTCATCGCCATCATCGCCAAATAACAGATCATCGCCAGCACGACCATAAATAAAATCATTACTGCCTCCACCGTGTATTTCATCATCTTCATCTATAGATACCCCCATACCGGATGAGTCATCAGTACTGCCACTTGAGGTGGAGCCATCTAACACCTGCGCGTTACTGGTACCAATATCCACCGTGAAAACACAGTCATCAAAGTCTAAATCACCTCCGTTATACAGATCTTCAAACCCTAACGTAACTTGTCCTGCTAATGGGTTTAATATGCCCACGGTATGGTCAAAGTTGTCTGGGTTTAAACTGAAGTCTTCCCCATCACTTCCTGCTGCACTGTGATAGATATTGGTATAAATTTGTGTGGTAGTGCCATTGCTTGCGGTGTAAAACAACGAAGGGTTGCTGTCATTAATATTGGCATCATTACCAGATGAATCGATAAAACTCAGACTACCTTCGGTAAAGTTCATTCCACTATAGCCACCATTAATTCCGTAGCCATTCGAGATAATAAAAAAACCAACTTGATCACCCGCATTTAATTCAATCGCGCTACTGCTAACCCCTGCCACTAAGTTTCCGCCACTGCCTTGTAAACTGGCATTTTCAAAGTGCATTTGAATATCAGTAATAGTGCCATCTTCAGATACTTTATAACTGCCTAATGTATTGCGATACCCAGCCCCTTCATTTTCAAATATCACAGACCCTGAATAACTTTCACTAACAGTGAATGTACTCATATTTAATACTGTGGGCCCTCCTCCACCGTATAAAATATCTTCTCCTGATTCTCCCTTTATTAAATCGCCACCAGATCCCCCCCATACTGTATCGTCCCCTCCACTGCCTTGAAGGGTATCGTCTTGGCCTTTGCCTGAAATAACTTCGTGCTCATAGGTACCTGTAATGGTGTCTTCACCATCTGTACCAATTAAGGTTTTTACTGCCTGTGACATATGAATGTCTCCTAATTAATATCATCCTTAATAATTTTCCTCTGATTTAAATTATTGTTTACGGGTGGCCTTTGTTGGTACATGAAGTTTAAAATGAAAAATACGATAAAAGATTTTGATAAGAGGGCATATGAAGTATTTGACAATACAAACCCACAAATATAACTAACGCCCCCACCCAAACTGCCGTTACCCAAGAAGCAATCCAGTTGCGCATTCGCTCTCTCCAACCTTCGCCCATGCCTGCCGATTGGTTGCCTCGATTGCTCCAACGCTGTTTTGATAATCTAAATATGCAATACACTTTTACTGAAGCGTTAAGCAATTGATTAGCGTATAAAATTATTGGAAATGTTATATACACTTCATTGCTATAGCGATATAAGAATAAAGATAACGCCATACGAGAACATAAAATCCAAACAAAGTAAGATAAAATATAAGCTGGTTGTAAAACAAAACTTGCACTAACAGCCACAATAGGACTGACCAGCATAGTCCACATAGCAATACGCTGATCCAATACACACCACCAAATAAAAAAGCCTACTTTTCTCGGGCCTAACGCAAGTGCGCGCGAACCATTACGCAACATATTACCCGACCAACGCCTAAAGTTTTGCGTCATGCGATCTAGGCCAGAGCCATCTATTTCTTCTACCGTGTACACCATGGCATCAGGGATATACAACATCTTGGCATCTTGGGTTAACATGTAATACCAAGTGCTTTTGTCATCGCCAGATAAAAACCGAAAATTCCCCCACAACCAATGATATAAATGATCAGCTTCAAGCTTACGTATAAACTCATGACGGGTAAGGTGCTTGGCGCGAAATACAGACATGCGCCCTGTAAGGGTCAGAACCTTGTCGCTCATGGCATGGGACTGCATGGCAAGGCGGCGTTGTGCAAAACGCATGGTAAGCCAAATTCCTACCCACTTAGGCCCAAAACATAACACTTCTTCATTCGTGGTCACCGCCTGTAGCTCTGGATCCATGGCAAAGACAGATGTGCACTTTTGAATTATTCCAGGGGCTAAAATGGCATCCCCGTCCATGAAGCAAATCATGTCGTCTTTCCCTATGCCTCTGCGAGACATGGCTCTTAGCACCAAGCCAATGGCCATGCGTTTTCCTGAAACATTTTGACGAACAAAAATAAGTTCAATGGGTAAGTCTCGTCCATATTGACGAAGATATTGAGACATAATATTTTCATCATAAATATCGCCAGAGCCAAGCCATACAGTAGTGGGTAATTTGGTTTCGCGTACTTCTCGTAAAATACTTTTTAGCACTAGTTCTGTCGTGTCTCGACGCTCCATAAATGTGGTCATCATGAAATGCATGTGTGGTGGGCGCCAGCCGTCACTCCAAACTTTATCGGCTTTCATGCGAATAAGTGGATAACGAAGTCGACCATAAATTTCAGCTCTGACCAAGTGTACGAACCACCATGAATAACGCCAAATACCAATACTGCCCACCACAAGACTGACCTGCATTAATACTGGATCCCAAATTATATTTGGGATATTCAAAACCAATACATAGCAGGTGCCAATATAAAGAAATACCTTATAAAATGCCGTGAAGTCCCACTTCTTGGGTTGATCAATAATCAAAGAACCGCTTTTCAAGCAATGTGGACGCTCAGATAGTAGGGGCATAATTTCCTCCACTATTTTTAGGCTTCATTAATTGAGGCGTTGGTTGTAATGGCGCTGTGGTTTGTGGTAACCCAGTATTTTGATTCACATGCGAATGAGGTGCTTGCGTTTGAATTCTAAAGGAGCGAAAGAAATCACCTAAAGTGCCGACACTGGCACTGGGAAAATTCACCACGGCTGGTAATCCGACTTTTACCCTGTCCTTGTTCATGCTGCCTTCAAGACCTATAAACTCTAACGTTACCTTACTATTACGCTTGGTATTATCATGCCAAGTAAAACTAGTGGCATTTGAATCTACAGAGTCATAAGAGCGGTCTATCTCGGTGACCATGGCATTCACTGACATATCAATCGATGTAAAATACACCCGTGCCATTTGATTAATTTTTATGGCTAATATCTCTTCTTGGGTTAAGAACACCTCTAACTTTCGTTCTTCATTACGCTCAAATACCGCAATGGTTTCGCCACGTTTAGTGGCACTGCCAGGGCTTTTCAACATTTCAACCAATCGACCATCAGAAGGTGCGTACAGGTGTAAATCTTCTTTATGCTCATATAAGGCCAATAGTTCTTGGGTGTCCATGGTGATATTTTGTTTTACTTGGTCTATTTTTACATTGAGATTATTCATATCTATCTCAAATTTATCATTAGTGTAATATCGGCCATTCTTTAAACTTTCCATAGCGCGACTTTGTTCGTTTAATTCATTGACGGCCGATAACACTTCTCGCTTTAAACTTGCATGTTCTGCCGCTGCAATATCAGAGTCACGTTTAGAGGCGTATCCGTAATAAAATAACTCTTGAATTCGGTTATCTTGTAAGTGTGCCATGCGCTCTTGTTTTCTAAGAGTTTCCACATGCAATTCAATTTTTTCAAATTTAAGTTTTGAGTAGCCGTGATAGTCTTCCATTTGTTCAATGGCCACTTCTCTTTCTTGTCTTAAACGCTCTAACAATAATTTATTGCGACTTATTTTAATTTTTGCACGCTCTAAATTTTCTTCTATTGAAGGATTTTCAATATTTATTAAAGGAGAGCCTTGACTCACCAATTGATTTAAACTCGCAGTCACTTTACGAATTTTTCCATCAGTAGGAGACACCACAGATTCAATTGGTGCCGTAACGACACCTGTTTCCACTTCCAATGACAAAAAATTAGACCAAAGTGTAAAAAATATATAAGTAAATAAAATAACCCCAACGCATGCATACATACACGTCATTGCAATAAGTTTTGTGGGCCAGCGCTTAATAGGCACTTCACCTTTAGGGTTAGGGTCAGGTTCTGTAGAGACAGGTGTTACTGGAGAATCGATACGCAAGATGGTATCCCCAACTGACGTCATATTACCGCGTACTAACTCTTCTATAAAATGTTCAAGTAATTCAGTTTGGCGTTCATTTAGCTCTATGAATTTAGCGGCTAACACTCCACTGTCTGCACGTATTGCAATTAGATCAATATTAAAAGCAACAAAGAAACCCTGAAATGGCAATGAAAAATGACATTCAAATTCATCACCTGGTTTTAAATTATTATCCGTGAAGTTATCAATTTTAAAGCCACCTAAACTCCAATCAGACACATTATAAAGTTCATCATTGATTGTAATATCAATAGGCGTACTGACACGATGATGACGTCTTTGTGAGGGTTTTTCCCTAGAGATTTTCATATTCTCTATCCGTGTCGATTGTTGATCTCAGTGATACAGCAATAGCGATGCCATGCCTTATTTAATCCTGTAAGTTATTGATTTTTAAGTCTTTTAAATTTTCGATGTAAGTTATCGATCTCATTATAAAAGTCGTATATAAGCAAAGGTATGCAGAATGCAACAACGTATTTGCATTCTGCAATTCAATTAGCAATTTGCTAAAAAATAGTCCATTTATTTTCCACTTCAAAAACTTACCCAATCCCTTAAGTTACTGAAATACCTCATTAATGAATTAATTTGAATGCTCTGGCATGCAAATTGAGATAGCCATTACACAATTACAAAACCAGAGGCAACATCATGAACGAATCAAACCTTCAGTCGGTTAGCGTAAATAATCACAAACAAGATTATTTCAATTTCAATGCGAATAGAAAGCTTATGGAACAAAGGCCCGCCATCAGTATCATTGGTTTAGGCTATGTAGGCGCGGTTACTTCTGCGTGTTTTTCAAAAATGGGATTTTCTGTTATTGGCGTTGACACCGATAAGAAAAAAGTCAAAATCATTAACTCTGGTCACTCCCCTATTTTTGAAGATGGACTAGAGTCGGCTATACAAAGTGGTGTAAACAATCACACGCTATCAGCCACAGACAATATTTTAGAAGCCGTTTTAAACAGTCAAATCACCATCATCAGTGTCGGCACTCCCAGTGATGAAAATGGTGGATGTAGCTTGGTTTACTTGGTGAATGTTTGTAAACGCATTGGTTTAGCATTACGTCGTAAAAAGGATTTTCATACGGTTATTTTTAAATCCACAGTACCTCCTGGTACCACTGAAGAAAAATTACTTCCAATAATTGAAATGTATTCACAGATGAAACGAGGGGAAGATTTTGGAGTTTGCTTCAACCCAGAGTTCCTACGTGAAAGTACGGCTCTTGAAGATTTTAATCACCCCCCCCTTACATTAATTGGTGCAATAGACAAACGCAGTGCTGATGTGGCTCGTAATATATTCAAAGATGTTGACGCCGAAATACATATTACCAATATTGCAGCGGCTGAATTTGTAAAATACATAGACAACACTTGGCATGCAACTAAAGTATGCTTCGCAAATGAAATTGGAAGACTATGTCAAGCTTTAAACGTTGATAGCCATGAGGTGATGGATATATTCGTTAAGGATACCAAACTAAATATCTCACCTTACTATTTAAAACCTGGGTTTGCCTTTGGAGGTTCCTGCTTACCCAAAGACACTCGTGGCATAAAACATTTAGCTCAGTCACTGCAGGTAGATACACCTCTTATTAACGGACTTAATGGCTCCAACAACGCACATATAGATCATGTGGTCGAGATGGTCATTAAATCAGGAAATAAAAAAGTGGGAATATGTGGCTTAACTTTTAAAGCCGGCACCGATGATATGCGTGAGAGCCCAAATGAAGAGCTGATGCATCGTTTAGCTGAACATGGTTTGCACATTACCTTTTTTGATCCACTAGTGAACGGCCATTATAGATTTCACAACGATGATAAAACTAATTCAGCGATTCATGGGAAACGCAGTTTGAATCTCAACGAATTCGTTGAAAAAAGTGAGTTGATCATTCTGGCTCATGACGATGAATACAGTCACCTGGCCTGCCAGTTAGCAACAGCAGACCACAACATCATTGATCTGGTTAGAGTTCAGCCTAGCTCAGATTGTAAAGCACAGTATCAAGGCATTTGCTGGTAGGAGCACAGATCATGAATAAATTAGTCCCTGTTGTATTATGTGGTGGTAGCGGTACTCGCATGTGGCCTCTATCACGTTCTAACTATCCCAAACAATTCTTAAATTTAATTGAAGAGGGGAAGTCAACATTTCAAACTACATTAACTCGTATGCCAGAACACAGTTCTCCAGCTATATTGGTGTGCAATGAAAGTCACCGTTTTATTTTGGCAGATCAGATAAGTAAATTAGTTCAGCAGACACAAACTATTATACTAGAGCCCACCGGGAAGAATACCGCAGCAGCCATTACATTAGCAGCCTTAACAGCCAGCCAAAATGGTGAGAATCCAATTCTATTGGTAACCCCTGCTGACCATCAAATAAAAGACGAGGCGACTTTTCATCGCACCGTTGATAAAGGAATGAAATTAGCTGAGGACAATCAATTGGTAACCATAGGCATTCAGCCTGATCATCCAGAAACTGGGTATGGTTATATCCAAATGGGTGAAGAAATTGCCAATGATTGTCATGAAGTGAAGTACTTTGTTGAAAAGCCAGATTACCAAACCGCTAAAGCATTTTTAGAGGAAGGTAATTATCTTTGGAATAGCGGTATGTTTATCTTTAAAGCATCGGTATTTCTTGAAGAAATATCTAAGTTTGCCCCAGATATTCTTGATTGCTGCGCCAGTGCGTTGCTTGATAAAGCAGAAGACACCATTTTTACTCGAGTAGATGAAGCCAAGTTTGCACAGTGCCCTTCAGATTCGATTGATTATGTCGTCATGGAAAAAACTCAAAAAGCCTCCGTAGTCACCATGAATTCACAATGGTCAGACATTGGGTCTTGGTCTTCGGTATGGGAGCTTGCCGATAAAGACGACAATGGCAATCGCTTACAAGGAGATGTGATTTGTCAAAGTAGCAATAATAATTTTGTTCACAGTAGCAATCGACTGGTGTCATTGGTTGGTATGAATGACACCATTGTAGTGGAAACCGACGATGCTATTTTGGTCGCTCACCGTGATGAGGTTCAAAATATCAAGGGCATTGTGAGCGAGCTAAAATTAAAACACCGAAAAGAACATGAGTCTCATCGTAAAGTACATCGTCCATGGGGGAAATACGATTCTATAGACACGGGAAATCGCTTTCAAGTTAAGCACATTACCGTTGACCCAGGACAAAAACTCTCTGTGCAAAAACATCATCACAGAGCTGAGCATTGGATTGTTGTATCCGGTACTGCCAAAATCACTATTAATGAGGACACTTGGTTTTTAACAGAGAATCAATCTACCTATATTCCAATTGGTGCTGTTCATTGCCTGGAAAACCCAGGTAGCATTTCATTGGAGCTTATTGAAGTACAATCAGGAGCTTATTTAGGCGAAGATGATATCGTACGCTTGTCGGATGATTATGGTCGAGTGGAGAACGCTTAGCTGATCTATTTCAAAAAAACTCAATGGCAAGGAAGCCCACATCTAAAGATAGATAAAAGATTCGTTGCATGATGCACCTTATAGAACATCCTTTATGGTGTATCTTTTTTTACCATTTATAACTTACAAACTGCTATCTAAAGCCTTAACTCTTAACCCTTCTCGAGCACTAAAATTGTTTTCTATTAAGTCTGATATAGCCATTTTAGCATCCACATCACTTAGGCCTGATGCCAAAATAGCATTACGTTCTATGGCATAATGCTGTAAACGATTTTTCCATTGATCTCTTTTTTTATCTAAAATCGCTAGATTTTGTGCTGCACTCTCCCCTAATAATTGAGCCCTGTGCTGAAACACTTTTTCGTCAGAGTCACCTGCACTGCGCATCTCTTTTACCTGTGCACTAATGTCGCTATGTTGACTGACTTTTTTTCTAAGAAGTTGCTCTTCTTCTGGCAGGGTATTTTGTAAGGCTTCAATTTCTTGTTGTTTTTGCTCTTTAGTTAACAATGGATTATTAACAATATCTAATTGAGACAGCATATACTCATCCATTTGGTCTTCTTTCTCAAAAAAAGCTTGGTAAGTTTCACTATTAAAATATTTATTTCTTAGCTGCGCTATATCATTTTTTTGTATTTTAAGAAGCGCCACCTGACTAAGACCATTAACATCGATAAGTTCAGTACCTTCATTTACAGTGACCAGCTCAATTCGATAATCTACATAGTTTTTTAAAAGTGATTTTGCCTGAAATATAGCGTCACCCGATAATTGAGCATAAAACTGAGATTGAATTCGTTTTAGAATAATATCCAGTGATTCTTCACCCATGGCTGATAGGTAAAACTCAAACAAGTCTCGAATATGTCGGTCAATAATAAGATTGCCGTTTTTATCTACTCTTAATACAACACCATGATCAAGACCGCTTAATGATTCAGGAATAGGGCTGTCAATTTTCGAGTTAGCATTTAATAAGGCACTATCATTAAGACTTTTAGCATTGGTTATTAAAGCTTGGTTGTTGTTAATTAGTGCAGGCGTTTTAGTTAAAAAGTAGCCCAGTAACATAAACCCCACAGATAACAGAACAACATATATTTTCACATTACTAGTTTTCAATCTCTTGCCTTTTGAAATTTACATTTACATTTACATTTACATTTACATTTACATTTACATTTACATTTACATTTACA
>OJBM01000107.1_pt1 | contig 43429 bp, 43 predicted proteins | sample 1591061 | NCBI WGS metagenome assembly OJBM01 (sample SAMN05416872, study PRJEB24817) | seawater metagenome | isolation source: Sea water | place: Canada:Atlantic | collected 2013-11
ATCTACACTATCCTCTTCGTCGGCAGCGTCAGATGTGTATAAGAGACAGACATTATTGGTATTTTAGAAAAGTGCCATAATGATGGCGCCGTCTTATACATAATGGGAAATGGTGGTAGTGCAGCTACTGCATCGCACATGGCAAATGACTTCTCGGTTGGATTAAAATTAAGAGATATTAGAAATTTTAATGTTCAAAGTTTGTCAGATAATACGCCGGTGTGTTCTGCTATTGCTAATGATATAGGCTATGAAAATGTATTTTATGCTCAGTTAAAACATAAATTAAAACCGCAAGATGTGGTGATAGCTATTTCTTGCAGTGGTAATAGTGAGAACATTATCAAAGCAAGTCGATATGCAAAAGAAGTTGGTGCGTCTTTGATAGGAATGACAGGCTTCGATGGTGGAGAATTAAAAGCACTCAGTGACGTTAATTTTCATATAAAAACAGATCAAGGTGAGTATGGATTAGTTGAAGACGCTCATATGATTTTAGACCATGTAATTTATAACTATTACGTTTCCCAAAAGATTGAAAATAAATCGACTTACGTACTCAAATAATATGCTAAGAATTGGAATCGCTGGCTTTGGTAAAATGGGAAAGATCAGAGCTGAAACAGTGTTTAAAAATCCCCAAACAAGCTTAGTAGCAATATATGAGCAAAGCACAATAACTGACAATATTCTGCTAACTGAAGACGTGAAAATTTGTGATTCATTTGAACAACTTTTATCGCAGCAGCTTGATGCTATCTTTATATGCGCTTTTAATAACGTGGCTGCTGACTATACGAAACGAGCCTTATTGAAAGGTATTCATGTTTTTTGTGAAAAGCCACCAGCTCAAAATACTGCGGAGCTTCAAACTGTAATCGACGCTCAAAAGTTATCTCCTAAGATTTTAAAATATGGATTTAACCATCGACTTCATTACAGTGTTATGCAAGCTAAAAAGTTAATTGACAGCAATGAAATGGGGCGACTTCTTTGGATTAGAGGTGTATACGGTAAAGCTGGTAGCATTGACTATCACGATAACTGGCGAAACTATAAGAATTATTCTGCTGGTGGAATCTTGATGGATCAAGGCATTCATATGCTTGATTTATTTCATCACTTTACCGGGCGAAATTTTGATGTTGTTTCTAGCGAATTATCAGCAGCTTTTTGGGATGTCAAAGTTGAAGATAATGCATTTGTAACGCTAAAAAGTGATAATGTTATTGCTACACTTCATTCTAGTGCAACGCAGTGGCGTCACAAGTTTCTCATGGAAATGTGCTTTGAAAATGGCTTTATCAATCTCGATGGTATTTTATCTGATTCTCGAAGTTACGCGCCTGAGACATTAATAATTGCTAAGCGCGAATTCGAAGATGTGACTTTCGCCATGGGAAAGCCTGCTGAAAATACCATATGGTTTGAGAATGATGATAGCTGGACATTAGAACTTGATGAGTTTATTGGTGCTATTGAAAATAAATCTGTAGTGCCTAATGGGACCAGCGAAGACGCTTATAAAGTATTAGATTTAGTCGAACGAATTTATGAACACAGTGGCTTTTATCATGAAAAATAGAAAGACTGTGTTAATCACGGGTGCAAGTCGCGGGATCGGAAAAGCAATTGCAGATAAACTGCTCACCAATTGGAATGTCCTTACGCCAACTAGGCAAGAATTAGATTTGGCTGATACTAATTCAATCGCTGATTTCTTCAAGAAGAATAATCAACCTATAGATGCTTTGGTAAATAATGCTGGAATCAATATTATTAAATCAACGTCCGATATTACTGTGAGTGATTTGCGCTTGATTAATCAAATAAACCTAGAGGCCCCTTTATTACTTTCACAATATTGTATGAAATATATGAAGGAAAGAGGTGAAGGGAAAATAATTAATATTAGTTCTATTTGGGGACTATGTTCAAAGTCTCATCGTGCTCTGTACAGCTCAACAAAAACAGGTCTAATAGGGCAAACACGAGCCTTAGCAAAAGAGCTTGCGCCCTATAACATTCTCGTTAACTCTGTATGCCCGGGGTTTACAAATACGGAATTAACCGCATCATCATTGAATAATGCACAATTAGAAAAGTTACTTGAACAGGTTCCGCTATCTAGATTGGCAGAGCCTGAAGAGATAGCTTCACTCGTAGAGTTTTTGGTCTCACCTTTAAATACCTATATTACAGGTCAAGCAATCGCTATTGATGGAGGCTTCACAGCGTGAATGAATTACTAATACATTCAAATATCCACCCTTATAAAGTTTCTTTTGAACCTGACTTTTCGTTTGTCTCAACATTAATTGAACAAGAAAATGCAGTTTTTATTATTGACCGTATCGTGTTTAAACAATATGAATATGAGTTTTCATCTATTTCGCCCGAGAGATTGTTGTTAATTGATGCTGTTGAAGAGAACAAAACATACGATTTCGTTAGTAAATTGTATGAGTTTCTGATGTCGCTTAACTGTAAAAAAAATGCACACCTAGTATCGATTGGTGGAGGAATTATTCAAGATATTAGTGGTTTTACAGCTTCAACATTATATCGGGGCGTTCATTGGACGTTTATTCCAACAACGTTACTGGCACAAGCTGATAGCTGCGTAGGCAGTAAAACTTCATTAAATTTTGGCCGTTTCAAAAATATAGTTGGTTCGTTTTATCCTCCTCACCAAATTCATATTTGTAGTCAATTTCTTGATAGTCTTTCTGAGCATGAAATTAATAGCGGGTGTGGTGAAATTATTAAATTTATGTTGCTAGATGATCGACATAATATCTGTTTAGAGTTTATTGAAAAAACTGTACTTAACGCTGTAAATTCAGGGGATTTCCTACCAGCATTGGAACAAAGTTTAGGCGTAAAACAATCGTATATAAAGCAAGATGAATTTGATACAGGAAAACGCAATTTGTTTAATTATGGCCATTGTTTTGGGCATGCTTTGGAATCTTCATCTGATTTTAGAATTCCCCATGGGATCGCCGTAATATACGGAATGATTTTTGCTAATATTGTTGCAATGTCACGTGGGTTGGTGACACAAGCCCAATGTAAATTATGGCGCAATACGCTTTTTGACAAACATTTAAGCTTAGTGCCACTAGAGAGTGAGTTGGATAAAACCAAAATTATTAATGCATTAAAAAATGATAAGAAGCGCATTGGGGAGTTTTTAACGATGATTATTCCGTCGTCGAAAACAGTCGATGCAATTAAAATAAACGATCTTACTGAACAAGAAGTGTTAGTGGCACTTGATATATTTTTGAAGGATGTAGTGAATTTATGAAGATTGCAGTAACTTCCAAAGCTTTTGCAGCGAATGAGCCTTTAGTTACGCTGTTAAAGCAGAGCTTTCCCGATTGTAAGTTCAATACTACTGGAAAATTATTAAACGATGAGCAGTTGGTTGAATTCGCAAAGGACTGTGATGGCATGATTTTAGCGCTAGAAAATATAGACGATGATGTCTTAAGGCAACTTCCGAATTTAAAGGCGATCGCTAAATACGGCGTTGGTTTAGATAATGTAGATCAGTCAGCTTGTAAGTTAAATAACGTCGCGCTCTTATGGACTGCTGGAGTGAATAAAGGATCTGTCGCAGAGATGGCGCTTGGTTTTATGCTGATGCTTAAGCGTCAATTATGGGGTGGTGCTAATTTATTAGCTCAAGGAAACTGGAAAAAAGATGGCGGTCAGTCTCTATATCATTCAACAGTGGGGATTATCGGGCTAGGTAACATCGGGAAAGAAGTCGTTAGGTTACTTGCTCCTTTTGATTGCCGTATTTTGGTCAACGATATTGAATATGATGAGGCCTTTATAGAGCAGCACAAGCTAAATAAAGTGTCGAAAAAAGAACTGGTATCACAAGCCGACATTATCACGCTGCATACTCCTCTGACGGATAAAACAACCTATTTAATTGATGATGATGTATTGGAGTGCTGTAAAAATGATGCGCTTATTCTTAACACTGCTCGGGGCGGTTTGATTGATGAAAAAGCGTTAAAACGTGCGTTGCTTGAAAAAAGAATTGGCGGTGCGGCAATTGATGTTTATGAGCAGGAGCCCCCAACTGATTTGGCCTTTTTAGAAATAGATAATTTAATTACTACACCACATATTGGTGGAAATTCAGCTCAGGCAGTTTATGCCATGGGAGAGTCGTCAATAGTTAATTTAAGGAATTACTTTGAAAATAGTAGCAATGATACCTTGTAGGTTAGGTAGTCAACGAATTAAGCATAAAAATTTACGACTACTTGAAGGTAAGACGCTAGCGCAATGGGTAGCAAAAACGTGTAAAGAAACTGGCCTCTTTAGCGATATATATATCAATTCTGAAAGTGATGTTTTTAACGCTATGGCTCAAGATAGTGGTATAAAGTTTTATCAACGCCCTGCACACTTATCGACTAATTCAGCGACAAATGATGAATTTTCATTAGACTTTATGAAAAATATTGATTGTGATGTATTAGTTCAGGTAAACCCTACCTCACCGTTTACAACAGCTGACGACATCATCAATGTAGTTAAAATGTATAAAGAGCAAGATTGTAAGACTGTACACACAGTAAAAAATGAACAAATAGAAGGGTTGTTTCAAGGGAAACCATTAAACTTTGATGAAACTAAACCTATGCCTCCATCTCAGGAGTTGGTGCCAGTTCAAATTTTTGCCTCATCGATTATGTTATGGGATGTCCCAGTGTTTAAGAAGAATATGAAAAATCTTTCGTGTGCAGTGTATGGCGGAGAAGATAAAATAGGCTATTACCCAGTGAAAGGTGCTGCATCTTTAGATATTGATAATGAAGAAGACTTCGAAATGGCAAGTGTAATTGCTGCTTCAAAAAAACAGGAACCGACGTATTATGAAAAGTGATGCTGATGTACCGAATATATTAAAAGCCGACGGAGTCGCGCAAAGTTTTTTTGAGAATGCAAATCAATCAGTAACTAATATACCTGAGTTGATTAAAAAATATGGCACCGATTCGTCATGGTCTCACACGTTAGTTAACTCAGAATCAAATTCTTCGACGTTGATTTGTCAGCTACCAGGTGAGGGGAACCGCCGACATCATCATCCTGACTGGAACGAGTGGTGGTTTATCGTCCAAGGTACTTGGATATGGGAAATTGAAGGGAAAGAAATGCATGTTTCTGCAGGGGATTTTGTGTTTATTGAAAAGCACAAAAAGCACAAGATAACTGCTGCTGGAGATAAGGCTGCTCTTCGAATTGCCGTTAGTAGATATGATGTTGAACATGTATATGACGACGGTGATTACTAAATGAAAACGTTGTTTAAGTTAAAACCAAATTTGATGCGTTCGAAAGGTTCACGGCTATTTGATGAGGTTAGTGATTCCTATTTCATAGATTTATTTTCTATGTACTCTTCATTACCTCTAGGCTACAACCACGAGGCCTTTGATGGTGATTTTGAAACTGAAGCGTTAGTGCTCGCCAAGCATAGACTATGTTCAAATGCATTTGAATTTGAAATTGTTAATAGACTTAAACAGGCCTTGGCGGAAGTTACTTTTGCCAAGGAATATCATTTTTGTTGCACTGGTGCATTAGCAATTGAATCTGCTATCAAGCTTGCGATAGATAACAAAATAGTGGAGAACCCGAGAGTAATATCAATTACTAATTCATTTCATGGTGTCAACAGTTGGGGTTTTACAACAAGCAGAGTGGGTGTAACTGAAAAACGGCTGTTGAATTACCCACAGCTTGAATGGCCGAATCTGACCATAGAAAACGCAATCGAATACTTAAAATCACAAGATTTGCGCAATGTTGTTGCTGTGGTTGTTGAACCTATTCAGTGCACTAGTGGTGATATTTATTTGTCCCCTGATTCAATTCGAGAACTACGTAATCTTTGCAGACAAAACAAGGTTTGTTTTATTTTGGACGAAATTCAAACAGGATTTGCTACAACGGGAAGGTATTGGTACTACGAGCATTTAGGCATTGAACCAGATCTATTGGTTTTTGGTAAAAAATCTCAAGTTTGTGGTGTCGCGATGTCGATTGAATATGAAAATATCTATCGAGAATCATACCAAAAGTTACAGGTGACTTTTGATGGTGATTTGTTAGATATGTTGCGATGTATCTATCTAATTAATCACATCAAATCTCATCGAGTATTAGAACGCGTGTCAGATAATCAAAAACTGTTCCATAGATTATTATCACCAATGGTTGAAAACTATCGTGGTATCGGCCATTTGATCGCATTTGATTTCGAAACAACGTCAAAAAGAGACCGTTTTGTGTGTCAATGTTTATCTGAAGGGCTATTAGTTAATAGAGCTGGAGAGTTCACTATTCGATTACGTCCAAACCTTGCTATTGGCGAGGAAACAATCGAAACGGTTATCAAGATAATGAAAGGACAGCTATGCGATTAGAAGAATGGATTCAACGTCATACTAACGGTGCTGGTGTATATTTAGCTCCTCAAAATGACTGTACGGTTAATGTTTTTTCCTTTTTGAAGGAAAAAGACTTTTTTTGCGAAGGGTTTATCGATTCATTTAAGCAAGGCTCAGCAATAATTCACCCTAATGAATTACCTAATGAGTCAACAGTTCTAATCTATAGCCCAAATTATTGGCGTGATATTATTTCCAGTACCAGAAATTCACGTCATTTCCTGCTTATCGAAAAGCACCATGATTTTCACGTTGTGAGTATTGATGATTTTGATGGTGAATTTCCCGTGATGAATTTTAATTCATTAATATCTCAAAAGCATTTTTGGGAAAATCATATGCGTAATTATCTTGATGCAGGAGGAGATATTAATGAGTATGGTTTTAGCTGGGGAGATCCTGAAGATGCGAACGACGAACTCGGAAATTATGCAAGTATTTCTCAGGAACTACTTGCAGAAATCGGTGCTGAAGATCATGTCGTTGAATTAGGTGCTCTTAGCGGTAAGTGGACGAAATACTTACTCAGCGCGAATAAAGTCACTTGTGTCGACATTAATGCACTCAGTGAAAAAATAATTCGAGAGCGATATCTATCTCAAAATGAAAAAATTGATTTTTATTTATCTCGTGGCAATGAACTTCAAGGCCTCGAAGATAAGTCTGTTGATTACTTGTTTTGTATAGATACCTTAGTGCGATCGAGTGAGGCCATCATAGTTGACTATATCAATGAGACTCGGCGCGTGTTAAAGAGAGGTGGAAAAGCACTGATTCATCTTCCTGCCACTGATATTGAACAATGCGCTGCCAGAGGATTTACAATGTTGGATATTGATAAGTTGAAATTTAAAAGCTTAAGTGGCTTTCAGGACTTCAAAATTGATAGTGAATCGATAAAACACGGTGTGTTATTACGATTAAAAAAATAGAGTATATTAATGAAAATAATAGGAATATCTGGCCTGTTTCATGATGCTGCTGCTGCTGCTGTTGTCGATGGTAAGGTCGTTGCTGCTGCTCAGGAAGAGCGCTTTACAAGACTAAAGCATGATGCAAATCTTCCTGTAAACTCGATTAAATTTTGTTTGCAATTTATTGGCTGTGAATTGGAGGACTTGGATGCCATAGTATTTTATGATGACCCGCTTCTTAAATTGGAACGCTGTTTAGCCATCGGTAGTATGTCGAAGTCTGACAACAGTGAATTGCTATCAGACTTACTTGAAGAGCACTTAACTCATAAACTTTGGGTAGAAAACTTGTTGCGTGAAGAGTTTCAACAATCCCTAGGTAAGCTTGATAGACTTTTATACTCTAAGCATCACCATTCTCATGCCGCAAGTGCTTTTTATCCTTCACCATTTGAAAGCTCTGCTATTTTGGTAATTGACGGTGTGGGGGAATGGGCAACAACTTCAATAGGCTTTGGTAAAGGAAAAGATATAGAATTTATCAAAGAACTGAAGTTTCCGCATTCTTTGGGTCTGTTATACAGCGCGTTTACTTACTATTGTGGCTTTAAGGTAAACTCTGGTGAGTATAAGTTAATGGGGCTCGCGCCATACGGTCAGCCTACCTATGTAGAAAAAATTGAGCAATATTTAATTCGCTTCAATGATGATGGCTCATTTGAATTAAACATGGAATATTTTGGTTTTGTCGATAATCAGCAAATGATTAATGATGCTTTTTGCGAAGTGTTTAATGAGCCAATTCGTACACCAGAGTCAGAATTAACACAATTTTATTTAAATATCGCGGCATCTATACAAATTGTGCTTGAGAAAGCAGTATTGAGACTGTGTGAGGCAACTAGGAGATTCACTAAATGTGATAATCTCGTATTAGCTGGCGGAGTTGCACTTAATTGCGTTTCTAATAGTAAAATTTTAAAGTCTGGAATATTTAAAAATATTTGGATACAGCCCGCTGCGGGTGATGCTGGAGGTGCTTTGGGAGCAGCGCTCATCACCTATCACCAATATTTTAATCAGCAGCGATATCTTAATTCCTGCTTAGGTGACAGCCAGAACAATTCTCTTTTAGGACCAGAGTATAGCCAGCGTGACATTGTTCATTATTTGAATGCGGTTCAAGCAAAATATGAAGTTTTCTCTAATCGGGACGAATTAAATAGAGAAACTTGCAGATTGTTGTTAGAAGAAAAAGTGATTGGATATTTTGATGGTCGGATGGAGTTTGGCCCAAGAGCACTAGGGAGTAGATCAATCATCGGTATTGCGTCTTCGAAAAATATGCAGTCAAAGATGAATCTAAGGATAAAGTATAGGGAATCGTTTCGACCTTTCGCACCTATAGTAGCCCAAAAAAATGCACATAAATTCTTTCAAAATGGTTTTGAAAGTCCTTATATGCTATTGGTCGATGACTGCAAAGACGAATTAATCATTAAAGACTACAATATCCCTAAAGTTGAGAGTGAATCTGACTTGTACACATGGGTAAACTCTCCGAGATCTATAATCCCGTCTGTCACGCATATAGATTATAGCGCTAGAGTTCAGACGATTAGTCAAAAACAAGAGCATCATTTTTATAGCTTACTTGAAGAATTAGAAAAGCATACAGATACCCCGGTCCTAATTAACACCTCCTTTAATGTTAGAGGCGAGCCAATAGTTTGTAATCCACAAGATGCTTATGAGTGCTTTATGAATACTGATATGGATATACTTATTTTAGGCGATGTATTGTTAAAAAAGAAAAATAATTTACACAATGAACCATCCAGTAAGGGAGCGCATAAACTTGATTGATTCTAAAAAAATAGTATTGGACTTCGTAAAACGACACAATATCGAATTTAGTAATCTAGAGCGTAAATGTGTCTATAGCTCGACTGAATTTTCCACACCAGAATTTAAAGCTTTGAGCAAAGCTGATTTTGAAAAAGCCAATAATAAGGATATTCAGAGTTTTTTATTTGATTACTTACAGAATAGAAATGAAGGTATTAGCGAAGAGTTTTTAAAAGAGTTACAAGAGCTAATTTTAGTTTTAAAGGAACGTGATTTACGTACACTTTCGTCTCCATCAGCATTTGTTTATACGCTTTAGGGAAATTCATGGAAGAGCAAATTCAACAAACAATTATAACAGGTATAGACCCTCATATAGGCTATAACTATTCTCGTGGTAGTGACTTTCCTCTGATGGTTGGCGAATCATTTCACAATGGATATATCAAACTTAATACGTCAGACAATACGAGTAATGGTATTGCTGTATTAGGCGGCTCTACTAGTGACATCTCATATGACGGCAGTTGGTTAAGGCCTTTTCGAGAATTATTATCTAAAAATGGTTTTGATGTTCCTTTGTTTTCCGGGGCTGTGTCTGGCTACTCTTCAAATCAAGAGGTTTTTAAACTGATCAGAGATATCTTGCCATTATCACCTAAAATTGTTATTTCTTTTAATGGTGTTAATGATTTGTGGCATATCCAATCAACTAGCCCAACTCATCCAATGGTTCATTCTTATCAAAATAGACTCTTTCAGCATTTACTCCCAAACAAAAATACTGAAAAAGAACAATTTTTTGATAGCTTTAAGAATGTTAGCGGAGCCGTCGCCTTTAATGACAATTATCCACTGTCCTCAGTTAATTTGGGAACTCAGAGTAAGCTAACACCTAGTCAGAACTGGTATAAAAACAGCCAGTTGATGTATGCAATTTGTAAACAATTTAATATTCAATATATTAATATATTACAACCCGTGATAGGTGCTGGAGCATATCATTTGAACGAAATTGAAAAGAAATTTTTTGAGCAAAAGTGCCGCGAATGGGTTGGGTATGAACAGGCAATTAAAGATTTTTTTTATGATGCGAGGAGTTATGCAACCAGCCATGAATATATACACGATTTTGTAGATATTTTTTCAGATTGTAGAGATATGTATGGAGATATTAGGCATCCTAATAAAAGTGGCAATGAGATAATTGCGCAGGCCGTTTCATCATTGATTTATCCACATTTATAAGAAGAGCATAACTAATGAGAGAATTTAGGAGTAATGCTCCAAACGTCTTAGAATATAGTAGGGTTTTATTTGCTCCTGCATCAGAATTGACCTTAGAACTCCAAAAACATCTAGTTGATGAGTTTAATATCACTAGTATTGGCTTTATCGATAAGTTCAAACAAGGAAAATCAATTTTTGATTCAGTCAATGGATTAAGTTTTGATTTCGTTATCGTCGCTAGCCCAAACTATCAAATTGAAATACTTAAAAATTTTCCTTTTACAGATCTTTACTATGTTGAATATAGATCTGTCAGTCGCTTTTATGACTTTAAACGTTTATCTTGTGCTCGACATTTCTTAATAAAGCAAAATATTCAATTTTATGAATGGTTTAGGGGAAATTTTCTAGCAAAACTTCAAGAGCTAAAGCATATAAAAAGAGGTTTTGCGTTAAAACAATATAAAAATACGCATCTGGGGAAACGTGCATTTATATTAGCGAATGGACCGAGCTTGAATACTAATGATATAGAAAAAACTAAGAATGATATTAGTTTTGCGGCAAATAAGATTTGGCTTACTTTTGAAGATACCGATTTTAGACCGACTTATTATTGCGTAACTGATTACTTAGTTATGACTCAAAATTATTCTCAAATCGCAAAATTAGAATCTGACGGTAAATTCTTTCCAGATTATTTTTTGCCGCCAGTTCTGCCTAAATTAAATAATGTGCACTACTTTGATTGCTTATCAGAGATTACAAGTGACATACATCTTGAAAAAGGAATTTATCCGGGGCATACAGTCATATTTACGATGATTATGTTAGCTATTTATATGGGAATTAAAGAGATATACCTAATAGGCTTGGACCATAGATTTTTGATACCAAAAAATTTTATAGGGCGTGATACTGAGGAGCCTATTGTCAGTGAAGGTGAGGTAAACCATTTTCATCCTGATTACAGAAAACCTGGAGAAAAGTGGGCTCAGCCACAAATGGAAGAACTGACACAAGCATTTATAAACGCAAAAGAAATTGCAAAAGTTAACGATGTTGAGATCTTAAATGCGTCTCGATATTCTGAATTAACTGTTTTTCAACGCGTTTCTTTTGATGAAATAGATTTTTAAGGAGCGAACATTGAAAGACATCGGAAAAGTTATTATTCATATTCCAGCAAGAGGTGGGAGTAAGCGTGTACCTAGAAAAAATTTACGCCAAATGAATGGAAAGCCGATGGTTTCATATGCTATTGAAAGTGCGATTAAGGCAGATGTTACCAATGATATATACGTGAATACTGATTGCAATGATATTGCGCATTATGTATTGGGAGAATATCCAATAAATGTTTATATGCGTTCAAAAAATTTAGCGACGGACAATGCTACAAGCGATGACTTTAATTTAGATATCATTGAAAAGCTTTGTCCAGATACACTTGTTATGATTAACCCTGTGTGTCCGCTAATTACCCATGAAGATATTAGATTAGCGTTGCATCTTTATCGGGACAGTGATTGCGATACGTTGATTTCAAGTTGTAAAACAAATATGCAGTGTTTTTGTAATGGAGAAGCTATTAATATCAATGTTGAAGAGCAATTAGCCCCTAGCCAAGAAAATAATGAAGTAATCACTTTAAATTGGGCCATTTCAGTTTGGAATGCTAAAAAGTTTAAAAACAGGATGCGTGATAGGGGGTATGCTGTCTTAGGTGAGCATCGTGTATTTTATAACATTAGCTCAATTAAAGGAGTGAAAGTTAGCAATGAAGAAGATTTTTTATTCTGTGAAAAGTTACTTCAGTTAAATTAGCACATAAATGTGCAGCAGCCAGAGAGTGAACTACACTTGATGCACTAAAACTTATTATTTTTGTTTACATATCATCATCTGTGTTGCTTGTTCAAGATTAGTGACACGGTGATCTACGACATCAAAAAATCTAGATACGTAGTTGTAAAACTCTTGAAAATTCCACTCTCTTTGGTGGGTCATATTTTTTGGAGGGCCAAATTTGGCTGGATCATCATCGCAGTAAACTAAATCGCGTTCTGGTGTTGACAACACTAGGTATTCAAATGATTGATTCTGTATAAACGTTAATAGTTGATCTGGATTTACTAAATGTTCAATTACGTCAGAACAGATAACTACGTCTGTAGTAAAGCTGTTATGACTTACAAAGTTTGAGGTTTTCCATTTATGATCGGGGTATTTCTGTTTCAGAATTGAGACGTTTTCAGGTAATTCATAACCAGTGGTGTCGTATTGGCTTAAGTATGTTTTCAGTTTGAACCCCGAACCACAACCAATATCTACTACTTTGTTAAAGTTATTTCTCACCATTAACCCTAAGGCGTGTAAATAAACCTCTAATTGCCATTCGTCCTCACATTCTTGGTCGTCATAGTGATTGTATGCGTTTCGAGCGCTATAGCGAGGATCAATTTCAAAACATTGTTCGGATGAAAAGTCGACTTTATCACGCTCGTCGAGCAAATTTTTTATTCGATATGCGGCCAACTTAGCTGGTGGAATAGGAGATGAAATATTACATTTTTTATCTAAAAACTCGAAAGCTTGTTGTCGTATGTGTTCTTTGTTTAATAAGCTATTGACTATTGCTTGCTTTAGTGTGTGACGATCAGATGCTATGTCGTATGCGCTCATAGGCGATTTATACAGTTTAACTGTTTCATTGTGAGGATTGTAATAAACCACCGGCTTTCCTAGTGCCAATGATTCCAGAATTACTGTGCTAAATCGACTGATCACTATAGTATTTTTCCGAATCGTGTCATAGATATTTTCGGAAGAAACGTCATCAGAAGAAAACTTTCCGTTATCGGCGTGATGCTGAGCGATAGTGTATGGCAGGTTTAATTCATCGCACACGCTTTTTATGTCGTTGACCCAATTCTCTCTGACTTCTTCGAACGTACCATAAGTAAAGTTTACATTAATAACTACTTTATCTTGGTTAGGGAAATTAACAGTTTCTCGATACATGTTGTACATTTTGGGTAACCCAATTATCGATGTTTTGTTCGTTTTGTGTGCTAAATGCTTTTGATCATCTCTTCCCATCAAAAGAACATGTTCGACAGTGTTGTATGCGTTACGCTCATAGTCGTAGTCGCTGTCTTCAAAATCTTCGATACCATCTACAATTCCCATGGTTAAGGCTCCCCTTTGCCTTTCTTGAGTAAGAAAGGGTCTAGCAAAACTCTGTTCCCAATCAATAGAGGCAACAGTAATACTTTTTGATATTGAGTTGGCGCTGTCTTTATGAATAACTGAAATATCTGGATTTTCTTTAAAGCCTTCGAGACTATTGCAATTTATATCCGAATCGAAATCGACCATAACACTTGATAATCCAAGCTGCTTTAACTCTCTAGCTATCAGTGACAGATCGGTGATGTTAGATTTATTAAAAGGCATTAGTAAAACGTCTACTTGGGTGTCACTGTTGAGTTTGGCAAGGTAATCATTGTATGAAATGAGCTCCTGCCCAGATTTACGATAAAGTAACACTTTTGATTTATCGAAATTTTCGGCAATTTCTTTCCAATAGTTCGGACTTTGGATGAGAACATAATCGTAATCTTCTACTTGCTCTGGAGAAATTACACCTGGTTGTGTTTTGAAAGAGTCTACATAGGCGAGAACGTTTACATCGAGGTTTTTCACTTCATTGAAAAGGTTGACAGCTGGTGGATTATATGGGGCAACATAGACTTTGTTGCCAATTAATTCAGCAATAGATGATATTTTATTAGTCATAACTCATTTCTTTAGTTATTTTGAAAATCAATTGTGCGCGTTGCCAATCGTCGATAGTATCAATGTCTTGGGCCAAATAACTGGGGATAATAATAGGACTTGTGTTACTCGAAAAAATTTGTGCTGTCCGTAAGTATGCGTATGATGTGCCCCAATAAAATTGTCCTGCGTCATGAATCACTGTCGTTAAATCTTGAGATCGCTTGTCTATATTGTGGTCAAAAAATGGCTTAACTGAACCCGATTGTGTAATCGTTAGAGAGCGTTGAATGGGAAAATCATAATGCGTTGCAGCAAAACAGAAATCTCTTTTATATTCTTCTAAAGCCTTAAATCCGCTACGTAAATCTTTAATATCAAGCATTGGGGCTGTTGCATAAATCAAACACGCATATTCAAATTCAATTCCTTGCTCCAAATACCACTCAATCGCATGCTTTGCTACCGCAGTCGTCCCCGTATAATCGTCAGCCAGTTCCTTGGGTCTCATAAACGGCGTTTCTGCTCCATAATTGCGTGCAACTTCTGCTATTTCTTCATCGTCAGTTGAGACTATTACTTTATCAAATAAGCCACTTTTGATAGCCGTTTCAATAGAATATGCAATGATTGGCTTTCCGCAAAAGTCTTTAATGTTTTTTCGAGGTATGCGTTTGCTACCACCGCGTGCCGGAATTATTGCGAGATTCATGAGCAAAGTTCCTGTTTGATTAGTGCGATGACTATGTCTTGTTCATCCGTCGTGATATTTGGATACAAAGGAAGCGAAATACTTTGCTCTGACACACGACTAGTATTTGGGTATTCCTGAGCATTAAAACCTAATTGTTGATAGAATGGTTGGCTTGCGATATTCATATAATGTAGTTGAACCCAAACATTATTGTTCCTGAGAGTTTCAAATAACGACTTTCTCTTTTTACGATCGACTTGAATGACAAATAGGTGATTAGCGGATATGACAACAGGATCATTATTGCCAAGCCAATCACATACATCGCTTAGCTTGTTTTTATAGTAGTCGACTGCGCGTTGTCTTTTTATTTGAAAGTCTGAGAATTTGTTAAGTTGAGATAACCCAAGGGCGGCACTTAGTTCATTCATTCTATAGTTAAAGCCAAGTAGTTGTTGCTCGTGATACCACTGTCCTTCATTTTCATTTACAAAGGAGTCTGGAGACTTAGTTATACCGTGGCTTGAAATAAGTCGCATCTTATCTGCCATTTCGCGGTTAGATGTAACAGCTATACCACCTTCAGCCGTTGTTATATTTTTCACCGCATGAAAACTAAAAACGCTAATGTCGCTATATAGTCCACTGCCAATCGAGCTGCTCATATAAGTTGCGCCTAATGCATGACAGGCATCTTCAATAATTTTAAATCCATATTCAATAGATAGCGCTCGTAGCTTTTCTAAATCACAAGGACGACCACATAAATGCACCGGAATGACGACTTTAGGCAGGGAATTATTTACTTTGGCGGTGGCGAGTTTATCAGCCAAGACATTAAGATCAATATTTCCAGTTTTGATTTCAACATCAATAAAGTCAACGCTCGCACCGCAATAGAGTGCGCAATTACTGCTAGCGACGAAACTTAAAGGTGAAGTCCATACGCAATCCTGTGGCCCCACTCCTAAAGCTAAACATGCAATGTGTAGTGCACTTGTACCTGAATTAACGGCAACGGCGTAATTGGCTGTCGTCAGCTTACAAATAGCCTGTTCAAAATCGTGAACGCGGCTTCCCTGAGTCAAATGAGATGAACGAAGCGCGTCGACAACACTTTGAATATCATCCTCATCGATGGTTTGTTTTGAATAGGGAATCATGAACGTTTATTAAGATCTATTAACTCATCTACTGACAAGAATACGTTGTTGTTAGATGAGTTATATTCGAAATCTTCGTTAACTAACTGGCCTGTTTCACCTTTGGCATTTTGACTGAAATCGTTGCCGCGACTAGTAAAGGTGATCGACGGTGCTATGACATAATGATCAGCGTATTCAAATGTATGATAGGCATCATCTTCTGGGCACATCACTTCATGAAGTTTCTCTCCAGGGCGAATGCCGACGATTTTTTGTGGTAACTCTGGCGCAATAGCAGTAGCGAGATCGGTTATCTTAACTGAAGGAATTTTCGGAACAAATAACTCCCCGCCGAGCATCCGATAAAAACTATCGAATACGAAATCAATAGCTTGATCTAATAATAACCAAAACCTTGTCATTTTAGGATGAGTGATTGGTAGGTGATCTTCGCCATCATCTCTTAATTTCTCAAAAAATGGCACGACAGAACCACGTGATCCGACAACATTGCCATATCGCACGACAGAAAAGATGGTATCTGTGCCGCCAGCCATATTATTTGCAGCAATAAAGAGCTTATCTGACGCCAGTTTTGTTGCGCCATATAGGTTGATCGGGTTTGCTGCTTTATCTGTCGATAATGCAATGACCTTTGAAACACCACAATCTAATGCCGCATTAATTACATTCTCAGCGCCGTTAATATTGGTTTTAATGCATTCCATCGGGTTATATTCTGCCGCTGGAACTTGCTTTAGTGCCGCAGCATGAACAACGAAATCAACATTGTTCATCGCTCGGCGTAAGCGCTCACTATCGCGTACGTCACCAATAAAATAACGCATGCAGGGTGCATTGAAAACCTGTTGCATTTCAAACTGCTTGAGTTCATCACGAGAGAATATAATAACTTTTTTGGGCTTGTAACGGCGAAGTAAAACAGTGACAAATTGTTTACCAAAGGAGCCTGTGCCGCCAGTGATAAGAATAGTTTTATTCGTGAACATTAATGCTCCGGCTGGGAAATTTTTATTATTGTGCCATATCAAAAAAGGCGAGTGTAAAAACTAAAACTATCAGCTACACTAGCTGTCAATAAATTGACTATTGCTATGCTTTAATCATGGCAGTTAGAATAACTCATAATACTAAAAATAGTAAATCACTTTGTTTTATAAAGGTAATGTCAACTGATGCAAATTTCCAACGCGATACTGGTATGTAGTTCTAACTCAGTATATTTAGAGTCGCTTTCCACCATTTTGGACTTTATTGGCGAAACCGTTATAAAAAGTAACAGTATTAAAGAACTTGAAGCACTAATCGTTGGACAAGAAACCATTTACCGTAGTGTTATTATCGACCATCAGGTAGCAAACTTTAGTGAGAGTTTAATTACAGAACTTCCAAAGCAACCATTTTTGGTTGTTGGTGATGATGTAAGTCATTTGGCTAATAATTATTCTCATGTGATTGGTGTTCTGCCCTACGAAGTCAAATATGCAAAATTGACCCAAGAACTTCACAATTGTCAGGACTTTTTAAATAAAAGGCCAGCGACTCATGCTGTCTCGGGCTCTTCCTCCATGTTATTTAGAAGTTTGGTTGGTCGAAGCAACAATATTCAAAATGTACGTGTGCTTATTGAACAAGTGGCTCAAACTGACGCTAATGTGTTGGTACTTGGAGAATCCGGTACTGGTAAAGAAGTTATTGCCCGTAATGTTCATTATTATTCCAAACGACGTGAAGGCCCGTTTATTCCTGTGAATTGTGGTGCGATTCCGCCTGAACTTTTGGAAAGTGAATTATTTGGCCATGAAAAAGGCGCATTTACAGGTGCTTATACTGCACGAAAAGGGCGCTTTGAACTGGCAGAAGGCGGTACGTTATTTTTGGATGAAATTGGTGATATGCCTCAACCAATGCAGGTCAAATTATTGCGGGTTTTGCAAGAACGAACTTTTGAACGAGTTGGTGGCAATAAAACCATGACTTGTAATGTTCGTATTGTTGCCGCAACACATCAACATCTCGAAGAGCAGATTAAAGACGGTAAATTTAGAGAAGATTTGTTCTATCGTCTCAATGTTTTTCCAATTGATGTACCTGCACTGAGAGATCGTAAAGACGATATTCCGTTGTTATTACAAGAGTTGGTTACGAGAATGGAGTCTGCTTACAATACTTCTGTGCGCTTTACTCAGCGTTGTATGGAGTCTCTGATGATGGCTGATTGGTCCGGTAATGTTCGTGAGTTAAGTAACCTGGTGGAACGTTTGGTTATTCTTTATCCAAATAATCTCATCGACGTTAATGATCTACCAGCGAAATATCGTCATTTAGATGTGCCAGAATTTGAACCAGATTATCCTGAAGAAATGCAAGAACAAGATGCATTTGCTGCAATTTTTAGCGGTGAAGATGTTGTTGAGGTACCCGAAAAAACAGTGATGACAGAGTTGCCGTCTGAGGGGGTTAACCTCAAAGAAATGCTTTCAGAACTGGAAGTTGACCTGATTCGTCAAGCATTAGAGCAACAAGAATATGTTGTGTCCCGCGCGGCAGACATTTTAGGGATGCGCCGAACGACATTAGTTGAAAAAATGCGAAAATATGGCATGTCTAAAGACGGATAATTTATGTTAAAACTCCCTGTTTCAGCGCGGTTATTGCAGCACATGTATCGTCGTGGCGAAAACATCATGAGTTATCTAACGACTCATTTGAAAAAAGAACAGCAGCAACAAGAAATTATAGAAGTTGCTTATGATATGCAATCTGGTTGTTATGTAGATGCCATGATTAATGCGCCACATTTTATTGAGTTTAAACATCGTTATATTGATGAGTTAGTGCAAGAGCTTAATCAACTAGCCCCAATAAGTTCGATATTAGATGCTGGCGTGGGCGAGGGTATAACGCTTGCTCCGTTATTAGATCAATTTCCTAAGACTGTAGAAAGTTACGGCGTTGATATCAGTTGGTCGCGTATTAATTATGCAAAGGATTGGCTTAAGAAGCAGGGACAAACAACGACAACGCTGTGTACCGGAAACTTAACTGATTTACCTTTTGCCGATAACTCTATCGACCTCGTCTTTACTTCCCATGCTATTGAGCCAAATCATGGTAATGAGCAATCTATTATTGAGGAGCTATTTCGAGTAGCTCATAAATATGTAGTGTTATTGGAGCCAAGTTATGAATTCGCGAGTGAAGAAGCCAGATCTCGCATGGATAAGTTAGGTTATTGCCGCGCAATTGAACAGACATGTATCGATTTAGGTTATAAAATTATTAAGCATCAGTTATTTTCTCATTCGTCTAATCCGTTGAATCCTACGGCAATTACCATTATAGAGAAGTTATCTAATATGCCTAAATCTCAACATGTAATGGCCTGCCCAGAACATAAAACACCTTTAATAAGTGGAAGCGGAGCGCTATACAGTGATGAGGGCCTTAGAGCATACCCAGTCATCGCTGGTATTCCGTGTTTACGAGTTGAAAATAGTATCTTTGCTAGCCACTTTAATAAATTTAGTGTTTAAGGTCTTGAAATGTAAGTAAATAAAACTTGGCACATTAGGTGCATTCTCATCAATAAATCTCAAGAAGACAATTTATTGACGAGGCTGTTATGGCACCACAATTTCATCAACCAACGACACCTGGACGTATTTCACAAAATCGTCTGGCACATCTTGTTGATATTCTTCCTTCTGGTGTCATCATTCTTGATGCAAATGGTCGTGTCGAGGAAGCTAATCGTATGGCGTTAGGCTTTTTTGGTGACAACGTAGTTGGCCAACGCTGGGCAACGGTTATTAATAGTGTATTTGAACCCCGCGCCGATGATGGTCACGAGGTCTCTCTAAAAGACGGTCGTCGTTTAAAGATTGCTATTTCATCACTTGCCCCTGAAGATGGGCAGTTAATATTAGTGACCGATTTAACACAAACCCGTCAAATGCAAAATAATATGGCGCATATGCAGCGTTTATCTGCACTGGGTAAAATGGTTGCGTCCTTAGCACATCAAGTTCGCACTCCGTTGTCTGCAGCGATGTTGTATGCCGCTAATTTAAAAAGTAAGGCGATGACTCCGCAATCAAAAGAGCGTTTTCACGACAAATTGATGGCACGTTTAAAAGATTTAGAGCAGCAAGTAAATGATATGTTGATGTTTGCACGCAGTGATAGCGGTCAACTATCAACAGAAATTTCATTACAGGAAATCTTAAGCGAAGTTCAATCGTCCAGTGATGCCATGATGGATCAACACAAAGCAAACTTAATGGTTACTCTCCCAGATCCTGATCTCTTAGTCATGGGTAATCGTACTGCGCTAAGTGGTGCCATCACGAACCTCATTCACAACGCTATTCAGGCTAAACCACAAGGGTTGATGATGCATTTGATTGCAAAACGTCACGGCGACAATGAAGTAGAGATTTCATTGGTTGATAACGGCCCTGGAATTTCGGTAGCCAACCAACAAAAGATATTTGAACCCTTTTATACGACTAAGTCACAAGGAACCGGGCTAGGGTTAGCTGTTGTCCAATCGGTGGCTAAATCACATCGCGGCCAACTTACTTTGGTATCTAAACAGGGGCAAGGTTCGTGCTTTTCATTAATATTACCGCTACATCGAGAAGCTGCTGTTGTTGTTAAACATGCCGCTGTCGGTTAATCATAGCCAGTTATTAGGAGAAATAATTCTATGAATTCTCATAAAATATTAGTTGTTGAAGATGATGCTGGTTTACGTGAAGCCCTTGTCGATACCTTGATGCTGGGTGGCTATGAATGCGTTGAATGTGAAAGCGGTGAAGAAGCATTGTTAACCCTTAAAACTACACCTGTTTCTATGGTGGTATCTGATGTTCAAATGGGCGGCATGTCAGGACTCTCCTTATTGAGAAGTATAAAACTTAAATGGCCTGAGCTGCCAATGTTGTTAATGACTGCTTATGCCACCATAGATGACGCGGTGAGTGCGATGCGAGATGGCGCATCAGATTATATGGCTAAGCCATTTGCGCCGGAAGTCTTGCTTAATTTAGTGAGTCGTTATTTGCCTGTGCCAACAATTGCAACTAACGATCCCATTATTGGTGACCCAAAATCTGTCGAATTATTGGCGCTGGCGAAAAAAGTCGCTCAAAGCGACGCGTCCGTGATGATAAGTGGACCATCAGGCTCTGGTAAAGAGGTTCTTAGTCAGTATATTCACAATCAATCAAAACGTTGTGAAAAGCCTTTTGTTGCCATTAACTGCGCCGCGATACCTGAAAATATGCTTGAATCTACTTTATTTGGTTATGAAAAAGGCGCTTTTACTGGTGCACTTCAAGCTTGTCCTGGTAAATTTGAACAAGCGCAGGGCGGTACAATTCTGCTCGACGAAATTACCGAAATGGATATCAGCTTGCAGGCGAAGTTACTTCGTGTTCTGCAAGAAAAAGAAGTAGAGCGTTTAGGCTCACGTAAAACAATTAAACTTGATGTACGTGTATTAGCAACATCAAACCGTGATCTACGCCAATCGGTTAAGAATAAAGAATTCCGTGAAGACTTGTACTATCGACTGAATGTATTTCCGTTGGCATGGCCGCACTTAAAAGAGCGCCGTGGCGATATTATTCCATTGGCGGAGCACTTGCTTTCACGTCATTGGCAGCAGTCTGGCCCAGCGCCTGTTTATTCAACTGACGCTAAACTGATGTTGCAACGTCATAGTTGGCCAGGGAACGTACGTGAGTTAGACAACGTCGTGCAACGCGCGCTTATTTTGAGTAATGGTGAAGAGGTTGCGGTCAGTGACTTGATTATAGAATCATTGGACGACAGTCAAGATAGCAACGAAGATGAAACGCCAATGATGACAGCGGTTCCTAGCAATGTAGTTCATAGTGATGTTTTAGGCAACGAGCTTAAACAGCAAGAAAATCAAATTATTATTGATACATTGGCTGCGTGTAATGGTTCACGCAAGGCTGTTGCTGAAAAACTCGGGATTAGCCCTCGAACGCTGCGATACAAACTCGCAAAAATTCGCGAGCAAGGAATTGAGTTACCTGCATAATCGCTAAATATATCAATATCTAAAGCAGACTTGAACTAAGATTTAAGTCTGCTTTTTTCGTGCTCCTAATTTGTGGCAAGGTAATTGCTTTATCTGTCATAAATAACGCAATTGCCAAAAAATTGTCGTTTCAATATTCGGGAGCACAGCCATGAACATCAATACAAACTCAAATGCTATGTTAAGCAACATGCAAAACATGATTGCTAAAGCGCAGATGCAAACGCCAGGCATTAACCAGCCAAACATGGGGAATATTGAAACTCGTCAGGTAACTCAGACCAATGGCAGTGATTTTGCCAGCATGCTAAAAAGTGCAGTTGATAATGTAAATGGTCTACAAAAACACTCAAAAGCATTGCAAACTGCTGTTGAAATGGGAGATCGCAGTGTCAGTATTTCAGATGCGATGATCGCTTCTCAAAAATCAAGTGTTGCCTTTAGTGCCACCGTCGAAGTAAGAAATAAATTTGTTGAAGCTTACAAAGAAATCATGAGCATGCCTGTTTAGTAAATTTTGTTAGGTAAAGTCTTTTAAATTATGACATTATTAGCAAGATAGACTACGTCTACGTAATTTTTAAATTTTGGAAGGTAATCCTGTGAGTCAAGCGAGTGAATCGACAGATATGATGGTGTCAGATGACCAACATCCCATCACAACTTCAAATACCGCGATACCCGATGAAAAAACCGGTGCTTTTTCCGGTTTAGGTGATGGCGAAACCATGCGCCAAATCGTTATGGTTGTTGCGTTGACCGTCTGTTTAGCTTTAGCTGTAATGGTTGTTTTTTGGGCGCAAGAGCCTGAGTATCGACCGCTAGGGAAAATGAACACAGAAGAGTTTACTACCACGTTAGACTTTCTTGACCTAAATAAATTTGACTACAAAACTGAAAACCGTGAAATTCTCGTCACCCAAGATGATTATCAAAAAATTAAGCTCGCCTTAGTTAGAGCGGGTATGGATGCGGCGCCTGCTAATGGGGACGATATCTTAATGCAGGATATGGGCTTTGGTGTCTCTCAGCGTTTAGAGCGAGAACGTCTCAAGCATAGTCGCGAAAAGCAACTCGCAAGTGCAATTAGTGAACTTAAAAACGTATCCCGCGCTCGCGTATTACTCGCCATTCCAAAAGAAAATGTATTTTCTCGTCGTGATAAAAAGGCCAGTGCAACAGTCGTCGTTACGCTAAATCGTGGGCGTCAACTAACCCAAGGTGAAGTCGATAGTATTGTTGATATTGTGTCGTCAGCCGTGCCGTCGCTGGAACCAGGTCGTGTATCCATTGCTGACCAAGCAGGACGTTCTTTAAAATCAGGTAACGAAGATCCTTCAAGTATTCGTAGTCGCAAAGAATTCGAGCAAGAAAAGAAACAAGAAGGTGCATATTTATCGAAAATTGATACGATTTTAATTCCCGTTGTCGGTTTAGGGAATTACACGGCACAAGTGGATGTTTCAATGGATTTCACTGCCGTTGAAGAAACACAGCAACGCTATAATCCTGACTTACCCGCAATACGAAGTGAACGAACGTCTGAAAACAGCAATGTTGGCAATGTTATTAGTGGTGTTGCTGGTGCTTTAAGTAATCAGCCGCCATTGGAATCAGAAATTCCTCAACAAGCGAGTGAGCTGCAAGGTAATGAAAGTAGCAGCGGTCAGCCTGGACAATTTCAAAAAGAAGCGACTCGCAACTTTGAGTTAGACACTACGATTAGTCACATACGTCAACAAGTCGGCATTATTAAACGCGTTAGTGTGTCGGTAGCTTTAGATTATAAAACGATGCCAGCAGCAGAAGGCGGAGAGTCGACACAAGCACCTCGAACCGCTGAGGAGCTTGCAAACATTACGCGTTTATTACAAGGCAGTATAGGTTTCAATCAAGCCCGTGGCGATGTACTCGAAGTAGTAACAACTCAGTTTTATAAAGAAGAAATTGAAGCCGCCGCAGAATTACCAATGTGGGAACAGCCGTGGTTCTGGAAACTGGTTAAGTTAGTGATGGGCGGGTTAATTATTATTGCCATTATCGCTTTCTTAGTTCGCCCAATGTTAAATCGTCTCATCTACCCTGATGCAGAAGAAGATAGCGATGAGATGAATGAAGATGATTTAGCTGACTTTGATGACCAGTTTGCATCTGACACGGTAGACATGTTGGCAGCATCGGATAGTGATTACACCTACGCTGATGATGGTTCGATTAAAATCCCGAATCTCCATAAAGACGATGATTTATTACGAGCGGTTCGAGCATTAGTCGCCAATGAACCAGATTTATCAATCCAGGTAGTGAAAAACTGGTTATATCAAGACAGCAACAAGTAACGGATAAGAAATGGCTGAAGAAATTGCAACTCAAGAAGAAAAAGAAGCGAGTTTTGACGCAAGTACCTTAACGGGTCTTGAAAAAACAGCGTTACTTTTACTCAGTTTAAAAGAAGAAGACGCTGCGAGTATCTTAAAGTCTCTTGAGCCAAAAGAAGTTCAGTATGTTGGCCAGGCAATGGCAGGATTTGAAGATTTTACGCCCGCAAAGGTGCAGGCTGTGCTACGTGTTTTCTTAGACGATATTCAAGACTTATCATCCATTGGATTAAATTCAGAAGACTTTATTCGTAAAGCGCTCATCGAGGCCTTAGGTGAAGATAAAGCATCTAATATCATTGACCAAATTATTTTAGGTGGTAGTGCTAAAGGTCTAGAATCGCTTAAATGGATGGATGCTCGACAAGTTGCCAATATTATCGTTAGTGAGCATCCCCAAATTCAAACCATCGTATTATCTTATTTGGATCCCGAGCAGTCTGCTGAAATATTATCGCAATTCCCGGAAAAAATTCGCTTAGATTTAATGATGCGTATTGCAAACCTTGAAGAGGTTCAACCTGCTGCATTGCAAGAACTTAATGACATCATGGAAAAACAGTTTGCTGGTCAAGCTGGCGCACAAGCAGCTAAAATGGGCGGCTTGAAATCGGCTGCTAACATCATGAACTACTTAGACAATAATGTTGAAGGGCAATTGATGGACTCTATTCGTGATACAGATGAAGAGATGGCACAAAAACTTCAAGATCTGATGTTTGTCTTTGAAAACCTTATTGACGTTGATGACCGTGGAATTCAGGCAATTTTACGTGATGTTCAAACAGATGACCTCATGAAAGCTCTTAAAGGTGCAGACGAAGCTCTTAAAGATAAATTCCTTAATAACATGTCAAAACGTGCTGCTGAAATGTTGGTTGATGATCTTGAAGCCATGGGGCCAATTCGCGTGAGTGAAGTTGAAGTAGCCCAGAAAGAAATCTTGGCAGTGGCTACACGCTTAGCTGACTCAGGTGAAATTATGCTTGGCGGCGGCGGCGGCGACGAGTTCTTATAATTGGATGATTGAGGACTGATTATGTCGAACGAAGTGTATAAGCCAACGGATGAAGAACTAGAGCTACTAAAACGCTGGTATGCGCCAGATGTTGGTAAAGAGGTTGATACAGAGCGCACAAATGCATTTAGAATGAATGTTGCGGGCTTATCAAAACCAGAACCGTTGGCTGACGTTGTCGTTGATGAAAAAGAGAGCAATACATTATCCGCTCAAGCTTTAGAAGAAATTACTCAGCAAGCGCAAGCGCAAGGCTATCAAGAAGGGCTTGCTAAAGGTAAAGAAGAAGGCTTATTAAAAGGGCATCAGGAAGGTTACGATCAAGGTCTGGTGCAAGGAATAGAAGACGGCGTTAATCAAGGGCTTGAACAAGCACAACCTCAAATTGCACAGCGTGTTTCAATCATCGACGCAATGATTACCAAACTACAGCAACCACTTTCTAGTCAAGATAAGGCAGTGGAAGATGCTTTAATTGAGTTAGCGTTAACACTCGCTAAGAAAATTGTACATGTTGAAATAACGCAGAGTAAGAAACCAATTATTCAAGCTGTTAGTGAAGGAATTAAAGTCATAGGTGGGGAAAGCGCCGTTAGCCTTCATGTTAACCCTCAAGATTTGGATATTATTGAAAATTTGTTTGGAGAACAACAAAGCGATAAAAGTCGCTTAACCATTGGTTCTGATCCTGCATTGAATATTGGTGATTGCTATCTCAATGCGACCAATAGTTCAGTTTCATTAAATCTAGATGAGCGAATTAATCAAGTCTTTGATGATTTCAGTAACAAAGCTGCTCCTGAATATGAATCAACATCTCAAGTGGCTGCCGAGCATGAGCAACAAACGCTCTCGTCAACGGACATTAATGAGAACATACCGTTTGTTGAAGAACATGATGAAAGTAACATACAAAACAACGACGATAGACTAAATCCGTCAAGCGAAGATACTGATGTCTGATCCTATTCCTATGGTGGATTGGGTTAAACAACTTGGTAAATATAATGATCAAGTGAACCAATTCCAACCTGTTATGGCAGGGAAATTAAAACGGGTTGTGGGCTTAACTATGGAAGCGATTGGTTGTCGCGCACCGGTTGGCAGTCAGTGTAGTGTTGAAACGCTCACGGGAAACATTAATGCCGAAGTTGTTGGATTTAGCGATGATATTCTCTATCTCATGCCAAGTGAAGAAATTCACGGCGTGTTGCCCGGTGCTAAAGTCCAACCGCTTAATCATCAACAAGGCTTACCTGTAGGTCTTGAGTTATTGGGACGTGTGATTAACGGCATAGGTGAGCCACTTGACGGTTTAGGCGCAATAAAAACTGGCACGAAGGTGTCAGGCAAGGCAACTCCCATTAACCCACTCGCTCGTCGACCAATTTCAAAGCCACTTGATGTTGGCATTCGCGCTATCAATACGCTAATTACAGTTGGTAAAGGTCAGCGAATGGGATTATTCGCTGGTTCAGGTGTCGGAAAAAGTGTTTTACTAGGCATGATGACTCGTGGCACCAGTGCTGATGTTATCGTTGTTGGTTTGGTTGGTGAGCGTGGGCGTGAAGTTAAAGAGTTTATTGAGGAGATCTTAGGTGAAGAAGGGCGTAAACGTTCTGTTGTCGTCGCAGCACCCGCTGACACATCACCGTTAATGCGTTTAAAAGCCTGTGAAACGTCAGTGACTATCGCTGAGTATTTTCGCGATCAGGGGATGGAAGTTTTATTATTAATGGACTCACTCACCCGATTCGCCCAAGCGCAACGTGAAATTGCTCTCGCAATTGGTGAGCCTCCTGCCACCAAAGGATATCCGCCTTCAGTTTTTGCAAAGCTTCCACAGTTGGTTGAACGAGCTGGAAATGGTTCTGATGGACAAGGTTCGATTACGGCCTTTTATACTGTGCTAACAGAAGGGGACGATTTGCAGGATCCCATTGCTGATTCATCTCGCGCTATATTAGATGGCCATATTGTATTGTCACGTAGACTTGCTGAAGCTGGTCATTATCCTGCCATTGATGTTGAGGCGTCAATTTCCCGTGTTATGCCGATGGTGGTGAGTGATGAACATATGCAATATGCACGCATGGTTAAACAAAACTATTCGCTGTATCAACAAAATAAAGATCTTATTGCTATTGGTGCCTATGTCGCAGGTGCAGATCCTAAAGTTGATAAAGCGATTCAATTTTATCCGGTTATTGAAGCATTTTGTCAGCAAACAATGAAAGAATCGCATCCCTATGATGAATCGTTAGTTGCCCTCACTCAACTTGGCCAAGCACTGCAATAATGGCTAACGTTAAACAACTGACTATTGTCTTAGAGATGGCTCAGAAGAAAGAACAAGACGCGCTTAAGGTTTTTAGTCAGGCTCAACAACAACTTAATCAACTCAAAGAGCAAATGGAATCACTTGTTCAATATAAGCAAGATTATTTGGCTCAAATGAAACCTGACAATATTCAACAGGTCAGTGCAGATAAATTGATTCGTTTACAGGGGTTTCTTGCTCAAATTGATCAGTCAATATTTCAACAGCGTGATGTCATTGCAAAAGCAGCGTTAGCAGTCGATGCAAGACGTGTAACCTGGGCGAAAGCAAAACAATATGCAGATTCCATTTTGTTCCTTATCGATAAGCAAAATAACGAAATCTTTTTAAAAGAAGAGAAACAGCAACAGAAAATGGCAGACGAATTTGCCATGATGTCCCATCATAGAAAACAAAGAAATTAAACAACCTTCCATATTTGTAATCATGGCTCAATATTTGCTTTTATTATTTGAACTGATCAGTTTATTTCAAATATAAATTGACAAGAAACTCTAAGAATTACGTAAATTATTGTTTATTATTGTTTTAATTTTATCTCTCTGACATTGTGAGCAAGGAAATAGTCTTTTGGAATCATTTAATCTTATCAATTTAAATGCCAGTGTCGATAATTCGGCAACTTTTGCCGCTTCTTCAGCGTCTTCTACCGCACTTAACGGAGAAATGAGCGAGCAAGCGCAACACTTCCAGGCTGCAAATGAATTAACTTTCAATGATCACCTGACTCAATCTATCGAATCAAATAATGTTAAATTTGAAGAGCCAATAGATGAGAAGACTAGAGCACTAATTGAACAACTGATGCGTTTGTTAAAAAATGAACAGCAGTCAAAGTCATTACGTGAAGATAGTAATGCTATTGAAGAGGCACAAGAGCTAGTTTCAAAAGATAACCTTGAAGATAGCGACAACATTTTAGCGAAACTTGAAAATATAATTGCGAGTTTATCACCGTCAAAAAGTAAGCTGCTTTCTAACTCATTAGCTGAAATAAAAGCACTAAATGGCGAATCTAATGGTGAATTGCATCGTGACAAATTAACCAAATTGATGGAGCAATTTGAATTAAACTTAGAGCGACAACTAGATAAGTTACAAGCACCAAACCAAGAATTAGCCGACATCGACATCGACATCGACATCGACATCGACATCGACAACGCTTCAATGAACGAGCTTGAATCAATCATCAATGACGTGAAAAATTTATTGTCAAAATTAGGAGCAAGTCAAAATCAGCAGGTATCAAATGAAGAACTCGCGGCTGAATTAACCCAATTGCAAGCGCGAATTAAATCATTAAATGTTGACGATATAAGCCTTGCAGGTGTTAAAGATAACATTGAGGAACTCGTCAATGTTACCAGCGAAGGATTGTCGTTGCTTCAGGATCGTGTGTCTCAGGAACCTAATGCTCAAAAAGCACAGCAAAGCGACGGAAAAATCGTTCAAAAAATGACAGTCAGTGGTGGTGAAGAACTACTTAGCGATAAGTTACAAACATTGATTACAGAGCTGCCAGAGCAGCAACGTCAGCAATTACTTAATTTTACCTCTGAAAAGCATGAACAAGTTGTTGTTAATACGCAATCTGCTAAACAAATGCTTGCACAAATTGAAGGTAGTCGACAAAGTTTACAACAGCAAATAGACCCAAATGCCGACTTGGCAGGTGAGTTAGATCAAAGTAATGCGTCATCTCAATTGTCAATGAAAGGCAATGAAATGGACAGAGCAAGCACTGGACGTGACAACTCAATTGCTCGGGCTGCTAGTGAAAGTGAAAAACAAATCAATGTAAAAACCGCTTCAGTCGCAAGTGAACGAGAGCTTGTAAAAGGTGATGTTGTTATTGAACAAGACAAACCAGTAACGTCAAAAGTTGATGCGTTAGTTGCGCAGCTAGAGTCGAGTTTTCGCAATAGCTCCGCAAGCACAACGCCAGCAGAAACATCTATTGGTGGCGCTGCAGCAAGAGTTGAACAACAAGTGGCCAAAGAGTTTGCTTCTAGCCAGTTAGCCGCAAACAAAGCGCCTGAAACGTTGGCGCAGCGTGTGACCTTAAACGATAACAGTATGGCATCTCAACAACTCAAAGAGCACATGACAATGATGGCTCGTGGTGGCATCAATCATGTCGTTTTGAACCTAGATCCTGAAGAACTAGGCGCAATGTCGGTGCGCATAGTGATGCAACAAGACCAAATGAACGTTCAATTTCAGGTGAGTAATCCACAAGCAAAAGATATGTTAGAGCAGGCAATGGCAAGGCTTAAAGAGTCTCTGCAAGAGCAAGGTATTGAATTAAACCAGAGTGATGTAAAAGAACAAAACCAACAACAAAAAGAATCTCAACAAGCCCAACAGTCGAATTTATTTAGTGAGCAGGGGGAGTTTGATGATGAAGGGATCGAGCCGGTGATCTTAGTTTTGAACAAACAATCGTCCAACGGCATTGATTATTACGCGTAACAGGCATGTTCTATAGGATAATTGTTTGTAGTGTGGTAGCTTTAAATCGATGATTTATCACGGGTTCAATTGCTTAACAGAGAGTGTTAGGATCAGTGGTTTAGAAATAGTTTTTGTGAAGGAATGTAAATATGGCTGAAGAAGCAGTTGAAGAAGCGCAAGGCGGTAGTAAAAAGCTACTAATTATTATTATTGCTGTTGTGGTATTGATTGCTGGTGGCGCAGGTGCTTTTTTCTTTCTATCGGGCTCAGATGAACCGACAGATCCAGAAATGTCTCTTGAAGAAGGCGCTGAGCCAGACCCTGAGATGGCTGAGGATAGTGGTGACGAAGGCGAAGCAGAAACCGGCGACGCGTTTTACGTTGGAATGCCACGTCCATTTGTTTTTAATGTGCCTGGTTATGGCAGAGACCGATTAGTACAAATTAAAGTGCAGTTAATGGTGCGAGGCGGTGAGCACGATACTATTGCCAGAAAACATATACCATTAATTGAAGATACATTACTAACAACTTTTAGCACCTCAAATGCAGAAAAGCTTTCAACTAATGAAGGCAAACAGGAGTTGCGTAAAGAATCTCTTGCTGCTGTGCAGCAGGCGCTTGAACCACTTGTTGGAAAACCTGTGGTTGAGAAAGTATTATTTATTGGATTTGTTATGCAATAACTCTTAATTGAGTTATTGATGTCGTTAACTAAGAAAGGCGGACTAAAGCTTGAATGATCTACTGAGTCAAGACGAAATTGATGCGTTGTTACATGGTGTAGATGACGTTGAAGAAGAAGAAGTTGCAGGAGGCGCTGGAGATAGTGCCGCTGAATATGACTTCTCTTCTCAAGATCGTATTGTTCGTGGTCGAATGCCCACCCTTGAAATGGTTAATGAGCGTTTTGCTCGCCATTTGCGCATTAGTTTATTTAACTTAATGCGCCGTACTACTGAAGTATCCATCAATGGCGTGCAAATGTTGAAGTTTGGCGAGTACATTCATACATTATTTGTACCGACAAGTTTGAACATGGTTCGTTTTAGACCACTTAAAGGCACCGCATTAATTACCCTTGAAGCGCGTTTAGTGTTTATTTTAGTAGATAATTTCTTTGGTGGTGATGGTCGTTATCCTGCAAAAATTGAGGGACGTGAATTTACGCCAACAGAGCGCCGAATCATTCAATTGTTGTTAAAAATTGTATTTGAAGATTATATGGAAGCTTGGGCGCCAGTGATGGATGTTGAGTTTGAATATTTGGACTCAGAAGTGAATCCGTCAATGGCCAATATTGTCAGTCCAACAGAAGTTATTGTTGTCTGTTCTTTTCATATTGAACTTGATGGCGGTGGCGGTGATTTTCATATCGCGTTGCCTTATTCGATGCTTGAACCAATCAGAGAGCTATTGGATGCTGGTGTTCAATCTGATAAAGAAGATACGGATCAACGTTGGAGCGCAGCCCTTAAAGACGAAATTATGGACGTTGAAGTCGAGCTGGAAGTAGGGCTTGGTGAAGTTGATTTAACTCTGCGTAAAATCATGGAAATGAAAGAAGGCGATATTATTCCATTTGAGATGCCCGATGAGCTCGTTGTGAAAGCAGAAGAGTTGCCTTCATTTAGAGGGAAACTTGGGCAAGTTAATGATAATTATGGTCTTGAAGTAACGTCGATTATTCCGCGACCGGAATCGCAAAAGTCAGAATTTCAATTACTTCAGCGAAAAATGTCTGAAGAAAAATCGTAAGTGAGAGATAAAAGATGAGTGATATGGATGATTGGGCTGACGCAATGGCTGAACAAGCCGATGCCGAGGCCGAAGAAGCACAGAAAGCGGAATTAGATCAGCTTGATGAGTCCGCTATTGGTGGTGACGGTGCATCGTCGGGTGATGAAAAACTTGATGCTATTTTAGATATTCCAGTGACTATATCAATGGAAGTTGGACGATCAAATATTACTATTCGTAATTTACTGCAATTAAATCAAGGCTCTGTTATCGAACTTGATCGTGTTGCTGGTGAGTCTCTTGATGTTCTAGTTAACGGTACCTTAATCGCCCATGGTGAAGTGGTTGTCGTCAATGATAAATTTGGTATTCGATTAACTGATGTTATTAGTCAAACAGAACGTATTAAAAAATTACGTTAGAAAGCTTAGCGCTGGATTTATAGCCAGCCTTAGTTTACCTGCCGCGGCAACAACACTGACTGAGCCGCCAGATTTCTTACGCATGTTAATGTCGCTAATTATCGTTTTGGCGGTTATTTTCTTGCTTGCGTTTATCGTTAAAAAACTGAAAATTACTCCCCATAGTCAAAAACATCTGCGCACAGTGGCTCAATTATCTGTTGGCACTAAAGAGCGCGTTGTGGTTGTTGAAGTTAATGGCGAGCAATTTATGTTGGGGGTTACTAGTAACAATGTTAATTTACTCCATAAACTCGACCAACCGATTGAAAAAACGCAACTATCAGAAAGCACCGAAAGAATACCGCTGACAATTCAGTCGTTATTGAAGAAAGGGAAGTCATGATCAAGTATTTCATTGCTACATTAATCATGTTGGTGTCGCCAACGCTGATGGCAGATACAGGTTTGCCAGCGGTTACTGTTGTACCTAACTCTGACGGAACGCAAAGTTACAGTATAACGCTCCAGGTACTTGCCTTAATGACGGCGCTGAGTTTTATTCCCGCTGTCTTAATAATGATGACCTCTTTTACCCGTATCGTCATTGTTTTATCAATTTTAAGACAAGCAATGGGCTTGCAACAGGCACCATCTAATCAGGTCATTATTGGTCTTTCGCTATTTCTAAGCCTGTTTATCATGTCACCCGTCCTTGATAAGATTAATAACGTTGCGGTTCAACCCTATGTAAACGAGCAAGTGGATGCCATCGCAGCGCTAAAGTTAGCACAAGGGCCCATTCGTGAATTTATGCTTTCGCAAACGCGGGAAAAAGATATAGCAACCTTTTTAGATATTGCTAACCGTACAGACGTTGCAGCACCAGAAGACGCGCCAATGACCGTATTAATTCCAGCGTTTATTACGAGTGAATTAAAAACCGCTTTTCAGATTGGGTTTATGCTGTTTATTCCTTTTTTGGTCATTGATTTGGTTGTTGCCAGTGTATTGATGGCGATGGGTATGATGATGTTATCGCCCATGATTGTTTCGTTGCCATTTAAACTGATGTTGTTTGTTTTAGTTGATGGTTGGTCGCTGGTAATGGGAACACTTGCCAAGAGTTTTGGGTTATGACGAGACTAGAAAAGGAGCAAATAAATGTCACCTGAAGTGTTTGTCGATATATTTAGAGATGCGCTGTTCGTGGTTATGCTGCTTGTTGCGGCCATTGTTGTGCCCAGCTTAATAATTGGTTTGATTGTGGCTGTTTTTCAGGCGGCAACGTCCATCAATGAACAAACATTAAGTTTCTTACCTCGATTGATGGTGACATTATTAGCATTAATTTTTGGTGCCCATTGGCTTACACAACAATTAATGGACTTTACTATCGGTATGATTGAAGCGATTCCTCGCGTAATAGGCTAGCCTGTGACACTTTACGAGAACATCATCATGGAATGGCTTGCGGCTCACATTTGGGCATTTGCACGCGTTTCTGGGATGTTTATGGTGATGACAGTTGTTGGCAGCAATAATTTATCAACTAAATTACGGCTATTTTATGCGTTAGCTATCACTTATTTAATTGTGCCGACAATCGGTCATTTCCCAACCGCTGATCTCTTCTCATTTTCTAGTTATATCATCGTTATCCAACAGACCTTAATTGGTGTTGCCATTGGTTTTATATCCGTTTTAGTGATGCAGTCCTTTGTTATTGCGGGCCAGGTAATAGGTATGCAAACAAGTTTAGGTTTTGCATCCATGGTTGATCCTGGCTCTGGGCAGACTGTGCCCGTTGTCGGTCAGTTCTTTTTATTACTAGCAACGTTAATGTTTTTAGCCATTGATGGCCATTTAATTATGATAAAAATGCTAGTCATCAGCTTTGAGACGCTGCCTATCGGTGAAGTCGGATTATCGAGCGTGACACTAGAAAAAATTGCAAAATGGGGCATGTGGATGTTTACCTCAGCACTTGCTATGTCCATTGCAGCAATGGTTGCATTACTTGTTATTAATTTCTCATTCGGTATTTTAACTCGCGCCGCGCCGCAGTTAAATATATTCTCAATTGGTTTCCCTGTGACCATGCTTGCTGGCCTACTAGTGCTATGGCTAACCCTTGATACTGTCATGTCGCACTTTGACGCACAGTGGGCTCGCGGCATGGAAATGATGTGTAATGTTATCAATACTAAGTGTGAATTTTAAGGGAGGCTGTACGTAATGGCAGAAAGTGACGGCCAAGAAAAAACCGAACAAGCCACTCCCAAGAAGCTACAGCAAGCGCGAGAAAAAGGGCAGGTCCCTCGCTCTAAAGATCTTGGCACAGCAGCCGTTTTAATCGCTTCTGCTGTTGGTATGTATATCTTCGGTAGCGCGATTGCTAGTTCTCTATTTAATGTCATGAAGCGGATGTTTTCACTTAAACGCAACGAAGCATTTGATACCAACCAATTTGGCTTAATGTGGGCGGAAGTGATGTCAACTATAGCTTGGCCAATTATTGGCTTTGTTGTCAGTCTATTTATTGCTGCATTTATTGGTAGTATCGCATTAGGTGGTTTGACTTTTAGTAGTGAAGCTATGATGCCTAAAGCATCAAAAATGAGCCCCATAGCTGGATTTAAGCGGATGTTTGGCATGCAGGCTGTTGTTGAGCTTTTGAAGTCTATTGGTAAGTTTGCGGTGATTGCCACATTAGCTTGGACATTATTGACCTTTTATTTTCCACGCATTTTGGCGTTAAGCCAAACATCATTTCCGTTAAACGTGATTGAAGCGCTTGATATCCTTTTATGGATTTTTATTTTACTGTGCTGTTCACTATTACTTATTGCGGCAGTTGATGCGCCATATCAGATTTTTAAGCACAGTAAAGAGCTTAAAATGACGATGCAAGAAGTCAAAGATGAACATAAAAATATTGAAGGTAAACCAGAAGTTAAAGGACGACAGCGTCAACTTCAAAGAGAAGTATCCCAACGACGAATGATGCAAGATGTGCCAGAGGCCGACGTCATTGTCACAAATCCTACTCACTTTTCTGTTGCGCTTAAATATGATGTTAATGGTTCAAGTGCACCTACCGTTGTTGCTAAAGGTGGCGACCATATGGCGTTTAGGATCCGTGAGGTTGCTCGAGAGCATGAGGTCTCTATTGTTTCTAGTCCTGCGCTTGCACGAGCAATCTATCATACCACCGAAATTAGTGAGCCAATACCTGATGGTTTGTTCGCCGCTGTCGCACAAGTATTAGCTTATGTTTACCAGTTAGAGCAATTTAAAAAGCGCAAAGGACGTCGACCAACCAAGTTACCTAAGGAATTTGAGATCCCTGATAGTCTAAAATATTAGTCTGATTTTTAGTCACTTGGTTATTAATAGAAAAATAGTTATTTCAGGCAACAGTTTATGTACATCGACGCTATCTTATTGTTGGTTCACACTAAAATAAAAATTAGATTAGCTAAATTGACATTGTCAATAAAATGACTGACATGATGGAAGGTTGACTATTGGCTAATTGCTTGTTATTTCTATGTAATTAAACTAAAAATCTAACTGTGTGTTGTGGCGCATTCATTGCAGTGACCTCCATTTAGCACGCTATTATTCGCAAGAATTGATGGCAAATATAAGTTAGTTACCAAGGCTCATCATTAAATGGACATCAAAGCGAGATTTTCGCAAGTTATAACAGACAATCAAGCGGTCATTAAGGGCGTTGCAACGCCATTATTGGTATTAGGTGCGCTTGGCATGATTGTTTTGCCGATCCCCGCATTTTTACTCGATTCTATTTTTGTATTCAACATTTTGTTATCAATGGTGGTATTGCTCGTTGCCATTTATTCATTGCGTCCTCTTGATTTTGCTGCATTTCCTAGTGTTTTATTGATAGCCACTTTACTGCGTCTTGCGGTAAATGTTGCCTCGACTCGAATTGTATTGCTTGAAGGACATGAAGGCGGCGATGCCGCTGGTAAGGTTATTGAAGCGTTTGGTTCGGTGGTTATCGGCGGTAATTATGCCGTTGGTTTAGTCGTGTTTTTGATTCTGATCATTATTAACTTTGCGGTTGTCACTAAAGGTGCAGGGCGTATCTCGGAGGTAAGCGCTCGCTTTACGCTAGATGCAATGCCTGGTAAACAAATGGCTATCGATGCCGATTTAAATGCGGGCATTATTGATCAAGACACCGCGCGAGAGCGCCGAGCTGAGGTAACAAAGGAAGCTGACTTTTACGGGTCAATGGATGGTGCCTCAAAATTCGTAAAAGGTGATGCCATTGCCGGCATTCTAATTTTAGTGATTAATATCATTGGTGGTTTTGTTATTGGCATGGTTCAACATGGTTTAACCATGAGCCAGGCAATCGAAATTTATACATTGCTTACCATTGGTGACGGCTTGGTTGCTCAAATACCGTCATTACTATTATCTATCGCTGCTGCATTAATGGTTACCAGACAAAATGAGTCTGAAGAGATGGGTAAAATGGTGTTTACCCAAATGCTTAGCAATCCCAAAGCATTGTTGGTAGCTGGTGGTATTTTATTTGTGATGGGTATTATTCCAGGTATGCCAACAGTCGCATTTTTGTCAATGGCGATATTGTCATTGGGTATCGGGTATAAATTATCTCGAGATGGTAAATCAACCACAAAAAGTGGGGAGCTTGCCACCGTTGATGGGGCGCCGGCATCCAATGCGCCACCAGAACCTGTTAAAGAGTTAGGGTGGAGTGATGTAAATCAAGTCGATGTTATTGGACTTGAAGTAGGATACCGCCTTATTCCTTTAGTGGACGTAGGTCAAAGTGGAGAATTACTTTCTCGTATTAAGGGAGTACGAAAGAAATTATCACAAGAATACGGATTTTTAGTACCTGCTGTGCACATTCGCGATAACCTTGATTTAAATGCTAATAGCTATCGAATTTCTTTAATGGGTGTGACTATTGGTGAAGCTGAAATACGTCATGATTGTGAATTAGCCATTAATCCTGGCCAAGTGTTTGGCATGGTTGAAGGAACACCAACGACAGATCCGGCGTTTGGATTAGAAGCTGTTTGGATCGCGCCAGAACAACGTGAACATGCCCAAACACTAGGCTACACAGTAGTTGATCCTGCGACAGTTGTTGCGACTCACATTAGCCAACTACTCACTAATAATGCCGCTCAGTTGCTCGGTCATGAAGAAGTCCAAAATCTATTGGATATTCTTGAGCGACAATATCCAAAACTTGTTGAGGGCTTAGTACCAGACTTACTGCCACTGGGCGTTGTTGTGAAAGTTATGCAAAACTTACTCAATGAAGGTGTGCCAGTTAGAGATTTACGAACCATCGTTCAAACATTGGTAGAATATGGTTCGAAGAGTCAAGATCCTGACGTACTCACTGCTGCTGCGCGAATCGCACTAAAACGATTAATAGTTCAAGAAATCAATGGTATAGAGCCTGAGTTATCTGTGATAACATTGGCCCCTGATTTGGAACAAATGTTGCACCAGACGATGCAAGCAACCGGTGGAGACGCCGGCGCTGGTATGGAGCCGGGTTTAGCGGAGCGTTTACAAAGTTCGTTAGCAACAGCAACAGAGCAATTAGAGTTAGAAGGATTGCCTGCTATCTTATTAACGTCAGGTGTATTAAGATCGACATTATCGCGGTTTGTTAAAAATACAATTCCAGGATTACGGGTACTCTCTTATCAAGAGGTTCCTGATGATAAGCAAATTAAAATTGTTAGTTCAGTTGGACAGTAACATAGAGGTTATCTTTGAAAATTAAACGTTTTTTCGCTAAAGACATTCGTTCAGCGCTCGATGAGATAAAAATCGCATTGGGCCCAGACGCTATTATTATGTCGAATAAAAACGTCGAAGGCGGTGTTGAAATCGTCGCTGCTATTGATGAAGATAATAATGCTGTTATTAAGAGTGCTGCACCTACGCCAACCAATACTAATTTGAAACGACAACAGACGCCTGAACCTTCACCACCAACTTTCCAGAGCAGTGATAATAGTTGGGATACGAATAGTCGATTAGAGCGTGAATTCAATGACGATCAAGTTTCATTGTCCGGATTTCAGCAACGTCTTATCAAACAACAAGCAGAACATGCTGTATCAGAATTGACACCAGCATCACCACCTGACTTTATGCAACAATCCCCTGCGGCAACACTTCAAACGAATAATGAAGAATTGCCAGCGTGGGCCCAAACGTTAAGTAAGCCGGCCTTTGAGCAGACCGAACAACAAGAAACACATCAGGCACAAGGGCTTAATAACATAAGCCAATCAGCTGAAAGTCCAGTTATCGAAGAATTGCGTCAAGAGATGGCGTCTATGCGTCAACTATTACAACATCAAGTTAGTAGTCTTATGACGCAAGATGCGAATCGCCGCGATCCAATTCGTCATTTATTAAATAACGAATTGGTTCGGTTAGGGTTTGATACTCATGTGGCACAACAGTTACTTATTAATATCCCGTCAAACATTGACATTGACCAAGCAAAAGACGCCTTAGCTAAAACAATGTTTGAGCGTGTGTCTTCAACACGTAACGATGTATTAGAGCAAGGTGGTGTTGTTGCGCTTTTAGGGCCAACTGGTGTTGGAAAAACAACGACCGTTGCCAAACTTGCTGCTCGTTTTGCGATGCGCTTTGGCCAGGATCAAGTGGCGATGATTACGACAGATAGTTATCGTATCGGTGCGTATGAACAACTCAATACCTATGGCAAAATAATGGGTTGTCCTGTAACTGTTGCTAAAGATGCACAGCAACTAGCAGATGCGATCTATCAACACAGAACGAAGCGGTTAGTACTAATTGATACAGCAGGAATGGGACAACGTGACATTCGTTTGAACGAACAACTCACAACATTAATGAATTCAAGTCATGTTGCGATTCGCAGCTATTTAGTACTTCCTGCAACAGCGCAGCGTCAAGTGCTCGAAGACGCTATAACTCAATTTAGAAAGATCCCGCTCACAGGAGCTATTGTTACCAAAATGGACGAAGCCATCGGTGCAAGCGAGATTTTAAGTGTTGCGATAGGTAATTCATTACCAATTGGTTATTTAACCAACGGTCAGCGCGTTCCTGAGGATATAGGGGTCGCGGATATCAAAAAATTAATAGATAGTGTGGTAGATAAAATTGGCAATGAAGTCGCCAATACGTCTAATCCAGACATTGCACGATTTAACAGGTAGGCAGTAAAGTGGATCAAGCGAGTGGTTTAAGAAAAATGAATCAAAATAGAATGATTAAAGTAATTGCTGTAACCGGTGGTAAAGGAGGCGTTGGTAAAACCAATGTTTCACTGAACTTGGCAGCATCGCTAGCACAACAAGGGAAGAAGGCGTTGATTCTTGATGCCGACCTTGGCTTGGCTAATGTTGACGTTATGCTTGGCTTACGGGTGCAAAAGAACCTTTCTCATGTATTATCCGGCGAATGCGAACTTGATGATGTGATAGTTCATGGCCCGCAAGGCGTGAGTATTATCCCTGCAACGTCCGGCTCTCAATCAATGGTTGAGTTAGATCCTGCACAACATGCAGGACTCATTCGTGCATTTAGTGAGATGAGACACGACTTTGACGTATTAATTGTCGACACAGCCGCTGGTATTTCAGACATGGTTGTGAGCTTTGCGCGTGCCGCGCAGGACGTTATTGCGGTTGTCTGTGATGAACCCGCTTCAATTACAGATGCTTATGCTCTTATTAAGCTACTTTCTCGTGAACACGGTGTGTTTAGAGTGAAAGTTGTCGCTAATATGGTACGTAATATGCGAGAAGGGCAAGAATTATTTGCCAAGCTGACGCGTGTAACCGACCGTTTTTTAGATGTTGCATTAGAGCTAGTTGCGACGATTCCGTTCGATGAGAACGTAAGACGTTCGGTACGTAAACAAAAATTAATCACCGAGTTATTTCCTCAATCACCGGCTTCTTTAGGTTATAAAGCATTAGCCAATAAAGTGATGACATGGCCTATTCCTAATCAACCAGGCGGTCATTTAGAGTTCTTTATAGAGCAATTAGTCGAAAATCGTTTCCAACAGCGAGAAAATTCAGGTGAGTAGGGCAGCTGCTTATGCCAGTGCAGCGCCAACCAATGATCAATTGGTGGTGATTCACGCTGGTTTAGTCAAAAAGATTGCACACCATTTAAAAGGTAGATTACCGGCAAATGTGTTGCTGGATGATTTAATTCAATCAGGAATGATTGGGTTGTTGGAAGCGTCAAAGAATTTTGATGGCAGTAAAGGCGCAAGCTTTGAAACCTTTGCAGGCATTCGGATCCGCGGTGCTATGCTTGACGAAATTCGTCGTGGTGACTGGGTTCCACGCTCAGTTCATCGCAATAGTCGTATGGTAATGAAAGCCATTGATGACTTACAAAAAGAGCTCGGTCGTGACCCCAAAGATCACGAAATAGCAGAAAATTTATCAATAAGCCTAGACGAATATGCTCAAATGCTTAATGATATATCAACAGGTAAGATAATAGGTATAGAAGATCTCGGTGTCTCAGAAGATGTTATTCATACAAGTGATGAGCATCAGGATGATTCTTTTAACCATACAGCATCAGATAAATTTCAAGGTGCATTAAGTGACGCGATTAAGACGTTACCAGAAAAAGAAGCAATAGCACTGTCGTTGTATTATGACGAAGGGCTAAACTTAAAAGAAATAGGACAAGTTTTAGGTGTTAGTGAATCGCGTGTAAGCCAAATCCACTCACAAGCGATGGTAAGACTTAAAAGTCGATTAAATAGTTGGACGTAATTGCAGCTTAGCAATGTAACATTTGGAGAATATTTTGGATAAAAATATGAAAATTCTTGTTGTTGATGATTTCTCAACAATGAGACGAATCATCAAGAATCTTTTAAGAGATTTAGGATTAACCAATACGCAGGAAGCTGATGATGGTCAAACCGCTTTGCCAATGCTCAAAGAAGGCGATTTTGATTTTGTAGTCACTGATTGGAATATGCCTGGTATGCAGGGTATTGACTTACTTAAGCATATTCGTGCGGACGAAAATCTAAAGCACTTACCAGTATTAATGGTAACAGCTGAGGCTAAGCGCGAACAAATTATCGCTGCGGCACAAGCTGGCGTTAATGGTTACATCGTGAAGCCATTCACAGCTGGTACGCTTAAGGAAAAACTTGATAAGATTTTTCAGCGTATTGAATCTTAATTTAGCGGGCTAGGAAGACATATGACTAATAATGAGACGGCTCACATCTCGTTAGAACAAGCTCGTGAATTGGTTAGCGCCCTTGAACAAAATGATATTGCTCAGGCGAATCAAATTGTTGAAGCAGCAAGCCAAAGAATTGAACATGAGTTGTTTGAAGGCGTAGGTAAACTTACTAGGCAGTTTCATAATTCGTTTACTCAGATGAGTATGGACGAGAAATTTTCCTCAATGGTAAATTTATCAATTCCCGATGCAAAAGAGCGTTTGGAATATGTTGTTACGATGACAGCAGAAGCAGCGGACAAAACAATGGACGCTGTAGATGAATGTATACCACTCGCCCAAAAGCACCAAGAAACAGTTAGAGATATTATCCCTTCTTGGGAAAGATTGAAGGACTGCAAAATTAAGGTCGGCGAATTTAAGCAATTACGCGATAAATTAGACGCTTATTTTGCTGAGTCTGTTAGTGATGCTGATGAATTAAATGTCAAACTTAATGACATTATTTTAGCGCAGGGCTATCAAGATTTAACAGGTCAAGTACTACAGAAGATTTCTGAAATGGTCAAAAACGTTGAAGAAGATTTAATTAATCTTCTTAAGCTATTTGGTCAACATGAGAAAAAGGAACCTGTAGATAAAGTTGATAACTGCATTGAAGCAGATGGCCCGATGGTTCCTGCAAATAAACAACATGATGTAGTGTCAGGTCAAGATGATGTTGATGATCTACTGTCAAGTTTAGGTTTTTAAAAGGATTGTAAGCTATGTCGTTTGATGTTGATGAAGATATACTCCAGGATTTTTTAATTGAAGCTGGTGAAATACTGGAGCTACTCCAAGAGCAGCTGGTTGAGTTAGAAAATAACCCTGATGATGCCGATTTATTAAATGCAATTTTCCGTGGCTTCCACACCATTAAAGGTGGTGCTGGGTTCATGGGATTAAAAGAACTCGTTGATGTATGTCACGGTGCTGAAAATATATTTGATTTATTACGGACTAATCAACGTTCTGTAACGCCTGAGCTAATGGATGTCATTCTAGAAGGCTTAGACACCGTTAACGACATGTTTCAATTGGTTCAAGCACGTGAGCCACTTATTCCTGCAGAGCCTCGTTTACTCGAAGAACTTGCCCGTTTAAGTCACCCAGAAGGTGCGGGTTCACAAGCTTCTGAACCAGAGCCAGAACCTGAGCCGGAACCAGAGCCTGAACCAGAGATTAGTGCTGGTGGTGATGAAATTACAGATGAAGAATTCGAAGCGTTATTAGATGATCTTCATGGGGCAAACGGAAGTGTGACCAATGACAGTCCTGCGAATGAAACTGTGCAGACGAACGGCAGTGATGATATCACTGACGATGAGTTTGAAGCATTATTAGATGAGTTACATGGTGCTAAAGGCCAGCCCAAAACGGCGAGTGCAGCGGTTGGTGCTTCTAATGAAATTACAGATGATGAGTTTGAAGCATTTTTAGATGAGCTCCATGGTAAAAAAGGCGCACCTTCTCCCGTTGAAAATGCCGTGTCTAAAGCGAGTGAACCGACAACATCTGCGCCTGCATCTGACGAAATTGATGATGCTGAATTTGAAGCGTTATCTGTCTCTTATACACATCTGACGCTGCCG